>Ga0208179_1001275_pt1 | contig 13211 bp, 12 predicted proteins | sample Malvired_Geostar_FD_184238 | JGI IMG/M metagenome (GOLD analysis project Ga0208179, IMG submission 184238) | Marine viral communities from the Global Malaspina Expedition - Malaspina viral metaG DeepMed_Geostar (SPAdes) (version 2) | ecosystem: Environmental > Aquatic > Marine > Oceanic | place...
CGGGGAGTTCGTTGCCGTTCGTGGACCATGATCACCGCACCATGCGCATCGCCCTGCGCGCCGCGCAAGACGCCGCCGCACGCGGAGAAACCCCTGTGGGCGCCTGTGTGGTCGATCCGGCCACCGGCGAGGTGATCGCCATCGGCGCCAACGGCCCCATCGGCGGCCACGATCCCACCGCCCACGCCGAGATCGTGGCCCTGCGCGAGGCCGCCCGCAAGCTGGGCAATTACCGGCTGACCGGCCTCACCCTGGTGGTGACGCTGGAGCCCTGCGCCATGTGCGCCGGGGCCATCAGCCACGCCCGGATCGGCCGGGTGGTGTTCGGCGCCGAGGACGCCAAGGGCGGGGCGGTGGTCCATGGCCCGAAATTCTTCGACCAGCCCACCTGCCACTGGCGCCCCGAGGTCACCGGCGGGATTCTGGCTGAAGAGTCCGCCGACCTGCTGCGCGGCTTCTTCCGCGCCCGGCGGGGGAAGCCTGGAGTCGGGACGTCCCCGGGGTCTTAGGCGCCGCCGACCTTGCCAAGGTCCCCTGCCCGGTCGGATGATGTCGCCCATAAGAATTCGAACATTTGGGAGACGACCATGGGATTGCTCGACGGAAAAGTGGCCATCGTGACCGGGGCCGGCGGCGGCCTGGGCGAGGCCTATGCCAAGTTGTTCGCCAAGGAAGGCGCATCGGTGGTGGTCAACGACCTGGGCGGAACCCGGGACGGGTCGGGCGCCGACCGCAGCGCCGCCCAGAAGGTGGTTGACGAGATCGAGGCCGCCGGCGGCAAGGCCGTGGCCAATGGGGACGACGTCTCCACCGTCCAGGGCGGCGAGAACATCCTGAAGACCGCCCTCGACGCCTACGGCAAGATCGACATCCTGGTCTGCAACGCCGGCATCCTGCGGGACAAGACCTTCGCCAACACCTCGGAAGCCGACTGGGACCTGGTGGTGAAGGTGCACCTCAAGGGCACCTATTGCTGCGCCTGGCCGGTGTGGAAGTGGATGAAGGAGAACAACCATCCCGGCGTCATGGTGCTGACCTCCTCCACCTCAGGCCTCTACGGCAATTTCGGCCAGGCCAATTACGGGGCCGCCAAGGCGGGCATCTATGGCTTGATGCGCGTGCTCTCCATCGAGGGCCGCAAGTACGGCATCCGCGTCATGGGCCTGGCGCCGGGCGCCTTCACCCGCATGACCGCCGACCTGCCCGGCCGCCAGGGCAAGGAGCCCGATCCCATGAGCCTGCCGGAGAACATCGCGCCGGGCGTGCTCTACATGGTCTCCGACCTCGCCGCCGACCATTCGGGCAAGGTGCTGGGCGTTTCGTCCCGCGGCGTGCGCGAGATCAAGATGGTGCAGACCGACGGCTTCAATCCGGGCAGGCCCTACACCGCCCAGGACGTGGCCCAGCACGCCGAGGAGGTCTTCTTCCCGGCCGCACCGGAGCGAACCGCCGCGAGCGCTTAAGGGCGGCGCGGCCCTGCGTCCTTCGAGGCTCGCTCGCGCTCGCACCTCAGGATGAGGGAGGGGTGTGCGGGCTGAAGCCTGTCAGATCGCCCTCATCCTGAGGCGCCCGCAGGGCCTCGAAGGACGAGGGCGGCGGCAGGGCGCCCCCACACCGTCATGGTCGGGCTTGACCCGACCATCCATGAACACCGGCTCGCTCCAGTGGGCATGGGCCCTCGGATCAAGTCCGAGGGCGACGGGAGCGGAGTTCGATCGCCACCTGGAGGATCAATTGCTGATCCTCCGGGAGCACGCTCATGGCGCGGCTCGCCGACATCAGACTCGACCCCGTCTCGATCTCTTCGCCCCTCTTGAGGTGGCTTCGATCATACCTGAGCCCCTCCACGACGAAGATGGGCTGCACGAAGGGCCGCCAGGGATAGGCGAACCCCGGCGGCTTCTCGCCGAGATAGCGGAAATGGTGGAAGGCCAAGGGGCGGAGTTCGCCAACCGACCAGCCGCACTCTTCCTGCAGTTCGCGACGGAGGGTGTCCTCCAGCGCCTCGCCGGCCTCGCGCCGTCCTCCCGGTGTGACATGGGGGCGGCCCGCCCGCTCGCGGACGACAACCACCCGAGGCCCGCGGAAGACGACGGCCCGGATCGAGGTGATCAGAACGTCGGGCAAGACCGGGCCGGCAGGGTAGGTCCGCTGGCGAAGTCTAAGCCCCGGCCATTCCACCTCCCGATCGATGAGCGGCTCTGCGACGATGAGCCGTTCTTCGAGGTGAGCGGCCTGATCCTCCGGGCTCACGGGACCCCCGCCAGCCGCGCCTCCAGCCCCGCCCGGACCGCGGGCCATTCCTCGGCCAGGATGGAGAAGACCACCGTGTCGCGGATGCGGCCGGTCCAGACGACGCGGTGCTGGCGCAGGATGCCCTCCTGCACGGCGCCCAGCTTCAGGACCGCGGCGCGGGAGCGGTGGTTGATGGCGTCGACATTCAGCTGCACACGGCGGGCGCCCGAGGCGAAGGCGTGCTCCAGCATCAGGCGCTTGGCCGCCGGGTTCACCGCGCCGCCCCGGTGGTCGGGATGATAATAGGTGCCGCCGATCTCGACCGAGGCGTTGACGGGATCGGGGCCGATATAGCTGGTCATGCCGACGCAGGCGTCTTCCACCAGGACGGCGAAGGGGATCCAGCCGCCCTCGGCGGCCTGGGCCATCATCCGGTCCCAGCCGGCGTCGAAATGCTCCGGCGCCATCGAGTGGGGATAGAGGTCGCGCCATACCTGCAGGTCGGCGGCGCAGGCGGCCTGCAGGTCAGCGCGATGGCGTTCGGCGAGCGGCGCCAGCTGAACATGTCGATTGTGCAAATTCCGGGCTTCCAGCTGCATTTCACCCCCTGTGACCCCACGACGCGAAGAATCTTTCACCGCCCCCCTTGCCTTTGGCCATGGGGGGATTATCTCAGCCTGGCCCTTTTGGGCGTTTCCTCCCTATACCTTTCGAGCCGCGCCCTTCTTGGACGCGGCTCTTTTTTTGTCTTCAGCCCCCGGCCAGGAGTCGCAGGCCCTGGATCAGGAAGCCGGCCCCCAGGGCGGTGAAGATCCAGCGACGCCAGCGGCGGAAGTGGTCCTCGGAGATCGCGTCGAGGAACCGCCGCCCCACCGCCGCGCCGGCCACCGCCGCCAGGACGACGGCGGTCACCAGGCCCAGGGCCAGCCCCTCCCCCTGGCCGCCGAGCGAAAACAGCGCGCCGCCGTAGAAGATGAGCTTGGCCAGGTGGGAAAAGACCTGGAAGGCGGCCTTGGTCCCGATCACCTCGTGGCGGTTGAGCGAGCTGCGGACGAGGAACAGCTCGCTCAAGGGGCCTGAGACCCCCACCGCCAGGGCCATGACGGTGGCCAGGAAGCCGCCGACGACGGCGTGGGCGGACCTCGCGGCGTCGAGCGGGATCCGCCGCGGGGGCAGCCAGACCAGGATCGGCAACAGGCCCATGCCGATGAAGACCGCCGCCTTGGACGGCTGGAAGGCGACGAACGACAGCACCCCCATGGCGCTGAGCGACCCCAGGCCGAACCAGCCCACGGTGCGGTAGCGGACGTGGCGGGCGTTGAAGCCGGCCCGGGCCAGGTTGGAGGCCAGCTGCGCCGCCCCGTGCAGGGCCAGCGCCGCGCTGACCGGCAGGATCAGGGTCAGCACCGCCATCAGCAGCGAGCCGCCGGCCATGCCCAGCAGCCCCGATATGGCCGAGGCGGCGAAGACGGCGGCGAGGACCAGACCGATGGTCAGGCCGCTCACCCGCCGAGCCCCAGGAGCTGGGCGGCCTGGATCAGATAGAGGACGCCCACGGCCGTCACGATCCAGCGGGTCCAGCGCTTGAAGTTGACGTCGCTCATCTTCTCCAGGATCAGGCCGCCGCACCAGGTGCCGGCCATCGACAGCGGAATGGCCAGGGCGAACAGCCACAGGGGCGGCATCTCCGCCGCGCCTTGGCCTCCCCCGGCGACCAGCAGCGGCCCGCCATAGACGATGATCTTGGCCAGGTGGGCGAAGACCTGGGTGGCGGCCTTGGTGGCCACGATGGCGTGGCGGGTCAGCTCGGTGCGGACGAAGAAGATGTCCAGCAGCGGGCCTGCCACCCCGGCCATCAGGTTCAGGCCGGTGACCAGGAAGCCCGAGGCGAAGGCCTGGGGCGGCCGGGCGGCGTCCAGCTTGAGCCAGCCTTGCGGCAGCCAGGTGAGCCACGGCACCAGGCCCAGCATCAGGAACAGGAAGGGCTTGGACGGCGTGAAGGCCGCCAGGGACACCAGGACCCCGGCGATCAGCGAGGCCAGCGCATACCAGCCGACAATGTCCCAGCGGACGTGACGCCTATGCAGGATCGCGCGCCAGCCATTGGCGACCAGCTGCAGGACGCCATGGGTGACGAAGGCCGCCGACACCGGCAGGACGAGCGCCAGGGCGCCCATCAGCACCAGGCCGCCGGCCATGCCGAAGACGCCGGACAGGGTGGCGGTCGCAAAGGCGGACGCCAGGACGAAGAGGGTGATGGGAAGAGTCACGTGGGGTAGCCTCCAGTTGAGCGGCCGGCCCCGGACGGCGGGCACAGGCCGCCGCCGGGAAACGGTCCACAGCGCGTCGCGCGCGGGACGGAGCAGGCGCTGCAAGCCTCATTGGGCGAGCGCCTTGTAGAAGACGGTGGTGGCCTCGGGCCGGCCGTCTGTGGAAAGGGCGAAATCGGGAATGACCCCGACGCGGACCCAGCCGCCGCGGGCATAGAGGCGTTCGGCGTCGCCGCCGGTGACCGTGTCGAGCACCAGCAGGCTCAGGCCCATGTCGCGGGCGGCCGCCTCGGCCTCGCGCAGCAGACCCGCGCCGACGCCCTGGCGGCGGACCCGCGGATGGACCAGCATCTTGGCCACATCGCCCCGGTGGGGTTGGTTCTCCGGCCCGGCGGGGATCACCTGGACCACGCCGCAGAGGCCGGCTTCGTCATGGGCCAGGACCAGGGCGCGGCCGTCGTCGGCGCCCAGTTGCCCGGACCACCACTGGCTGGCGCGATCAGGCTCAAGACCCGCCAGAAAGGACACCGAGGCGCCGCCGGCCACGCAGACCGCCAGCAACTCGCCCAGGTCATCGGCATGGGCGCGAGCTTCGGAGGAGGTCAGGCGGCTGAATCGGACCGGGCTCATGATCAACCGCATACACCCGCCAAAGCTTGACCGCCAGAAGGCCGAAAGGCCCCGGCGGTGACGCCGGGGCCTTGGGGTCGTGAAGCCGTCCTTCTGGGCCGGGGCCGCCTAGTTGCGGAACACCGCCGCCGTGGAGGCGTCCTGGGGCATTTCGCGGTACTGGCGCAGCTCGTTGCGGCCGACCACCATGTGGTGCACCTCGTCCGGGCCGTCGGCCAGGCGCAGGGTGCGGGTGGAGGTGTACATCCGGGCGAGCGGGGTCTTCTGCGAGACGCCGGTGGCGCCGTGCATCTGGATGGCCTGGTCGATGATCTGGCAGACCCGCTCGGGCACCATGGCCTTGACCATGTGGATCCAGATGCGGGCTTCCTGGCGGTCGAGCACGTCCATGGCCTTGGCGGCCTTCAGCACCATCAGGCGCATGGCCTCGATCTCAATGCGGGCGCGGCTGACGATTTCCACATTGCCGCCCAGCTGGATGATCGGCTTGCCGAAGGCCTCGCGGGTCAGGCCGCGGGTGACCATCAGGTCCAGCGCCTTCTCGGCCTGGCCGATGGCGCGCATGCAGTGGTGGATCCGGCCGGGGCCCAGGCGCAGCTGGCTGATCTCGAAGCCGCGGCCCTCGCCCAGCAGCATGTTCGAGGCCGGCACGCGGACATTGTCGAACACGATGTGCATGTGGCCGTGGGGCGCATCGGGATCGCCGAAGACGTTCATCGGCCCGACCACCTGGACGCCGGGGGTGTCCATGGGCACCAGGATCTGGGACTGGCGCAGGTGGGGCGGACCTTCGGGGCTGGTCTGCACCATGGTGATCATCACCTTGCAGCGCGGGTCGCCGGCGCCGGAGATGTAGTGCTTCTCGCCGTTGATCACGTACTCGTCGCCCACCAGCGTGGCGCGCATGCGGATGTTCTTGGCGTCGGACGAGGCCATGTCCGGCTCGGTCATGGCGAAGGCCGAGCGGATCTTGCCCTCCAGCAGCGGCTTCAGCCACTTTTCCTTCTGCTCGGGCGTGCCGACGCGTTCGAGGACTTCCATATTGCCGGTGTCGGGCGCGGCGCAGTTCATGGTCTCCGAGGCCATCGGATTCTTGCCGAGCTCGACGGCGATATAGGCGTAGTCGAGGTTGGACAGGCCCTCGCCGGTCTCGGCGTCGGGCAGGAAGAAGTTCCACAGGCCCTCGGCCTTGGCCTTGTCCTTGGCCGCTTCGAGGACTTCCAGCTGGCCCGGCGCATAGGACCAGATGTCGGTCTTGCCCTCGCCCAGGCGATGGAACTCCACGCTCATTGGCTGGACCACCTCGGCGATGAACTTCTTCACATGGTTCAGAAGCGGCAGCGCCTTTTCGGAGATGCGGAGGTCGTTGAGCGCGTCCTGCGGGTTCAGCGCGAAGCTGGATTGGGCTTTTTCAGCGGCGATGTTCATGGTGGTCCTCCCGGGGACAGGGCGTTGAAGCTGGGGCGCCGGGGGCCAGCCCTTTGAGGCCAAGGCGCGCCCGGATCGTTCTGCCGCCCACCATTGGCGCAGAATTGCTGAAAATCAAACGCCTGTTCGACTGGGCGGCCTAAAAGGCGTTCAAACATTTGTTTGAACGGAAGGCGCATCCCATGGATTTCGAATATTCGGCACGGCAGAAGGCCCTGATCGGCCGGGTGAACGCCTTCATGGACGAGCACGTGGTTCCGGCCATCCCCGCCTATGAGGCGGAGCAGGCGCAAGGTCCGCGGTGGAAGACGCTGCCCATCGTCGAAGCCCTGAAGGCCAAGGCGAAATCCGCGGGGCTGTGGAACATGTTCATGCCCCCCTCCTCCGGCGTCGCCCATGTGGACGAGACCTTCGTCTTCGAAGGCGAGCAGCTGACCAATCTCGAATACGCCCCCATCGCCGAGATCATGGGGCGGGTGGAGTTCGCCGCCGAGGTGTTCAACTGCTCGGCGCCCGACACCGGCAATATGGAGATCCTCAATCGCTACGGGACCCTGGCCCAGAAGGAACGCTGGCTGGCGCCTCTGATGAACGGCGAGATCCGCTCGGCCTTCCTGATGACCGAGCCCCAGGTGGCCTCATCGGACGCCACCAATATCGAGACCCGCATCGTCCGCGACGGCGACGACTATGTGATCAACGGCCGCAAGTGGTGGTCGTCGGGCATGGGCGATCCCCGCTGCAAGGTGGCCGTGGTCATGGGCAAGACCGACCTCGAGGCCCCCCGCCACCAGCAGCAGAGCCAGGTCCTGGTCCCCATCGACGCCGCCGGCGTGAAGATCGTGCGGATGCTGCCGGTGTTCGGCTATGACGACGCCCCCCACGGCCACGCCGAGGTGGTGCTGGAGAATGTCCGGGTCCCGGTGGACGAGGCCCTGCTGCTCGGCGAGGGCCGCGGCTTCGAGATCAGCCAGGCCCGCCTTGGGCCCGGCCGCATCCACCACTGCATGCGCACCATCGGCGCGGCCGAGGTCGCCCTGGAGAAGATGTGCCGAAGGCTCCGGAGCCGCACCGCCTTCGGCAAGGCGATTTCCGAACACTCGGTCTGGGAGGAGCGCATCGCCCGGGCGCGCATCGATATCGAGATGACCCGCCTGCTCTGCCTGAAGGCCGCCGACATGATGGACAAGGCCGGCAACAAGGCGGCCCGGCTGGAGATCGCCATGATCAAGGTCCAGGCCCCGACCATGGCGCTGAAGGTCATCGACGACGCCATCCAGGCCCATGGCGGCGGCGGGGTCACCAGTGATTTCGGCCTGGCCAAGGCCTATGCCGGCCAGCGCACCCTGCGCCTGGCCGACGGCCCCGACGAGGTCCACAACCGCACCATCGCCAAGATGGAGCTGGCCCGGTACGGGGATCGTCAGGCCCGGCTGGACGCCGAGCAGGACGCCCTGCGCGCGCCCGTGGGCTCGCGCTGAGGCGAGGTCGAGCTCCTGCGGAGACGACTGGGGGGCTCAGGCCACCCAGTCGTGCTTCAGACGCCGCGCGCCGACGACGAACAGGGCCGCGGCGACCAGATAGAAGGCCAGGCCCGAATAGATGGCGTAGCGCAGGGATTCCTCGCCAAACCTGGGGGTCAGGGCGTCGGAGACCGCGCCGAAGTACCAGGTGCCCAGGCCGAGCCCGATCAGGTTGTTGACGAACAGGAAGCAGGCCGAGGCCACCGAACGCTGCGCCACCGGCGCCAGGTGCTGGACCGCGGTGATCACCGGCCCCAGCCAGGCCAGGTTCAGCCCCTGGGGAATGATGAACAGCACAAAGGCCAGGGCCAGGGACTTGGACTGGATGGCCAGGAAGAAGCATGGCAGGGCGATCAGAAAGGCCCCGGCGGGCACCAGCAGGTAGGCGGCCGGACGCTTGGGGCCCAGGCGGTCCCCCAGCCAGCCGCCGGCCCACACGCCGATCACGCCGCCCACCAGGGTGATGATCCCCAGGAAGATCGACCGGTCCACCAGGCTCATGCCCAGGCTGCGCTCGAAGAAGGAGGGCAGCCAGAAGGCCACCCCGTAGCCGCAGACCGACGAGGCCGCCGCCCCGAGCGAGATCAGCCAGAAGCTGGGCTTGCGCAGCACCAGGGCCACCGCCCCCGGCGGCGGGGCGGCCGGCGCCTGTTCGGCCAGGGGCGGGACCGGGGCGAGCGCCGGCTCGTCATAGGCGCCGCGCCTCGGCTCCTTGATGATCAGGCGGAAGATCGGGGCGAAGGCGATCCCGACCGCCCCGACAATGATGAAGGCCGCCCGCCAGTCGATGGCGTGGGCGATCAGGCCGCCGAACAGGATGCCCAGGGCCGAGCCGATGGGGATGCCGAAGGAATAGGCCGCCAGCGCCCGGGCCCGCTGGGTCTTGGGGAAGTAGTCGGCGATCAGGGAATAGGCCGGGGCGACGCCGCCGGCCTCGCCGATCCCGACGCCCATCCGGGCCAGGAACAGGGTCCAGAAGCCGGTGGCGAAGCCGCACAGGGCGGTGAAGCCGCTCCACAGGGCGAGCGCCCCGGTCATGATCCAGGTGCGGCTCCAGCGGTCGGCGAGCCAGGCCACCGGGATGCCCAGGCCCGTATAGAAGAGGGCGAAGGCCAGTCCCCCCATCAGACCCAGCTGGCTGTCGGTGAGGCCGAGGTCGGCCTTGATCGGCCCGGCCAGGATTCCGAGGATCTGGCGATCGAGGAAGTTGAAGGTGTAGGCGACGATCAGCACGCCAAGGACGGTGGCCGGATAGCGGCTCGGCCGGATTCCCAAGGGGGGACGGGCGGCGGGGGACGTGTCCATCAGAGCTCCGCAAAATAGACGAAGGCCCGGCCCCCAGGGGGAGCCGGGCCGCCAAGCTCTACTAGAACTTCGCTTCGAGAGAGAGGGTCACCGTCTGCGGCGGCCCGTAATAGGCGGTCACGGAGTTGGCGAAGAGGCCGCCGGGGAAGTTGTAGCCCCCGATCCGATAGGTCTCATCGCCCAGATTCTTGCCGTGCAGGCCCACCCGATAGCGCTCGCTCTCCGAGGTCCACACCAGGCTGGCGTCATAGAGCCAGTAGGCGCCCTGATCGAGCTGGGACGGGATCTCGAACATGGAGAAGGACGAACGGTAGGCGGCCGACGGGATGAAGCTGATCCTCCCCCGGTCGCCCAGGTCGCGCTGGTAGGTCAGGCTGAAGGCGCCGGTCCATTCCGGGGTGTTCTGGAACACCCGGCTGTCGGCGAAGTCCTCCACCACGCCGGTCAGCGGATTCAGCGCCCGGTACTCGTCGAACTCGGCCTTGATATAGCCCAGGGCGAAGTTGGCGCTCAGGTCCGGGGTCAGATAGGCGACGCCCTCCACCTCGGCGCCCGACATGTGCGACTCGCCCACATTGAGCACCTGACTGGCGATGGAGGCGCCCACCGGGGTCTGCAGGGTGACCTGCTGGTCCTGATACTGGGCGTAGAAGACCGCCGTGTTCAGGCTCAGGCGCCGGTCGAAGAAATAGCCCTTCAGGCCCGCCTCATAGGAGTCCACCGTCTCGGGCGCATAGCCGTCCCGGGAGGTGGGGGTGAGGATGGCGTCGGCCCGCATGTCGAAGCCGCCGGACTTGAAGCCCTGGCTATAGGAGGCGTAGCCGGTCAGCTCGGAATTGAGGTCGTAGCTGACGCTGACCCGGGGGGTGAACTTCTCGTAGCTGTCGGTGCTGGTGAAGTCCGACCGCACCAGGCCCGGAACGGCCAGCGGATTGCCAAACAGGGGCGAACGGATGCCCGTAAAGTTCTGGCGATAGACCACGCCGGTCTTTTCATCGCGGGTGTAGCGCCCGCCCACCGACAGGGTCAGGGCCTCGGTAAGATCGAAGCTCACATCGGCGAAGGCCGACCAGCTCTCGGTGTCCACATGGCCGGCCGTGGCGATGGTCAGGGCCGCCTGGCTCAGCACCGTGTCGAAGGCGCCGGCCGCCGTGGCGTTCAGATAGAACAGGCCGCCCACCGCCTGCATCCGGTCGCCCGAATAGAGCAGCTGCAGCTCCTGGGTGAACTGGTGGTCGCTGTAGCGGGCCGGGATGTCCAGATAGGGGGCCGACAGGGTGTCGAAATCGATTTCGCCGGCGGTCTCGCCGGCGCGGTAGGCCGAGATCGACTTGAAGGTCAGGGAATCGCTGGCCGACCATTCGCCCAGCAGCGAGACGCCGCGGCTCTCCACCCGGTTCTTGTCGCCGGCGCCGGCCCGGGTGTCATAGACGTCGGGCAGGACCTCGCCGCCGGGGATCGGCTGGTTGGCGAGGTTGAAGGCGGCCACTTCGCGGTGGCCGTGGCGGGGGTTGGACCGGTCGGTGACGATGTCGCCGGCCAGGCGGAAGAAGAGATCAGCGGTGGGCGAAAACTCCACCGTCGCGCGGGCCGCGGCCACGTCCTTGTTGTAGTGCTCGGCGCCGGTGGTCAGGTTGCTCCCATAGCCGTCCCGGTCGAAACTGGCCCAGGTCAGGCCGACGCCGAGGCTGTCGCTGACCATGCCCTTGGCCGAGCCGATAAAGTCGCGCTGGTTGTAGGAGCCGAGCTGGCCCTTGAACCGCATCTCCGGCTCGCCATCGATCTTGGCGGTCACATATTTGATCGCCCCGCCGATGGTGTTGCGGCCATAGAGCGTCCCTTGGGGGCCGCGCAGGACCTCCATCCGCTCGATGTCGAAGATGTCGAGGACCGCGCCCTGCGGGCGGGCGATGTAGACGTCGTCCACATAGAGGCCGACCCCCGGCTCAAAGCCCCAGAGGGGGTCCTGCTGGCCGACCCCGCGGATGAAGGAGATCAGGGTGGAGTTGGAGCCCCGGGCCACCTGAACGGTGAGGTTGGGCGTCGATTGCTGCAGGGTGGTGATGTCGGCCGCGCCGGTGGCCTCCAGGCGCTCGCCGGTGACGGCGGTGACGGCGACGGGCACGTCCTTGAGGGACTCTTCACGCCGACGGGCGGTGACCACCAGTTCTTCGACCACGGCCACCCCCGACGTGGGGGCCTGGGCGGCGGCGACGCCTGGAATGGCCGCCAGCGCCGCGCTCGCCAGGAGCGCAGCCTTCAAGATGGAATTCATTTTATCCTCCCCAACGCGCCGCTTTGTGAGGTGCGACGTCGCATAAACTCACCAGCTGGTGAATTAGGGGGAGTGTGCCTGTAACCAGGGCTGTTACGCCAGGGCTCAGATGAGATGGCGTGCAGATTTTTTGACCAGTTGGTGAATTTTCGCAACACCCGCCGGGAGCCGGCTCAGGCGCGGCGGCGGACGACGGTCTCTAGGCCCGCGGCGCAATAGGCGAACAGACGCTCGCGCACCGCCTGAAGGTCCGACGAGCGGCACAGGCCATCGGACAGCTGATCGATCCGCCCGGTCTCCGACAGGGCCAGCATCATCGCCCCGGTGAGGAACTGGTAGCACCAGTAGAGGTCGTCGATCTCGGCCTCGGGCAGGGCCGCCTTGAGGGTGTCGATCAGCCTGTGCACCACCGGATCAAAGAAGCGGTGCATGGTTTCGCCGCCCCAGGCCGGGGTGTTGTTCACCAGGGCGACCAGGCGGAAATAGTTCTTCCAGCCTGGATCCTGGGTCATGGAACGGTCCAGCAGCGGCCCGATGAAGGCCTCGATGACGCCTTCGACCTTCAGATCGTGGGGATGGGCCGCCTGATAGGCGGCCATGGCCTCCAGGCGCGCCTGGTTCAGGATTTCCGCCCGCCGGGCGAAGACCGCGTCGAACAGTTCGCGCTTGGCCCCGAAATAGTAGTGGATCAGGGCCGTGTCGACGCCGGCCTCGGCCGCCACCTGGCGCAAGGTGACCCCATAGAAGCCGTGCCGGGAGAACAGCGCCTCGGCGGCGTCCAGGATGGCTTCGCGCAGATCTGGACCCTGGCCCTTGGGCCTGCGCCCCCGGGTCGCCCCCGGCGCGGTCGCGGATGATTTCCCCATGATCCGCGCAGTGGAGGACGGCGGCGGCCTGAAGGTCAAGCGCCGGGATGGAGGCGCCGCCTTGGGCGCCTCAGAAGCTGGCCGGCTGGGTGAGGATGAACAGGCTGAGCACGCCAGCCAGGGCCATCAGGGCCGGGAGGAGTTTGAAGAGCTTGACCATGGCCCTCAGATAGGCATGGGCATGGCGCCTATCCAGTTAAGCTTCCGACATATTTCCTGGGGGCGCGTGAAGCCTGGCTGAGGGCGCTGAAACCTCATGGCCCAGCTTGACTCCCAGACCCGTCCTACCTAATTCCAGGCCGCGTTAGCACTCAGGGTCGGCGGCTGCTAATGTGCGCCGACCGCGGGGGGCTAGCCTCATCGCAATTCGCAATAGTTCCGAATGGAGCAAGACCAACATGGCGTTTCGTCCTTTGGGAGACCGCGTCCTCGTCCGGCGTGTCGAGGAAGAACAGAAGACCAAGGGCGGGATCATCATCCCCGACACGGTGAAAGAGAAGCCGCAGGAAGGCGAGATCATCGCCGTGGGCCCCGGCGCCCGTGATGAAAGCGGCAAGGTCCAGCCCCTGGACGTCAAGACCGGCGATCGCATCCTGTTCGGCAAGTGGTCCGGCACCGAGATCAAGCTCGAAGGTGAAGACCTGCTGATCATGAAGGAAAGCGACGTCCTGGGCGTCCT
>Ga0208179_1001281_pt1 | contig 13195 bp, 14 predicted proteins | sample Malvired_Geostar_FD_184238 | JGI IMG/M metagenome (GOLD analysis project Ga0208179, IMG submission 184238) | Marine viral communities from the Global Malaspina Expedition - Malaspina viral metaG DeepMed_Geostar (SPAdes) (version 2) | ecosystem: Environmental > Aquatic > Marine > Oceanic | place...
GCCCCACACTGCTCAAGGCCGCCGCGCCGGTCTGCGTGAGCTGGAAGACCTGTCGCCAGAGGCGCTTTCCACCCTCATGCAGGAGATCCTGGCGGCCGGCCGCGCCGTCCGGGCCCTGGGCGCGGCCTCAGGGCGCGCGGTGGAGAAGCTGAATATCGGGGCCCTGGGCAATGTGACGCCCCAGTTGCACATCCATGTGGTCGGCCGCCGCTCTGACGATCCCGCCTGGCCAGACCCCGTCTGGGGACGCGGCGGCGCGAGGGCCTATGGCGCGGCCGAGCTGGCGACCGCCCTGGCCACGGCCGGTCCGGCCCTCGGCCTCCAACCTCAGGCGGCGGCCCGCTGAAGGCCCCCGCCGCCGCTCTTGAAGCCGCCGGTCTTGGAGCCGCCGGTCTTGGAAATGCGGAAGTGGGCGATCATCTGCCTCAGGCGGTCGGCCTCGTGGCTGACCGACTGGCTGGCGGCGGTGCTCTCTTCCGACATGGCGGCGTTCTGCTGGGTCACGGAGTCCATGTGGTTGACGGCTTGGCTGACCAGGGCCAGGGCGTGGGCCTGTTCCTCGGCGGAGCCGGCGATCTCGGCCACCAGAGCGTCGATGGCGCTGACCTGTCCGGTGATCTCCGAGATCGCCCCGCCCGTGCGCCGGACCAGGCCGACGCCTTCATGGACGTTCTCACTCGAGGCGGCGATCAGGCCCTTGATCTCCTTGGCCGCATCGGCCGACCGCTGGGCCAGAGCCCGGACCTCGGAGGCGACCACGGCGAAGCCGCGGCCGGCGTCCCCAGCCCGGGCGGCCTCCACCCCGGCGTTGAGGGCCAGCAGGTTGGTCTGGAAGGCGATCTCGTCGATCACGCCGATGATGGTGGAGATCCGGTCGGCGGAGCTTTCGATCCGCGCCATGGCCTCGATGGCCTCGCGCACCACAGCGCTGGTGTCCTGCGAGGCTTGCGCCGTCCCAGCGATCACGTCGCGGGTGGCGCCGACGCCATTGGCGGTCTTGCGCACCGACTGGGCCGTCTCCTCCAGGGCCGCGGCCGACTCCTCCAGGCTCGCCGCCTGCTGCTCGGTGCGGCGCGACAGGGCGTCGGAGGCGCGGCTGAGCTCTTCGGCGCTGCCATGGAGGGTTCCGGTGAGTTCGGCGATGGCGCCCATGACGTCGCTCACCCGGTCCATGGCGCCGTTGAAGTCCGTGGCCAGCTGCAGATAGGCCTCGGGCAGGTCCCGTGACAGCCGGTAGGTGAGGTCGCCGTCGGCCAGCCGGCCGATGGCCGCGCCGATGCTGCCGGCCACCAGGGCCCGCTCCTCGGCCAGGGTCCGGGCCTCGGCCGCCTGGCGATCCTTCAGCGCGCGCGCCTCGGCATGGGCCAGCTCGGCGTCGGCCTCCCGCTTGGCCACCAGAATGTCCCGGAAGTGGGCCAGGGCGCGGCTCATGACGCCCAGCTCGTCCCGGCGATCCACGTGACGGATGGTGACGCTCGTGTCTCCCTCGGCCAGACGCCCCATCCCATCGGTGAGGTCGGCCATCGGCCGGGTGATGGAGCGCGCCACCTGCAGGCCCAGGGCGACGACGCCGATCAATGTGGCCAAGAGGATCAGGGCGAGCAGGCCCAGGGTGCGCCGGTGCGCGGCGGCGGCGGCCTGGGCGGCGGCGTCGACCTGTTGCGCCAGGGTGTCTTCCAGCCGGTGCAGGGCCTCGGCCCGATGGCCGGCGGCGTCGTTCCAGGCCTCCATTGACGGCGTCTCTCCGGCGCGGATGGCGTCGCGCAGCTGGACCACGGCGCGGTGCTCCGGCGAGGCCAGAAAGGTTTTCCACGCCTCGACGACGCCTGGCTCGGTGGTGTGGTCGAGGAAGGCGAAGGCGGCGGCCTCGCCCCCCTGCAGGCGGCTGACCATGGCCAGGGCCTCGGGGGTCAGGCCGCCGGCGGCCAGGCCGCCCAGGGTCAGCGCCCGCTCCTCGGCCGCCAGCTCCTTGCCGATCACCGCCGCGTCATAGGCTCGGAAGGTCGCGCCCAGGGTGTGGCCTTCCTGGGCGGCGTCGATCGCCACCTCCTCCAGGGAGGCGAGCTCCGCCTCGATCAGCGCCGCATAGCCGGCCAGCAGACGCTCGGTGGTCAGGCCGCCGGCGTCGATCTCGGCGCGAAGATTCGGCAGGGTCTCCAGGGCGGCGAACACCTGCGCGCTGATCTGCGGCGGGACGTCGGCGGCGGCGGCGCGATAGGCCTGGGCGGCGGCGTCCGCCCGCGCCCGCTGGTCGTCCAGACGTTCGGGGGCGGTTCCGGCAGCCAGGCCCAGGTTCGAAAGGCTGCGCTCGGCCTGCAGTTCGTGAACCAGCCGGCCGCCGACGGTGGCGGCGGCGACCTCATCAAGGATCGCGCCGGTCCGCTGGAGCCCGTTCCAGCTCTGGGCCAGGAGCGTCGCCATGGCGACCAGGAGGGCCAGCAGCGGCGGGACGAGGATCAACTGAATGCGCCTGGAAATCGTCATCGCTTCGGGCCTTCGCGCATGCGGCGCATGGAGACAGTCAGGAGCGAGAGCTATCCTTGGCAGCCGTTCTCAATGGCTTAACCGTTGCGGTCAGGACCCTACCTGATCGGCGGCGCGATGGGTCTGACTGGGGGATCAAATGTCCACGAAATCAATGACTTAAGGCGCAGAACAAAGGCTCGCCTTCTGGTGGCGATGGGGCTGTGCGACAACCTGACGCAACGGCCAGCCCGCCTACCGACGGCGCATCGTCACGTTGCGCGGGGCGCCGTTCTCGATCATCTCGCCCGACCACTGATCCTGGCCGGCCGCCGACAGGGTGATCACCGTCGGCGGGGCGCCGGGGCGGGGGGAGAAGCGCAGGGTCACCTTGCCGCCGCTGCGCTCGATATTGTCCAGGAAGCCGAAGCCGTCCAGGGCGCCGGGGCGCCGCGCGTCGCGCCAGGCGCCTTCCAGGGCGCCGGAGCCGCGGTCCACGAAGCGCAGGGCGTAGAGGTCGGCGCCGCTGGCCATGGACAGCATCCAGCCGCCGTCCAGCGGGCCCTGCAGCCCCTGGGCGGAGTCGAAGGAGGCCCGCAGGCGCGCCTCATAGCTGCGCTCCTCCGGCGTGAGCTCGCCGGCCACCGCCCGGCGCTGGTCCAGGAACACCGGCTGCGAGGCGATCGTCTCGCTGGGCCGCGGCGGCGTCCTCGGAATCACGGTCGGAACCGGCGCAGGCGCAGGGCGAGGCGAGGGAGTCGCGACAGGCGCGGGGGCAGGGATCGGCGCCGGCGGCGTCGGGGCGACCTCGGCCGGCGCCGGCGCGGTGCTCACCGGGCCGTCCCCGCTCAGCAGATCGCCGATCGGGTCGCGCTCCTGGGCCAGGGCGGGCGTCGTCAGCAGGGCGGCGAGCAGCAGGCCGGCCAGGACGGGCTGGCGAAACGTCTCGGCGATCGGTCGCATGGCGTGGCTCCCTATGTGGCCGCGGCTCTGGCCCTGGTCTTCCATCAGGCGGCGTCGCCCGACGCCGCTTCGATGGCGCGGGCCACCGCGATCAGGCGCAGCGCTTCGTCCAGGTGCAGCCGCTCGACCATGCGGCCCTCCACCCGGATCACGCCCCTAGACGTATTTTCAGGCAAATCAAAGGCCTCCGCCACCTTGTGCGCCCAGTCCACCGCTTGCGGATCGGGGGTGAAGGCGCGGTTGGCGGTCTCGATCTGGCGCGGGTGAATCAGCGTCTTGCCGTCGAACCCGAAGGCCGCGCCCTGGGCGCACTGGCGCGCCAGGCCCGGATCGTCGTCGATGGCGTTATAGACCCCGTCCAGGATCACAAGTCCGTGCGCCCGGGCCGCCGCCACCATCAGCGACAGCGGCGCGAGCAGGGGCGCGCGGTCCACGTCGGGGCGGCAGCGCATCTCCTTGGCCAGGTCATTGGTCCCCGCCACCAGGGTGGTCAGACGGTGTTCGGCCGCCGCCGCCGCCAGGGGCTCCAGGCGAAACAGCGACGCGCAGGTCTCCACCATGGCCCAGAGCGCCACCCCCGGCGGCAGCCCCTGCCCATAGGCCGCCAGATCCTCCGGCCCATCGATCTTGGGAACCAGGATGGCGTCGGGCCCCGCTGCGGCCGCCGCGGCCAGGTCGGCCTGGCCCCATTCGCTCGACAGGCTGTTGATGCGGATCACCACCTCGCGGGGGCCGAACCCGCCGGCCGCCACCACGGCGCAGGCCGCCTCGCGGGCCTCGGCCTTGGCGTCGGGGGCGACGGCGTCCTCCAGGTCGAGGATCACCACGTCGCAAGGCAAGGTCCGCGCCTTGTCCATGGCCCGGGGATTGGCGGCGGGCATGTAGAGGGCGCTGCGTCGCGGCCGGGCGGCCGGACCGGCGTCGCGGTGAGACTCAGAGGCGGAAGGCTGTCTCATGAATGCGGGACTCCCTTGGCGCAGCCTCCGTCTTAGCGTCTAGAATGGGGCCATGACCATCCGATACGACGCCGACGCCTTGAACGTCCTGGGGGGCGAGCTGCAACGCTGCTCGATGGACCCGGTGACGGGCTTCTTCCGCAACGGCTGTTGCGAGACCGGCCCCCACGACCTGGGGCTGCACACGGTCTGCGCGGTGATGACGGCGGAGTTCCTGGCCTATTCCCGCTCGGTGGGCAACGACCTCTCCACCCCCGTGCCCGAAAGCGGCTTTCCGGGTCTCAGGCCCGGCGACCGCTGGTGCCTGTGCGCGCCCCGCTGGAAGGAGGCCCTGGACGCCGGCTGCGCGCCGCAGGTGGTGCTGGAGGCGACCCACGAGGAGACCCTGGCCATCGTCCCCCTGGGCGTCCTGCGCGACCACGCCGCGACGGTCTGAACCGCCTCAGACCAGGGGATAGTCCTTTTCCAGGTGGTAGGCCGGCCCGGAAGACCCACGGCGGCTGGAATAGAGGCCAAAGCTGGCCACGCCGAAGGGCGGCGACTTCAGCAGGTTGTTCCGCTGGATCCAGGCCGCCACGTCGGGCGGATCGGGCCGCGACAGATAGGCCAGGGTGACGTGGGGTCGGTAGACCCGCCGGTCAGGGACGAGGCCCGCACGCCGGGCGGCCGCCTCGCAGCGCCCCGCCAGTTGCCGAAGGTCCGCGTTCTCGGCCACCCCGGCCCAGATGGCGTGGATCTCGCGGCCCTCTCCAAACGCGCCGACGCCGTCGAGCTCCAGCTGCAGGGGGCGGCCGGTGACGCAGCCCAGCTCGGCGTCCAGGTCGTCGGCCTGGTTTTCGGGGATCTCGCCGAAGAAGCGCAGGGTGACGTGCAGGGCCTCAGGCGGGCGCCAGCGGGCGCCGGGCAGATCATGCTGGCGGGTCCCCAGGACGTCGGCGACATCCTCAGGCACGGCCAGGGCGGCGAAGAGACGGAGCATGCTCCGCTTCTAGCCCTCAGACGCCCCTTTCGTCCAACCCCGGCAGCCGGCCATTTCGCCAGTGGAACCAACGATTTCCCCGGGCCGCTTACCGGTTATCCTTGTCAGGAGGCCCTCGGGTCCCGATATTAGAACAGCGTCCGATCATGGACGCGCACAAGAAAGGGCTTTGCCTCGATGAGCGACTTCAACCGTGCCCACGCGCGCTCGATCCCCGCGGATCGCGCCGACATGTCGGTGGATGCGGGTCTTCGCGCTTTCATGCTTGGCGTCTACAACAAGGTGGCGCTTGGCCTCGTCGTGTCGGCCGTTCTGGCCTTCGTGACCGGTCAATATCCGCCTGTCCGCGACCTGATGTATACGGTGACGCCGGACGGACGCCTGGCCGGAATGACCGTCCTTGGGATGATTGTGGCCTTCGCGCCGCTGGGTGTGATGCTGTTCGGGGCCTTCGCCCTGAAGAACGCCACCCCGAAATCCTCCGGGATGCTCTACTGGACCATCGTCGCCCTGATCGGGGCGGGCATGGGCGTGCTGACCCTGGTCTATACCGGCGCTTCCATCGCCTCGACCTTCCTGATCACGGCCGCGGCCTTCGGCGCCCTGTCGCTGTTCGGCTACACCACCAAGAAGGATCTGACCGCCTTCGGCAGCTTCCTGATCGTCGGCCTGATCGGCCTGGTGATCGCCATGGTGGTGAACATGTTCATCCAGAGCTCGATGATGGGCTTCATCATCAGCATCCTGGGCGTGCTGATCTTCGCGGGCCTGATCGCCTTCGACACCCAGCGTCTGAAAATGACCTACTACCAGCTGGGCGGCGACCAGGCGGCCATGGGCGTGGCGACCAACTATGGCGCGCTGAGCCTGTACATCAACTTCATCAACCTGTTCCAATTCCTGCTGGCCATCTTCGGCGACCGCCGCTAGGCCCAGCAGACACCTCAGACGACGAAGCCCCGGCGCTCACCCGCCGGGGCTTTTTCTTTGGGACGTACGCCCGACGAAGGCGCTGTTCAGGCGGCCTTCCTGGCCTTCTTCTTCTTCTTGCCCACGCCCTTCGCCGCCTTGTCCTTCTTGGCCTTGGGCGGTTTGGCGGGCTTGGGCGCCTTGGCCGGCTTCTCGGGCGCCTCGGCCGAGGCTTCGCCGGCGGCGACCATCTGGCGGAGCTGGGCCAGGAAGGTGTCGCGCTTGGAGGCGCCGATCAGCCGCATCAGCCGGGCGTCGGCCTGGGCCATCAACGGTTGGGCCTTAGCCAGCACCGCCCGGCCTTCCGGCGTCAGATGCACGGCGTTGGCCCGGGCGTCGGCCTGGGAGCGCTCCCGGGCCAGCAGGCCCTTGGCGATCATCCGGGCGGCCATGTCGGCCAGCGTCGAGCGGTCGATGCCCGTGGCCCGCACCAGGTCGGTCTGGGTCAGACCCTCCTGGGCCTCGACGGCGGCCAGGACGGCGTACTGGCGCTGGGTCAGGTCGCTGTCGCCAAACACATCGGCATAGATGTCGAGGGAGACCTGCAAGGCCCGGTGCAGGAGATGGCTGGGCGAGCGGTCCAGGGCCTGAACCCCATCGGCCTCAGGGGCGCTGCCGTCCTGGGTCTTGTCCTTCGCCATCGGCCCGCCCCCTTTGCGATCATCCCGATTGCGCAAAGACTATAGGCCTTCTGCGTCGCTTTGACGACGGAACGTCCGTGGGCGGCGGAAGGCCGGCGACCGACCGCTCAACCTGGGCTGGGCGGCGGCGGCGGGTCCTCGGTCTTGGCGTGCTTCATCATCAGCGGCACCTGGCTGAACGAGAAGACCAGCCCCAGGATCATCAGGCCCGGCATGCGGAACAGCACCCAGACCTCATTGCTCTGGGTGCGCCAGACCACCTCGTTGAGGACGGCGATGGCGATGAAATAGAGGCCGTAATTGAAGGTCAGCTTGCGCCAGGCGGCGTCCGGAAGCTGCAGGGCCGTGCCCAGCATCATCTTCAGGGGGCTCTTGCCCATGGCCAGGCCGCCCAGCAGGCCGGCCCCGAAGATGAGGTTCATGATGGTCGGCTTGATCTTCACGAACATCTCGTCCTGGAAGATCAGGGTCAAGCCGCCGAAGAACAGCGCCGCGCCGCCGGAAATGGCGGGGATCGGCGCGATCCGCCGCTCGAAGACCAGGCCAATCACGAGGGCCAGGGCCGAGCCGGCCACCAGCCACCAGGTGGCCTCGATCAGGTCGCGGCCGGTCAGGAAGAAGCCGGCCAGGAAGGCCAGCAGGCCGCCATAGTCGACGACGAAGCGCACCATCTTGTGGGCGCCGGGCGACAGGGTCATTGGGTCTCCAGTCCCACCAGGGAGCGGGCGAAGGCGCGGGGCTCGAAGGGTTGCAGATCATCCACCCCTTCGCCGACCCCGATCAGCTTGATGGGCGAGTCGGACGCCTGCGCCACGGGCACGAGCACCCCGCCCCGGGCGGTGCCGTCCAGCTTGGTCATGACAATACCGGAGACGCCGATCTGGTTGCCGAAGATGTTCTCCTGGGCGAGCGCGTTGCGCCCCACCGTGGCGTCCAACACCAACAGGGTTTCGTGCGGGGCCTCGGGATCGACCTTCTTCAGCACCCGGTTGATTTTCAGAAGCTCGTCCATCAGCCCCTGCTTGTTCTGCAGCCGGCCGGCGGTGTCGATCAGCAGAACGTCGTAGGCCTCGGCCCGGGCCCGCTCCAGGGCGTCATAGGCCAGACCTGCGGCGTCCGAGCCCGTGGGCCTGGACATGAAGTCGGCGCCGGCCCGCTCCGCCCAGACCGCCAACTGCTCGACGGCGGCGGCGCGGAAGGTGTCGCCGGCCACCACCAGCACCTTGGCGCCCTGGCGGGTCAGGTCGGTGGCGATCTTGCCCAGCGTCGTGGTCTTGCCCGAGCCGTTCACCCCGATGAACATGACCACATAGGGCTTGGGGCCATTCAGCGGATCGAAGGTCCCCCGGCGGGCGGCGAGTTCGTCGCCGATCGCCTCGGCCAGGGCTTCCTTGATCTCGGTCTCGTCGGCGGTCTTGCCAAATCGGGCCTCGGCGAAGCGGGCGGTAATCCGGGCGGCCGAATGGGGGCCGAGATCGGCCTCGATCAGCATCTCCTCCAGCTCGTCCAGCTTGGCCTGGTCGAGGGGCTGCTTGACGAAGCTCGCCACCACGGTCTCCGACATCTGCCGCGACGAGCGCGACAGGCCGGTGGTCAGCCGCTGGAGCCAGCCTTTCTTTTCCTGCGTCATGGGCCGCTTCTAGCGCCGGCCGCCTCCCCCGTCACGCGCCCTCGCAGGATCGGCGCCCGCGGGCTAGCATCAGGGCGAATTCCAAGGAGCTGATCATGGAGGAAGGCCTGGGGGCGGCCCTTGTCTGGCTGGACTATGCCGCGGTGTTCGTGTTCGGCGCCTCGGGCGCCCTGGCCGCAGCCCGGCGCAAACACGACATCGTCACCTTCACCTTCTTCGCCGCGGTCACCGGCGTGGGCGGCGGCACCCTGCGGGACCTGCTGATCGACGCCCCGGTCTTCTGGGTGATCGCCCCGGAATATCTGATCGCCCCCCTCGCCGCGGCGCTGGCGGTCTGGTTGTTCGGCGCCGGCAAGGCGCGGCTGATCATCCTCACCTGGCTCGACGCCCTTGGCCTCTGCGCCTACGCCGTGATCGGCGCGGCCAAGGCCCTCGCCTTCGGGGTCCCGGCAGGCGCCGCGGTGGTGATGGGGGTGCTGACCGCCACCTTCGGCGGCGTGCTCCGCGACGTGCTGGCCGAAGAACCCTCGGTGCTGCTCAAGCGCGAAATCTATGTCTCCGCCGCCCTGGTGGGGGCCGGGGTCTTCGTGGTCCTGAACGTGGCGGGCGTCCCCCAGATGCCCTCTGCCCTGGGCGGCTTCGCCGTCGGCCTGGCCATCCGGGCCGGCGCCATCCTCTTCCGCTGGTCCCTGCCCGGCTTCCCCGGTCGGACGACAACGGACGAGGCCGACTAGGGGCTCCCCTCCGAAGCGGGGGCGCAACCATAATAGCCGCCATAGCCCACCGTCAGGCCTTCGCCCTGGCGTAGATTGAACACCATCTCGGCCTCAGCCAAGTCGGCGTCCGGAGCCGTTTCCCCGCTGGAGATCTGCAGCGACAGGGTCTCCGCCGAAAGCTGGACGCCGCCAGCGGTCGGCGCTGAGGCCAGGGGGATCAGCTTGCCGTTGAGCTTCACCACGCCGGCCCCGCGCTCGGCCTGGAAGGCCAGGACCGGCTTGCCGCTGCGGGTGTAGTGGAAGGCGCACCATGGCCCGGGGCCGATCACCCTGGCGATTTCCGCCTCATCCAGGGTGACGGGGTCGAGGGTCGGGACGTTCGCCCCCTGCAGAGCCGTCCCGGCCGGCGCCAGTTCGGCCACGGGCGGCGGCGGATTCCCCACGACCTTGTCGTCGGGGCGGGCGTCGCCGCAGCCCGCCAGGGCCAGGCAACTGACGACGGCGAACCCCGCGCCTCGGAAAGGAAAGGTGCTCACCATCAGTCCCGAGCCTCCAGATCCTCGATCAGGTAGCGCATCTCGGCGATCTCCCGCTCCTGCGCCTCGATGATCTCGTCGGCCAGCTTGCGCACCCGGGGATCGGTGATCTGCGCGCGCTTGCTGGTCATGATGGCGATGGAGTGGTGCGGGATCATGGCGGACATGTAGTCGGTGTCGTCCACCGTCGCCTGACCGCGGACCAGCCAGAGCGAACCGGCGAAGACCAGGACCGCGCCGGCGAAGATCGCGATGTTGACGGTGCGGTTCTTGTACATGTTCAGCATGAAGCCGAGCATGATCACGGCCATGGTCGCCCCCATCAGCAGGGCCATCCAGGCGCGAGTCTCGCTGAAGAAGATGTGCTCGAACGCGTAGGTGTTCAGGTACATCAACCCGTACATCACCAGGGTCGAGGTTGCGATCATGGCGGCGAAGCGCCAGTAGGACATCTGCATGGGCTCTCCTTACGGGCGTTGGCTTTCGCCGTCGCCATGGTGGCCGGCCTGGGCGCCCAGGGCGCCGTAGCGGTCCGGCGTCATGCCCGGCAGCGCCTTGACGAAGGCCGCCACGCTCCACAGCGCCTCATCGTCGTGGGTGACGCCGAAGGCGGGCATGCCGGTCATCTTCACCCCATGCTTGGCGATCCAGAAGACGTCGCGGGTCTCCCAATGGGCGGCGGCCTCGGCCAGGTGGGGCGGCCGTGGGCGCATGCCGCCGGCCCAGTCGGCACGCTCGACGCCGGGCCCACCATGGCAGTGGGCGCACATGGCCTTGTAGGAGGCTGCGCCGGCCTCGAGCATCTGCGGGGTGATCTCCGGCGGCGTCAGACTGTCGGCCCGCGCCTTTACCGAGTTGCGAAAAGAGGTGTCGAGGGCCCAGTGGCCCAGCGAGGTATGTTCCTCGGTGGCCGCGACATTGTAGGCGCCGGTATAGACGACGCCGAGGCCGACCACGGCGGCCAGCGCCGTGGCGCCGGCGGCGCCCAGGGCGACGCCCAGTCCCAGGCTCTTGGGGTTCGGGCCCGGCGAGGCGGCCCCGTTCCTTGTGTCATCGCTCTTGCTGTCGTTCATCAGCGGGCTCCCGGGCGCTGGAGCGGCGATCGGCGTCCCACAGGACCGCCGGCGGGCGGTCTCCCCCGGGCGCCAGGCTCCAGCCTGTGCCGCCCCTAACGGGGTTTGGCGCAAGAGGGTTGCGCTCGCTGCGCCGTTCCTAGGCGGCCGCCAGGGCGGGAACCACCGCCTGGGCCTTGCTCCCGGCATGGCCGATGATGCGCAAGGGCGCGATCTGGCCGACCCTTGCCTCGCCCTCGAAGACGATCTCGGTGAAGTCGGGGGCCCGGGCCAAGCCGGGACGCTCGATCAGGGCCTCCACCGTGCGGCCCACCTGGGCCTGAAGGTGGCGGGTCAGCGCCGCCTCGCCGGCCGCCCGCAGGGCGGCGGCGCGGGCCTTGATCTCCGCCCGCGGCAGCTGCGGCATCCGCGCGGCCGGCGTGCCGGGCCTTGGGCTGAACGGGAAGACGTGCAGGTAGGAAAGGCCGGCCTCTTCCACCAGCTTCAGGGTGTTGGCGAACATCTCGTCGGTTTCGGTGGGGAAGCCCGCGATCAGGTCGGCGCCAAAGGCCACGTCAGGGCGCACGGCGCGGACCTTGGCCACCAGGGCCAGGGCGTCGGCCCGGCTGTGGCGGCGCTTCATGCGCTTGAGGATCATGTCGTCCCCGGCCTGCAGCGACAGGTGCAGATAGGGCGCCAGCCGCGGCTCAGCCGCAAACAGGGCCAGCAGGTCGTCGTCGATCTCGGCCGCGTCGATGGACGACAGCCGCAGGCGCGGCAATTCCGGAACCAGCCGCAGGATCCGCCCGACCAGCTGGCCCAGGCTGGGCTGGCCCGGCAGGTCGGCGCCCCAGCTGGTCACGTCCACCCCGGTCAGCACCACCTCGGCATAGCCTTCGGCCGCCAGGCGGCGGACCTGGTCCACCACCTCGCCGGCCGGGGCCGAGCGGGAATTGCCGCGGCCAAACGGGATGATGCAAAAGGTGCAGCGGTGGTCGCAGCCATTCTGGACCTCCACATAGGCCCGCGCCCGGTCCTTCAGGCCGTCGATCAGGTGGCCGGCGGTCTCCCGCACGCTCATGATGTCGTTGACCCGCACGCGGCCGTCGGCTGGTCGGTCGAGATAGGCGCCCGCCGCGCTCTTCTCCGCATTGCCCAGGACAAGATCGACCTCGTCCATGGCCGCGAACGCCGCCGGATCGATCTGGGCCGCGCAGCCGGTGACGATCACCCGGGCGCCCGGCCGCTCGCGCCGCGCCTTGCGGATCGCCTGGCGAGCCTGGCGCACGGCCTCATTGGTCACCGCGCAGGTGTTGAAGACGATGGCGTCGGTCAGGCCGTCCTCGGCCGCGCGCGCCCGAATGACCTCGCTCTCATAGGCGTTCAGCCGGCAGCCGAAGGTGACGATGTCCACGCCGGACGGCGTCTCGCTGCTCACGGCAGGGTTCCGGTGAAGTCGAGGCTGGCCGGGCCGGTCATGATCACGTGGCCGTCGGCCGCGCGCCATTCGATGGTCAGGTCGCCCCCGTCCAGCTCCAGCCGCGCCGTCCGATCTGTCAGCCCCCGCCGCGCGCAGGCGACCAGCGCCGCACAGGCGCCGGTGCCGCAGGCCTTCGTCAGGCCCGCCCCGCGCTCCCAGACCCGCAGGCGGATGTGATCGCGGGCCTTGACCTGGGCGAAGCCCACATTGACCCCTTCGGGGAACAGCCGGTGATGCTCGATCATCGGGCCGACCTCAGCCACCGGCGCGGTCTCGATATTGTCCACGAAGAAGACCACGTGCGGATTGCCCATGGAGACGGCGCCCGGCGTATGCAGCAGCGGCGCGTCGATCGGGCCGACCTGCAGCTCGACGCCGCGGGTGTCCATCGGCTCTTCCAGGGGGATGTCGGTCCAGTCGAGGCCGGGCTCGCCCATGTCGACGCTGACCAGACCGTCGCCGGCGCGGCTGGTGCGCAGCAGGCGGCCGCCCACCTCCAGCACGGCGGTGTCGCGGCCGGCCGCCTCCATGACCAGCCAGCCGACGCAGCGCGAACCGTTGCCGCAGGCGCCGATCTCTTCCCCATCGGCGTTCCAGAAGCGGACCCGCACATCGGCCTCGCCCACCGCCGGCTCGATGGCGATCAGCTGGTCGCAGCCGATCCCGGCCTCGCGGTCAGCGATGGCGCGCACCTCCTCTGCGCTGGGCGCAAAGGGCTCGCTGCGGGCCTCGACCACGACGAAGTCGTTGCCGAGCCCGTTCATCTTCAGGAACGGACGGCTCATGGCCCGCGACATATAGGGTAGAAGC
>Ga0208179_1001284_pt1 | contig 13184 bp, 28 predicted proteins | sample Malvired_Geostar_FD_184238 | JGI IMG/M metagenome (GOLD analysis project Ga0208179, IMG submission 184238) | Marine viral communities from the Global Malaspina Expedition - Malaspina viral metaG DeepMed_Geostar (SPAdes) (version 2) | ecosystem: Environmental > Aquatic > Marine > Oceanic | place...
GGTACCGGGGGCCGTTATTATAACGTGTCGGTACTATAAAATTTTGAGAAATGGGGTGGGTTGCCGAGCTCAGAAAAACGAATATTAATGCAAAAAAAGGGTTGACAAATTCTGTATTTATGTTATGCTCTTCTCAGTTATGGGACTTATGAAATCACTTCATATTGATTGGCTCGACGCGCAGGCAATGGCCGCGCCCGTCGAGGGTTCGCACGATGGCTTTCGCGTTGACGCGCGTGAGATGGACAGCTCGATTCCCGCGGACGCGGTCGAGGAGTTGTGCGGCTGGGCGGATGAGCGCACTGTCGAGGCGCAGGACGAGATGGATGGCGACGATGACTACGCGTCGCCCACGGACGAGGACTGCGGGTGGTTCGGCTACGAAGGTCTTTGCGAAGACTAAGTAACTGCGCCCCAAGGGGTTAGCTCGCCCCCCCATGGGCCGCGGCCCTAAACCCCTAAGCATCAATGACTTAGTGCACAAAAAAAACATGCAAAAAAGTGAAAATAGTTCTTGACTTTCTCCGTTTTTTCTGGTAGACTATACCCAGTGAGTGAGAGAAATATTATGAGAGATAATGAAAGAGCAATAAGAGAGGGCATCCGGAAGGGTGCGGCAGAAGGTAAAATCGGCGCAAGCGATATCTTGTGGAGATTGAAGCCACAGGTTGAAAAGCCTCGTGTGAAGCGGTTCGTTTGTTGGAATTGTGAATCGTCCCATCCGGCAGAGATTGCCAAGGAGTGGGGCTTTAACAAGGTTTGCCCGAAGTGTAACGACCACCTGTTCATGGAGGCCGAGATTAACGACAAGCGCAGATTTTAATGCTTGACATTTTGACTGTATCTGTTAAACTATTTGTGTTATGAGAGTTGTAAACGGTAATGTAATAAAGAGTCCTGCTGATTTAGTAGGGTTGAAGCCATTCAAGGACGCCAAGCTCTTGAGGCACGAAGCGATTGAGCGTATGAAGCGGCGTATGGAGCGCAACCTTAAGGAGGCGCAAGAGAAGATTCGCTTAAGTCTCCCTTACGAGCGCAGCCCAGATGTCCCAGCAGAATGGGACGGATGGCTCGGTTGATGCTTGACAATTTTGATGCAGTTGCTAAACTAATTGAGATGAATAAACAATTCAGGAAGATATTGAAGGAACTCGTTGCCAATGGCTTCAACATTAAGCAGACACAAAAAGGATTCCGTATTGCTCCACCAAAGAGCTGCACGAATCAGCGTGTATACTTCACGCATGGAGGCGAGGCTTGTCTCCATCCGATACGCCGTGACTTCGTGAAGGAGTACGGATACAGAATTAACTTCAAGAAGTAATCATGAATGTATTCAACAAGAACGTGCAGGTATACTACAACCTCCATAAGAAGTGCTTGAGTGTACGCCGTCGTGGTATAGTGATTGACCATGTGTCAACGATACTGTTAAAGAACGCAACGTTCCATGTGCAGCCAGCAGGGCGCAAGCGTGTGCTCAAAGAAAAGCGCAAGAACGTGCACGCCTACGTTAGTGGTGAGCGCGTGGCTGTCGCATCGTTCGATGGTAGCTCTGAGCGTATTACATATAACCCCTATAAGAATAAGAGCTTTGTCAGTGTCGAGACCGGGCTGCCTGTTTACAAGAAGGACATCGTTAGTATAACAGGTAAGCACATCCTCGGTCAGTAAGCTGTAAGTACCTGCACCCCAATGGTTTAGCTCGGCGCCCATGGCCCCCAGCCTAAACCCTTGGTACTCAATGACTTACACCATAAAAAAAAAGTGAAAAAAAGCGTATTAAGGGCTTGACTTCCTCGAACTTTTGTGCTATACTTTTCCTAGTGAGTGAGAGAAATACAATGACAATGACTGAAATCCAACGCTATTGGAAGGCGCGCCGCGCCCGCGAAGCGAAGCGCGACACCTTCACCTTGAACGGTAACACCTACGAGGTGAGCCATGACCCCAAGCACCAAGCCGACCAACTGGCTGGCTACTGCGGAAATAATCCAAAATAGTGCTTGACATTTACCAAAAATTGTGATATCATTTTACCAGTTATGAGAGATATGTACTACATAGTTGACGAGGACGGTTTAAGCCGTATGTTCGACGTGAGCCATGATGGGCTTGAGGACGCTATCGAGGCCGCCAATGAGGCTGGTGTCGATGTGTTGCGTGACCGTGACGGCATGACCGAAACGGTCTGGTCGTCCGACGATTCGGGCAGCGATGAGCCGTGGGACGGCTTCAACTCGGACGCGGAAGCGGACGGGGACGCGTTGGCGAGTGCTGGATTCGGCACCGATGAGGATTACGGCTGTTTCGACAGCGGTGATGACGATTACGGTTGCGAATTCTAATTGTCATGATAACAAAAATTTCATCCTCTCACTAACTGCCCCAACGCTTCGCTTGAAACACAGCGCGCCGTTGCAGTAGCTAAGCCCTTGACTATCAAGGGTTTAGCTCGGCGCCCAAGGCCCCCGGCCTAAACCTCTGGTAATCAATGACTTACGACAGCGAAAAAAAAGCAAAAAAAACGCGTATTAAGGGTTGACATCTCTGAAGTTTTATGCTATCATTTCTTCAGTGAGTGAGAGAAAGACAGAGATGAGAAACAGAAAAACAGAATTGATAAAGCCGATTTTCGACCTTGATGGAACGGTCATTATGGGTAAAATCGGATTGTTTAATTGGGACAATCCAAAGGCTATTTTGAAGTTACGGCCACAACACCTGACCGAACTTGGGGTAAGAATTAAGAAGTCAGAAAAAATGTTTGATATCCTGACGGCTCGCGGAAGCGATGAAAAAGTATTTATCCGACAAGCGCTAGAAAAAATCGGAATGAATGTTCGCCGAATCATAACGGTTGGGAGTAAGAATAAAGAGTTGAACAAGAACAACCGAGTACCGCGCAAGAAGCAGTGGATTGTCAAGGTGATACAAAGAAAATTAGTTGATAACGAAAAGAGAAACCTGAAAGGGTTAATCGAAATCGGATTAGGAGAACTTTACTAAAAAAGTGCTTGACAATGAACGAAAAACATGAGATAATAATACCTGTTATGAGAAAACTAAATATGAAACTGAAATGGATGATCAATGACCTCGGACTCAACGAACTCGACGCGTGGTTGTGGATGACGGGCGGTGCAGCATTAACGGCTGCGGTTATGGTATTTGTCCTGAATCTATAATAAATAATATGAAAATCAAAAACAAAGACGCAAACACAATCGAATTACGCTTTAAGAATGGAAATATCTTTTTCTTCTCTTATGAAACGCCGGTTGCCGCTTACATAAATCGCAAATATTACAAGACGAGTAAGTACCACAGTCAGACAACCTCGCGACACATAAACCGTTTTCTTCACGGCGACACCGTGAATGCAACCCAAAAGCCACAATTCTTCTTTGACGAGGAAATGGAAAAGATAACACGATGAAAAAATTAATCTTATTATTCTTATTTGTTTGTTCTGTTAGTATCAATGCTGCTAGTCTGAAGATTGTCCCTGTTCAGCAAAAGACTTTGCCTAATGGTAATGCGTATGGCTTGGCGAGTGGTATCTATTTTGAATTAACAAATCTTGAGCCATTTATAATGTATAAATTACAATATTCTGAAGATTTAACAAAATGGACAGACTTGGTTCATCTCGGCACTTACAAGATGGCGATGACCTCACCCTACTGGACTTGGGACGAACTCCCGCCCCATAAGTGCTTTTTCCGTATCGTTGTAGCGTGGTAAGTCGTTGAGCACCAACGGTTTAGCTCGGGGGCCTAGGGCGGCGGCGTAAACCCTTGCGGCGCAAAGACTTACCATACGAAAAAAAAGTAAAAAAAACACCTATTAAGGCTTGACATCGCTGCGTTTCTGTGCTATCATATTCCCAGTTATGAGAGAAAAGACTAACGAGGTAATCCACCCGATCGACAATGGCCGAGTAATCACCAACGAGGTGATAGTATCCTGCTGCGGCTGTAACCATGAGCAACGCATCAGCCGCGACGAGGCTGACGAATGGACTGACATCGATTGGTGGATGTGCGATGAATGCAACTAAAAAAAATGAAATAAGTGCTTGACATTTACGGCGATTTGTGCTAGACTATTCCTAGTGAGTGAGAGAAAGATTATGAGAGAAAAAAACGAAATCAAGAGAGAGCGTGAAGCAAAAAGAGTAGCAAGCGAAAAGCTGCTGAAGCGTTGGCCATCTGAAATGTTTTGGTTCAGAATGAAAAGAGACCAGCAGAAAGATTGGAGTTAAGATTATGAGAGAAAAGAAGAAATTCCTAAATGTCACCTTTAAGGTGAAGCGTCACCCCGACTACACGGGCAACCACTACCTCGCAACGGTAAACAGCGTGATGGGCAACACCTTCCCGCTTGGCACGATTGAGTCGGAGATGATTCGTGAGTTCCTCGCGGAAACGGTTGTCACGGATATCCAAGGCAAGACTTGGACAAAGGGCGAGATGATTGAAGTTGAGTGCATCGAGAAATGTTTTGAAGATTGGAGTAACTAAAATGACATTGTTAACAAAAAAGATTAGAGAGGATTTGCCAAAGTTGTATGCCAACGAGGGCAACGACGACGCCAAGGTCATCGTGAAGTTTTTCACGCCAGACAGTAATTGGACATGGTATGCCACCGAGTTTGACGGGGTGGACACCTTCTTCGGCTTGGTTGATGGGTTCGAGCAAGAGCTTGGCTATTTCAGCTTGAAAGAACTTGAGGATACGCGCGGCCCATTGGGTTTGCTCGTTGAACGCGATATGCACTTCAAGCCGCAGCCGTTATCTGTTGTTCGTGAAGGAATCGCCGTACTTAATTAAAATGAATAAAGACCCTCACAAAGCAAAAGTCGCCGCAACCATTTTAAGGCTTGTTGAACTAGGAGACGAAGCCAAAGGGATGCAAAAACGCCTTGACGAGTTGTCGTGTCATATCAACACCGTTGACACGATGCTGGATGAGATAGGCAAAGAATTTGACGACCAACTCCAATTCCTCGAGCGTCTTAATGCGTTAGCGCAGTAAGTCGTTGAGCATCAATGGTTTAGCTCAGCACCCTAGGGCCGCGCCCGTAACCCCTTGCGGCGCAAGGACTTACGTAGGTAAAAAAAGCAAAAAAATGCGTATTAAGGCTTGACTTGTTTAGCTTCTGGTGCTATACTATTTGCAGTTATGAGAGATACGATCCTAATTCCGAACAACATGACAATGGCCGAAATCGAACGCCATTGTAAAACCAAGGCCAAACGCCGCGAGGCCATAACCCTAAAGCTCAAGATCGACTTGGACAAAAACCAAAAAATGATGGAAAAAGCTCTGAAAGAGCTTGACAAAAATCTAAATCTGTGAGACAATTAAATCTGTTATGAGAGATATGAAAGAAAACGAAACGGCTCCTTTAGGGTCTATCTTGATGCCCACCACGAAGGTGCTAATCTGCGATATGTGCGGAACAGCAGGAGATGAAGAAAACGAAGTCTGGGAGTGGGGCAACCCCTACGACCACGGCACAATCTGTGCAGACTGCCAAGAGACGGTGAACGACTCAAGATAGTGCTTGACATTTTAACTGCATAAGCTATACTTAAATCTGTTATGAGACCAGAAGAACATTACTACAAAACCCCGCGAGCATTACGGAAGTCTGGCGGCACAAAGGGCGGCGTGTCTGCTGCCAAAGCTGCGGAGAGTTGGGAGGATTGCGACGCAATGCCTCACTTCACCTACGACAAAGGATGGTGGGCCGAGACCAAGCGACAGGTTGACGAAAGTTACGCAAAGCTAAAGGCCAAAGGTTTTTTCGACTCGACCTCGGACTACTGGGCCAAAAGAAGAAAGACTGACCCTCGCTGCCAATGATGAAAAAGATTATTTTAACATTCGCGGCTGCTGTTGCTGCTCTGACTGTTTTCGCTGGGGATGGTCACAAGCACTTCAAGACAACCAAAGCAGAGAAAATTGTTGCAATAACTATTCTGGCAGAGGCCAGAGGCGAAGGCGATAAGGGAATGTATGCTGTCGCTGCGGTGATAGCGCAACGCTCCAACGAACGCAAGTTGACACCATCGCAAGTTTGTTTGCAACGATTACAGTTTAGTTGCTGGAATGGTAAAGGCGTGAAAGACTTGGAACACTTGTTGAAAGTGCCCCAAGCGAAATACGCTTTGTTGTTAGCACGAAATGTCTCGCTCCTATCGCGTGAATATGTCGGCTTCGCCAACCACTACCACAACAACAAAATCAAAACACCATACTGGGCCAAGGGCAAAAGGCCCGTCAAGATTATTGGTAACCACCTTTTCTATAAACTCTAATGTAACTCACTCAATACCAATGGTTTAAGGCGGCGCCCTAGGGCGGCGGCGTAAACCCTTGATAATCAGTGACTTATTAGTCAAGCATAAGTCAAGATATAAGTCAAGCCCTCCTTATTAAAGGCTTATTTAGGTCGTTTCTATTTACTATTTAATGCTTGACTTTTTGTGTGCATTTGATATACTTATCTCTGTTATGAGAAATTTCGAGGAACTTAAAGAGCAGATTCAAGAGGATATAATGACTTGGCACGATGGGCTTGAACGCAATCATGCTTATCCACATCTTGACAAGGTAATTTGCACCCACGGCCACGCACCGAACGCTTGGAACGATATGGACAAACTTTGCGATATAGTTATTGAAAGAATAAGCGAATACAAAAATGAAAACACGATATCTAACTAAAACCTATTCAATCGTCGACTACGCTACAGAACGCAACCCTAACTGCTATAATGTCAGTTGGAAGAACCTCGCAGGCGAAACTCATTTGTTAGTACCCAAAGATATGCCAAACCATTGGAGATTTTTGGTCGACTTGTTGGAATACGAAGGGTACAAGAAAATTTAAAAAAGTTTTAAAAAAAGCTTGCTATTTGCTACAGAGGTGTTATACTAGTGGAAGCAGTAAGGGAACGGTTCCCTAAAATTAAATTGTTAAAAAAGTTATGAAAACTACCGTATACGCATGGGGCGCAGAGAAGAACAATGTTCTTCATGTCTACGCCGGAATGACAACCCAAAAAGATATTGGGACAAGACTGAGTAATGTCTCTGACATTGCTGTCGGAACCACCGAATCGTGGTTTGGTGGGCCAGAGGCGAGCAGATTAGGTGCATATAATCTTGACTTGATTTATACGGACTCAACGCAAAACTACTCGCGCCACAAGGAGCAAAGAGCAATCAATGCTGCTTGGGCAGTCGAAGAGAAGTATCGCAACGTTTCGTTGCCGGTTCGTTCTCTTAACTCCAACCGCGCAGTTGGATTAGCAAGTGTGCAAAAGTATCTTGACCGCACAACTAGCGTATACGGTCACGTTCTGTTGCACGACACCGAGCTTGACGGCAACTTCAATAGTGGAGTGTTTCGAGCTATTGAGTCTTGGATTAAAGGAAAAGTTCAAGACTCGACAATTCTCAAGCGCAAGTTTGAGAAGGCACTCATCGCAAAGCAACAGAAACAAGCGTTGATTGCTAACATCACAAAAGTACTTGGCCTCGAGCCGGTGCTGGCGTAAAACCAAGGGCGCGGGGGTGAACTACTTGTTTAATCATCAAAAAAACACCCTCGCGTCCTCTCTTCGCGGAGTAGCCAAGTGGTAAGGCGCGGCTCTGCAAAAGCCGAATCGGCGGTTCAACTCCGCCCTCCGCGTCCACTAACTCTTTGACTATCAATGGTTTACGACGGCGCCCTAGGGGCCGCGACCTAAACCCTTGGTAATCAGTGACTTACGGAATCGCGGCCCTTATTAAGGCTATATTAGTTTCGTTTTGATTTACAAATGAATGCTTGACATTTCGGGTGCATCTGCTATACTGGTTTCTGTTATGACGAACTACTACGACGACAACTTCGGCTGCTGGGACGGCATGGACGACCCGGACACGATGGACTTCTACAATCAGGTTCAAAACGAAAGCGTTGAAAAGACCTGTAGCATCTGCGGATGCACCGTCTTGTTGCGACCGCACTACGACAAGTGCGATTCGTGCTGTACCAAACTCGAGAACGGTTGGGACGCGTATTGATATGAGTGAAATTGATATCGCCATTGATGAATTTAAAGTTAAGGGCGTAATTTGTCCCAAGTGCGGCGGCTATGGTGGCGAGCAGCTAAGCCTACGCGAGCATGATGACCAAGGATGGATGCCCTGTTATTACTGCGGAAATTCTGGTCACATTAGCTACGCCCAATGGATGGAAGAAGTGGAGCAGCAAGAAATAAACGCTTGACATTTGTCACGCATTTGTTATACTTATTGAAGTTATGGGACGATACATACATACAAATTGCACATACACGGAGAACCACGCTGAAGGAACTTACACCTTTACCGGCCCTTGCGTGAAAACTCAAAAACCTTACAGCGTGACCATCCCCGGCCATGAGCTATGGGACTTGAACCAAGGCGAGCCTATTATGTGCTTGAAATCCTTAGACGCTGGGGACAGAGAGTTTGCCATGACGGGAATTAGTCCAGAAGGTTGGAAGCAATTATTTAGTGCTTGACATTTGCTGTGCATCTGTTATACTTTTAAAAGTTATGGACGACAAAACAATGTTCTCGGCATCAGAGATATATCCGGGATTTAATATAATTTTTGCCAATGGTTGGGAAATCTCTGTGCAATGGGGCAGATGTCATTATTGCGCCAACCGAGATAACCCAGACGAGAAGAGTCGCCAAAGCAGAACCGCAGAGGTTGCTATCTTTGCACCTGACAAGGACGGATTTCCTCGCGATTGGTGGTCTTACGACGAAGACTTGAATGAAGTGGTTGAGCAGCCAGAAGATACATATGTCAATGGTCATCTGACTACCGACCAAGTGGCAAATATAATTGCCATTATATCGAAAAAAAGTGCTTGACATTGTGGGCCAAATGGGCTATACTATAGATTCTGTTATGAGAAAGATAATCGAAATGATAAAAAAAGCAATCAAGAAGAACCCTGTGAGAACACAGGAGTTGACATACCAGCGTGAATACGATGGTGCGGTGAAGAACTACTTCGTGAATATATTCGAGGATTGGGCTGATTACTATGTCGCCTACACCTACGACAAACACGGAGCGAATTGCGGAGTGAAGCGATTCAATAAGGGCAACATCCAAAAGATGAAGCCATCAAAACGCAACTTCGCACTTGTTATCGCATAATGAACTGGCAGCAAGACTTCACGCTTACGGCCAAGCAACGAGATAATCTTGTCGCTTGGGAAGAATGGGGCAACAAAATGAAAATGCTCCGCGCAATCCATAAAGAGATTGCACCAAAATTAGCCGCAATGCGCGGCGATGATCTTTGAGAATTTGAGTCGGCGGTTACCACGCCTCCATCGCCCCTAAGCTATAAACGCGCTGGGGACAGGGATGATAAGACATCTTACGCTGACTGCGCTTGAAAAACAGCGCGATCAAACTGCCGGTGGCGCGGCAGCGACTCAGACAATTTTCTCTCTCGACGGAGAGAGATCGGTGTGACGGAACAATCCCTCCCACGGGGATAACGTAGCGACTGCAAGAAGTACGGAGACCTATCGGTTGAGGAAAATTGCGGGTGAGTCCGAAGTAGGTAGATCTGAAACATTTGTTTCTTGGGTACTGAAAAGGTGCGGGTACACAAATACTCCCGCCACCATTTTATTTAATATATGGAGTTCGAAGAGCTTGTAAAAGCATTTAGAGAAGAAGAAGTGAAAACAAAACACGCAAAGAAGAAGGCCCAAAAGAAGGCCGAAGTGAAGAGAACCCGTGCAGTCAAGATAGGTGCACAGGTGACAAAGGAAGCCCTTCGCAAGGATATACTGAACAAAGTTGAGTATCAGATTAAATTCGTGCGCGAACGCAATGCTGCAAGCAATGAAAATGTTGCATTCATCAACAAGGTGTTTGCCAAGGTGAGACAGGCAATCTCCGAATAACTTTCCCCTCCGCGTTCTCTCATAACTAAACGCGCCCCCTCCCCGCAATGGGGAGGGGGTATCTCTTTGACTATCAAGGGTTTACGGCGGCGCCCTAGCCCCCCGGACCTAACCCCTTGATACTCAAGGGGTTACAGAAGGACATGGTTTATTGCCCTTATTAAAGGCATACCTATTTAGCTTCTAAATCTTTGGCCTTGACATATGCTGTGGGTCTGCTATACTCATTCTGTTATGACGAAAAATCTACTGCGATTCGGATTCGAGAACGCCAAGCTAAAAGGGATTTGGCACTTTTCTCTGCCCTCTGGCTATACTTGCCCCGGTGCGTCTGGTTGTTTGACCTATGCAATCAAAGAGACTGGCAAAATAAAAGACGGCCCAAACCAAAACTATCGTTGCTATGCTGCGATGGATGAAGCGCGTTATCCATCAGTCCGACGACAACGCTGGCACAATTTTGACCTGTTAAATGCAACCAAGACAATCAAAACCATGGTTGACCTGATTTGCGACAGTTTGCCGGAAGCAATCAAAACAGTTGGCGGCATTATGCGCGTTCACATTGGAGGGGACTTTAAGACTCTAAACTACATGAAGGCGTGGCTGCTGGTTGCACGAAAATATCCACGCAGTAAGTTCTACGCTTACACCAAGAGCTTGAAATGGTTGAAAGCGTGCCAAGATAAAAATCTGATTCCCGACAATTTTTCCTTCACTCAAAGCTGGGACGGTAAGTATGACGACATGATTGAAGTCATAGGCGAAAAGTCGGCGCGTGTGTTTATTGACCCTGACGAATTGAAAGCATCCGGCTTGGAACACGACCACGACGACAGCCACGCAATCCACAACAAGCGCGGCGAAGATTTTGCGCTCCATGTCCACGGCTCCCAGCCAAAGGGAAGTAAAGCATCGGCAGGACTGAAAAAGTTTGACAAAGCAGGAATCAAAGGGTATACTCATAAGAGTAAATGTACTTGATAGCTGTTTTACTCGCTGGGGTTGTTATCCTAACAACCATTATCCTCAAAAAAAATGCTTGACAAACTCAACAGAAAGGTTATACTTAATAAAGCATGAACAAACTCGATAAGTTCCTGACGCAGGTGGGTGGGCGTTTCTCCACCCTGACCCTCAAAGAGGGAAGCACCAATAAGGACTATTGCGCCCAGTTTATTGGCGCAAGCCCACAATATGTGACATTCAACGATGTCTCGACCGGCCTCGACCGCAAGGTTAGCCGCAAGCGCATCGTGTCTGCTCGCGTGGGTCGTGCGCGTTATCGCGCACGCTAAACGGGCACAGTCCTTCTCTCATAGCAGCCCCTGCAGTTTAGACTTGACTGCAGGGGTTTTTTGTGTAATAATATACAGATGACGAGATTGGAAGCATACAAGAAGATACGCAAGCCGCTCCCACCGCCAACACGGCGGCACAAGAGCAAGGTAAGCTATACTCGCAAACCCAAGCACAAGAAGACCCTAAGTCCTTGAGCATCAAGGGGTTAGGTCGGGCGCCCATGGGGGCGCGGCGTAAACCATTGGTAATCAGTGGCTTACGTGTCAAGCTGAAAGTTTTATTTGCGATACCGTATTTTATGCTTGCAATTATCGGCACAGATGGTATACTCTTAACTGTTATGGCAATGACTGGACTAATGTTACATTGCGGTGCTTCACAGGTTCCTTACGAGGAAGTGGAGCAATCTTACACTCCTGACCCCACGGATACGTGGACGCCTGTTCCGCACAGTCGGCTGGTCACGGAAGTTCGCAGCCACCTTGACCGTGCAAATATCACGGTGAAGGAGGAATCACACGCGCTCACGCATGATGGCGGGCGTTATTTCGGCCTGTTCCGTTTGGGACAGGAGGGTGCTAACGAATACGGCAGCGTCATGGGCGTGCGTAACTCGCACGACAAGCGTTTTCCTGCTTCGTTGGTGTTTGGTGCAAACGTTTTCGTTTGTGATAACCTCTCCTTCATGGGAGAAGTGAAACTGTCCCGCAAGCACACGCGCTACATCATGCGCGACCTCCCGCAAATTGTTGCTCGCACGCTGGGCAAACTCGCTGACCATTGGAACTTCCAAGAGAAGCGTTTCGACGCTTACAAGGAACGCGAGCTTTCCAATATGCAAGCGAATGACCTCATCATTCGCGGGATGCTGTCGGGTGCTTGCACCAAGACTCATGTCATGGACATCGTGCATCAATGGCGCACGCCGAACCATGACGAGTTCAAACCACGCAATGCGTGGTCAATGTTCAACGCCTTCACAGAGGTGCTGAAAGGCAACCTCAACGCGCTGCCCAAGCGCACCGAATCTCTCCACGGTCTGATGGATGGAGAGTGCGGAATCGCTCCGCAACGAGAATTGTCTCTGGCGTCCTAACGGGACACAAACAAGGAGACGAACTGGCCCTCCCCGCAATGGGGAGGGTTTTTTGCTTGACAAACCTAAGTCGTTGTGGCTTAAGGGGTTAGCTGTGGCGCCCTAGGGCGGCGACGTAACCCCTTGGTAATGAATGACTTATGAACCTCCCTCTCCGCCCCCATCTTATTACACCTTATTTGAATCACAATTATTTACGTTTCTTTATTTAGTCTTTTCTTATTTACTTATTACGTATTAACCTATTTATAATTCACTTATTAAGTCTTTATTTGTTTCACTTCCAATCATGTTCTTTATTAACTAATATATTAACACAATTTTTTTTCGAGTCAGTATAATTAATGGTAGTGTTCCCTGTTATGTATTCATACGCTCTGCAAACTGCTTGATGGTCTGCATCTTTAAGCCTATTACGCACAAATCGTCTAACAATAGCGATGGGTACATTCTTATACATATTGCGCTCTTGCATCGTTCAATCGTTCCAATCGTCGTAATCGTCGTAATCTTTCATGCGTTCAGCGAGAGGGGTTAGTTCAAGTTCTTGTTCAACGGCATTACGCAATTCCGCAAAGAAGCCATCAAGCGTCTGCTTTTCGTCGCGATAACCTTTAGCGTGTTCCTTGATAAGATGTTCGACTAGCAAGTAGTAACTCATTACAAATTAAGTATAGCAGATACTCACGATTTGTCAACGGTATTTTTCTTACAATGGGCCTCGACCAGATGAACCCCTTCGTTGGTGATATTGCGCTTGCCATCAATTACAAGAAGATTCTTACGCATTAAGTATAGCTC
>Ga0208179_1001288_pt1 | contig 13167 bp, 14 predicted proteins | sample Malvired_Geostar_FD_184238 | JGI IMG/M metagenome (GOLD analysis project Ga0208179, IMG submission 184238) | Marine viral communities from the Global Malaspina Expedition - Malaspina viral metaG DeepMed_Geostar (SPAdes) (version 2) | ecosystem: Environmental > Aquatic > Marine > Oceanic | place...
GGAACATTCATAGTGCCAACATCTACAATACCTACAATTTCTAATTTATCTGTAGCAACAAGAGCATCAGTTAATGTTACCGTTGTCGGGCTTCCAGCTATAGAATAAGCATCATCTTGCTGCTTTACACCATTAATGGTTATTATTAATGATTGCTCATTAGGAGCAGTCCAACTTAATACATGTGTTGCAGAAGTAGAACTAGTTATATCAAATCTTTGAATGTCGCTAGATTTTAGTTGTGTTTTACCCAAATAAGACATTACGTAATCTCTAATATTCCCATGACCACTTCGAGGTCGCTATTTGCACTGGCTGTCATATGAACGTCGCCAGTAGCTTCTAAATCTATTGGTTTATCTAAAACTAAGGTTGAATCTGCTGGAACTGGAATAGTTTTAGCTACATGATAATAAGTGTCTCCGGACGTTGCTCTAGCTTTTATACTTACATCAGCTGAATTAGTACCATCAATGTTACTAATATAACACGAGTGTATAATCGACTGCGTAGCAGCAGGCGCTGTATATACAGCAGCACCGCCAGTAGTTAATGCTGCACCTTGGTTTTTAAAAGTATTAGCCATATTATCCTCCTAGAGCGATGGCCATAGCTACAGCCGTTCCTGCGGGATCTCCTGCTGTGGGTGTTGCCCAACTTCCATCACCGCGCCAAAATGTAGAACTACTTGCGCTAGTTCCGCTATTTAAATTACCAACTGGTAAATTACCAGTTACGCCAGTTGTTAAAGGTAAACTAGTAGCATCTGTTAAGTCAAAAGCTGGCGTTGCATCCGAACTACCTAATGATACAGAAACACCACCATAAGATACTGAAGAATTTGCTAAGTCAGCGTTAGCTAATGTTCCCGTTATGCTACTGGCTCCCAAATCTATAGCTAATTCAGTACTTTCTATTACTATACCACCATTAGCTTTTAGATCTGTGCTAAATTCATTACCTACACTTAAATCTAAACCATCTCCAGCCGTATACGTTGTATTAGTATCAGGTGGAACTTGCCATGAACTTGAGTTATCACCATCTACTCTCAAAAACTTAGTTGTACCAGTTACGCCGGTAGATAATATAGCAGTTCCTTCATAATTAGTAGCGTCAGCTAAGTCAAATGCTGGTGTTGCATCAGATGCTCCTAAAGCAACTGAAACGCCACCGTAACTAACAGAAGTATTAGTTAAGGCAACTGTAGGTTCTGGACCAGTACCGTTTGTAACGGTGATTCCAGTACCAGCTAATACCGCTGTTAAATCACCGGTAGTAGGAGTTGCCCAACTAGGTATTCCACTAGCTAATGTTAATACATCAGCGTCTGTGCCTACGCCTAATCTAGTTAAAACACCAGAAGCATTTCTATAATATACATCACCAGTTGCGTCGGAACCAAGAGTCATAGTAGCACCGGCAATTACAGCGCCCGTTGACCAAGTACCACTAGTAACTGAACCGGTTGTTACTAAACTAGAATCACCCGTATATGCTGTAGCATCTGATAAGTCAAATGCAGGGGTAGCATCTGATGCCCCTAAATCAACCGATACACCACCGTATGACACTGAATCATTTGCAAGTTTAGAGTTCGCTATAGAACCAGCTAATTGTGCATTAGTTATTGTACCTGTTAAGGATGATGTAGGATAATTAGTAGCGTCAGTTAAATCAAAAGCCGGTGTAGTATCAGCATTACCAAGCGCTAATGAAACCCCACCGTAAGCAACTGTACTATTAGCTAGCGATGAATTAGGTACGTTAGATAAACCTAACTGTATAGTTCCAGAACCAGTTATTGGTGAACCACTATCTACGTCAATACCATCCGTACCAGATATAGCTACACTAGTTACGCTACCTATTCCAGGGTTATTATTTTCCCATTCACTAGCTGAAGTATTCCAAGTTAAAACTTGACCATCAGCTGGTGACATCGGATCTTTTACATTAGATAGATTCTCCAAGGGATAAGAAATACTACTAGTACCATCAAAACTTACACCATTTATGGTTCTAGCTGTTTCTAGAGCAGTTGCGGTTGAAGCGTTACCGGTTAAAGCACCCGTAAATGCTGTAGATGTTACCGCGGATAAACCAGTAAGGGTTGTGTCTAAATTAAGTGTTACTGTACCACTGGTTCCGCCACCAGTTAAGTTTGTTCCTGCTGTAACTCCGGTTATATCTCCTACAGCTAAAGTGTGCCAATCTAGTGTTCCACTAGCATCTGAAGTCATTAAGACCTGGCTACTCGCACCTACAGCATCTGGCATCGTTAGTGTATAAGATGTAGATACTGTGCCAGGAGCTTGAATAGCAGCAAACTGACCGCCTGTAGTATCCTGTAATCTTAAATCACCCTGACCGGTTATATCAACTTGAGTAGAAGTTACTGCACCAGTTAGGTCACCGGTAACATCACCCGTTAAATCACCAACAAAAGCTGAAGAAGTAACTGATGACAATCCAGTTAAACTAGAATCTAAATTAACAGTTACTGCACCAGTGCTAGAAGATACACCTATATTTGTACCACCACTAACACTAGAAACTGCAGTACTAACTAATCCTAATACATCCGAAACTAAAACCTTTTTACTCGAATCATCTGTTACATCTTGTATTGCGATGTAATCGCCAGCTACTGGCGTGGCTGAAGATAATTCGGAAACATCTAAACTTAAAGTTGTAGTATTAGCACCAGTATCTATAGTTGCATCTATGCCGTTACCACCAAGCACGCCGGCCATAGCATAATCTCTTAAGAGACCTGCAGTTAGTTTTTCATCAGTTGTAGCTGTAGATAAGTAAAAGAAATCATTAGTAGCGTGTAACGCGGCGCTAGACCGCGCCGTCATATTAGGGACTTTAATTGTCGCCATTCTTAATTCCTATTGGGTTACTATGTAATCTGTTCCAGAACCATCATCTACCGCCGTAACGTAAGTTTTAGCGATAAGACTTTGAAGTTCATAAATAACACTTGAACTAACTTCCCAATCATTCGATGGTGATAAGTAAAAGTTAGCAGTTTTCTTACCGTATCTTCTAATAGAACCACCACCCTGAAGAGCAATACTTTTTATTCTTCCCAATAACCCAGTTAATTGGGCTTCATATAATTGCCAATCAGGTTGTCTATAATGAGCCTTCATAGTGGCTATTGCATGAAGCAATACCAATTGAGGCGGGTTTATACTAGAGTCATCACTATCAGAATCAAATGCTCCTAACGCAGTATTATACTCTAATTTTATATTGCTGACATCGTCTGGCGTTGGCCAAAGTTCTATTTTTGCTGTACCAGCATCATCTAATACATCCCATCTCCATGGTAATCTATTATTAATAACATCTGTTATATTATGCTCTCTTACGCCAATACCTATTTGCATCTCATAAAAACGGCCAGAACCACCCCTATTTACTGAGACAGTTAATGGCTTAGTCAAATCGCAATTTGACGGGGGAGTATAAAGGTTTTGTCCAGCTACAGTACTTAACGAATCATCTATTACATGCGTTAATAGATCTCCAAATTCGTAAAATAACTGCTGCTGAGCGCTGTTTAAAGCAGAATTAAGTATAGCTGCCTGGAGAATAGCCCCAGAACCAGATGAACTAAACCCTAGTCTCTGCGCTAACTCTGTCCTTAGGCTTAACCTTGTTCTTGCTGCCATTTACTTCATTCTCCTTAGAGATTATTTTATTTATAGAAAATTCTATATTCTCTACAAAGTTAGTACCAAAAACAGATTTTAAAGTTTCATTACCGTAGACCTTGATCAACCTCTCGATCTCTTCATCAATACCCTCAACTGTTAGGTAATTACCGGTTTTTTCCTTTATAACTAAAGCTTCATCACCATACTTAAAAGTATGAATTGGAAGTTCGTGAGCTGGAAAAACTTTACGAAATTTAGAAAACTGATCTTTGGTAAGTTCTGCTTCAATATATGGTACTTGCATAATATTTATCTCCCTTTAGAAAAAAAAAGAACGAGGGGGCCGAAGCCCCCAAGTCCACATTTGTTACGTACCAGCGGTACTCATGATTACACCGTGGCAGTTACAGCGGTTAGCTGTAAGTGAACCACGCCATGTCATGCCCCAGTAGTAGTTGTAACTGGTATGCTCGCGAGGCGGTTTCCTTGCGATCATATCATTACCTTCAATCGGACGTAGCGTCAGATGCTTAGTATTAAGCATGTAACAACGCTGTGCCCAAGGTACAGTCAAACCACCACTAGCACCACTATCAATTGCTTCTGCATCATCGAACACAGGATCCCACATAATCGGAACACCCTGGAAATACAAACCAGTAAATGTGCCCCAATCCTTGATTTCAAGGGATGGATCCATATTCCATGGAGAACCAGAAGAACCAGGCTGAACGGCATAGCGAGACTCTTTAGCATCAGCGGCGATTTCATAAGATTTAATGAAATCAGTACCAGCTAAAATCAAGTCAGGAGCTCCACCATTCTTCTGGCAGGCACGCCACATAACATGCATTGGTGCAAGCAAAGCAGCACCGGCATAACCATTACCATATGATCCGCCACTGGTTACATTGAGACCAGCACCCATATCTATCTGGTTACGCCAAAAAGAACTAGATGCACGATCAATACCACCAACAGTACCCGTATGAGATACACACGGAACGATAAAGTCAAGACCGTTAATCTGTTTGTTTGCAGTTGATGTGCCACCGCCAACGGTGTGAGTTCCATCAAGGTGCAAAGAGAGATCCAAAATCTCTTCGAAACCAAGACGTAGAACTTCCATAGACTCATTGAAAACGTTGGTCAACTGTACAAGACCAGCAGCGCTGGAGTTGCGAGGTGACTGTGAGTCTCCAATAAGAATACCATTACCAATCAGGTAGTCTTCAGAAAACTTGAAACCGTCGTGAGCCGAGTTCCAAGGATAATAAGCCTGACGAACCGTGTCCCGAGAGTTAAAGCTAACAGTTGCAGAAGTGTTAAGTGACGTGTCACCAAACCATTCAAAATTGTTATCATAACCCGTTCGGATCTGCTCAACAATGTTTTCTTTACCGCCACCCCAAGACTTTTTCTTGGCCATTAGAGCTTTTAGCAAAGGACGCTGAACAGCAACCTGGTCGATAGGTTTATTCTTCAAATAATTCTGAAGAGCTACATAACCCAATTGAGTAATGTCGGCAGCAGCTAAGGCTGTCTGTGTTGCCATAGTTTACTCTCCTACCTACTTATTAGGTAATATAAGGTTAAATTGGAACAGGTCGGCTACACGAAAACCGTTACGTGCTACTAGGCGGACGATCTCCTAGATCTTTACGTCCTATCCTGCTACGAGTGCATCCTGTCTAGATGAGCCTGAAGAAACTCCGGTGTTACTTCAGCTGAATCTAAAAATCCAGAACCACTATGTGAACCACTGTTTCCACTGGGAGCTAGGGGCCCAGAATCTTTACTAGCTTTTGGAATTTTACTAGCGGCAGCGGTTATACCTCTAGATAAAATATCATATTCACCTTTCAATTGTTCTAACCATTTCGAAGGCGCCATATTAGAATTAGCTATTTTAGCGCCAACATCCATCATTATTTCTTTCTTAAGAGCATAATCAGGATCTGTATCTACTATTTCTTTTTCCCATTCCTGAATAGATTGATAAGCTTTACTTGACTCATTATTATACCATGTTTGCTGCTCTTGTGATTCGGCTAAAGTTTTATCAAACTCTGATCTAGCCTGTAATCGTGAATTTGTACTTATCCTTTCGGTGGCTAATTTATTAGCCCAATCCTCACTCATGTCTAAATCTTCTACAGCTTTAGATAAATCTTCGAAATCTTTAAATGTTCCATTCTCATTTACCGACGAATTTAAACCTAGTTTTTTAGCAACCTGGTCAGTAAACTGATCCATCGATTTCAAAGCGGTTCTAGCAGAGTCGTAATCCCCAGAATTTAAATTCTTGAATATATCTAATGCCCAATTGAGTTGATCTGGATTGGTTGTACTATCTGATATGTGTTCAAAAACCTGGCCTGCGGGTTTACCTTCTTCAAGTTTGGATTCAGCTTCGTTTGCTCTATCTATCCAGTGTTTGAAACGTTCTTGAGCTTTGGGTTTTAAGTTACCCATAAACTCGTTATCATCTTCAGATAACTCAGCGGTTATGGATAACTCTTCTGATAGCTCTGATAACTCTTTTTCCTCAATCTGAGGTTTCTCTTCCTCCTCAGTTTTAGCAGCTTCGACATCTTCAGCTTGCGCAACCTGCGCTTCCTCGAAGGTGGGGGCTTGATCAATAGCTTCTCCCGTCATTTTCTCTAGTTCTTGAGCAAGAACATCTTGTGTAGAAAGTTCCTCAACTACTTCTGCTTTTTCCTCATCAGCCATATGTTTCTCCCTTTAGCTTGGTTGTCTATATTGATTTCTTTCCCGCTGGTCAACTCTGTTACCAGGGGCATTCTTAACTTCGTTTAATTGCTGAGTAAATTCAGACGGCATCCCGCTTTGTCCACCCTGACCACCTTTATCACCCATCATTAACTGTTGCATTACTTGATTCTGTAATACCTGGGTTTGAATCTGCTCTGGCATTGGCGGCATAAACTGTGATACATCTATTCTCTCATCAAACCTCTTGAACGTTTCTTCCAGTAATTGGACATAGGGATTGAACTGATCTGGGACACCCACATCACGCAAAGATTGTATCATCTGTATGTTCTGCATTATTAATGGCATTAACTCTATCCATCTCATGCGCTCCTCATTCTCATTAGGCATTGCAGTACTGCCGGCCGTAATTTGTATATAGACAGAATCATAAAGCTGTTGCTTGTTCAATATTGGCCAAAAGGCATGTGGTCCTGCAATTTCTATAGCTTTCTGGGGAGGTACCTCCTGTAATAGTAATTGTGCTGAAAACTTGGACATTTCCCTAAGCCAAGCTTCGACTGAATCTATTTTTTCAGAAACTCTTGTTGCTAAACCTTCATTTTGTATTGCCGCTTCAGTTGCTGTCTTGGCCCTCATTATACCACCCCTTTGAGCATCACCAAGACCGCTTATCCATTCTATATCACTTCTGATAGGCGTTGTATCATAAACGTTCATGTTCATTGGCGGGGTTTGAGCCGGTTGAAATACATTATTAACACCAGTTCCACCCGCGTTTATAAGAGCTATATCACCGATAGTTGCGTTAGAGAATGTTTCAATATCTTCGTAATTTATACGACTTGAATCAGCCACATAAAATGGTGCAGACAATTCTCTATGCTTAGACATCTGGGATCTAACTGTATTGTATTCATCCTGAAGGTTCATTAAGAGCTCAACCTCAGATATTGGCCACTCTTGACCATCAATCCAGTTAAGACCTAGAATAAAAAATGGATACCAACGCTCGCCCATTCTGTTAGGGTAAAACGGCTCCTTTATCCATTTACCGCCGCCCTCTGCCCAGGTGCATACCGTTTGTGTTCCTTTATCCCAGTATTCCCAAATAGCTATAGCTAAATTAACATCCTCTTCACCGTCATAACCAGTATAAGTTTTAGTATCCCTGTTTAATCTACCGGGTATTCCATCCTGAGTTCTTCGATAAATAGTAAATTTATCTACCTCTTCTTTGGTCAGATTAAACCTTTCCATACACTCTTTAGGTGTCATCCACGTACAGTTAGCCATCCACTTAGCTTGTTCATAATCTAGCAAACTATCTATGGAGGTATCCATGCGGAAATCTTCCGGTTTAACAAAACCAAGATTCAACCCCTCTCTATGCATGACATCAACTTTAGCCTGGAGACCCATAATGGTTTGTTCTAACTCTTCGATTATTTCGTCTTTATCACCATCGTAATTTCCTTCATCCATCAACATCCCTATATCGGTTTTTATTTTTGCTAAACTTTCTTGAGCATCGTTAAACTGTCTGCTAACCAACGGATCTCTGTAATAATCTCTTTGGTAAGTTACCTTTACAATTCCTATCTTACTTGTCATGCAAGATCTTAAAACCTGTTTTGCAACGCGTTTCAGATCTGCCTTCACAAAACTCTCGTTAAGAACCATTTGCAACGTCTGAGCAAACAAATCAGACATTCTGTAATCTTGACCGGTAGGATCAACATACTCCAGAGGTCTTATTTTTATTTCTGGGTTTTTAGCGTATATATGCGGAAGTAACCCTTGCAGCGTTGCATGAATAACATTACCTTTTACTATTCGGCCAGATTCCTGGAGAACCTGTTCACCAACCATGGCCTGAGTGGTTCTGTTTATTCTACCTAATGAATACCTTCTAGCGTGTTCTATTTCTTTATAGCGCTTTTTCCATTTAGTATAAGATAAATAAATGTTTTCCTGGTATTTTTTTATTAACCCTTCTGAATCTGGTGCTACATCTGCAGATAAATCAGGATTAGATGTTAAGACACTTAAATCCATTGCGTTTGATCCTCATATAGTGTATCTAAGTTATCTAACCATTCCATTGTAAATCTATCTGGCTTTTTAACTTTAGGTTTAGGTTTAACAGTTTTAGCTCGTCTCATCATTAAACCATACCGCGTAGCGTCATATAAATGGTCTTCAGCAGCTGTATTAATGTCTTCAATCCTTTTAGGATCAGCAGGAAGAGAAGGTACAGTTCTAAGCCAATGTTTACACGACGAAAATACTTTAAGAGAACCGTTAGATAATCTATCAACGATTTCGCCAAGCCCTTGAACTCGTGATCCCGGACCCTTGCTACTGGATTCCCAATGGACGCCGTAGTCCGAGAAAGTGTCCGCCACAGATTTGTGACGTCCATCCCTAATAAAAATAGCCGAATCCGCAACATTGTTTTTAAACTTGATACCGCGGCTTTTTTCTTTTTTCTCAGCCTCCAGTATTTCGATCGCGATTTCTTCGATTGGTGCTTCAGCTCCAACGTTCGGTTTAGAGCACCAATAGCGTTCTCTATAGATGTATACGTTCCCGTCGTAATCCTGCGTAAACCAAACGCAGCCCGCGGGTGACTTAAATCCGTGGTCATATGATTTCCACCTTTTCCATTCTGGTGGGATCTCAAAGGGTTCTACCACATGTTCCCTCGGGTCCCACACGCTCTCAAAAAACGCACCAGGTGCAACGTTCCAATCCCCTTCTAGCCAGGCTTTAACTAACCACTCTGGACCAGAAGCTCTAATTCTATCTATATAACCAGGATCGTTATCCATCAATGGTTTATTATCTTGAATCTTAGATGGAATGAATATTCTATCTTCAGATTCTACATCAATATACCTTTCTTTAACCCAACCATGACCTGGTCCACCTGGGTTAGCCGTAGCTCTAAACAGAACCGGCACGCCAGCAGCAGACCGCATAGTTGCTTGCAGTAAGTCTATAGGTTCAGGGGACGGCCAGTTGCCAAGCTCGTCAAAGCCCAAAAATGTTACAGAGAAACCTTGCAGCTTCATAGCATCCCCATCTTCATCGAGATGCTTTAACTGTAATACAGATCCACTAGGACTTACCCATTTTCGTTCTCCTACTTTCCATTCCCAACCTTCTTGGACAAATATAGATCTGCCAAGTTTTATTAATTCCCCTGTCTCTGGATACGTTCTCCTGAATAACAAACCTTGCGCTTCAGCACCATACTTTTCAGCATGCTTCCTGAAGGCAAGCAGCATTCCCACAGACTTTGAACCGCCGCGAGCGCCACCAAATAATATATGTGGGTGTTCGCTATTTACAAATTTCTTTTGCGGTCCCTCTAATGCTTTCCATTTTGTTTTGTTAGCTTCTATTCTCCGATCTAATTCAGTAGTCAGTATTGCTCTGATTTCCTCTCTAGGAAACCCGTGTACTAATGTATATGATAATGACATATTATGATGCGTAACCAGGAACTACTCCACTAATTGTATCTGTATCTTCTGTATCATCATAAAGTACTAAATCAACAACGTGTTTAGAAAATTCAAATCTATAAATAAAATAAGTAGCTATAGCTTGTGCACTTCCTTGAGTACCTGTTATTAATTGGGGTAATGCTACTCTTATGGCATATATCTCATCTTCTGGTTCATAATCTACACTTTGTATTACACCCCTTAACCAATTCCAAACATAAATAGTACTCTGAGCGGTTCCATCATGTTGAACATCAGCGGTATCAAGCTGCCCCCTAACGCAGCCAGTTAAATTAGTACCTCCGCTGGTTCCAGTATATTTAATTATTTCATTTTCAATTACAACATATCCAGGATCTGCTGTTGAACCAGCAAAACTACCAGCATCGTCTAATGTTATTGTTGTATCGCCAGCTATAAGATCTTCATCTAATTCTGCAGGTACACTAAGAAATATAGTATCTTCAAGCGATTCTCCCCACCAAGAACCACCAACTGTTATTTCTTTAACACCAGTTATAGTACTTCTTTCGCGTAATGTCTCTGATATTGGAGCATGACCACTCCCAGAATCTAAATAACTAGCTACATCACCAATTGACTTATCGTAATCAGTTACCCATATAGATCTTATATTACGAGAAATCGCCATTTAGTATGCTCTAGATCTCCTGCTTCTAGATGGCTTGCGGTTAGCTCCATATAAGCTACCACTAGCATTGCGACCCTTTAAACCTTTAGTACTGGTTCTTACTTGAAGACCTTCCTTTTTAGCTTTCTGAACTTGCGCATCTATGTCACCCTGCGATTGATTATAAGATATGTCACCTACTTTTTTACCTTTCCTGTATAAATCTGGCATATTGTTATCCTCTATATTTAGTGTACTTTTTCTACTTCTACTTCGAAGTCCTTAATCATCTGGATAAGCTCCTCATCAGAAATAGCTCTGACAGCTTCGTTGACATTAACGTTCTGGTCTATAGCTCTCATAGATGGGACACAGCGTTCTACTAGAATCCTTGCAGCCTGCACGTCACCTTTCTTAGCAGCTCCAGCTAGAACCTCAATTACATCAGGTAAATGCTCAGAGATCTGGCTACGTAACTGCGCCATAGTTTTCTGAGATTTACGCGGGCGGCCATTAGGATTGCCGCTTTTACCTTTCTGCCAAGTCATAATATTCTCCTAACTGAAACCATATAAATCTTCGTAATAAGGATCTACAAAGGACGGGCCAGAGAGTTCATTTACTCTACTGTAAGCTGTATGTGGAGTCCCCCATAAAGTCATTTCTTTAGGAGGTTGGTATTCATGATACGATGACACTTCAGGTTGCATAAGACCAACCCATGATGGTATTACCCCAGTAGTAGTGGCAAATACATCTGGGTTACTATGTGGCGCTGTTTCTATATCCTCTATCATACTTTCATACGAAGTCGGAAGCAAATTACTTCCATGGAACCACCTATCACTGTACGGTGTAATATTCGTGCCAAAAGCCGGTTCATCAGAGTATGCATTACCAACGTTATACTGCATATCTTTACCGCCCCACTTCTGATACGGGTTATAACTGCCACTAGCAGCTGCATAATGCGGCCCGCCAGGTAGTCTCCATCCGTAACTTCCAGAATACCACCTTTCCGCTTCGTAGTCATCACCATAATAAGGGTTATGAACATTAAATGTTGGTGTACCTTCTGGTAAGAAACCCTTCTGCACATCTAACTGAGCGCCAGGTATTTGTGGGTCGACAGCAGCACCTTCAGGTGCAAGGGAGTCACCAATTGAAGACGTAGCTCGGCGTATTGTTGGACCTTCGGGAGCACCGCCCATTTCACCATAGAATGGATTGAACCTTGATTCAGCAAGATTACGTGGTTGAAAACGTGATGCTATAGCCATGATTAAAAAACAGGAAAGGACGGTAACATGGCAGGACCTTGATTAAATTGTCTGCCAACTTCTGGATCTCGCTGACCCGTAAGAGCATTCTTAAGCTGTTGCCAAGATTCGCTTGGTGAACCACCTTCTTTCCAAAACGGACTATCATCCATTTTTCTAAGTCCACCCATAAAACTATCAGCTATACTCTGACCCCAAGGAAATTCCCTAGTAGGTTTAGCTGGTCTCTGAGTTTGTGGAACTTCTCCTCGTTGACCAGAGAATCTGTTTTGTAATGGATTAGGAACCATCAAAGGATCGGCCGTTATTCCCTGTCTACGTCTAAAAGCTTCCATACCATGTGGTGTTAACTGGTTATCAAAATTAAAACCCTCGGTATTACCGTCAACTTCGATATCATACTGAAAACCATCCCGCGGCACCCAACGACCGTTAATAAATTCGTCTGTAGTACCTGGAGGTGTAGCTGGTAAAGTTTCTCTAGTAGGCACCCTCTCTCCTAAAAGTCCAGCACCGCCTTGCCATGTAGCACCCATCGAGCGTCTAGGGTTCATCCAAAAATTCTGATCCATACCTTTCTCCTGGTTGCACTCCCCAAAGCCTATTATTATACACTATTTATAAAGGCGGCGACTTTAATAATGTTGTTACAGCGGCAGCCAAACCATAAAGCTGATTACTATTCTTTATAATTATTACTATTCTTTACGTCAGCAGCGCAGCTGACCAGCTGAAGAGCAACGCTGCTGCCGCATAGCTGATCACCCCCGAAGTTTATACCCGAAAATAATAAAAAAAATTTTAGAAAAACAGAGATTGTGTGTGGCCGCATTGGAACGAACTTCCCCGCATATTAGAATATTCTAATATACTAAACTGATTTATAAGAAAAGATTATCACATCACACCCATCTATAAATTATTTGAATTGTTATTTTTTTCATTCACAATTTAGAATCTAACTATCGAATGAAATTAATTGTTCGATAAACGGAGATGAAAAAATGGATAAATCAGTAAAAGTCTACAGTCAGCGCGGTGGACGCGTCTTGTGGTTGACGCACAAAGATGGGATTGAAGCTCTTGGATTCGAGCCCGGATCCCGATTCGATGTCGAGTACGGGGACAAGATGGTAATCACCAGCAAGGTTGACGGCGACAGGAAAGTTGCTGACAAGTCGGGCAAACCCGTGATTGCTGTTGTGGGCAAGAAGATAACCGGGCACTTCTCTTGGGAGGAGGACGGGAAGATTGAGGCAGTTCCCGCGACTTTCCAGGATGGAGTCATCACGATCGGGTAGGAGTCCCGACGGGGGGGGCGAAAGCTCCCCCTT
>Ga0208179_1001293_pt1 | contig 13131 bp, 17 predicted proteins | sample Malvired_Geostar_FD_184238 | JGI IMG/M metagenome (GOLD analysis project Ga0208179, IMG submission 184238) | Marine viral communities from the Global Malaspina Expedition - Malaspina viral metaG DeepMed_Geostar (SPAdes) (version 2) | ecosystem: Environmental > Aquatic > Marine > Oceanic | place...
CGACAGCTACACCGAAGAGCAGGGCGCCGCGGTGATGGCCCGCCCGGAAATCACCATCCGCGTCGACCTGGGCGCCGGCGACGGCACCGGCCAGGTGTGGACCTGCGATTTCAGCTACGACTACGTCAAGATCAACGCCGAATACCGCACCTGAGCTTGTGGGAGCTTGCCTTGCAAGCGAAAGGCCGGCGAAGCCGGCCGGCAGGATTCCAGAGACTTCTATGATGGCACTAGTCAGGGCTCTGGAATCCTGCGGGGCAACCTTTGCCGGGAGCTTCGCTCCCTTTCGCGGGCGGGGCCCGCTCCCACAAGGCCCGCTCCCAAGAGACACACCCTGACACCGCGAGCCTATGTCTGAATTTCTCCCCGAAATTGTTGTGGTTGCTGCGATCATCCGTGATCGGGAGAATCGCCTTTGCCTGAGCAGACGCCCCGAGCACAAACACCAGGGCGGCCTTTGGGAGTTCCCCGGCGGCAAAGTGGAAGAGGGCGAGCCCCTCGAGCGCGCCCTGGCCAGGGAGTTGGACGAGGAACTGGGCATGAAAGCAGTACGCTCCCAGCCCTTTATGACCGTGCGGCACCGCTACCCGGACCTGCGCGTGACGCTGCATTTCCGCGAAGTAACCGCTTACACCGGCGAGCCCCATGGCCGAGAAGGCCAGCCGGTGGAGTGGGTGCCCTTGCAGGAACTCAGCAGCCGCCGGTTTCCCGCCGCCAACCAGCCGGTGGTCACCGCCCTCAAACTGCCCCGGCAGCTGGTGATTCCCCCGGAAGGGCTCGGTTACCAGGACGTACTCGCCGGCATCGACCGGCTCGACCCCGACAGCCACGGCCTCTACCTGCGGCAATGGTCGCAAAGCGACGCACTCCCCGAGCTCGCCGCCCGCTGCCGCGCGCGCGGCGTCCGCTTCTGGATCCGCGACGACGCCCACCTCGCCACCCGCGAACACGCCTTCGGCCTCCACCTGACAGGCCTTGATGGGAGCGGGCTCTTGCGAGAGCGGGCCTCTGTGGGAGCGGGCCCAGCCCGCGAAAGGGCGCGAAGCGCCCGGCAGGATCCCAGAGACCTTGAAGAGGCCCTCCAAAACTTCCAAGGCATCCTCTCAGCCTCTTGCCACAACGAACAGGAAATCGCCCAAGCGGTAGAGTGGGGCGCCCAAATGGCCACCCTCTCCCCGGTCCACGCCACCCCCACGCACCCGGACGCCCAACCCCTCGGCTGGGACCGCTTCCGCGCCCTGGTGGAAGGCAAACCGCTGGTGTTCTACGCCCTCGGCGGCGTCACCCCCGATGACCTGGACACAGCGCTCCACAACGGCGCCTTTGGGCTCGCTGGCATTCGCGCCTTTTGGTAGGCAGCCTGTTTGTGGGAGCGGCCTTGTGGGAGCGGGCCCAGCCCGCGAAAGGCCGGCAAAGCCGGCCGGCAGGATCCCAGAGCCCTATCCGATACCCTCAGCTCGGGTTATCGAAATCGTCCATCGGGTCGGTGGGCTCGCCGGGAATCGCGTGGCGCTCCGACGCCCAGTCGCCCAGGTCGATCAGCTTGCAGCGCTCCGAGCAGAACGGCCGCCAGGGGTTGTCGTCCCAGCGTGAGGGTTTCCGGCATTGCGGGCAGGGGTAAATACGGGTGGGCTGTTCGTTATCCGCCATGTCGTTGCGCGAGTTCCAAATACGTTTCATGTAAGGCGTCGAGCCGCTCATGCAGGTGTCGCAGCGGGCCGTGGTTCTCCACCACGTCGTGGGCCGCCGCCAGGCGGCGTTCGCGGTCCATCTGGGCGCGCATGATCGCCTGCACCTGCGCCTCGGGCACGGTGTCCCGCGCCACGGTGCGCGCCACCTGAAGTTCCGGCGGCACGTCGATCACCAGGATACGGTGCACCATCTCTTTCTGGCTACCCTCGAGCAGCAGCGGCGACACCAGCACCGTGTAGGGCGAATCGCTGGTGTGGATCTGCCGGTAGAGCTCACGGCCGATGGCCGGATGGGTGATCGCCTCCAGATCGCGGCGCGCCTGCTCATCGCTGAACACGATATCGCGCAGCGCGCGGCGGTCCAGGCTGCCGTCGTCCTGCAGCACCGCGCCGAACCGGTCGACGATAGCGTCCAGCGCCGGCTCGCCCGGCGCCACCACCGCCCGCGACGCCAGGTCCGCATCGACAATGGTCACACCGCGCCGCGCCAGATGATCCGTGGCCGCGGTCTTACCGCTGCCGATACCGCCGGTCAGACCGACAACAAACATAGGGACTCCGCAATCTGAGCGTGTTTGTGGGTGCGGGCCTTGTGGGAGCGGGCCCAGCCCGCGAAAGGCCGGCAAAGCCGGCCGGCAGGATACCAGAGAAGCGCGTTCGGTGGGATTGACCGCTACCCGAGGTTAAACAGCCCCAGGTAGGAGCTCACGATCACCTCACCCCAGAGCAACGCGATCCACCCGGCGATCGCCAGATAGGGCCCGAACGGAATCCCCTGATCACGCTTCACACTGCCGCTGGCCATCATCGACACCGCGAACACCAGGCCCACCACCGACGACAGCAACACCACCACCGGCAGATACTGCCAGCCCAGCCAGGCGCCCAGGGCGGCGAGCAGCTTGAAGTCGCCGTAGCCCATGCCTTCCTTGCCGGTGAGCAGCTTGAACACCCAATACAGGCTCCACAGCGCCAGATAGCCGGCCATGGCCCCGATCACCGCATCGGACAGGCTCACCGGCGAGATGCCCAGCACCGCCGCCAGCAGGCCCGCCCACAGCAGCGGGTAGGTGAGATCGTCCGGCAACAGGGTGGTATCCAGATCAATCACCGCCAACGCCAGTAGCGTAAAGCTACCGTACAGCATGAAGATCAACCAGGGATCGTACCCGAAGCGCCAGGCGCACAGGCCCGCCACCAGGGCGGTGAGCAGCTCGATGATCGGATAACGCTTGCTGATCGGGGCCTTACAGCCGCTGCAGCGGCCCTTGAGCAGCGCCCAGCTCACCACCGGCACGTTCTCGTACCAGCGGATGCGATGATTGCAGTGCGGGCAGTGGGAGCCGGGCGTTACCAGGTTGAAGAGGGGCGGGGTCTCTTTCCCTTTGGGCGTGGGCTGCTCCAGCAACTCGCGCGCCTCCTGGCGCCAGGTGGCCTCCATCATCTTGGGAATACGGTGGATCACCACATTCAGGAAGCTGCCCACCAGCAGGCCGAACAGCACGCAAACCAGGATCAGGGCGGCCGGGTTGGCCGCCAGGTAATCGAGAAGCAGCACCGTTAAACCACCGCGCCGAGCTGGAAGATGGGCAGGTACATCGCGATGATGAGGCCGCCGATAAGCACGCCCAGAACAGACATAATCAATGGTTCAAGCATGCTAGTTAAACCATCAACCAGATTATCAACTTCGTCTTCATAGTAGGTGGCAACTTTACCCAGCATAGAGTCGAGTGCGCCAGATTCCTCACCAATGGCGGTCATTTGCAAGGCCATGGCTGGAAATACTCCTGTAGCACGCATGGCGAACTGCAATTGTTGGCCGGTGGCCACATCTTCTTTCACCTGTAGAACCGCTTTGCGATACACCACATTACCCGTAGCACCAGCACAAGCGTCCAGAGCTTCAATCAAAGGTACGCCGGCCGCAAAAGTTGTGGATAAGGTCCTAGAGAAACGGGCCACCGTCGCTTTGTGTGTGATCGGCCCAATAATGGGTAAACGCAGCAAGAGGCGGTCAACCCCATCCTTGAAGCTCTGCGAGCGTTTGCGCGCTTCCATAAAGCCTATAATAAGCGCGGCGAAAATAAGCAGTATCATCAGGAAATTGGCCTGCAGCCCTTCAGAGATACCGATGACAAACTGGGTGAATGCTGGTAGCTCGGCACCGAACCCTTCAAAAAGTTCCTGGAACGTCGGCACCACTTTCACCAGAAGAATGCCGGTAACAATCACGGCCACACAAACCACCGCGATGGGGTATTTCACGGCTTTCTTGATCTTCTGTTTCAAGGCTTCAGTTTTTTCTTTATACAGGGCTACTCGGTCCAGCATAGTTTCGAGAGAACCGGATGCTTCGCCGGACTCAATCAGGCTACAGTACAGGTCATCGAAAAGATGTGGGTGCTGACGGAGGGCTCCGGCAAAGTTGTTGCCGCTCTCAACATCGGCTTTGAGTTTGAGGATCACCTCTTTCATAGCTGGATTTTCCAACCCGTCGGATACGATCTCGAAAGCTTGAACTAGCGGCACACCCGCTTTCATCATGGTTGCCATCTGGCGGGTGAAGAGGGCAATGTCCATGGGCTTGATCTTTTTCTTGCCGCCCAAGGACATCTCTCGTTTTTTGACCACCTTCTTGGCCTGGATGCCCTGCTTACGCAGCTCGGCGCGCACCAGAGCCGGCCCTTTACCGGTGATTTCCCCTTTGACCCGGCTGCCTTTGCGGTCGATACCTTCATAGGTGAAGGTCGCCGGTTTTTGTGCTGTCGCTGTTTTTGCCATAGTCGAAACCCTGACCCACCGAAACCTATAATAGTTTAGTGCCCGCTGGTCACCCGGCTCACTTCCTCAAGACTGGTGACGCCGTGCATGACCTTGATCAGGCCGGAACGGTACAGATCGTTGAACCCCTCTTTACGGCACTGGTCGGCGATCTGGATGGAATTGCCTTCCTCCATGATGATGCGCGCAATGCCGTCGGTGATGCGGACTACCTCGTAAACCCCCACGCGCCCCTTGTAGCCGCCTTTGCACTTCTCGCAGCCTTTGCCACTGGGGCCGTACACAGTAAACCCGGATTGAATGTCCTCGTCCGTGAAACCCATCTCAACCAGGGATTGCTTAGGGACATCCACCGGCTCCTTGCAATTCTCGCACAGCCGCCGGGCCAGGCGCTGGGCAATAATCAGAATCACCGAGGTGGCGATGTTGAACGACGGCACGCCCATATTGCGCAGACGGGTCAGCGTTTCCGGCGCGCTGTTGGTGTGCAAGGTGGAAAGCACCAGGTGACCGGTCTGCGCCGCTTTCACGGCGATCTCGGCGGTCTCCAGGTCCCGAATCTCCCCCACCAGGATGATATCCGGGTCCTGACGCAGGAAGGCGCGCAACGCGGTGGAGAACTCCATGCCCTGCTTGGGGTTCACATTGACCTGGTTAACCCCTTCCAGGTTGATCTCTACAGGGTCTTCCGCCGTGGAGATGTTGCGCTCTGGCGTATTGAGGATGTTCACACCGGTATAAAGCGACACGGTCTTGCCCGAGCCGGTGGGTCCGGTGACCAGAATCATGCCCTGGGGCTTGCTCAGGGCGTCCATATACATCTGCTTCTGGTTTTCCTCGTAGCCGAGGTGATCGATGCCCATCTTGGCGCTTTCCGCGTCCAGGATCCGCAGCACGATCTTTTCGCCGTAGAGAGTAGGGCAGGTATTGACCCGGAAATCGATGGCCCGGGTCTTGGAAATCTTAAGCTTGATGCGGCCGTCTTGAGGCACCCGGCGCTCGGAAATATCCATACGTGCCATCACCTTCAGGCGCGCGGCCAACTTACTGGCGGTGGTGATCGGCGGCTTGGCCACCGTTTCCAGGATACCGTCCTGGCGGAACCGAACGCGGTAGGTCTTCTCATAGGGCTCGAAGTGGAGGTCCGAGGCCCCGCCTTTGATGGCGTCCAGCAGCAGTTTGTTAACGAACCGGACAATAGGGGCGTCGTCGGAACCCGCCGACGCGTCCTCGCCACTGGGCGTGGCGTCGGTATCTCCGGTCTCAAGATTGTCCAGGTCATCATCAAGGTTATCGAACGCCTTGCCTTCCTGCTCCGACTCCAGCTGGTCGATCCAGCGTCGCAGCTTGTCGTCCTCGACGATCACCGTTTCCACGTTCAGGCCGGTGTTAAAGCGAATCTCTTCCAGCGCCGGCAGGTTGGTGGGGTCGGACACCGCCACGAACAGCCGGCTGCCGCGCCGCAACAGCGGCAGAATGGAGTGCTTGGTGATCAGCTTGGGGTCGACCAGATCCTTGACCATCATCTCCTTGGAGAAGGTATTCAGATCGATCAACGGATCGCCGAACTCCTCGGCCGCGCAGCGCGCCACCACACCGGCACCGACGTGCCCGCCGGCCACCAAATGATGGACCAGCGCCACCCGCGCCTGCCGCGACTCGGCGGCGGCGGTTTGCGCCGCTTCCATGGAGAGATGGCCTTCCTTTACCAGACGGCGGGCCAGGCCGCTTAAAGACGCTGCGGAACTATTCATAAGAAGTGGTCATGGTTATTTATACTTACCCCCAAAGCAGATTGGCAGCCTTCCCGCCGGCTGTAAAGAGCGCATGATCAAGGGCTTGGCCGCGTTACCTGCATTGGAGTCTTAACTGACGGAATAGGTCATAGGGGGTGACGTTTATTGTCATCCTCTGACAAAAAGCGGCAGTTCCCCGGCCGCGAAAGTGACACAAAAAGCCGCAAACCCGGCGCGTCAAAGTTGGCCCAATAGCTGCATAGTCCCAGTGCAGGCGCTCGCCTCGGGGGTGAGCACATAATAAAGTTTCGACTCTGGAGATTCCGAAATGAAACAAGTGCAGAAGGGTTTTACTCTTATCGAACTGATGATCGTGGTTGCGATCATCGGCATTCTGGCAGCCGTCGCGATCCCTGCTTACCAAGATTACACTATTCGGTCTCAGGTATCTGAAGGGCTAAGCCTTGCAGCAGGAGCAAAAACTGCAATTACGGAAAGTTATTTGAATACTGGGGTTGTGCCTGCTGATCGGACTGCAGCAGGAATGTCTGCTACTCCTACTGACACTCAAGGCCAATACGTTACTGATCTGACGGTGACGAATGGTGAAATTATTGTCGCTTATGGCAATAATGCTAATGCCGACATTAATGGTTTGACGCTGGTTCTTACCCCTTATGAATCTGCTGACGGTTCCCTTTCCTGGCAGTGCAGCAGTTTGACTGCTGGTCCGGCCCCCACTGGTACGGCGTTAAATGGTCCTACTGCAGGTACCCTTCCGTCTCAATATGCTCCTTCTCAGTGCCGCTAATTAGCGTCTGAGAATATATTTAACTACGTTGAATATATAAGCGCTGATTCTTGAAGCGCTGGGACTTCGACAAAGCTCTAGTCGTTTGGCTGGAGCTTTGTAGTTTTGGTAAAGCCGTTACCACATAGAGTTCTTGGTTACCTCTCTTCTCCCGCCACGAATCCCTTACTTTGTAGAAAGCAGAGCCATCAGTCGATTGACGATGCGTGCACTCGACGGTTATTCGGGGGGCTGCTGTGCTGCTAATTCAACGTAAGAAGGGAGTAGGGCGGCGACTTGATGGTAAGGCGGTTGAGAGTTGGGTCTGATGAAAAGCAATTAGTTAACCAGATAACCCTCGCCCCGGCGTACATTTCTTCACCACCAGACTTTTCTCCTGCTCCGCTTCGCGTCCCCGGCTTTGCCGGCAGCTCCGATCACGGCACCGCCGGCCGCGCCTTCGTCGGCAACGGCGCGGCAGTCGGTGAGGTCTTGCTGGTATTGGGCTTCGTCGATGCCTTGCTTGTCCACCACCACGCGCTTGGATGAGGCGCAGGCGGTGGTGAGCAGGGCGGCGAGGGTAATCAAGGCTTAAGAGAGGTCGGCCGGTAGTCGGCTATCATCAATGGTGAGTCGACGGGGGAGGTCGTCTCTAAGCCGGTTGTAGGTGTCGACCAGCATTAGCGTGGCGGCTTTGGCTTGTTCTAGAGCAGCGGCGAAGTCAGAGGCGTTGCGCATGTACTCATGCATAAGGCGTCCATGGGCAGGGAATCGGCCCAGGGTTTGTGGTTGCTCATAGGGCGCGTGCCGTTTCAATGGCGTGGGCGTGGGTGTGGACGGGGTTGAGTGTTACCTCCGGATCGACGACCAGCACATCGAAGGGCTGGTCGCCAAGGCGTAGCTGTAGGCGGGCGGTCAGACGCAGTTCCTTGCCTAGTCTGTCCTCACAGACGTGCGGCAATGAGATGAGAAGGTCGATATCGCCGCCGCCGATCCGGTCATTCAGACGGGATCCGAACAGACGCACCTCGGCGTCGTCGCCGAAAACCTCGGCAACCGTCTGCTTTATGACCTTAATTTGCTCGGTAGTCAGGCGCATTTCATTCCGCCTCGCCAGATCAATTCTTCGATGTTAACCGGTAGAGCCGTGGGTGTGAAAGGTGTCGCGTAACGCCAATAGGCCGGCTCCTTTTGGCTCCAAAGTCTTGCGTAATTTGTCTTCGATTTCCTACATCCCATCTCGACCGGTTCATTCATCCTTGGATAGCGGCAGAAAGTCTACCCATCGGGTATAGCTCTAAAGCTATATAGCCTGTAAGCTATCAAGGATGAAAGATGACATGGAAGGTACACACCACGAACAGATTCGACCGGTGGTTCGACGCGTTGCCTGATTCGGTTCGGGCCAGCGTTATCGCGGGTATGCTTGTTCTGGAGCGCGAGGGTCCTCTGTTGGGGCGTCCTTATGCGGATACTGGGTGATTAAAATGGGAAGAACGCTAGAACAAATCCTAGAGACCGAAAAGCCAGCGGTAAAAGCACAGGCCGAAGCGCAGGCGAAGGCCATGCTGCTTAATATCCAGCTGGCCAAAATTCGAGCGCTAGCACAGAAAACCCAAGCCGAAATGGCCGAGACGCTCGATGTAAAGCAGCCCACGGTGGCTGGCATCGAAAGAGTAGGCCAGGACTTAAAATTATCTACGCTGAAACGCTATGTCGAGGCGGCCGGTGGGAAGGTGAGGCTCGATATAGAGCTCCCGGACGGTAACCACCACGAGTTTTTGTTATAGAAGGCGGCACAGCCGCAGGCAAGGGGGCGCGGCGATGCGTAAGTAAATCCTTCGGATGCCTAGAAGCACGTCCAGTTGGACGCCCATGTGTACAGGTGAGAGGTGAAGTATGGCTGGAACATTAAGAGTGCCGGCTCGTCAGCCCACCAGTGTTGGAATGATGCTCAAAGAAGAGTTTCTTGCTCCGTTGGGCATTTCGCTGGGGCAGCTCGCAAAAGCTATGGGCGTGAGCCGGAAAACGGTGAACGAGCTGTGTGGTAATCGGCGTGGTGTGACCGCGGAAACTGCGTTCCTGCTGTCAAAGGTGCTGGGCACTACTCCGGAATTCTGGCTCAATTTGCAGGTTATAAACGATTTATGGTTGGCTAAGCATAGCGAACGTTTGGCCACCAAACTCAAGCACGCTCATCCGCTGGTAGCGGCTTAGTTTAGACCCGATCGCCCCGCTCCCACCGGTGCTGACCTGGTCGGCGAGAGCGCTCTGGTGTAGAGGGAGAGGGTCGGATTACGCTGGGCTAATCCGACCTACCGGGTAGACATCGACCTACTTGTTGTCGAAAACCTGGTCCAGCGAATTGGCTTCCAGTACCCGGTCGGCCCAGACGTCTATCTCCTCGGCGGTGGCCTGTTCCAGGCGCTGATGCGTGTCCTCCGGTAACGGGCCGAAGCGATGCGTAAGTAAATGGATTAGCAGTCCTGCTCGACCCTGCTGCACACCTTGCTGTACGCCTTCTTCCTTAGCGAGTCGCTCGAAGCTGGTAACGTATTGCATGTGACTCTCTCCTTCGATGGCGGTGAGGCGGAGCCGCAGGCTTTGTTCCAGGTGCGGCGGCAGCGCCATGAGCCAGTCGATGATGCGTAACAGTTGAATAATACGGCTTTTCGCCCATCCCTTGCCATAGAGCAACCGAATCAGGCGGTATTTGGCGCGGTAGCGCCGCGCGCTCTGGTTGCGGGTGCCTTGGGTGCGAAGATGAGCAAGGGTGACCAGGCCGAAGGGATTGTCGCTGCCGGCGAGGTCTTTCTCTTGCCGACGATAGTCGAGCAGCTTCGCGTTGGGGAAGTCCAGAATCCAGTGACAGCCGAGCATCGACTGCCGGTAGGGGCCGGGCCGCCAGCCGGGCTGATTGTCGGCCAGCACGGCCAGGCTGGCCACAGGCCGGCGGAAGCGGTCGAAGATGCGGTAGTGGTAAATCATCATGCGTTCGGCGAAGTCGGATTCACGACTGCTTTGGATCTCGATGTGCAGGTGGATCCATTGGTCGCCGCCCTGCACCAGGGCTACTTCCACCAGTTTGTCGACGACGCGCCGCCCGGTGCCGGACTCCGGCAAAATCTTCTGAAGCTCCTGATCCAGGAAGCGGTGGGGTTGTTGCCAGTCGATCGCCTGCCAGGCATCAGGAAAATAGAACGCCATGAATTCCGCCAGCATTATCTCGATGGCTTCTTTCCAGGGCGAGTCGTAGTCGTCTTGCTGGGATTCTTCTGTTGTTGTCACAGGCTGCCTCCATCCGTTGAGGAGGCAGGGTGTCATTAAGAGGATCGTATTGGCTGTCAGCCTCCTCTGAAAAAGACGTCAGTGATTTCAGGTCATGGTGGTCAGTTCAACACCCTATAACCCCGCCCGCGCATACAGTTCTTAACCACCTGGCTCTTCTCCTGCTCCGCGTCCCCGGCTTTGCCGGCGGCACCGATCACGGCGCCGCCGCCGGCCATGCGTCCGGCGGTGCTGGAGTTGCCGAAGATGGCGCCCAGGATGCCGCCGATGATGGCACCGCCGGCGGCGCCTTCGGCGGCGTCGCGGCCGGTGCTGACTTCGTCGGCGACGGCGCGGCAGTCGGTGAGGTCTTGCCGGTACTGGGCTTCGTCGATGCCTTGCTTGTCCACCACCACGCGCTTGGACGAGGCGCAGGCGGTGGTGAGCAGGGCGGCGAGGGTGATCAGGGCTTAAGAGAGGCTGGCAGGTAGCCGGCTCTCATGGATGGTGAGCCGGCGGCGTCGCGCATGTATTCATGCATAGACGTCCAGGGGCAGTGAATCGGCCCAGGGTTTGCGACTGCTCATAGGGCGCGTGCCGTTTCGATGGCGTGGGCATGGACGGGATTGAGTGTTACCTCTGGATCGACAACGAGCACATCGAAGGGCTGGTCGCCAAGGCGTAGCTGTAGGCGGGCGGTCAGACGCAGTTCCTTGCCTAGTCTATCCTCACAGACGTGCGGCAATGAGATGAGAAGGTCGATGTCGCCGCCGCCGATCTGGTCGTTCAGACGGGATCCGAACAGACGCACCTCGGCGTCGTCGCCGAAAACCTCGGCAATCGTCTGTTTTATGGCCTTAATTTGCTCGGTAGTCAGGCGCATTTCATTCCGCCTCGCTAGATCGGTCCTTCAATGTTAACCGGTAGAGCCTTACGTGTGAAAGATGGCCCTTACGGAGAGAGCGGGCGGGGTCAGGTCTTGCGTTTTGCTTCTCATGAGCTGTCAGAGCCTTAGCCGGCGTTTAGGTGATCCGGGCTAGTTGCCGATGTGGCCCGATTTTCTCAGCACCTTGGCGCGATTCTGGCGCGGTAGCGAGGCCGTTACTCCCAGACCTGATCAGGGTCGAGATGGTGTGCCAGTTCCATGGCGTCGTGCAGTACGCGCCCGACGACAACGCACTCACTGTCCAGCCGGCGGTAGATCAGGAAATGTCGGGGGCGTCGCACGATACCGGTGTCCATCCGAGCCCGGTCCCGGCTCAACGCCAAGTGCCAGGAGTGAATCTCCTCGCCCAGTTCGGGTCGCTCTAGGCTGCCTGGTCTGGCGGGCTGGTGGGCAATATCGCGCAGCCCGGTCACGATGAGCGCCTCGTAACGCTTTCTGGCCGCTTCTCCGAACTGCTCGTGAGTCCAGGCCAGAATGTCGATGATGTCCGCTCGCGCCGCGGCGGAAAGCCGATAATGCACTTAATTCGCCGTTTGATCCCGAGTGGCGGCCAGCCCCAGTTGGCCGATGTAGTCATCAAGCTGGTCGTCCGCCACATCGTCGTACTGGCCGGCGCCAATATCCGCCCAGCCTTTGGCGGCTGCCTCTTTCAGGACCTGAAGCTTGACCGCTTCCCGCTGGTCGCGTTGCTCGATAATGCGAAGGCCTTCACGCAGCACCTCGCTGGCATTTTGATAGCGACCTGACTGCACCAGGCGTTCGACCAAGGCATGTTGAGAATCGCTAAGCACGACGTTGCGTGTCGGCATGGAAAGGCTCCTGTCGGGACGGTTTGTCGTAGCATATCGCCATTGGCATATTATGCCAATGGCAGTAGGGTCAGGTCTTGCTGGTACTGGGCTTCATCGGTTGTAACATGTATCGATACAGGCCACAGTTGGCCGTGATCTTCCAATGGAAGGCAGGGGTTGCGAGCGGCGTCTATCTGGACGCCCACGTGTACAGGTGAGAGGTGAAGTATGGCTGAAACATTAAGAGTGCCCGCTCGTCAGCCCACCAGTGTTGGAATGATGCTCAAAGAAGAGTTTCTTGCTCCGTTGGGTATCTCTCAGGGGCGGCTCGCCAAAGCCATGGGCGTGAGCCGGAAAACGGTGAACGAGCTGTGTGGTAATCGGCGTGGCGTGACCGCCGAAACCGCGTTCCTGCTGTCAAAGGTGCTGGGCACTACTCCGGAATTCTGGCTTAACTTGCAGGTTATAAACGATCTATGGCTGGCCAAGCATAGCGAACGCTTGGCCGCCAAACTCAAGCACGCGCACCCGCTGGTAGCGGCTTAGTTCAACACCCGATAACCCCGCCCCCGCATACAATTTTTAACCACCTGACTCTTCTCCTGCTCCGCGTCCCCGGCTTTGCCGGCGGCACCGATCACGGCGCCGCCGCCGGCCATGCGTCCGGCGGTGCCGGAGTTGCCGAAGATGGCGCCCAGGATGCCGCCGATCACGGCACCGCCGGCGGCGCCTTCGGCGGCGTCGCGGCCGGTGCTGACTTCGTCGGCGACGGCGCGGCAGTCGCTGAGGTCTTGCTGGTACTGGGCTTCGTCGATGCCTTGCTTGTCCACCACCACGCGCTTGGATGAGGCGCAGGCGGTGGTGAGCAGGGCGGCGAGGGTAATCAGGGCGATGCGGTGCATGGTGCCTCCTTGCCGGGTTGGCCGGTGCTTACTTCATTGGACCGTTTATAGCATGGCTTGGTTCGGAGGGTGAGGGACCTGGCATTAGGGTCAGGTCTTGCGTTTGCCCGGTCGCGGTGTTGATCGGGACAGCTCGCTGGGCTACCTTTTATGCGTTTAATTGCTTATCGGCCGAGTTGGCGCAAAAGGTATCTTTATGAGAAGCGCGTTCGAACACATCAAGC
>Ga0208179_1001294_pt1 | contig 13121 bp, 12 predicted proteins | sample Malvired_Geostar_FD_184238 | JGI IMG/M metagenome (GOLD analysis project Ga0208179, IMG submission 184238) | Marine viral communities from the Global Malaspina Expedition - Malaspina viral metaG DeepMed_Geostar (SPAdes) (version 2) | ecosystem: Environmental > Aquatic > Marine > Oceanic | place...
GAAATATTCTGTCCTATATATGAAAGCGGTTAAGGCATTGCAAGAGGCTATGGAAAGGATAGAGATTCTTGAGTCAAGAGTTTCCTCTCTGGAGGGTAGTTCCTAATGGCTAGAACAACTATACGAACTGAAGACATCGCAGATAGCGAGATCACTACTTCAAAGATTCTCGATGGAACTATAGCTACTGGAGATATGGCTGTTGATCCTACTAATGCTGATAACTTAGCTAGTGGTTCAGTACCTGCGGCTAGATTGGGTAATGTTGATACAGCGGGAATAGAGTCTAATAAAAACGATATAGCGATTCTTGGTTTTAAGGTTGCCGCGAATGGTTCATTAGCTAAGTATGATCTGGTTGACCAAGCCGTAGATGCCTTTGAAGATACTTCTGGAGTAGATGACTCCCTCTCCAGTGGGGATACCAGAAACTCATCTGGCAAATATTACTCTGCCGTGAATGCGGATACAACTTACACAGCCAAGGGCGGTGGTGCTGGTGGTAATAGAAACAATACAGAATCCCTACAAGATGGTTCTGATGGTGGATCAGGCGGCGGTGGTGGTTGTGATACTGGTGGTGGACATACAACTTCTGGTGGTGTATCTATACAAGCCGCTAGCACTCCGGCTGGTTGGACAGGTTATGGTAATGGAGGCGGCACTGCTAGGCATCTTAGCGGATATTACGAAGGCGGTGGCGGTGGCGGTGGTGCTAATAATAGTGGTACAGGTTCTAGTGGAGCCTCTGGTGGTGGTGGCGGGAACGGTACGGCATTTACAACCTCTGGGTCTTCAGTCACCTATTCTGGTGGCGGTGGTGCATCAGGAAATAACGGTGGCACTTCTGGCGGTTCTGGAGGTGGTGGATCTTCTGGTAATTCTGGTTCAGCCAATACAGGTGGTGGCGGTGGCTCTGGTGGTGATCCAAACTCTGGTAACTTTACCCCCGGTAATGGCGGCTCTGGTAGAGTTTGGTTTAGGTATACCCCTTCTGGTGGAAGTGATACACAAACTGGATTTACAGCAGATGGCACATGGACTGTTCCAGCTAGTGTAACAGCCACTGAGGTTCTTTTAGTTGCGGGTGGTGGCCCCGGCGGTAAAGGTGGCTCTCCGGGTGGCGGAGGTGGTGGTGGAATACTTCATCATTCTGCTTTAGCTGTTACTGCCGGAGATGTCTGGACTATAGATGTCGGGGCTGGTGGAACGGCTACTAGCGATGTAGATGTTAAAGGAACAAATGGTGAAGACACCACAATGAGTATGCAACTTACAAGTGCCGCAATGACTCTAGTATCCAATGCTACTACCGCTGAAGCAGTACCCACTAAAGCTGATCTGGTGATGACTTATTCAAATGGGGCTGGAACAGCGACGATAGGAACAGATTTAACTGCTGAAGTTAGTAGAGATAACGGCACAACGTGGACAAGTTTTGGTCTTTCCTCATCTTCAGACCAAGGTGAAACCGGAGGTCATACGATATTAACCAAGCATGATTTGGATATTAGTTCGCAACCAAGCGGAAGTTCTATGCGCTGGAGAATAAAAACGTTGAACCAAACTGAATCGAAAGAAACAAGAATCCAAGCAGTAAGTCTAGGATGGAGTTAACATGGCATTAACTAAAGTAACAAGCGGAGTTAGGACAATAGGCACGGGTGAAGTTGCTACTGCTAATATTTCCGACGATGCGGTTACTGCAACTCAGATAGCAAATACGACGGTTACTGCAACGCAGATAGCGGATTCGACAATAACTACAGCTAAGATGGCGACTGATCCGACTAATGCATCTAACCTATCAAGTGGCTCGGTTCCAGCGGGAAGATTAGGAAATGTAAATGTTCAAGACCTTTCCCCACTTAAAAATGATATAGCAACTCTTGCCTTACACTCTGCCATAACGAACAATCAAGCGGCTTACAACTTGTCTAATGCTTTCATAGATCAATTTGAAGATTCAAGCGGGATTGATGCGACAACTGATGTTACGAGAGTATCTAGTGGCGAATATATGGCCTCTGTTTATTCACAAGTCACAGACCCATATGATGTGAATATAAATGGGTATTGTGCTTCTTCTGGTTCTAGTGGTGGTCACATTCCATCATTTTCAGGTACGAACAATCGTACAGTTAGTTTTGGACAAAGTACTGGTACTAGTTCTTATATTGCTTCAAATATAGTTGGTTCTAATAGCGGTGTTTATACGATAGACATGACTATAACTCAAAAGGGTGGAGGTAATGGCCCATTTTGTAATGCTCCGGGTATTGTAAAAGACACTTGTTCATCAACGTCTGGCTGGCCTCCAACGAGTGCCTATGGTGCATATAACCTTACATCTGCCACAAGTGTTGGTGATGTGTTAAGGCTTGTTTATGATACTGATGATCCAAATGTGATGACTACTTATAAAAATGGTGCTGCGGAGACCACGACTAGGGACAATACTGGATCAAACTGGTTATCAATTGGAACACCAACAACACTTTATTTCTTGTTTCCTTGTTGGTCAGATAATGCCACTCCTTGGATATGGACTATAGCAGGTACGAGGTCATCAACTGTAGCAAATGCTACCGGCAATTATACATCCACTACCGAAACAGCTTCATCAACCGTTAGTAAGATGGGGATTGTGATCCTGTATAAAAACGCTTCGGGAACGGCTACATTAGATACAGATTTAGTTGCCCAAGTATCAGCTAATGGCGGAACAAACTATACATCGGCTCCACTGACTGCGGCTGGAACCTTTTCAACTGGTATCAACATTGCTGTGGCAAATGATATAACAATCAGTAATACAGGGACTACGCCAAAGTATAAGATAAGTTTTGCCAACCAAGCACTTACCACGAAAGAAACGCAGGTGCATGGTGTAGCACTTCTTTATTAGGAATAACAATTATGGCGTTGTCAAAGGTAAAGAGCGGGGTAAGGACTCTAGGAACTGGTGAGATTGCTACTGCTAATATTGCTAATTTAGCAGTTACTGCAACTCAGATAGCGGATTCGACAGTCACTGCAACGCAGATATTAAATTCAACAATCACCACAGCTAAGATGGCGGTTGATCCAACTAACGCATCTAACCTGTCTAGCGGTTCAGTTCCAGCGGGAAGATTAGGAAATGCCCCAACCGCAGACACCGCTCCAGTTTTGAATGATATAGCAACTTTAGCCCTGCATTCTGCTGTGCAAAACAATCAAGCGGCATTCAACTTATCCAATGCTTTTATTGACCAATATGAGGATTCAAGTGGTATAGATGCATTAAATAATGTTGCTAGAGATGCTAGTGAATATATGGCAAGCACAAGCGCAACAGGGGATTATACATCTACCACTGAAGCCGCATCCGGAACGGTTAGTACAATGGGCATTGTTATTCTTTATAAAAATGCTACTGGAACAGCTACCCTAGACACAGATTTAGTGGCTCAAGTCTCATCTAACAGCGGAACAAACTATACGTCTGCTCCATTAACTGCGGGGGGGACATTTTCAACGGGAATTTTGATCGCTGTATCTAATGATATAACAATTAGTAATACAGGTACTGCGCCAAAGTTCAAGATTAGCTTTGCGAATCAAGCCGGGGGATCAAAGGTCACACAAGTTCATGGCGTTGCATTACTTTATTAGGATTTATAAATGGCATACATAGGAAAACAACCAGAGTTTACACAATACCCGTCCAAGTTCTTCGACGGGGACGGCACCGCTATGACGGTGACGCTCGACTATGCGCCACCTAATGATGCCGCACTTCTGGTGTTTATATCTGGAGTAAGACAGGACACATCTGCCTATAACTGCACAGGAACAAGTTTAACCTTTACTGGCTCAGTACCTTCTGGAACCGCTAATGTACAAGTGGTTCACATGGGGCTGACGGTAGATGTGGGTGCGCCGGGTGATGACACGGTTACCACCGCTAAGATTCAGGACGATGCTGTAACTGCCGCAAAACTAGCGAACTCTATCAATACTGAGATCGCCGCTAACACTGCGAAGGTAACCAACGCTACTCACACTGGTGACGTAACTGGCGCAACAGCCCTTACCATTGCTACTGATGCAGTAGACATTGCAATGTTATCTGCAACTGGGACAGCGGATGCTACTACCTTCCTGAGAGGAGATAATGCTTGGGCTACAGCGGGTGGCGATAACACTCCATCTTTCTTTGTTACGGGGAGTGGAAACCAAGCTATTGCGAATGAGACTTGGACAAAGGTAGCGTGGTCTACCACATCAGCTACTGAGGAATGGGACACAGATAGTGCATTTGCATCTGATAAATTTACAGTCCCGTCTGGGGAGGCCGGTAAATATCTGTTTTCTTTTGGCGGCCTTATGGACGAAATGGACACTAACGAAAGTTGGAATATGGATTTATATGTGAATGGGAGTGAACATACAGGAGGTAACTCTCTTGGTAGGGTGCAAGTCCGTTCGTTTAACACTAATTTAGGGACTTTCGGAAATAGCACTATTGCCCTTGACCTAGCTGTTGCGGATTATGTTGAAGTGTATTTTTACCATAACGAGGGTGGCACTAATAATCTACAACTTAATAGAAGTTTCTTTCAAGGCTTTAAGTTGATAGGGGTATAGCAATGATTACATCAAACGGACTTAAACAATTAGGATTTACCCCAGAGGTTGATTATACCCTTCAAGATGATGGTGCTGGAATCTATATTAAAGAATGGAAAAGTGCATCCCCCCAACCATCTGAAGCGGAAATAGAAACAGCCCATGCAGAGTGGCAAGCAGAGTATGACGCACAAGAATACGCCCGTAACAGAGCAACAGCATACGCATCCACTGGCGACCAACTAGATATGCAATATTGGGATAGCGTCAACGACACGACGACATGGAAAGACCATGTGGCATCCGTTAAGGGTCATTTTCCTAAACCGTGAAACGGTTCTTAATAGCCCTCACAGCCGCATTAGCGGCTTTTTTTACGTCTGCTCAAGCTGGGCCACCGGAAGGCATGGTACGTCAGATGGTTCCGTTTCCCGTGATGTGCTTGCCAGCAACAGCGGCACAAAATCATTTCGCTGTTCTCATGGGTGCGCTAATTGCTGACTACGGGGTTCACATCTCTATGACGTTCTCGACTAGCCCTGATCAAAGCCAGCGGGTTGTGATCATGGAGAACCCACACAATGGGCTGGCTGGTGTGTTGATAATTACGGATGATCAAAGTTGCATAGCTTTCTCAGGTGAGGATAGACAGGTTTTTGTCAGACCTCCAGACCACCCAGTGGGTGAGACTAATAAGGATACAGAAACATGAGCGAGGTATCTGACGTGGAACTTGGAAAACTAATTCAACAGATATCCACGTTGGAGGTTATGGTTAAAGAACAAAACACAAGGCTAGATAAATTGGATCAACAACTTGAAAGAACTAGAGGTATCGGAATCGGTATCGTGCTGGCAACAGTGGGGCTTTCGGGCGTGGGAGCGTCTCTATTTACAAGGTGGTTAGGCAATTGATAAATCATTTTTACAAAGGAAGGGGTTCCAGACATGGCAACTCAAGCTGAAATAGAAGCCGCAGGTGTCGCCAAGGAAGTTGCGGCAAACAAGCGGAGAAAAGATGCCGGGTTGGTAGGTTCCGCCTCGGATTATGAAACAGCCTCAAACATACGGATGCAAGCGGCTAGAGGAATGTCTGCCGCTGAATATGAAATTGACGCAAATCGACGGGCGCAACAGGTCACTAACCCAGATACTGGAAAAAAGTTTAAGAATGCCGCTGAACAGGAAACTTGGAACAACAGCAGGGCACGCTCTGTTGCCGCCTCCACTACGACTCCCGCGCCAACATATACATCACAGGCAGGGCCGACTCCAGAAGATACTGTAACGGCGGCGCAAATTGAAGTAGCTGGAGCGCCAACACTTGGCGCGGCCCCTACAATTGCCGCTCCAACCCAGCGCACAGTTAGCCCACAGGAACTTGTGGAGTATCGGATGTCTGAGATGATGAAGATAACCAATCCTTACACACAACAGGCTATTACTAACGCGAAAAAATTCGCTAACAAGTCTGGTTTGTTGAATACATCCATAGCGGCTACTGCGGGTATTGATGCGTCTATTAGAAGCATATTGCCTATCGCGCAACAAGATGCCGCGACTTTATTCTCTCAAGGTCTTGAGAATATGAAGGCAGTTAACCAATTTGTTATGCAAGACTACCTCACTAAATCCCAGTTCAAGCTAACTGATCATGGGTATAAGATGAGCGCCTATAACAATGGGTTGCAGAGAAGTTTTGATAAAAATCAAAATGCAATTAAACGATGGTGGGATCAGGAACAGAACAGGTTAGACAGGGAATACAATATATGGGCCACTCAATTCAGGGCCGCAGTGCAGAAAGAGTTGGTTCAGGACGGATATCAGTACAACACAACTGCGGCGGCTAAGGTTTGCGAGCAGACTTTCACAGCGGCATTCAATGCGTCAATTATGAAGATTGAAGATGCATACTCTAAAGGCGATATTAACGAGGAAACCAGAAACCACCAGCTAAAGGTGGCTCAGGATAATTTGAAAACTGGCATTAAGTCCTGTCAGTAATGCTTAGAGAGGCAACACTTAAAGACGTTAAACCCTTGCTAGGTTTTCTTAAACCCTTTCACGAAGAAGGGGGATACAAAGATATCGCTCCCCAAACAAAGTTGGCTCATACCAACTTACAGGTCATGCTCTCTTCCCCCATGCACAAGATATGGGTCATTGAACGTGACGGGGAAATATGCGCGTCTCTCGGAGTGGTTAGTCAGGAACTTTGGTTTACTAAAAGGCACTACGCTACCAATCTGTTCTTGTGTGCAAACAATAAAGGAAAAGGAACTGCTGGGTTTCTGTTAAGGCGGTTTAAGAAATGGGTAGATTCAAGGCCCATTATTAAAGACGTTACCTTAGCTGTAACCAGCGAAATCGGAGATGTTGAGCGAGTGGAAAAACTATATCAAGCTGTTGGATTCAAAAGGCTTGGCGGCGTATTCAGGTTAGAAATATGAGTGGAATATTCAAAGCAGTCAAAAAGACAATCAAGAAAGTCGGTAAAGTCATAAAGAAAATCGGCCCCACATTACTAATTGCGGCGGCTGTTTACTTTGGCGGTGCTTACCTGATGAGTTCAGGAGCGGCCAGTGCGGGAGCGGCTGGCTCTGTGGGTACATCGTTCACTAAAGCCGGTGGTGTATGGAAAGCATTCTTGAGCGGAATGGGCAATGGAACGGCCTCTCAATCAGCGGCGGCTTTTGCCGAGGCTTCTTATCAGGCATCACTAGGTGCTAATGCATTACCCCTATCTGGACAAGTAGCCGCAGGTACTTCAGCAGTCAATGCGCTATCGAACATGGGAAGTACCGCTGAAGCTGTTTCGGCTGGTGTTGATTTCGCCAAACAGTCATGGAGTCAGTCTAATGGAAATCCACAGGGCGGTTGGAACATTATACTCAATGGATTGAATAAGACGCAAACTGTTGTTAACGATGCGGCGAAAGCTGGCACGACTCCACTTACTGCCATACAGCAACAGGCGTTTGAAAGAAGCCAAGATCAGTTACTGGATAGTGGTAACGTCCTCGCCCAAGTTGGTGATCCTGATGCATATAGACAATGGGCAACTCAGCAAGGTCTCATTGGAGATTCTGCCGCCTCTATAACTCAACAGGCGGTGCAAGATCATGGTGGTCAATATACACAGCTTGAACCGGGTGGTGGCGCGGTTAATGATCTACTACCGAAAATTACTGAAATGACGCCCGGTGGTGGAACCACACCAAGAAACATGACAGGCTCTGAAAGGATGTATGAGCAGACCAATAAGCTGTACGAAATAATGTTGCAGGGGCAAGCTGATACCCGCGCATTCAACCAACAACTTATGGAGTCTAGAAACAAAATTGCTCAAAATCAGATGTGGTTGCAGGGAACAGGTATGTTACTCAGCGCCATAGGTGCATCTGAAGAAACCTTGGAAGAGAAGAAAGATAAACGCAAGATGGCGTGGAAACCAAGTGGTAAAGAAGAGTATGCCAGCGGTGCTGGCAAAATTTACCCGGGAGGGCTACTCTCATAATGGCTCAAGATAAGATAGATGTAGACAGCTTATTTCAGCAGTCTCCTATACCGGAAACTTTCACCCAAGAAGTTCCTCCTATGACACCGGGTCTGATGGGGGAGATTACAGAGGGGGTTGCTGAGGTTTCTCCCGGGGGAGAGGTGGTTGAGGAGGAGGTTGTTGAAGAAGGTATCATGGGTGGCCCCATACAAAGTGATGCACTCCAGAGAGACCCTGCAAAGGCTGACGCTTCAGCAACCAGAATAGTAGCAAGTGCAAAAGCTAAGATGTACGGAGAGCAGTTCGATCAGTTTATGGAAGTGCTACAGAATAGTCAGAACATAGCTGAAGACACAGCTATTATCTCGCAAAATCTTTTGCTACCAGAGATACAGGCGGCGGCAACCACAGATCGTGGCGTTCCTATAGACCACATGATGGATGTAACAGCAGAAGTGGTCAGTGAGGTTTTAGATATGGCCACACAGACTGGAACCTATGCGCCGAATTCAGAAGAAGAGTCTATGCGGGTTCTCAACATAGCTACTACCATGACCATGGGTGAACTAGGGAAACAACTCGCTAAATCGGACATCCTAGCTGAGGATGATGTTGCTCAATTCATGGAGAACGTAATGGGAGGAAGATACGATTCACCAGAAAGTCAGAGAGCGCTTCTAGAACAACCAGATGCCCCAGTGAGCCTCCCAGAAGAACTACCCCAAGTACCAGTGGAGATGCCATGAGTACCAAAAGATTCTTAGGTGGACTAGGCCAAGGCATGATGCAACTGAGTGCTACATACGGGCAGACTGGTTTAGCCAATCTTGAAGCTGAAGCCCAGCGCATGAAGGAAGAGCGCCTTGCTACGATGCAGATGGCCCAGTTTAGTTTGCAAAGTTCTAAAGACTTAGCCCAAATGGAGATGGGGGAAAAGAAGTTCGCCTTACTGCAAGATGAAGATTTGCGCCGACAGGAAGAATTAGAGTTAAAGAAACAGAAGCAACAATACGAACAAGACCTTCCAGATTATGAGAAGGTAGAAAAGGATGTCTATAAGCCTATTTACGATCCCGTCACTAAGGTGCTTACTGATTACGAAAAAGCTGATGAAGAGATTTACTTTATAAATAAAAAGAACGATAAGGTTTATCAACTAAAAGATGGGAGATTTATTGAAGCTGATCCAAATACCAAAATTGGTAAGGATGAGGAGAAGGATGACCCTATTCTTGATCCTGATGCTGATCCCAAGGAGCCAGTTGAGTTAACACAGGATGAATACATTAATTGGTGGATAGCTAGGCAACAGAGGACAAATCCGGGTTACACAATGAGCCATGACGAGAAAGTTAAGTTCATAAAGGATTATTTCTCTAAATACAATAAACCATTTAAGGAAGGCGGCACTGTCTATTTCAAACAACCAGAGTCTAAAATAGAGACCAATGAATTACCCGCAGAAATTAAACCCATAGTACATCCTGACTCCGATGATACCGCCATCAATGCTCCCGCTGATGTAATAGTAGAAAATGGGATAATTACCGAACAAAAGGGATGGACAGAGATAGAAAAGAACGCAATGAGGGAGCAGGTTAATAACGATACTGAATTCTTAACTGCGTTGGAAGCTGAGTTGGGAGAGGATGTAGCTAATGAGGTATGGAACGCGAGAATTGAAGACGAAGTTCTTAGAAGGTTGAGAGGGGAAACAGAAAAGCAAGGCATAATAAAACAAGAAGTTAAAAAGGATGAAACTATAGAAAAAAAGGAAGAAACAAACATACTAAAGATGGAGTATGACCAAGCCATCAAAGTTATCAGAGACACAATTAAGAGGATGGAAGATCAGAAGATGACGAAGACTCAAATTATTGACGCTCTTTTTAGGGTCGTGGAAGCATCAGCAACATCTAAGGAATTCACCGAGAGTAAATATGCCAAGGCTTTGAACGACGTAATCATAGAACTAGGTTCTAAATAGATGGTAGATTATGTTATTCCACCGGGGTGGGAATCAGAACCGGAGCCGCGAAGCGACGCCATAGGGAGAAACTATGTTATTCCTCCCGGGTGGGAGGATGAAGAGGATACTGTCCTCACACAGGCCAAGCAAAGGGATTACAAAGAAAAAGAAACTGGCTTCTGGGCGCACATTAAAAAGTCTTTTGCGGATGCCTATGACTATATAAACATCTCCAAAGCTGGGGTAGGCGATGCAGATGAAGAGGAGTTAGCTAGACGAGTTGCAGACGTAACCCGCCGACAGGATGAAGTTGCTAAGAGCGCCTCCCATCAATACATCATGGATATCTTCCGCAGAGAAGGTAAGGATGTAACAGAAGCAAAGGGATGGGCTGACACGTCTTTCGCTATCCTTGATGGCGCAGTTAAGGTTCTCGCTGGTGTAGCCACGCATCCTATGGGCGCTTTGGAATTTGGTGCATCTCAGGCTGGTAACATGGCTGTCACCGTAGGCTCCATGTTTGCAGGTATGGCTAGTGGTGCGGCGCTTGGGTCTGCTGTTCCGGGGATTGGAACTGCTCTCGGTGGGATTGCGGGGTCAAGGGTAGGTGCATTAGCTGGCGGTACGGCAGTTGAAACAGGGGCCGCTTATATCGAGGCCTTGCATAAGGCTGGTATAGATACTTCTGATCAGAACGCGGTGTTCAAGGCGATATCGAATCCAGAATTCCAAGCGGAAATGTACCGTAAGGGACTGACCAAGGGAATAACAATTGGTGCTGTAGATGCAGTCTTCCTTGGATTCTCGAAACTTCCACACACCAAGGCTGGTCGTGTTCTCAGGAATGATCTTCTAAAGAAAGAAGGTCTGGACATACGGAAAGAAGCCGATTGGGCTACTGTAATGCGCCGTGGTCTGGAAGGTGATAAGGCTATAAACAATGCCTTTGAGAAATATGCATCGATAAGAGTAAAAGCGCCAGTCACTAAGGCCTTCACAATTGAGACGATTGGCGAAGGTCTCGGCGAAGGGTTGGGTGGATTAGCCGCATTCGGCGAAACTTCTTTTGAAGACATAGGTCTTGAAATGCTTGGCAGTGGTGTGCAATCTGCCGTGCAACAATCAGTAGCTGGGTCATTAGGTATGGCCCAGAACAAGATGAAGGAGTCTACGAGAGAGGCCGCTCGTCAACAAGTCCGCTCCGTTAGCGAAGGTGTGGATAGCGAGTTAAACCCAGTACAGATTAATGCTGATCTCATGCGCCGTAGGGATATGGTCGGCGAAGATATGGAAGGCGTTGATGCTGAACTCGCGCAATGGGAACAGGTTGTTGCCAACTCTTCTCCTAATGCAACTACCGATCTTCTGAGTGACCTCCTCACAGTAACAGGTCTTGACCAGTATAGACTCACTCTACAAGCCGCTCTAGGCAAGCACTACGATCAAGGTTTTGTTCCGATATTTGTAGCCCTTAATCGAGAAGAGCAAGCCGCGCTGGCTGAGGGTGGGACTATTGACCGCCCCGTAGTGGGTAGCCTTGACCGTAACAACGTCAAAGCAAAGCCCCTCCGCAAGAACAAGAAGGGCGAAGTAATCAGCGGAGAAGAAGTAGTTCTCATAAAGGCTCCCATTGAAAGCATTGTTATGCGGGGTAACTGGGAGAACTCCGAACTCCTCACAACCAATGAAGGCCTTCAAATAGTTGCGGCTCCAGCACCGGAAGTAGTTCTGGAGACAGAGGTTGAAGTAGAAGAAGAGGCTACCCCCCTCACTGAAGCAGAGATTGAAGCTAGAGACCGGGAGATAGCTGAACGTGAGGTAGTCTTAGGAAGAGAGATCGAGGCTGGAGAACTTGATACTCAGGCTCTCGAAAGATCAGAACGTGATGTTAAGGCCGATGAAAAAGCCGCCGCTACCAAAGCTGAGAACAAACTAAACCAGCTACGGGATGTTGAAGAATATGAAAAGGTAGATGATTTACAGGCGGCAGTAGATAAGACACCTATCGAGGTCAAGCCAAAGCAAAGAAGGAAATGGGTTCCCTTAAAAGGACTCCTTAATGATTATCGAAAGGCATTAGCAAATCCCAACAGCAAGGAATTTGTTAACCGAGTTCTAGAGCCAACAGGTTACAGGCTGTCGGTAAAGAAAGATGGCGTCCATATTGTTCCTATCTCTGGAAAGAAAGAAGACCAACTGCGTGTTCCTAACACAGGCAACCGGACGGTCGCTCAAAGCACTGTTGATGACTATCTGTTCTGGGTAAGAGATGAGCAAATCAAAGCCATCAAAGAGAAGGAGGCTTTAGAAGGAAAGCCACCTGCCCCTCGTAAGTCTCCCTTGAAGGGGAGAACCATCATAACTCCCCAATCAGTAGGCCCACTGGCCTCCCTCCAAGCGGTATTCAAACGAAAAGGCAAAGGCCAGTTCGTAGAACGAGTACGCAAACTCCTATCAAATAAAAAAGGCAACGATGCCATCCTTGAGCAAATCGCCAAGGTCTACCGAAAAGCTACCCCGGGAAGAGTTGAAGGGGACGTTGCATCTATCCTAACCCTTGCTGGTAAAGCTGACCAAGCTGATATTGCGAAGGCATACGCTCTCGCCAATATGCTCATCACTCTACGAGACTCTGTGTCTTCAATTCTTCCAGACAATACGTTGTCTATAGATGACAAAAATACAAAGCTACTAGCTCGCCTGAAGTTAAGATCACCGATTACCGGAGTTAGGGAAAATCAGTTAATAAATCAGATCAAGGAAACATTCGGTGAGGATGCTACATATACACGCATATCTGATTTTGAAGTGGTCATCGGTAGTGACCTTAAACCAATCCAGATCGCTCGTCGGTTTGGGAGATTAAAAGGAAAGAGAAATGACATCAGTAGTTCAGGCCTCTTCACGGCACAAACAGAAACGCACACCCACAACTGGGCTGAAGACCCTTCTGGAGCAAGCATCAGGGAGCAAATTCGATCCCTCGGATTCGGAGATATACTCGCGTGGGCCGATGGTAGGAGAGAAGATTACCTC
>Ga0208179_1001296_pt1 | contig 13114 bp, 12 predicted proteins | sample Malvired_Geostar_FD_184238 | JGI IMG/M metagenome (GOLD analysis project Ga0208179, IMG submission 184238) | Marine viral communities from the Global Malaspina Expedition - Malaspina viral metaG DeepMed_Geostar (SPAdes) (version 2) | ecosystem: Environmental > Aquatic > Marine > Oceanic | place...
ACGGCGGTTTTGAATCCGGCCTCGAAGGCCGCGAACACGCCGCGGGCGCCTTCAATGGCCGCATGGGTCTGGGCGGGGTCCAGGGCGCGGCTGTCGAGCCATGCCAGGAAGGTGCGCCACAGGGGCGCGCCTTCGCCGTGGGTCAGATAGGCGCTGGGAGCGCCGGGCTGCGCCTCGGCCAGCCGCCGGCGGAGCAGGGTCCCGCCCAGGCGCGAGCCTTCCAGGACGTAGAGCGCGCCCACGCGCTCGGCGGCGTCGGCGGGCGCGGCGATAGGAGAGGGGGCCGGGGGCGCAAGCCCCAGTTCGGCCAGATCCGCCAGCAAGGCTGCGGCTCGACGCCGCTCCGGCCAGTCGGCCGGCAGGTCCTGAGATGGGGCGGCGTCCAAGGCCGCCTCTAGGGGCGGCAGCACCGCAGCATGCGCCAGAAGAAAGGCTTCGTAGCCCTTGGGCTGGGCCAGATCGAAGGCGCCGCCCAGCTGGTCGACGCGGTCGTGATCCTGCCGCGTGGCCGCGCGCAGGGTGGTTCTGAGGTTCATCGGAGATCGTTAAGTCCTGTGGGTCGCCCAGACACCAACGCGCGGACGGCGAGCAGGTCGCCGTCCGCGCTGGAGATTGAGCAGAGCGCGATCCTAGTCGATCGGGCTCCAGGCCTTGGCCGCGCCTTCGCGCTTGGGACCGCGGAAGCGATCGCCGCCACCGCCGCCCGCGCTGGCCTTGGCGCCCTGGGCCGGCTTGGCGCCGTCGCGACGGGGCTGACCGCCGCCACGGCCTTCACCGCCGCCACGGCCCTGGTCGGGACGGCGATTGCGGGTCTGGCGCAGGGCGGCCGGGACGTCATTGCGCGGATCGCGCGAGCGGCCCGAGGCCTGACGGGGTTCCGGCTCCGGTGAAACCTCAGCGATGGCCTTGGTCATCAGGGCCAGGCCCTTGTCGTTGCGACGGTCGAAGGACGGGATGGTCTGGCGCGTCACCTTCTGGATGTCGCGCAGCAGGTTGCGTTCGTCGTCGGCGCAGAAGGCGATGGCCGAGCCGTCGGCGCCGGCCCGGGCGGTCCGGCCAATGCGGTGGACATAGGCCTCCGGCACATTGGGCAGTTCGTACTGCACCACGTGGCTGACGGCGTCGACATCGATGCCGCGGGCGGCGATGTCGGTGGCCACCAGGGCGCGGATCTTGCCGGCCTTGAAGTCGGCCAGCGCCCGCTCGCGCTGGCCCTGGCTCTTGTCGCCGTGGATGGCCGAGGCTTCCACGCCGCCCTGTTCCAGGCTCTTGGCCACCCGGTCGGCGCCGCGCTTGGTGCGGGTGAAGACGATGACGCGCTTGAAGTCCTTCTCGGCGAACAGCTCGGCCAGCAGGGCGCGCTTGCGGGTCTGTTCGACGAACAGGACCTTCTGGCTGATGCGCTCGACCGTGGTGGCCTGCGGGGTCACCGAGACCTTGAGCGGGTCCTTCAGCAGTTCGCCGGCCAGCTTGCCGATCTCCGTCGGCATGGTGGCCGAGAAGAACAGGTTCTGCCGCTGGGCGGGGATGTGCTTCACGATGCGGCGGATGGGCACGATGAAGCCCATGTCCAGCATCTGGTCGGCTTCATCGAGAACGAAGGTCTCGACGCCCTGCAGGGTGACGGTCTTCTCGCCCAGATGGTCGATCAGGCGGCCCGGCGTGGCCACCAGGACGTCGACGCCGCCCGCCATGGCGCGCATCTGGCCGCCATATTTCACGCCGCCGAAGATGACGGTGACGGTCAGGCCCAGGTGCTGGCCATAGGTGCGGAAGCTCTCGGCGATCTGGGTGGCCAGTTCGCGGGTCGGCGACAGGACCAGCACCCGGCAGCCGCGGCGGGGCGCGGGCTTGGGATCGGCCGCCAGGCGATGGAGGATGGGCAGGGCGAAGGCGGCGGTCTTGCCGGTGCCGGTCTGGGCGATGCCCAGGATGTCACGGCCAGACAGCACGCCCGGAATGGCCTTGGCCTGGATCGGGGTCGGCGTCTCATAGCCTTGGTCGGCCAGGGCCTTGAGCAAAGGCTTGGCCAGGCCGAGTTCAGAAAATTGGGTCAAGTGACTTACAGTCTTTCGGAGTGCGCCGAAGGCGGCCGCTTGCTGTGCAAGGGCCGCAGGACGCGGGTCAGTTTGGGGAAAGCCCCCGCGTGGCGGGGCGATCTATGCGATCTCTTAGGGCGCTCAACAGGCCGAACCCCCTTTTCAGGAGGCCCTCACGCGGGCTGGAGCACCGATAGCGCCAATCAGGGCGCACCGCACACATCGTCTTTCGCAGCTGCGAAGTCAACCCAAAGTCGTCGGGGGTGGCCGCCAGCGCTCCGATTGTCCCGTCCTGTTGCATTTCTAGCCGAGGCGCGGAATGGAGAGGCATGACGGAAAAGCCTCTCCTGCTGGTCGCCGCCGCGGCCCTGATCGACACCGACGGCCGCGTGCTGATCTGCCAGCGCCCCGAGGGCAAGCAACTGGCCGGGCTCTGGGAGTTTCCCGGCGGCAAGGTCGAGGCGGGCGAGACGCCGGAAGCCTGCCTGATCCGCGAACTGGATGAGGAGCTGGGCATCCAGGTCACGCATGCCTGCCTGGCGCCCTTCGTGTTCGCCAGCCACGGTTATGAGTCCTTTCACCTGCTGATGCCACTCTATCTGTGCCGGCGCTGGAGCGGGTTCGTCACCGCCAAGGAACACAAGGCCCTCGCATGGGTGAAGCCCAACAAGCTCAGCGACTATCCGATGCCGCCGGCCGACGCGCCCCTGGTGGCCTGGCTGCGCGATCTGGTCTGAGGCGCTTCCCCCGCGAGGTGTCCGGGGCCACAGCCATCGAGTACGCCCTGCTGGCCTCGCTGCTCGGCCTCGTCATCATCACCGCCGCCGGCGCCCTCCGCGCCCAGATCTACGAACTGCTGATCTCGGTCTCCGACGCGCTGGTTTAGGCCGGCGAGGCGCGCTGACTGGCCTCAGGCTTATTGACGCGGTGCGTAGCCGGCCTGCAACCTGCCAACCTTGTGGCGCAAGGGGGGCGTGATGCTACGATTGATGGTGCTTCTGGCGCTGGTGGGCGGGGGTTCGGCCGCTGCGCAGGATCTCACTCCGCAGGTCGCGATAACTGGGGTTGGCACCGTCAAAACCCCGCCGGATGCCGCAACTCTCAACTACACCGTGAGGGGTGAGGGTAGAACTTCGGATGAGGCTGCGCGGGAGCTGGAGACGAGTCGGGCGGCCATTGAAGATGGCCTGAGCGCGATGGCGCCCATCCAGCTGACGACCTCCGGATTATCAATCGATGAGGTTCGCGGCGAGGACTGCGATGTCGATCCGTATGACGGCTCCCCTCGCCTGAGCGTCGGAGACTGTGCGGTCCAAGGATATGTCGCAACGCTACGCGTGAATGCGAAGACCTCCGACGTGGAAGGCGCGGGAACGATGTTGTCGTTGGCCGCGCGGCTTGGCGCCAAGGAAGCGAGTGTAGCATTTGCGCTTCAGCATCCGCAGATCGCCCAAACCGCCGCCGCAGCGCAGGCTTTGGCCGACGCCCGCCAGAGGGCCGAGGCCATCGTAGCGAACTCACATTCGCGCGTCGGCGAAGTGCTGAGCGTGCGGGATTCGGAGGCGGCCTCGGCTCTCAACGAAATCGTCGTGAACGGTGAGTTCCCCAAGCTTCAGCCTCGTCCTGAAGCTCCGGTGAGAGTAAGTCTGAAGCCTGAACCGATTGAGACAACGCTCCGGCTTTGGGTCGTGTTTCGCCTTGAGCCGAGGCCCTAGCCACAGCGGCTCAATCCTCTTCCCGCGGCAACGGGTTCTCCTCCACGCCCAAGGCCTCGGCCAGCCGCATCTTGGCTGAGCCGGGCTTTAGGGGCTGTTGCTGGCTGGCGTGGGGCGCCCAGCCGGTGAGGGTGAGGATTTCGAAGGTGGCCGGGACCCGGCCGTCGGCCTCGGCGAACCGTTCCACATAGAGCTCGAAGGCCCGGCCCAGCACCGCGCGGCTCAGGCGCCGAGGGTGGCGTTCGGCCAGGGCATTGGTCTCCCCCATCTGGCGCAGGTCGGCCATCAGCTTGAGCGGATGGGCGTAGCGCACAGTCACCCGGTCCACATCGGCCACCGGCAGGGCGAAGCCCGCCCGCTGCAACAGGCCCGCGGCGTCCGAGGCGTCGGCGAAGGGCGAGATGCGGCTGCCGGCCCCGCCGGTCAGCTCGGCCTCGGCGTCGATCAGCGAGCGGCGCAGCTCGAACAGGGTTGAGCCGCCCAGGAAGGCGCCGATGAACAGGCCATCGGGCCGTAGCGCCCGCCGGATCTGGATCAGGGCGCCCACCACGTCATTGGTCCAGTGAAGGCCGAAGGTGGAGATGGCCAGGTCAAGGCTGCCGGCCGCGAAGGGCAGGCGCTCCTCGTCGGCCACCAGGCGCGGCCCCGGCCGGCCCTTCAGCATGGCGTGCGAGAGGTCCGCCTCGATCACCAGCCCCACGCGGGCGCGGGCGTCGCTGCGCTCCAGGGCTTGGCCGAACGCGCCCTTCCGCGCCGAGAGATCGACGGCCAGGGGGAAGTCGCGCATGATCGCCTCCAGCCGCTCCACCGCGTCCTCGGCGGCGCGGCGGTGCAGGAAATCGGCGGCTTCAAAGGCCGGGGCGGCGCGGTCCAGGTGCTTGCGCACCAGGCCGCGGTCGAACAGTCGGGGCGGGGTGGGTGACATGAGCCTGCAAGATGGCCTTTCGGGGCTCTCCTGGAAACCAGGGGCGCGGCTGAAATCGGCCGGACGCGACCTGCTGGACCTGGTGTTTCCGCCCCAGGCCCTGGATGTGGGTCCGCGGCCCCTGTCGCCGGGGCTTTCGCCGGAGGCCTGGATGAAGATCACCTTCCTTGACGGGCCGGTGTGCGATGGCTGCGGGGCGGCGTTCGAATATTCCCTCGGACCGGGCGTGCGCTGCGTGGCCTGCGAGGCCCGGCCGCGGGCCTTCGCCCGGGCGCGGGCGGCCTGTGTCTATGACGAGACCTCCCGCGATCCAATCCTGCAACTCAAGCACGCCGACCGGCAGGATCTGGCGCCGCTGTTCGCCCGCTGGCTGTCGCGGGCCGCTGACGGGCTGGTGGAGGAGGCCTCCGCCATCACGCCGGTGCCGCTGCACGCCTCGCGGCTGTTTTCCCGCCGGTTCAATCAGGCCGCGGAGATCGCCCGCGGTCTCGCCCGCCTGCGCGACCGACCCTACCTGGCCGACGTGCTGGTGCGTCGAAGGGCCACCGAAAGCCAGGGCGGCAAGTCCGGATCGGGACGCAAGCGCAATGTCGCCGGGGCCTTCGTCGTGCCGCCGGGCCGGGCCCGTCAGGTGGCCGGACGCAACATCCTGCTCGTCGACGACGTTCTGACCACGGGCGCCACCGCCGAAGGCTGCGCGCGGGCCCTGCTCGCGGCCGGAGCGGCCCGCGTCGATCTCGCCGTGGTGGCGCGCGTCAAGGCCGCCACCACCTCCTCATGACCTGCCGCCACGGCGCAGGTCTGGACATTTGATCAGGGAAGCCCCTTATCCCCGCCATGCCAAACGTCACCCTCTATACCAAGCCCTATTGCCCCTACTGCGTGCGCGCCATGACCCTGCTGGAGAAGAAGGGCGTGGAATTCACGGAGATCGAGGCCGCCTTCGATCCCGAGAAGCGTCAGGAAATGGTCCAGCGCTCCGGCGGCGGGACCACCTTCCCGCAGATCTTCATCGGCGATCGCCACATCGGCGGCTGCGACGAGATGATGGAGCTGGAGCGGTCTGGCCAGCTCGACACCCTACTGCAGGGCGCCTGAGCCCGTTCGCATGATGCTCCGCGTCGCCCTCGTCCAGACCCGCACCCCGGCCAGCCAGGCCGCGGCGCTCGACCACGTCCTGCCCCTGGCGCGCCAGGCGGCGGACGGCGGCGCGCAGCTGATCGCCACGCCGGAGGGGACCAACATCCTGCAGAAGGATCGTGAGGCCCTGCTGCCCCAGCTGCGCGTCCTGGAGGACGATCCCGTGGTGGTCGCCCTGCGGGAGCTCGCTCGGGCCTCCGGCGTCAGCATCCTGATCGGCTCGGCCCTGGTGAAGCGTGAGGACGGCCTCTGCGCCAACCGCAGCGCGCTCATCGATCCGCAGGGCGACATCGTCGCCACCTACGACAAGCTGCACATGTTCGACGTGGACCTGCCCAGCGGCGAGCGCGCCCGGGAGTCGGCGACCTACGCGCCTGGGGACGTCGCGGTTACGGCCATGGCCCAGGGCGCAAAGCTCGGCCTGACCATCTGCTATGACCTGCGCTTCCCGGCGCTGCATCGGGCGCTCGCCCTCGCCGGAGCCGAGATCCTGACCACGCCGGCGGCCTTCACCCGTTCGACCGGCGTAGCCCACTGGGACGTGCTGTTGCGCGCCCGGGCCATCGAGACCGGCAGCTTCGTGATCGCCCCGGCGCAGGGCGGCTTTCATGAGGACGGCCGCGGCACCTATGGCCACAGCCTGGTGGTCGCCCCCTGGGGAGAGGTGGTCGCCAGGCTCAACCACGATGAGCCGGCTGTGCTGTTCGCCGATCTCGACCTGGACCTGGTCGCCAAGGCGCGGGCGGCGATCCCGGCCCTGGCCAATGCGCGGCCGTTCTCCGGGCCCGCGACCATATGATCCGCTACGCCCTGGCCTGTGAGCACGGCCACGCGTTCGAGGGCTGGTTCTCGGCCTCCAGCGATTTCGACGACCAGAAGGCCCGTGGGCTGCTGGAATGCCCGGTCTGTGGCGCGCAGGACGTGCGCAAGCAGATCATGGCCCCGGCCGTGGCGGGGACCAAGCGCAACACGCCCGACCTGCCGCCCAAGGCCCGGGCGGTGATGATGGAGGCGCTGAGCAAGGTCCGCCGCCACGTGGAAGAGAACTTCGACGATGTCGGCGACGCCTTCGCCAAGGAGGCCCGGGCCATCCATGAGGGCAAGGCCGAAGACCGCGGCATCTATGGACAGGCCACGCCCGCCGAGGTGAAGGCCCTGGTCGACGACGGCGTACCCGTGGCGCCCCTGCCGCCGGAGCCGCCCAAGAAGACCGAGGTCAACTGAGCGGCCGGCGGGCAAGTCTTAGAAGGTCTTGCGCAGACCGAGCGACAGGATGGCGCCTTCGCCGTTCACATCGCCGCGCAGGCGGGTGACGGTCTCGGCGGGCGTGCCTTCATAGAAGGTGGTGTCGTGGTTCACCTGGCTCTCGTCGAAGGTGATGTAGGAGAGCGCCGCATCCATGGTGAGCGAGTCGCTCAGCGCAGCGCTGGCGCCGACGCCATAGAGCCAGCGATCACCATCCGGCACCCGCGCGGTGCGCAGTTCGTCCGGCGTCGGGGTCGGGTCGTATTGGGCGCCGGCCCGCAGGGTCAGGCGCTGATTGACCATGTAGTCCACGCCCACGCCGCCGGTGGTGACGTCGTTATAGCGTTGCGGCAGGGTCTCGTTGACCGCCGGCGAGGTGACGCTGATGTCGTCGAACTCGCTCCAGCCGATGCGGTTGACCTGGGCGTTCAGGGCCAGGCGCTCGGTGGCCTGCCAGCGGGCGCCGAAGGTGGCGATCCACGGGGTCGAGAAGGTGGCCGAGCCGCCGATGTCGGTGTTGAACGGAGCCAGTGGGCCGGCCAGGCCGACCACACGCACGTCGCCGTCCAGGTCGTGCTCGACGGCCGAGCGATAGCTGGCGCCGAAGGTCAGGGCGTCGAAATGCGCCTGGGCGCCCACGGTCCAGCCGAAGTCCCAGCCATTGCCCTTGAGCTGCGAGACGCCGTCCGGGGCGCCGGGCGCCAGGTTCGGATAGGCGGTCGACAGCGTGGCCTCGGTGTACTGGCCGCTGACGCCGGCGCCCAGGTCGAGCCAGTCGGTGACCTGCATGGCGCCGGTCAGCTGGACGTCGGCCGTGGTCAGGCCTGACTCCAGGCCGTCATAGCGGGCCCAGGCGTTGTCGCGATATTCGGTGGTGAAGTTATACGGGGCGGCCACTGACAGGCCGAGGGCGAAGCGATCGCCCACCGGCGTGGCGATGGCGAAGTTCGGCGCGACGCCGTTCTGGATCGGGTTGAAGGCCCGCGGCTCGCCGCCTACCGGGACGGTGACGCCGCCGGGATAGGTGATGGTCGAGCCGGTGTCGTTCACCGTCGCATCCACGAAGATCGCGTGGGCGCCGACATAGACCTCCCGCGGGGAGCGGGCGATGGCGGCCGGATTCCACCACAGGGACGAGACCCCGGTGTCAGCCACTTCGCCGGTATAGGCCCGGCCAGCGCCGCGCACCGACTGTTCCTGGAGATAGAAGCCGCCGGCCGCAGCCGGTCCGGCGAGGCTGGTTGCGCCCACAAGCGCCAGCACCCAGGCCTTTTTCATAGGTAGACTCCCAAACACGATTGGCCGGCCGCGAGGCCGACTGGTGCGGTGGAAATGGGGAGCCGCTGGCATTGGTTTCCCCATAAACCGGGGCAATCCGACTTGTGTGGCCGAATGGCCACACCTACATCCAGCCTCGACGCGCCTTGCGCTGTCTCAAGGCGAGGCGCGTCAATCCGCCTAACGAGGGGATGCCATGAACATCGACGTCTATTCCGACCGCGCCAAACAGGCGATCCAGTCGGCCCAGAGCCTCGCGCTCGCCCGCCGGCACCAGCAACTTAGCCCCATTCACCTGCTCAAGGTTCTGCTTGAGGAGAAGGACGGGCTATCCCGCGCCCTGATCCAGAGCGCCGGCGGCCGACCCGACGAGGCTGACGCCGCCGTCGAAGCGGCCCTGGCCAAACGGGCCAAGGTTGAGGGGGGCTCGGGCCAGCTCTATATGGCCCCGGAGACCGCCCGGGTCTTCGCCAAGGCCGAGGCCGACGCCAAGACCGCCGGCGACGCCTTCGTCACCACCGAACGCCTGCTGCTGGCCATCGCCGCCGAAGGCGGCGAGGCCGCCGACGCCCTGAAGAGCGCCGGCGTGAAGGCCAGCGCCCTGGAGAGCGCCGCCAATGATGTCCGCAAGGGCCGCACCGCCGATTCCGCCTCGGCCGAAGAGGGCTATGACGCCCTCAAGCGCTACGCCCGCGACCTGACCCAGGCCGCCCGGGACCAGAAGCTCGACCCCGTGATCGGCCGGGACGAGGAGATCCGCCGGACCATCCAGGTGCTGTCGCGGCGCACCAAGAACAATCCCGTGCTGATCGGCGAACCCGGCGTCGGCAAGACCGCCATCGTCGAGGGCCTGGCCCTGCGCATCGTCAATGGCGACGTGCCCGAAAGCCTGAAGGACAAGAAGCTGCTGTCGCTGGACATGGGCTCCCTGATCGCTGGGGCGAAGTATCGCGGCGAGTTCGAGGAGCGGCTGAAGGCCGTGCTCAACGAGGTCACCGCCGCCGAGGGCTCGATCATCCTGTTCATCGACGAGATGCACACCCTGGTCGGCGCCGGGAAGTCGGACGGGGCCATGGACGCCTCCAACCTGCTCAAACCCGCCCTGGCCCGCGGCGAACTGCACTGCGTCGGCGCCACGACGCTGGATGAGTACCGCAAGCATGTGGAGAAGGACGCCGCACTCGCCCGCCGCTTCCAGCCGGTCTTCGTCTCCGAGCCGACGGTGGAGGACACCATCTCCATCCTGCGCGGCCTGAAGGAGAAGTACGAGGTTCACCACGGGGTGCGGATTTCCGACAGCGCCATCGTCGCGGCCGCGACCCTGTCCAACCGCTACATCGCCGATCGCTTCCTGCCCGACAAGGCCATCGACCTGGTGGACGAGGCCGCCAGCCGGGTGCGCATGGCCGTGGACTCCAAGCCCGAGGAACTGGACGAGATCGACCGTCGGATCGTCCAGCTGAAGATCGAGCGCGAGGCCCTGACCCGGGAGACCGACGCGGCCTCCAAGGCGCGGCTGGAAAAGCTGGAGGACGAGCTCGTCGAGCTGGAGGCCGAATCCGCCGGCATGACCGGCCGCTGGAAGGCGGAGAAGGACAAGCTGAGCTCGGCCGCCCAGATCCGCGAGGCCCTGGACCGCCTGCGCGCCGAACTGGTCGCCGCCCAGCGCCGGGGCGACCTGCAACGGGCTTCGGAGATCGCCTATGGCGAGATCCCGCCCCTGGAGCGGAGCCTGGCCGAAGCCGAGGCTGTGGTCGCCGAGGAGCCGGTCAGCCCCGAGGTGGTCGACGCCGAGCAGATCGCCGCCGTAGTCAGCCGCTGGACCGGCGTGCCCGTCGACAAGATGCTGGAGGGCGAGCGCGAAAAGCTGCTGTCCATGGAGGACTATCTCCGCGGCCGGGTGGTCGGCCAGGAGGAGGCGCTGGCCGCTGTTTCCGACGCCGTGCGCCGGGCCCGGGCGGGCCTGCAGGATCCCAACCGGCCGATCGGCTCCTTCCTGTTCCTCGGCCCCACCGGGGTCGGCAAGACCGAGCTGACCAAGGCCCTGGCCGAGTTCATGTTCGACGACGAACAGGCCATCACCCGCCTCGACATGAGCGAGTACATGGAGAAGCACTCGGTCAGCCGCATGATCGGCGCGCCTCCCGGTTATGTCGGCTATGACGAGGGCGGGGCGCTGACCGAGGCGATCCGTCGCCGGCCCTACCAGGTGATCCTGTTCGACGAGGTCGAGAAGGCGCACCCGGACGTGTTCAACATCCTGCTTCAGGTGCTGGACGACGGCCGGCTGACTGACGGCCAGGGGCGGACGATCGATTTCCGCAACACCCTGATCATCATGACCTCGAACATGGGCTCGGAATTCCTGGCCGCCCAGGCCGAGGGCGAGCCCGTCGAGGCCGTGCGGCCGATGGTCATGGACGTGGTGCGTAGTCACTTCCGGCCCGAACTGCTGAACCGGATCGACGAGATCATCCTGTTCAAGCGGCTCGGCCGGGCGGAGATGGACAATATCGTCGGCATCCAGTTGCAGCGGGTCGAGAAGATGCTGGCCGACCGCCGCATGACCCTGTCCCTCGACGATTCGGCCATGGCCTGGCTGGGGGACAAGGGCTACGACCCGGTCTATGGCGCTCGTCCGCTCAAGCGGGTGATTCAGAAGGCGCTGATCGACCCTATCGCCCGCAAGCTGCTGGCGGGCGAACTGGATGATGGCGCGGTCATCGAGGTGCGCGCCGGCGAAGACGGTCTGGAGATCGGGCGCGCCCAGGTCCACTAAGCGGCCGGGAGGGCCCGTCGAGTCTGGACGCCCTTCCTGTGCGCAGGGAGGGCGTCTGTCCTTCAGCCCTTGGTCTTGCGCAGGCGTTGGCCGGCGTAGATATCGGCCAGGGTCAGGCCCAGGATGACGCCATAGAAGAGCGCCAGGCCCCGCCATTGCCGCGGGTTCGCCGGGCGCGCCTTGAGCAGCACGGCGACCTGGCCGGCGCTGTTCAGGCCGTGGGCGACCAGCCAGCGCTTGTCGCCGCCATCAAGCAGCAGGCCCGCGCCGGCCGCCATTTCCCGCAGACCCAGGGTGCGGACCATGGAGGCCTCGCCCAGTCCGGTGCGCTCCGAGATCGTCGCTGGCCGCGCCGTCTTGATCAGGCCGATGAGCAAGCTCGCCACGCCCAGGGCGTAGATGGTCGGGCGGGCGGCGGGCGGCGTCTTCGGCAGGGTGTCTTGGGTCTTGGGAAGCGAAGCCATGAGCAGGAAAGACTTCGCCCGCCGCCGGGTTCCGGCGACGGGCGAAGGTTTGGCTCACGCTTGCGTCAGCAGGATCTAGAGATCGACGGGGCTGACCCGCCCGCCGCGGGTGACGACCCGGCGCATGATGGCCACGCTCTCGCCGCCGGCCAGGGGCCGCGCCACGGTGATCACGAACCAGGCGCCATCGGGCAGGTTGGAGAAGGTGAAGCGGTCGGCCGCGTCGCAGGTGGTGCGCCGCACGAAGGACGAATAGTCGTCATTGGGCGCCGAGGGCGTGCGGGCGCGAACATCGTCGGCCGGCAGGGCGGCGGCGTCCGGCGAGGAATAGAGGATGCTCATCCGCCGCCGGGTCCAGGGGGTTTCCGGCGTCAGCACCACGCCCGCGCCCGAGCAGGTGAAGCGCGCCGCGCCCTGACGATAGGTCAGCCGGCCATCAATGGTGTTGCGTCCCGGGACCGCCGACCAGGAGAAGTCCTCCGGCCGGAAGACGGTGGGCGAGGGGGCCGACACGCCCGGAGGCGGGGGCGGAGGCCCCATGGTCGGGGCGCAGGCCGTAGCCAGGGCGAGCGTGGCGGAGACCGCCAGGATGCGAAGCTTGGACATGGGCCGACCATAATTAAGGTCTGTGACAGATGCCAACACTAGATGCGTCACGCCGACGCAGGTCCTTAGCCAGTCCTCTCAAAGCCAGGGCGCTGAAGCCTCCCGGCCAAGCATCTCCTCATAGGTCGGCCGCGGGCGGACCACGGCGAACTCGTCCCCTTTGACCAGCACCTCGGGGACCAGGGGCCGGCTGTTGTATTCGCTGGCCATGGAGGCCCCATAGGCGCCGGCGCTCATGAAGGCCACCAGATCGCCGGCCTCGAACTCAGGCAGAGACCGGTCGCGGGTGAAGGTGTCGCCGGTTTCGCAGACCGGGCCGACCACGTCATAGGCCTTGGCCTCGCCCTCCCGCGGACGAACGGCGCGGATGTCGTGATAGGCGTCGTACATGGCCGGCCGCAGCAGGTCGTTCATGGCCGCGTCCAGCACCAGGAAGCGCCGACCTTCCGGTCGCTCGTGGACGTGCACCACCTGCGCCAGCAGCACGCCGGCGTTGGCCGCGATCACCCGGCCAGGTTCGAAGGCCAGCGCCACGTCCAGGCCGCGGGTCGCCCGGGCCACCACCTTGGCGTAGTCGGCCGGCGAGGGGGGCTCCGGCTGGTTGAAATAGGGCACGCCCAATCCGCCGCCGAGGTCCAGGCGCTCGACGGACAGGCCCTCGGCCTTCAGGCGTCCGACAAGGCCCGCCATCTTGGCGAAGGCCTCGGCCATGGGGGCCAGGTCGGTGATCTGGCTGCCGATGTGGCAGGCGACGCCCACGGGGTTCAGCCAGGCGTTGTTGGAGGCCTGGGCGTAAAGCCGCTCGGCCTCGGCGAAGGAGACGCCGAACTTGTTCTCCGACTTGCCGGTGGCGATCTTGGCGTGGCCGCCGGCCGCCACGTCGGGATTGACCCGGAAGGCGATGGTGGCGCGCTTGCCCAGGC
>Ga0208179_1001297_pt1 | contig 13113 bp, 16 predicted proteins | sample Malvired_Geostar_FD_184238 | JGI IMG/M metagenome (GOLD analysis project Ga0208179, IMG submission 184238) | Marine viral communities from the Global Malaspina Expedition - Malaspina viral metaG DeepMed_Geostar (SPAdes) (version 2) | ecosystem: Environmental > Aquatic > Marine > Oceanic | place...
GTCTTGTAACCATTGCATCATATCATCTTTAAATTGCGTAGGATCTGATTCATTCAAAATTTCAATTGAAACTCGAAATTTAAAAAGGTTGTATTCAAGTGTTGACCAAGCCATACGAGTTGCTTTGCGTAGTCTATCATTACAGCCCTCCTCTCGCATTCTACGTAAAATATACTGGTCGTGACTTTCCCTGGGTTGGTCCGATTGTGCCATAGTTAGTGGCATGTCTTCTTCATTTTTGGCCATTTTTCTTTTTCCTAAGGGTGGTTAATTGGTCTTTAACAAATAGTTTTCTTTTTTTAAATTTTTTAAGATTATATTGAATCTCTATGCTAGTTGAGACTCGGTTAACTTCTTCTTGTAATTTTGATGTTATGTAGTTAAGTTTTAAGTGTTCGTTGCTTAGTCGATTAATGTTATAGTCCAAGTAATCTAACTCCATTTTTGTTAAATCTCCTTAAATAGATTGTCAAATTGTGTTAGAGCATTGGTTGCTCTTTTTCCTGTCATGCCTCTTGAACCGATTATACTAGTCCAAAAACGACTGTGTTCGTCTATTAATTTAAATGCCTTGTCTGAATCAGCGCAACTGATAATTTCGTCAATTATATCTTTAAATACTACACGATCGTGCTTTTCATAAATGAGCACACTAGGAATTACTCCTTCGTCGTATAAGCGATTTGCTTCTTGTGTAGCGTAAATATGTGCCCATACATTATGAGCCATGAGTAAAAAGTAACTAAAAGTGTCCCAAGATGTTTTACCTTCTCGTCCTATTTTATTAAGGTCCCCTTTAGCATAAGTGCAAATATCCTTTGCGGTAAGACCTTGTGTTATAGGACTTTCTAAAAATGTATGTAATTTTCTTTCTTGATTATTATTCCAATGGGTTATAAAAGCCTGCCCATATGGTGTAGTATCTTGGGCAAATGATTTATCATCAATACCATTACCACCTCTGTATAACCATTTTTTGCGGTCTTGCATATCTATTTCATAATACACATTGGCATTTACTGCACTAAGAAAGGGAGTAGCTGCATCGTAACTAACAATAAAGTTTTCGTTATAATGTTTTCGTATTGCTCGCTGTATATCAGTAAGTAACACTGCCCATTCTATCTTGCTTGTACCTAAAAAATGCATCCAATCATGCACGCCTTTTTCAAGTAGCCCGTCACGCATTATAGTAACTAACCGTTTCAAAATAATGTGCATATCACACATATTCTGCCCACCCATAGCCCAGCCCTCAAAGTGATTTGAGTATTGTTTAGGATCACTGTATTTTTTCATACGCTGATACCAATTTTCTGCGTCGCTGTGTGTTTCGCCGTGCAGAACATTCAAATACTTGCAATTGCCATTACGATTGCGGATAAAATACTCGTTGTTAATTTCTGTGGCTGTTACTGCGTCTTCGTATGTGCTAACGCCTATGTCCTTGTGTACGTTTTCGGTGTGCCGAACCCATGCAGGTATATCGAGTATCATCGCGTAATCAAAGTACGAATCTAACCAAGTTAACACCTCTTTACGTTTAGTACTAGCTTTAGGGCAATTGGGGTCTTTCCAATTGGCTTTCCATATACCCTTAGCAATTTGAAAGCCGCCGCTATCACCAACAACAAAACTTGTGTTGCGATTGCGGTTGCGGATCATATCTTCGCCTTCAATTTTTTTATTTGTGTCTAGGTTGGCATGTCCAGCACTATATAAGCTAAATGCATACTTATACATTCCTTCTGGGGCTAGCCAATTGGCGCTTTCAAGTCCATTCACAAAATGACTGGGAATACGGTCCGGATTTATAAAATCACCGAACCTTTGCTTGCTTATATGCTGAACATAGAACCCGCTTATTGCAGGCAAAAATATTGCATAGTCTTTTTGTTGTGCTGTTAGATTAGTCAATAACTCAGTCATATGATTTATATTTTTTTAGTCTGTCTAATAATTGATAATCTTTTTAATGTAGTTCTGTAATATCTTTTTTTCGTTGTGGGTGTTGTTTAAATATCTCTCTTATTTTATTATTTACTGACATTTTTAGGAATGTTAATCCAAGCATATTTTAGTGTTGAATCAATTTTTACAGCATAATGAGCAGGACGATAAAAGTCTACCATTATTTTTGTTGTGCGGGAAGTAAATACCTATAGATGCCAAGGCCACTGTCGACGGTGATCTCGCTTACGCCGTCGTCACTAAACCTGACTCGCGTGTCTCCTGATAAGCTTAAAATTCTGCTAACTTGTTCAACTGGCCAGGCCCATCCACGATCGAGTTTACCACCAACATTGTGTTGAAATACAAAATCTCCAGCGTGCGTACTTACATCCCCAAAATAGAATTTTAAATCTTTGCCTTCTGTCTTAGCAACGAATGTTAGTTCTTCGCTATTAGCACTAATCATCATTTTAAGTCGTTGTATATTAATTATTGTTGGTTCAAAATCAACGCCCCAATTAACACTTTTCATAGTAACGCTTTTAAGTTTATCATTAACAATATCGCTGCTCATAAAACGATAGTCGTTTTGAAAATCGCTTGTAGCATTTTCAAAATGAATACCTACAGGAACACTTGTTCCGTTGCGTTCTTGTGTGTTAATGCTCATTTTTGCATTCTCTTCATATTCTGAAATACTAAGAATAACACTAAGAGTCTCAAGATTAGGCATTCCAAATGTGCCCACAAATTCTGTTACAGGGGTATGAAATTGTGCTTGTAAAATAACACTGCGATCTTCTGCTAATCCATCTAGTTTAGTTTCACTATTGGTTCCGCTAATTTTCACTAGATCAATAAATCCGAGTTTATGCGTGTGTTGAACGATGTCGAGTAGATAGTCTTTCATTGGTAGTTCCTTTTGCTGTTTATATAGTATATGTGTGTTTGGAGAATAAGTCAAATTTTATTTGCGTTAATTAGCCAAGTAATTGTTCCGGAGTGTTTTTCCCATGCATCTATTTTTCCTGGGCAATTTGCCCAGTCCTGCTGAAGATTTCTTACCCATAATCTTGGAGCAATGTTATTTCTGTGACTAAGAACCCAATCCATAATATCCATTGGAACATCTTCGGGTTTGGGTTTTTTTGGAATAATTTTTACACTGGTACTGGAAAGTTTTTGGGTTTCTAAAATACCTGGTTTTTGTACTATCATCCAATTCCATGCTCCATCATCTGTAGATCCACTGTCAGTCACATCATATCCTTGACTGTAAAGCATGTTAGCTATAAGACTTCTTGTGCCATAACAACGAAAACTATTAGAAAGCAATTCTAAACTACGACGTTCCTCACAGTTGTTGTAACTAAGTAGAAATATTCCCCCTGGTCTAAGAATGTTGAATATCTTTTTTGTTATGTCTTTAATAGGGTCCAATGGCAGGTATTCAAAAAGGTTAATGCACACAGCAAGTCCTATTTGATTCTGTGGAAATTTGTCTAAGTGGTTATATATGCGTAATCTTCTTTTAGCGTAAAATTCATTAAATTTATCGCGTACAAGATTTGCTACAGCTTCTTTTTCACAGTATACATACAACGGGTCGCCGCCAACCATAGCACGAGTGTATCTTCCATCAACAGGATTAGCGTCTAAAGAAGGACACTTCCAAGTGCTGTGGTATTGAACAAAGGAGTTAATTTTGTCATCAAATTCTTTACTAATAAACTTATTTAAGTTTACGGCTTCTTCGTCGGTCCAAGACTCGTTTAGTTCTAGTTTACTTTCATATGTTGTATAATCGTGCTGTAATATTTGAACTTCTCGTGTGTGTAGTTCGTAGTGTATAGTGTTTACTAAATTTTTCTTTGCTGTTTCGAACTCTTGTTTAGCTGTATCAAGTTTTTCGAGACTATCTAATAGTTGATTATGTACATCTTTATTTTTCCATCGTTGAATTTGATTTTTCACAACTTGCCTATTATAGGCAATATTATCATCTATGTTAATACAGATAGTTTTGGCTTCTCTATAAAAGTGATCAAGTAAACTATGTTTTTCGAATAGCCCCGTCTTCATTTAACTATCTCCTTGTGAATATTTATATTAGCATATTATTCAAAAGAAAATAAGTTATCGAATGTGTTTGCTGTTTGTGTTTGCTCCTTTAAATTCCAACTCAATACTCCCAGTAAATTATCAATTTTTTGATCAACAATCGCTGTTTCCATATCCAAATCATTAAATGGTAATTCTTTAAACCACGCTGGAAGCGTTGTTTCGTCTGTTGGGTAACCCACACTAGTATATCCTAAGGGATTGGGCTTTAGTTTACACACAATTGTTTTCATTCCGTCAACAATTTGCATGCTGTAGTTGTCACTATTTAACTTTTTAAGATAATTCCAGTTCATAGCTGCACGAACATGCCCCGGCATATTTGCTCTTCCTTCGCGCGTCTCTTTCGCTGTGTACATTGTAAGATTATTAACACGCTTTGGTGTGCCTTTTTCCCAACCCGGTCGATTATGAAATTCATGTTTAAATTGTTTAATTTTTTCCACCAAATCGGTTGCTTGTTTACCTGTCAGAACATCTAATAATATATTACTTAAAAAATCTTGCATAACTTTTGGAGTGTCGCTGCGCTTTAAATCGAGCCCCATTGCTTTAACTTTACCTACACCACCATCTTTATCTTGTCTATACCCATCCTGGTCATACATTAATACCGCATAACGTTTTTTGGTAATATATAGCCCTCGCGTAGCAACTATTTCTCGACCTGCTCTAATAATCTCGCCGTTAACTCTTGGACAATGAAATGCTGTTTCCATGAATAAGGGAAATGTTTCGTTTAAAGCATCAACTATAGTATCATATAATTGTATACATGTTTCCTTGCCCCAATTGGCTCTACCCTGTTCTACTTCTTCTTTCATTATAGGCCATGCACTGAAATAAACGCTATCGGTGTCTCCATATATAATAACATCGCCAGTGTGATCATATTTTCCTGTTAATAAATCATTAACCTTTGCGCTCATGTGTTTAGCTATACAACGACCTGTTAGCGTAGTGGACTGTCCTATTCTGTGATCAAAGAATCGACACCCCGGATTCAGAATAGCGCCATATAAGCTGTTCAAATTAATCTTCATAACTAATTGCCGCTTATCCCAAAATGCCTTTTCTTCGGCTGTTGTTGCGTTACGCATTTTTTTCTGCATGGTCTTGCGTTTTTCGTACCACTGTTCTAATAGTCCAGGTATAATACCTTTCTTTTTGTGGGTAAAAATTGTTCCGTTAGCACTAAGTATCCATGGATTATTACTATCAAAAACGAGTCTCCAGACATCATAAGCACTTAATGTATCGCTATCGCCGTTTTCCCAATCAATAGTAATTTCGGTGCCTTTTTCTCCTGCCATAACAGCTTGATATTCTTTGCTACCAAATTCGCCCTCCCATGCCTCAGCAAAACTTTTTTTCTCGCCTATCTTAGTCTTAATAGCATGGTCGGTTAATGTAGGACGCAATTGCCCGATTACTGTTTCTGGCGCCATATTTAATGCACGAATAACGCCAGGATACAAACTGTTTATATCAATTGAACCAATCCATTCATGCATGCCCTTTTTTGGGTGAGCGACATAAGCGCCTGCTGCGGTAGTTGGTTCGCCATCTCTATTGCGGCGTTTAGGAACAATTAACCCTTGTTTGTGAGACTCGTTAATTATTGCTTGCTCAACAATAGCAACAGTGCCCATTGTAGCTTGTAACAAAACCGTGTTAGTATGCGCGAGTTCGTTAGCCAAATCAATAAGTTTTAATTTCTTATCCAGCTGGTGTAATAGCATACAATCTTGTCTGTTATAATCTATAAATGTATAAAAGTTTTTATTATATAGTTGATCTAATGTTCCTTCATATGCAATTTTGCGTTCGTTAAGTTCATATTCACCAATTGCATCTAAACTGTAACTGTGCATTTCGTGGTATGTAAATTTGCGATACAACTGCATATAGTCTAGATGTTGCCTACCCACTAGATCAAACGTCATGTTCTCTGCACCAAAGCGTTCAAATGTTCTTTTTCTAGGATATTGACCCCATAAGCAAAATTTACGGGTGTCGTCTTTGCTTAGCACACGGGTAACACGTTGTATTATATATGGAATGTCGTAGCCTTCTGAATTCCAGCCACTTAATATATCAGCATCTTCAATTAGTTCTAAGAATGTCTTTAAAAGATCTGCTTCATTATCAAACAAAAATGTATTATCGAACGGCTTAATAATATCTTTAGAACTTTCTATGCTTAGACTTTTGGGTGGAATTACCAGCGTAATAAGTTGATCTAACCAGTCTAAATAAAGCGAGATTGCTGTGATAGAGTTAAAGGGATCTTCCGGTGTTGAGTACCCGCGTTCCGAATCAAAATCCACTTCAATGTCAAAGAAGCATACCTGTAAGTTTGGAGCGTCAACATCTAGATAATTATTAGCGAGACAACGAAAAACTGGGTTAAGATCACTTTCCCATAACCCTCGTTTGCTATGAAGTTTTAGTTCCTTTTTAAACTCTTTACTACTATGTGTAGTAAATCTACTTACAGGATTACCATAAATTGTTTGAAATTTACCACGTGGATCATTATAATAAAACACATAATTGGCTGGAAAGTCTTTATACTCTCTCTTGCCATCTACACGCTCAACTACATAAATTTTGTTGTGGTCTCTGTCAAGGTGGGCGTCTACGTAGGACATGTATATATTTTAATGTAGTTTGCCAACAGTAGCAAGAATATTTTCTAATTCTGCCAAATCTTCGCTGTGACGAGCAAAATCTGCTTTATATGCGGTACGTACAGCTTTCTTGAGAACTGAAGCTTTAATTTGCATTTCTTCAGCAATTGCTTTTACTGTATCATTGAGACCTTCGTTTAAGTCGTCAACTTCTTGCATTACAGTAAGGCCTTCGTTAATAAGGGTTGTTAGTTTGGATTTCTCTTCCGGATTAAAAATTCTATCGCTTGCGCTCATTGATATCTCCTATAATATGCTACTATTATAAACGTTTGTTAACATTGTGTCAATTTTTAATTTTTGGCTTTGGGCATCAGTTCCTGGTGAGGAAAGTCATATATTTTTAATTCGAACTGCTCGACCCGCGTGCCTTTTCTCTTTGCTTTAGATTTTTTTGTAAATTGTCCCATTTGGCGAATGCCTCTTTGTGATCTTTTCATTGCTATTTCTAACTTTTTAGCTTGTTCTTTAGTATATAAAAATCTATACAATTTATCGTCGCCTTTTATTATAACCCAAAGAGTGATATATTTTTGCTTACTAAGTCGATCAACTCTGTGTATTAGATATGTCCATTTTCCTTCTGGCAGACCATATTGTGGTTTACCAATAAAATCCTTATTAGTATTAAAACTAAGATAAATTGCGGCGAATACAATTGGCACTATTAAATATTTTTGCCAACGCTTTTTCATGAAAAAAGGAACAAAACACACGAAACCAGCAAATACCCAAATCATCATTAACTGAGTTGTACTATAATTAAAATCTAAAAATTCAAACATTATGGTCCTATCGTACCCATGCCCTGCCGAGACCATTGTTTTCTTGAGCCATTCGGAGCATTGATTATCATTTGATTTGTCTCTTCAACAGTTACATTTTCGCTTGCATCAACCTCAAATTCAAATATATGTATCTCTTGTCCTTCGGCTTCGAGAACAACAGTTTTTTCATGAAGAAGTGTCCAAGGGTTAAGCTGTAATAGTTGAATTTTTATTTCTTCTCTTGCAGATGGCGTGGGAGCTGGGCTTGTGCTGGGTTCCACCCGGTCCAACGGGCCTCGCGCCGGTCCGGCGCCCGGCTCGGGTGTGGGTGTCCGACCAAATTGCGGCATCCGGCCGCGGCCTCGTGCATTATAATAATGTACAGTTACAAGGTAACGTCGTTGATTCTTTGTACGTATACTTACAACTTCTCTATTATAGTTTCGTTTTACTTCTTCCCCGCGAGCATTTATATATGTATCATTAGACAGTCCAAGATCATCTCTATCAAGATTAATCATAGCTTGATCCTTTTGCCTAAAACTTACAACATGGTCCAAATCATCCATAATCCAGATATCAATATCGCTTATGCTTTTGTCATCCCAGGTCATTATAACCAGATATTCTGCCTTTGGGTCCAATTCGTGTTTTTTTGCTATGGGGTTAATTAGCATAAACGCTAATATAAACATGAATGTAAAACCTACTAGTAGGTTAAACAATAAATCAATAAATCCAAAACTAGTTTTATATCTCTGTCTGCTAGTCATTATGTTCCCAGCTATTTTCTAATATAACCATTTGTGCTTTGGTTAGTACACTGCAAATTAGCCCCATAAGTGTTGTACTTAACGCGGTGCTCATGCCAACAGCCATATCAGCAATAGCTGATTGAACATTTGAAATATTTTTAACGTCGAGGTCAGCAAATGCACTACCCAGCATTAACAAAAAACCAGCAACTGTGCCAATCATACCCAATGTAATCATAGCTTCGCTGCCAAACCACACATAATTTCCTAAGTGTCTTGCTTTAGGGTTATTGGGCTTGGAACTCATATATCCTGTTGTTAAGGTTGTAAATAAAAATATAGTTAAAATAAACAGACTAATCTTAGTTAAATCAGCGTCATATAACGCATGCCACCATCCTAACTGCCAAGCAATAATTGAGGCAAATATAATTGAGATAAATTGAACCCACCACTTTAAGAGAGTATTTCGACGCATTTGTAACCTCCTAACAACAGTATAGCAATACTATTTATTGAACTAAATTAGTGTAGTTTTTAAAATTATCCTGTGGATAATTGATTAATCTATTCTTCATCAACAATTTCAAAGTCGTAGCCCTTACGATTGGCATGTAATCTTTCATTTTCAAGAGTATCCTTTGAAAAACGGCCCGGACTCATAGTTACCGCAGCAAACATCTCCGCGGAATACTTATCTTTGTTAGAATCGCCAGTTATAGCTGATTGAATGTAGTTGTCTTTTATAACAACCTTTAAAATTCTAGGGTTATCAAGATCCCAGGGCTTGCTTTCGTCCCTCAGAGGTAGTTCTCGCGCTGGGTCACGACTTAAAGGACGCCATGCTGATCGATCCACGTCGGCCTCGTGAATTTCCTCTATTGCTTCTATTAATTTCCTAATTTGCTTAGCCGACATTTTATTCCTTTTCGCGAGGTGCGCTGTACATATGAGCTGTTTGTAATGCTTCCATTGCTAATGCTAGTTTTTCGTTTGCGTCAACGATATATTGGCCGTCCCCGCCCTCTGAAAGCACTGCACCAGTAAGAGCATTGCCTTCACTAGTTAGATCAAGTAAACTTTCCATTACACGAAAGATAGCACCAAATCCTTTGTCAATTGCTTGAGCTTTAGTAGTAGTTTCCTGTACAGTATCACTAATAGTTGCTAGATCACTACCCTGAGCAACCTCTGCTTTTAAGAAATCACTAAATCGGGTACGAAGATCTCCAACTACATCTTCTTCTGTCTTCTGCTTTTTCTCTGTTATTGGCGTTGATTTGCCTTTTCCAGTTTTTTCAAGCTCATTAATAATTGTGAGAAGTTTCTTTGTCTCTGCGGTGCCCGCTGTGGTTTCTTCTTTAACAGGTTTGTACACATCAACGCCTTCTTCTCTCTCTGTATTATTAATTTCGTTTATTTTTTGAACTAATGCTCTAAAATCGTCCATTTATTTACTCCAGTCTTTATATTTACTTTCGGGTGTGGGAAGCCCGCCCGAAGTTGTGGGGCCGTTTGATCCTTGAGAGGTCTGGGCCTTTTTAAACTTGTTAAAAGTGTCAAACTTAGCCTTTTTGTTTTGATCAATAACACTTTGACTAAACTCTGGATCTAATCCTGTAGTTTTGTCTTGTTCACTCTCCAGATCATCGTCATGATCATTAGGTAAACGATCAATTAGCTTCTGCATTGAATCTCTTTCAGATTGGGTATGATCAGTGGGCGCAGAACTTTTGTCATCTTCCTCTACTTTTGGTTCTATTTGTGATTGTTCTAATTTGTTAATTCTGTCAACTAAATTATCTAGGTCCACTTCAGTAGAATCAATGTCTATATCCTGTACATCGTTAACGTTATCTAAACGACCCATTTCTTTTTCGTTGTCTTTTTGTGTTTCTACATCTTGTTGAAGCATTCTAACTACTGCTGAGAGTCTATCTTTAGACATAGGAAATCTAATCATTGCTTGTCTAACTGCTGGGCGTAACTCTGGCGCAAGATCCGCTAAATTAAAGTCATCTTGTTCTACCTCTTTAATTACATTATATTCGTGTAAAAGATCGGCGGTCGTGCCTTCTTCTTCTAAATGCTTGTGTTCAGTCTCCTCATTAGCAACGTTTGCAGGCGAAAGCTCATATTCCATAAAGTGAGCTACATCATCCATAGCCTGAGCAGCTTCAGTAATCTTAGCACTCACCCAACCATCTAATCCTTGAACTTCACTTACATCTTTAAATGCTTCATGTAGTTTAATAGCATACTTTGCAATCTTGTAAAGTTGTCCGCGTGCCAATTGAACTTCGTGATCAAGTTCAACTCTGTCCGCCATAGCGCCCAGGTGGCCCTCGCTAATCTGCTTTAGTTTTGCTACAGTTTCTTTAATGCTATCATTCATTTTTATTTTTTTCCTTTATTCCAGCTAGATATTTAAGCCGAGACATACCGTTATAGCCGCTCATAACTAGACCGCTCACATCTTTTGCTACTGCCTTCGCTGCTTTTGCCTTTGCTGTTGCTTTTGGTGCTGCTTTACCTGTATTAACCCATGAATCAGTTGGGTCAATTGATGGTTTTGGTGCTGCTTTACCTGTATTAACCCATGAATCAGTTGGGTCAATTGATGGTTTTGGTGTTGGCTTTTTAGCTGGTGCTACGGGAACATAGCCAGTATCATCCATGCTTGAGATATCTGATTTCTTTGCTGGTGCTGGTGTTGCTGTTCCCACTGGTACAGGATTCTTAGCATATGGTTCGCCTTTAACATTAGTTTGATATTTCTTTCCTTTGTAAGTAAACACCCCGCCCGGGCCACCGTGCGTTTTTCTTGCTGCTTTAAATGCAGCTCCAAAAGATGTTGGCGTTGCTGGTGCTTGTTTTGCTGCTCGAGCAGCGTGAAATGCCTTCGCCTTTCGATCACGCTCCGCTCGCCACGCCGCCGCTTCCTTGTCAGTCATTCCAGTCTTTGTCGGGAAAATCCGTTCCGCCGCTGCTGCCCGCTCCTTAGCCGAGAGTTTCGCCATTGCGACTTCTGTAATTTTAAACTGTCTAAATTTCATATCATAATCCTATAATATATTAGTATTTATACTAACTTCCCTGAATGAAGTGCTGCTAACGGTGTTGACTTATTGCGCTTAATAACGCCAGCGCCAAATAAACTATCGTTTTTATTTAACGCATTGTCTGTTGGCTTTTGTTTTACTACCTTTACTTGCTTAACCGGCCCTTTACCAGACACGCCCGGCGTTCCAGTATATGCTATTGTTTTTCTACTAGGGTTGGCAAAAGCGGGGTTACTTACAGTTGCTATATTACCAGATCCAGTTGCTCCGGATGTAGCTGCTTCTTTTATAATTTCACATATTCTCATATCATTATTGCTCAAAATGTGTTTTTACTAGTGGTGATGCTATATCAATTGTATATAAGCCAGCTAAAGCCATTGAAACAATTTTTTCCAAACTAAGACCTAATATTCCTATGTCTGTAAAGAGTGGAGAAATTAACATTAATATAATAACTGCTAACCCTATTAGTCGTGGATGCTTGCGAAAAAAACCAAAAAACTTTTGAGTAGATTTTTTGTCAACGCCTTTCTTTTCTAGCTCGTTCTCTTTTTTTGCTAGATATTTTTCACCTTCTTCCTGGCTAATTACGTCTTTGTTGTTGCGAAACTTTGCCATGGCTTTTGTCATAATACTCTTACTCATGCGGTCAGCAATAGAGTCTTCTGTTAAAACAAGTTGACTAGTTTCTATAACTTCTCTTATTCTCATAACATAAACTTTCCATTAGTGCAGGAGATCTCTTCATTATTTATTGTGATTTTACCTAGTGTAAACTCCGGTTTGCCTTTAATACTCTCAACTACTATAGTATTAGTTCCATCAGGCAAGTTAAGATCAGCACCAAATTCATAGTGACTGTAACTATCATTAGGTATTACAAAGTCGCGTTCCACCATTAGTTCGTTGTTTATATATAAACGATAAGACGGTTCTTTTACATAGTCCTCGCAAAGTATTTCACACGTTAAAAACATATTAGTTAACTAACCCAATATTAAACAATGTATTAGGGTCGCTGTTTTTTGCTGCGGTTTTATGTAATAGCGGCGGTCGACCTTTTTTATCAAGTTTAAATCCAAGCTTCTTGGCTTGCCGTTGTGTCTCACCTGGCTTAACATCTTTGGTTGTATTTTGTTTTGTAATAATGCCTACAGCATTTTCGTTAGCTTTGCTGGCTGGCGGAACATTATAGGGCCGGCTGTGTATGGATCGAATCCAATTAGGATTCGAAGAATCTAGATCTAAATTACCTCGTGTTGACCGAAGTTTCTTTGGCTTTGGAGCGGGTACAGGCTTAGGTTTAGATGCAGGCGTAGGTTTAGGCTTAGGTTTAGGCAAACGTTTAAGTTTAGGCACTTTTTGTTTACCTCTAGCAACATCCCATGCATGCTTAAACATGCCACCAACCCATTTGCCTGTTTTCTTGGTATCATCCCACATACCTTCTTGAACTTCTTTATCTCTCGGTCCTAACATTCGTTGGAATCTCTCATGTTTTTCGGCAAAGGGCAAGAGCAGCACCGGCACGCCCCATTTGATATTACTTCCGGGAATCTTCCTTAGGGTACCTTCCCAAGTAGGGGCACCCGGACTTTCGAGAATAGAAATAAAGAACCCAAACCGGGGTTGACTATTAAGATCTATACGATGAAACCATTCCAAACTTTGATCATATTGTCCATGATTTGCGTCTATTGCTGGCCAAATAACAACTTTGTCTCCAAAGACTGAGCCTCTAATCTCGTTATGTTTTTGG
>Ga0208179_1001302_pt1 | contig 13069 bp, 9 predicted proteins | sample Malvired_Geostar_FD_184238 | JGI IMG/M metagenome (GOLD analysis project Ga0208179, IMG submission 184238) | Marine viral communities from the Global Malaspina Expedition - Malaspina viral metaG DeepMed_Geostar (SPAdes) (version 2) | ecosystem: Environmental > Aquatic > Marine > Oceanic | place...
GTGTATCGCGGCGGTTCGGCGTGTCGAACAGCGGCAGCCGGGCGACGGCGCGGATATCCTTCTGTTCCGTCAGGGCCAGCCACCAGGGCGACGCCTCGCCTTGCAGCGGTGCCGGCACCACGGCGACGGACAGGTCGCCGCCGGCCACGGCACTGACCAGCGCGTCCGCGCTGTCCTGCTCGGTCATGGCGATGTAGCTGCCGAAATGATCGCGCGCCAGGTTCCACAGTTCGCCGGCCTTGTCGGCGAAGATACCGACCGAGAAGCTGCCCTGCAGCGCCAGCGAGGCGCCCATGATCTCCTGCCAGACGCGCACCAGCGCGGCATCCGGGCAGTTGCCATTGTGGCGGCTGACCAGCGCGCGCAGCAGCTGCGCCTGCCGGCCCGGCCGCCAGTTATTGGCGCTCTGCTGGCTGCGCTTCAGCGCCGCGACCCGGCCCGTCACCTCGAATCGGCGCATCAGCAGCGTGTGCATCTCGCGGTCGAGCGAATCGATCTCGCGGCGCAGCGCTTCAAGCTCGTTCTGGTCGATGGTCGGTGCGGTCAGGGTCATGGATTCTCACGGGCTCGCGACAAGCGGCTAGATTTAGTCCGCAGCGTACCCAAAATCAAAGAAAACATTGACAGAGAGTGCCGGCGGTCCGTAGCAATCGGCACTTTTGTTTCGCAAGGGTAGCGGGTGCAGCGGATCATGGCCAACGCCACGAATGCGGAAACGTCCCACGACGCGCCGGCCCGTCCGGTGAGTGCGGAAGGCCGCGCTTTGCCTGGCCACAGCTTCGTCATCGGGACGGACGCGCCGCTGAAGCTGGAGTGCGGCGTCGATCTGGCGCCGGTGACCATCGCCTACCAGACCTATGGCACGCTGAATGCCGACCGGTCCAACGCGGTGCTGGTCTGCCATGCGCTGACCGGGGACCAGTTCTGCGCCGAACCGCACCCGGTGACCGGCAAGGAAGGCTGGTGGACCAGCATGATCGGGCCGGGCAAGCCGCTCGACCCCGCGCGGCATTTCATCATCTGCTCCAACGTGCTGGGCGGCTGCATGGGCTCGACCGGCCCGGCCTCCATCGATCCGGCGACCGGCAAGCCCTATGGCCTCACCCTGCCGGTCATCACGGTGGGCGACATGGTGCGCGCGCAGGCGCGGCTGATCGACCATCTGGGCATCGACACGCTGTTCTGCGTCATCGGCGGCTCGATGGGCGCGATGCAGGTGTTGGAATGGGCGTCGAGCCATTCCGAGCGGGTATTCTGCGCCATTCCGATTGCCGGCGCGGCGCGCCACTCGGCGCAGAACATCGCCTTCCACGAGGTCGGCCGGCAGGCGATCATCGCCGACCCCGACTGGCGCGGCGGCGATTATGCCAGCCATCAGGTAAGGCCGGTGCGGGGCCTGGCCGTCGCCCGCATGGCGGCGCACATCACCTACCTGTCGGAGCCGGCGCTGCACCGCAAGTTCGGCCGCAACCTGCAGGACCGGCAGGCGATCACCTATGGTTTCGACGCCGATTTCCAGGTGGAAAGCTATCTGCGCTATCAGGGCTCCAGCTTCGTGGACCGGTTCGACGCCAACTCCTACCTCTACCTCACCCGGGCGATGGATTATTTCGACCTGGCCTACGAGCATGGCGGGGTGCTGGCCAATGCCTTCAAGGGCACGAAGACGCGCTTCTGCCTGGTTTCCTTCACCTCCGACTGGCTGTTCCCGACGCCGGAAAGCCGCGCCGTGGTGCATGCGCTGAACGCGGTTGCCGCCAATGTCAGCTTCTGCGAGATCGAGAGCGACAAGGGCCATGACGCCTTCCTGCTGGAGGAACCGGAAATGTTCGCTGTGCTGGGCGGCTTCCTGAAGGGCTGCGCCGAACATCGCGGGTTGGGCGAAGGCGGGCTGGTATGAAGCAGACACCAATTCGCACCGCGCCCCTGCGCGTCGATCTGCGGCTTATCGCCGACATGGTGGCGCCGGGCAGCCGCGTGCTGGATATCGGCTGCGGCGATGGCGACCTGCTGGACTGCCTGTGGCGCGAGAAGCAGGTGGACGGGCGCGGCATCGAGATCAGCCAGGCCGGCGTGAACGCCAGCGTGACGCGCGGCCTGTCGGTGATCCAGGGCAATGCCGACACCGACCTGGCGGATTTCCCGGCCGGCATCTTCGACTATGCGATCCTCAGCCAGACGCTGCAGGCGACCTATAATCCCAAGCGCGTGCTGGCGGAGCTGGTGCGCATCGGCAAGCGGGCCATCGTCTCGTTCCCGAATTTCGGGCACTGGCGGGTGCGCCGGCATCTGCTGACGCATGGCCGGATGCCGGTGACCGGCGCGCTGGCGCATGCCTGGTTCGACACGCCGAACATCCATCTGTGCACCATCGCCGACTTCGTCGAGCTGTGCGGGGAGCTTGGCATCGAGATCGAGCGCGGCCTGGCGCTGGATCTCGGCGGCCGGCCGCTGCCCGGCATCTCCGGCACCGGCTGGCGCGCCAACCTGTTCGGCGAACAGGGACTTTTCCTGCTGAGCAAGGCCGGCTGACGGCTTTCCTGTCGGCAAGGTCTTGCTGGTGATGTATCCTTCTCTGGCTGAAGGAGGGGGGATTGATGCCGGCACCGAATCAGAGCGGATTTTACTATGAAGACGCGAGCAACAGTGGTGATTACCGCATTGACAGCCTGATTGGCGGTTACTACTGGCTCAGCGAGAGTTCTTCTGCTTCCGCTACCGTCATCACCTATTCCTTCGCGGGTTACGGCAGTTTCTGGGGAACCAGCGTTTACGAGCAGAATGATTCCGAACCATGGGATCCGGGTTTCGCGCCGCTGAACGACTGGCAGCAGGACGCCGTACGCGCCGCGCTGGAAAGCTGGAGTGACGTTGCCAACATCCAGTTTGTCGAGGTCGCGGAGACCTCCAGCAATGTCGGCACCATGCGCTTCGCTTTCACTGGCTACGAGATGGATGGATCGGCCGCCTATGCCTATTATCCTGGCTATTGGCCGAATGCCGGCGATGTCTGGATCAACCCGACATATGCCAACGATTCTGATTGGAGCGCCGGTACCTACAATTTCTCGACGCTGGTGCATGAGATCGGCCACGCGCTGGGGCTGAAGCACCCGTTCGAAGGCGGCGACAATGGCATGACCCTGTCGCTGGCCGAGGACGACTCGGCCAATTCGGTAATGTCCTACAGCGCGCTCGACGGCAATCAGAGCACCTACAACGTGCTCGAGCCATCGACCCCGATGGCCTACGACATCCTGACGATCCAGGCGCTCTATGGCGCGAATGCCAGCCACAACAGCGGCGACAGCACCTACAGCTTTGCCGCCAATGGCAGCTATTACGAGACGATCTGGGATGCTGGCGGTACCGACACCCTCGTCGCCACCGGCAGTCAATCGGTGCTGATCGACCTGACGGCGGGCAACTGGAGTTCCCTGGGCGCGCCGATCCAGATCTATGGCGACGGCATTGCCGACTATGTCTATCAATCCTCGACCGTGCGCATCGCCTATGGCGTGACCATCGAGAACGCGACCGGCGGCAGCGGCAACGACACCATCACCGGCAATGATGCGGACAATGCCATCACCGGCGGGGGCGGCAGCGATTCCATCGTGGCAGGTTTCGGCAGCGACTATATCGATGTGGCCGGCACCGGGAACAGCACCGTGAATGGCGGCAACCAGGGCGACACCATCCTGGGCGGTTCCGGCAATGACGAGCTGCGCGCCGGCAAGGGGCTGGACTACATCAATGCCGGGGCGGGCAACGACACGCTCTATGCCGGCCTCGGCATCGACACCATGGTCGGCGGCGGCGGGTCGGACGTGTTCGTGGTGCGCGGCTATGATGCGCGTAACCCTGGTGCATTGCTGCGCCCGACCATCACCGACTTCGAAGACGGCTTCGACCGCATCGCCATTCAGGGTGTGTCTGATATCGAGGCTGTCCTCAATACGCAGACGGCAATCGACGGCGGCGTGACGCTGACGGTGGACGGACCAAAGCCGGCCACCATCACCGTGATGGGCGTCTCCACCCTCGATACCGGCGATTTCCTGTCGGCCGGTTCGTTCGTGTGATCGGCAGGAAACACGGGCCCGTTCCGATTTCACATGCCATCGACTCAGTCTCTCTGACCGTCATTCCCGCACTTGTTGCGGGAATCCAGGCTTGAGCTTGCTTCGGCATCGCCCATAAGGATGGGGCGGTACGGGCTGGACCCTGGACCCCCGCAACAAGTGCGGGGGTGACGGATGGGGGGCTGCATTCATGGCGATCTTCCTGAACGCAGGCCACGAATACGCCCCGCCTTAATGTCTCGCCTTATTGTCTCATGCGTCAGGTCCGCCTATGTTGGGGCTATCCCTCAACAAGGTTGCCATCATGCCCACGGAAAAGCACACCAAGCTCCTCATCATCGGGTCCGGCCCGGCCGGTTACACCGCCGCCATCTATGCCGCGCGCGCCAATATCAGCCCGATCATGGTGCAGGGGCTGCAGCCGGGCGGGCAGCTGACCATCACCACCGATGTGGAGAATTATCCGGGCTTCGCCGATGTCATCCAGGGCCCCTGGCTGATGGAGCAGATGGAGGCGCAGGCGCGCCATGTCGGCACCGAGATCATCTTCGACATCATCACCGATGTGGATTTCAGCCGCCGGCCGTTCCGCGCCACGGCGGATTCCGGGGATGTCTATATCGCCGAGACGCTGGTGATCGCGACCGGCGCGCAGGCGCGCTGGCTGGGCCTCGAGTCGGAGAAGAAGTTCCAGGGCGGCGGCGTGTCGGCCTGCGCCACCTGCGACGGCTTCTTCTTCCGCGGCAAGGAGGTTGCCATCGTCGGCGGCGGCAACACCGCGGTGGAAGAGGCGATCTACCTCACCAACCATGCCAGCAAGGTGACGCTGATCCATCGCCGCGACAGCTTGCGCGCCGAGAAGATCATGCAGGACCGGCTGTTCCGCAATCCCAAGGTCGCGGTGATCTGGAATCACACGGTGGAGGAGGTGCTGGGCACCGAGAACCCGAACCAGGTGACCGGCCTGCGGCTGAAGAGCACCGAGGACGGGACCGAGCGCACGCTCGCCGCCGAGGGCTTCTTCGTCGCCATCGGCCACGATCCGGCGACCAGCCTGTTCAAGGGCAAGCTGGACATGGATTCTGAAGGCTATATCATCACCCGGCCTGATTCGACGGCGACCAGCATTCCCGGCGTGTATGCGGCGGGCGATGTGAAGGACAAGGTGTTCCGCCAGGCGGTCACCGCGGCCGGAATGGGATGCATGGCGGCGCTGGAGGCGGAACGCTTTCTGGCGGCGCAGGAGCATGATACCGTTGGACAGGCAGCCACCGTGGCCGCGCAGTAACGATACGCTCGCGCAGTCATTCCGCCAAAACCCTTGGCCAAACCCTTGGGGCGTAACGGTTTCTGTTGCGTTCCTGTAATCAGGTCGTCATCATCCAGCCATGGATTGGGATAAACTGCGCGTCTTCCACGCGGTAGCGGAAGCCGGCAGCTTCACGCATGCCGGAGAAACACTGAATTTGAGCCAGTCGGCCGTCAGCCGCCAGATCAGCGGGCTGGAGGAGCGGCTGCGTGTGCCGTTGTTCCATCGCCATGCGCGCGGCCTGATCCTGACCGAACAGGGCGAGATCCTCTACCGCACCACGCGGGAGATCTTCTCCAAGCTGGCGATGACCGAGGCGATGCTGGCGGAGGGGCGGGAGAAGCCCAAGGGGCCGCTGAAGATCACCACCACGGTGGCCTTCGGCTCGACCTGGCTCACGCCGAACATCAAGAGCTTCATCGACGCCTATCCGGAGATCGCCGTCACCCTGCTGGTGGACGATAACGAGCTGGATCTGTCGATGCGCGAGGCCGATGTGGCGATCCGCATGGCGCCGCCGCGCCAGCCGGACCTGATCCAGCGCCATCTGATGAACATCCATTTCCGCCTCTACGCCTCGCCCGCCTATCTGGAGCAGTTCGGCGAGCCGAAGTCGGCGGCGGAGCTGGGCAAGCACCGGCTGATCATCTATGGCGAACGCAGCCATCTGCCGTTCCCGGATGCCAACTGGCTGCTGCATCTGACGCGGCGTGAGAGCGGCGTGGCCACGCTGCCGGCGCTAACGGTGAACAATTACTATGCGATCTACCGCGCCTGCCTGACCGGCATCGGCATCGCGGCCCTGCCGGACTATATGGTGCGGCAGGATACCGAGCTGAAGCAGGTGCTGCCGGAAGTCGAGGGGCCACAGGTGCCGGCCTATTTCGTCTATCCGGAGGAGCTGCGCAATTCCAAGCGCATCACCGTGCTGCGCGAATTCCTGCTGCAGAACGTCGCGAACCAGCAATTCTAGGCGAAAAAGTCGCTAAAGGGCGGGAACGGAACGCAGATTCCGCCGTTTCGCTTTCCAGATGCTGGTGACGCGGCATCGCCTGCCTCGGATGCAAAGCATTTCGTATTAATGTTTTTGCAATACTTAAGACAGGGTCATGCAACTGGTGCATGACGGGCGTGAGAATTTATGCATGGAATTTCGGCAAGCGAGAGCATAAATCTTAGTCACTTCGATGTTGCGTTGCAGCATCAGGGTTCTCCGGAACCCGCGTCTCCCAGACGTGAAGCCTCCCTGTTCAACTTGCCGGCAATCCAATGGGTTGCCGGCATTTTTTTGCCTGATTGTCAGCCTGGCTTCCGGCTGTTCCCTTGTCATTGCCGGGTCAAGCTCGGGGGTGACAGAGAGTGTGGGACGGCTGGCGTCTGAAAATAAATGGCGGTGATCTGCGAAGAGCGCTCTTGGCGCCTTTCCCTCTACGCCGCGATGGCGTCCGGCACGAAGAAGGAATCGGCGTCGAAGCGCGTGCCGGCGCGCAGGCAGAAGACCGGGCGCAGCAGCTTCTCGCTGACCACTTCCTCGCCGGTATTGTCGGACAGAAGGAATCGGCCGCTCTCCAGCTTCAGCACGCTGATATCGGCCTCGCGGCCCGGCTGCAGCGTGCCCAGGCTGTCTTCCATGCGCAGCATGGTGGCCGGGTTCGCCGTCACCATCGCCACCACCTGTTCCAGCGACAGGCCGAGATGCAGCAGCTCGGTCATGGCGATGGTCAGGTTGAACGGGGCAACGCCGAAGAACGGGTTGCCGGTGCGGTCGCTGTCCTCGTTGGAGTTCGGCACCTGCACATTATAGCCATGCATGTCGGCGCCCAGCGTGAACGGCACCACGCCGGCCTCCAGCACCTTGCGGGCGGCGGCGAAGCTGAAATGCGAGCCATGGCCGACATCGACGCGCACGCCGCGATTATGGACCGCCTCCAGCAGGATCGGGTGGACTTCGCCGGTATCGGAGACGAAGCCGCCGGGATGCCGGGTGAAGGGGTGGGCCAGGATGTCGCCCGGCTCCATGATCGGCACCAGCTCGCGGATCAGCTCGTCCGGGTCGGGGATCGGCGCCGACTCGGCAGTCGGCCAGAGCTGGCCCAGATGGATATAGAGCGGCAAATCGAGCTGGCTGGAAATCTGCTTGCCCAGCTTGATGACCTCGATCCCCCAGCGCGACTGGCCGCCGATCTCGGCATGCGCCTTGATGCCCTTCACCAGATCCAGATTCTGCCGGGCGACGCGTACCGTATGCTGGACATTCACGCCGTTCGGCCCGTAGAGGTCCGGGTAGAGATGGCCTTCCAGCCCGCCCACCAGATAGGCGGATATGAAGCACAGCACGCGGCTGGCCGCCGGCTCCGACACATAATTGCGGAAGCCACCGATGGTCATGCAGCTGGGGCCGCCCTGATCGACCAGCGTGGTGACGCCGGAGCGCACGCCGACCATGTCCGGGTTCAGGCCGAACTTGCCGGTGACATGCTGATAGACATGGGCGTGGGTGTCGATCATGCCGGGCAGCACCAGCAGGCCGGCGGCATTGATCGTCTCTTTCGCGCGGGCCTGTGAGAGGTCGGGCGCGATGGCGGCGATCTTTCCATCCTGCACGGCGATATCGTAACGGCCATTGCGGCCGGCGGCGGGGTCGATCACCGTGCCGTTCAGGATCAGCGTGTCATACACCGGCTGCTCGCTCATCGAAATCTCCTCGCTGGCTGCGGGCGAAGCGCGGTCCGGGGTGTTCGGACAGGCAGTTCACCGGCGCTTCGGGAAAAAGTTGTAATACGGATCGTTGTACTTAAACTCTTTCTCAAAAGCTGTGCCAGCGGCCTCGAACTGTCAAGGGGCTGTCAAGGCGAAGCAGTATGAGGGACAGGGGTACGGCGACAGCCGCGCCAGGCCGGATGTATCGATTCTGGATTGGGGCCGAAAGGGGGCCGCGATGGCGACGGAGTCCGGGCAAAACGGGAGTGGAAAAGGCATCGGTGCGCGCCTGCCACGGCGGGAGGATGACCGTTTCCTGCGCGGGCGGGGCCGCTTTGTCGGCGATATGAAGCTGCCCGGCATGCTGGAGATGGCGTTCGTGCGCAGCCCGCTGGCGCATGCCCGTATTCGTGGTGTCACCAAACCGGCCGAGGGCGCGCAACACGTCTATACCGTTGCCGACCTGATCGGCGTGAAGGGCATGCGCGCCGATTCCGGCCTGCCCGGCTTTCGCGGATCGGTGCAGCCGATCCTGGCCGAGGGCAAGGTGCGCCATGTCGGCGAGCCGGTCGCGGCCTGCCTGGCCGAGAGCCGCGCCCTGGCCGAGGATCTGGCGGAGCTGGTCGAGGTCGATTTCGAGGAGCTGCCGGCGGTCCACGACATGACGAAGGCGTGCGATGCCGACGCCCCCCTGTTGCATGCGCATTGGGAAAAGAACGCCTTTCTGGAATCCGCCGTCGATATCGGTTTCGAGGCGGCGATCAAGGATGCTGCCGCCGTGGTCACGCGGCGCTACCGCACCGCCCGGCAATGCATGGCGCCGCTGGAAGGACGCGGCGTGCTGGCGGTCTGGGACCGCAATCTGGAAATGCTCACGCTGCATTCCGCGACGCAGATGCCGCATGTGGTGCGCACTGGCCTCGCCGAATGCCTTGGCCTCGATCAGGGGCAGGTGCGCATCGTCGCGCCGGATGTCGGCGGCGGCTTCGGCTACAAGGGCATATTGCTGGCGGAGGAGGTCTGCGCCGGCTATCTGGCGATGAAGCTGGACCGGCCGATCCGCTGGCTGGAGGACCGCAGGGAGCATCTGACCGGCAACGCCAATTGCCGCGAACATTCCTATGAGATCACCGGTTATGCCGCCGCCGATGGCGAGCTGCTGGCGGTCGATTGCAAGGCCATCGTCGATTCCGGCGCCTATTCGATCTACCCCTTCTCGGCCTGCCTGGAGGCGGCGCAGGTGCCCAGCATCCTGCCCGGCCCCTACCAGATGCGCGGCTTCCGCTGCACCACCATGGCGGCGGCGACCAACAAGCCGCCGATCCTGCCGTTCCGGGGCGTGGCGCGCACCGGTGTGTGCTTTGCGCTGGAACTGACGCTGGACGGGCTGGCCCGCGAACTGGGCATCAGCCAGGAGGAAATCCGCCGGCGCAATCTGGTGCGGCCCGACCAGATGCCCTTCATCAACATCACCAACAAGCATTTCGACAGCGGCGACTATCCCGAGGCGCTACGCCGCGCGGTGGAGGCCATCGACATTCCCGCTGTGCGCAAACGCCAGGCGGAGGCCACCGGCAATACGCGCATCGGGCTGGGCTTCGCGCTGTTCTGCGAGCAGGGGGCGCATGGCACCTCGGTCTATTCCGGCTGGGGCATCCCGATGGTGCCGGGCTTCGAGCAGGCGACGGCGCGCCTTACCCCCGATGGCGGGCTGGAACTGCGCGTCGGCGTGCACAGCCACGGCCAGGGGCTGGAAACCACGCTGGCGCAGATCGCCAATAGCGAGATCGGCGTCGATCCGGCGAAGGTGAAGCTGGTGCATGGCGACACCGCCTACACGCCCTATTCGACCGGCACCTGGGGGTCGCGCTGCGCGGTCATGGCCGGCGGTGCTACCGGCACGGCCTGCGCCGCGCTGGGCGAACGCATCCGCAAGATCGCCGCGCATCTGATGCAGGCGAAGCCGGAGGAGGTGGTGCTGGCAGACGGTTTTGCCCGCGCCGGATCAAGCCAGATCTCCATCGCGGAGGTGGCGGCCACCTGGTACCAGAAGCCGCAATTGCTGCCCGACGATGTCGATCCGCGTGGGCTGGAGGCGACCGAGGGCTACAAGACGGTGCGCGACACCGGCACTTTCTCCTATGCCTGCCATGCGGTGGTGGTCAGCGTCGACCTTTCGCTCGGCCATATCCAGTTGCTGGATTACGTCATCGTCGAGGATGCCGGCACCATGCTGAACCCGATGATCGTGGACGGCCAGGTCTATGGCGGCACGGTGCAGGGCATCGGCACGGCTTTGTTCGAGGAGATGCCGTTCGACGCGTCGGGCCAGCCGCTGGCCTCCACCCTGGCGGATTATCACCTGCCGGTGGCCGCCGATATTCCGCCGATCCGCATCCTGCACATGGAAACGCGATCACCGATCAGCCGGTTCGGCCAGAAGGGTATTGGCGAGAGTGGCGCCATCGGCCCGCCGGCCGCCATCGCCAATGCGGTGAATGATGCGCTGGCCCCGCTGGGGGCCGCTGTGAACGAAATTCCGCTGACGCCGGAACGCGTGCTGCGCGCGCTGGCCGAGGCCCAGCCGAAGATGGCCGCCGAATGAAGCCCGCCCGGTTTGACTATCTCTCCGCCGCCGATATCGCCGGTACCGTTTCCCTGCTGGCCGAAGGCGCCAAGCCGATGGCCGGCAACCAGTCGCTGGGGCCGATGCTGAATCTTCGGCTCGCCCGTCCCGGCCATCTGGCCGATATCGCCCTGCTACCGGAATTGCGCGCGGTCGAGGAAACGCCCGATGCCGTGCTGCTGGGCGCGGCCATCACCCATGCCGAGATCGAGGATGGCGAGGTGCCGGACCCCACATTCGGCTGGCTCCGCGCGGCGGCGGCGAACATCGCCCACCGCGCGGTGCGCAACCGCGGCACCATCGGCGGCAGCCTTGCCCATGCCGATCCCGCCGCCGACTGGCCCATCGTGCTGACCGGGCTGGGTGTTTCCGTGCGGTTGCAGGGCCCAGAGGGCGTAAGGGAAATGCCGGTGGCGGACTTCCTTACCGGGCCGTTCTCTACGGCTTTACGGCCAGACGAGTTGCTGACGGCGGTGATCCTGCCGCGCCCGTCGAAGGGGGCACGCTGGGGCTACTGGAAATTCTGCCGTCAGGTCGGGGAATTTGCCAAGGCCAGCGCCGCCGTGCTGATCGACCCGAACGGGCTGGGCTTGCGCTGCGCAGTGGGCGCGCTGGGCTGCCAGCCGTTGCTGCTGGACGATCCGGCAGCACTGATCGAGGGGCGGGTAAGCCCGGCTGAGGCGCTGGACGAGGCATTGCCCGACCGCGCGCCAGCGGAACTGACGCTGCATGCCACGGCGCTGACCCGCGCCCTGATGCAGGCGAAAGGCGAGGAGTAAGATGAGCCTGCAAGAGATCACCCTGACACTGAATGGCGAAACCGTCACGAAGCCGGCGGAGCCGCGCACCCATCTCGCCGATTTCCTGCGCGAGGATCATCTGCTGACCGGCACCCATCTGGGCTGCGAGCAGGGCGTGTGCGGTGCGTGCACGCTCTATGTCGATGGCCGGCCGGTGCGCTCCTGCATTACCTTTGCCGCCGCCTGCGACGGGGCCGAGGTGCGCAGCATCGAGGGCTTCGAGGCCGATCCGCTGATGGCGCGGCTGCGGGCATCCTTCACCAAGCATCATGGCCTGCAATGCGGCTATTGCACGCCCGGCATGCTGGCGACCGCCTATGACATCGTGCGCCGCCTGCCCGACGCCGACGAAACGCGTATTCGTGCGGAACTGTCGGGAAATATCTGCCGCTGCACCGGCTACGCCGGCATCGTCGAGGCGATCCGCGATGTGCTGGCCAACGATCCGCCGCAGGCTGCACTTCAGCCCCTGACGCGCAAGCGCCGGGCGGCAACGGATAACTCTTCCATATTGGCCACAGCGGTCCCGGCTGACGAACCCGCTGCCGATCTTCCGCTGTTGGACGTGACAGCACTGGCGGACGGGGTGGAGCTGACGCGCGAGATCGTGCTGGCGGCACCCGCCGGCAAGGTCTGGTCGGTGCTGAGCGATATTCCCGCCGTGGTTGCCTGCATTCCCGGCGCATCGCTGGACGGTCCGGTCGAGGACGACATCGTGCGGGGCCGCTGCGTCGTCGCACTGGGGCCGATGCGGGCCAGCTTCGCAGGCTCGGCGCGGATTAAGCTGGATGCGGCGGCGCAGACCGGCACGGTGGCCGGCAGCGGCCGCGACCGGCTCAGCCGCTCCAGCCTGGACGGGGTGCTGAACTTCGCGCTGAAAGCGGAGGGCGAAACCGCCTCCCGCCTGTCTCTCGCCATGCGCTACCGGTTGAAGGGGCCGCTGGCGCAGTTCGGCCGGCCGGCGCTGGTGGCGGAGATCGCCGACCGCATCCTGGCCGATGTCGCGGCCAACATCGCCGCGCGCGCCAGCGGGCAGGCCGCACCCGCACAGCCGCAGGCGCTGAACGGGCTGGCGCTTTTGGTCGCGGCGCTGAAACGCCTCTTGCGGCTGGGCTGATCCGTGACCGATGGTGTGGACCCGATCACGTTCAGAACAGGACAAATCATGACTGTCGCCAAGACAGCGCGGACGGAGGAGTCCGCCATTGTGAAAAATTCCGCGCCGTCCGAGGAACCGGGCTGGCGCGGCGGGGTGCTGCAAGGCCGGCCGGGATTCCTGATCCGCCGCCTGCACCAGATCCACACCGCGCTGTTCCTGCAGGAATGCGGCGAGGAGAAGATCACCCCGATCATGTATTCGGTGCTCTCCGCGCTGTCGCAGATCGGCCCGGTGGACCAGACTACGCTGGCCAGGGCGGTGGCCATCGACAAGACCAACATGGCCGACATTCTGGAACGGCTGCGCAAGCGCGGGCTGATCCGGCGCCGCATCTCGACCAAGGACCGGCGCGTGCGGCTGACCGGCCTGACCGACGAAGGCCGCGACCTG
>Ga0208179_1001303_pt1 | contig 13067 bp, 12 predicted proteins | sample Malvired_Geostar_FD_184238 | JGI IMG/M metagenome (GOLD analysis project Ga0208179, IMG submission 184238) | Marine viral communities from the Global Malaspina Expedition - Malaspina viral metaG DeepMed_Geostar (SPAdes) (version 2) | ecosystem: Environmental > Aquatic > Marine > Oceanic | place...
TCGGTCAGGCCGTACATGCGGCGCAGCAGATAGTCGAAGCGGTCCAGCTCGCAACTGAACGCAATAAAATAGAGCCCGTATTCGGTGGTGTTGCCGTAGGGCACCGAGCGCCGCCAGATTTTTTGCGGCACGCCGTGGTAGTCCACGTCGGTGCGCCCCACATGGGCGTTGACGGGCATGCGCTCGTCGTCGAATTCCACCGCGTCCGCCTTGGTGCGGCCGAACACGTTCTCCTGCTCCGCTTCCGGCAATTTATGGAAGTCCTCGAGACCGGTATGCACCCATTTCTGGGTCAGCACCCAGCTGCCGCCGGCCGCCGGGTGCGGCTCGGGGATGATGGCCGCCTCCTTGGCGCGCTCGCCCTCCGGGTTGCCGATGCCGTCGACGAAGCCGGACAGGTCACGCAGGTCGTGGTAAACGAACGCCTGCACTTCCAGTTGCAGATCCAGCTCCCGCGCCAACAGCCGGTGCACCCGCAGGCCGGCATCGAACAGCGCGCTGCGGTTGTCCGCCTGAATCCAGATCAGCAGGTCGCCCTGGGTAGCGGGCACCATGCCCTCCAGGGAGAACGGCGGAAAGTCGAAGCCCTCGCCGAGCCGGTCCCACAGCCCCGGGCCGAACGCCATCAGCACCGGGGTGCGTTCCCCGGCCACCGCCAGCGCCTCGCGCAGGGCGGCGCGCACCGCTTCAACCGAATGGCCGCCCCCCAGGGCGAATTCCAGGAACAAATGCTCGGTGAAACTGCGGTCGAAAATACCGGCCTGATGCTCGGACACGTTGGACTTCCTCTGCAAGCAATGGAAAGACCGTGATTGTAGCAACATCCCGGGCCCCGGACAGGGGCCACACCGGCACCGCTCAGGCGTTCGACGGACGGTAACATCTTGCAATATCCGGTTATGTCCGGGGGCCCGCCCTTTAGGTAGAATTCACAAACCTTTTCCCACAGTTTCGGCCCTTATGACGCCCTGGTTAGGACTTGATCGACTCTTTTTCCTGCTGATTCGCGCTTTTATGCGTCTGTGCACGCGTATCCGCGCGCTGCCCGGCGACCCCGCCGAACTGCAGCTGAACCCGGACATACCGGTGGTGTATGTGCTGCGCGACCGCTCCCTGGCGGACGCGGCGGTGGCCGACCAGGCGGCGCGCCGGCTCGGGCTGCGTGCCCCCAAGGCGTCACTGACCCTGGGCAAGCAGCATCTGTCGCGCAGCTACTTCCACCTCTACAAGCGGGAAACCACCATCAGCCGTCAGCGCCGGGCGATCACCCCGGCGCGACTGCAGCGGCTGGTGTCCGGCCTCAAGCACAACCCGGAACTGGATGTGCAGCTGGTGCCGGTGTCGGTGTTCTGGGGCCGCCAGCCGGAAAAAGAAAATTCCCTGTGGCGGATTATCTTCTCCGACAACTGGTCGCCGCCGGGCTTCATCAAGAAATTCTTCATCGTGCTGACCCAGGGTCGCGACCTTTACGTGCAGTTCAGCTCGCCCATGTCGCTGCGCCAGCTGGTCGACCAGTGCCGCTCCGACGACCAGGTGGTGCGCAAGACGTCGCGGATTCTGCGCGTGCACTTCCGCCGCCAGCAGGAAGCCGCCATCGGCCCCGACCTCTCCCACCGGCGGACGCTCACCAACTCGATCATGGAAGCCGCCTCGGTGCGCGAGGCGATCCAGCACACCGCCGAAGAGAACAAGGAAAGCGAGGACAAAACCCTGGCGCGGGCGCGCGGCTACGCGATGGAGATCGCGGCGGACTACTCGCACACCACCATCCGCGCGCTGGAACTGTTCCTCAACTGGTTGTGGAACCGCCTCTATGACGGCATCCGCCTATACAACCTGGACAACCTCACCCAGGTGGCCCGCGACCACGAAATCATTTATGTGCCCTGCCACCGCAGCCATATCGATTATCTGCTGCTGTCGTTCGTGGTCTACCGCAATGGCCTGGTGCCGCCGCACATCGCCGCCGGCATCAACCTGAACCTGCCGGTGGTGGGCACCATCCTGCGCCGGGGCGGCGCTTTCTTCATGCGCCGCAGCTTCCGCGACAACCCGCTGTACGCGGCGGTGTTCTACGAATACCTGCACAGCATCACCACCCAGGGCTTCTCCATTGAGTATTTCGTGGAAGGCGGCCGCAGCCGCAGCGGCCGCATGCTGCAACCGCGTACCGGCATGCTGGCGATGACGGTGCGCAGCTTCCTGCGCGACGCGCGCAAACCGATCGCCTTCGTGCCGGTGTATATCGGCTACGAAAAAGTCATCGAAGGCGGCTCCTACATCGGCGAACTGCACGGCGGCAAAAAGAAAAAAGAATCCGTGGGCGGCCTGATGAAATCGCTCAAGGTGCTGCGCAGCCATTTCGGCCAGGTGCACGTGAACTTCGGTGAGCCGATCAAGCTGGTGGACTACCTGGACAGCCACCGGGAAGGCTGGCGCAACGAAGAGCTGTCAGTGCACGAAACCCCGGACTGGTTCAAAACCACCATCAACAACCTGGGCCGCGACGTGGTCACCGGCATCAACGCCGCCGCCGTCGCCAACCCGGTGAACCTGATCAGCCTGGCGCTGCTGGCCACGCCCAAGCACACCATGGACCTGCAGCAACTGCGCCAGCAGCTGCAGCTCTACATCAACCTGCTCGACCAGGCGCCCTACAGCGACACCGCCCGGCTGGCGGAGAACGATCCGGACGTGATCATCGAGTACGGGCTGGAGCACGAATTCCTGATCCGCGTCGCCCACCCGCTCGGCGACGTGGTCACCACCGACCCGAAAACCGCCCTGCAGATGGCCTATGTGCGCAACAACAGCCTGCACCTGTTCGTCCTGCCGGGCCTGATCTGCTCGCTGTTCCTGAACGCGCGCAGCATCCGCATGGACATGCTGCAAAGCATGATCGCCCTGCTCTACCCGTTCTTCCGCAACGAATACCTGCTGCACTGGCGCGAGGACGGCGAACTGCCGGCGGCGGTGGAGCGCATCGCCTCGGTGCTGGAAGAGCACGGCCTGGTGAGCCGCGAGGACGACTGCCTGCACGGCGCCGCGATCCACACCTATGCGTCGGACATGCTGGCGCACCTGGGGCAGACGGTGATGCCGTCCCTGGAGCGCTTCTACCTGACCATCCGGCTGCTGGTGCAGTACGGCAGCGGCAGGCTGGACGCCGACGCCCTCAGCGATCTCGCCCACCACACCGCCCAGCGGCTGTCGCTGCTTTACGAATTCAATTCCCCGGAATTCTTCGACAAGGTGGTGCTGCGCAACTTCATCAACCAGCTGCGCGATACCGACCTGGTCTGGCAGGACGACGACAAGGCGCTGTGCTTCGGCGACAACCTGCGCGCCCTGGACGACGAAGCCCGGCGCATCCTCAGCCCGGACATCAGCCAGGCGATCCAGCGCGTCACCCGCGTGCCCGAGCTGGAACGGGCGCTGGCGGAAACCGCCGAGCACGACGCCCAGGACGACGGCAACACCGCCAAAGGCACCGAGGCGGACAAATAGATCAATGGATAATTGATAATGGATAGTTGATAGCTAAATTCAAAACAACCGTTGCAAAAACGCATGACAGAGACTGCTAGCGCGCAAACTTCGATTGGTGCGTGCTGTTTTCGCTGTCAATTTTCAACTATCAATTATCAATTATCATGCCGTTGTGGACGTCGAAGCGGACGGTCTTGCCTTCCAGGACGTGGTGCGGGGCGCGGCCGGCCAGGGGCGGCGCGCGGCGGGGGCGTTTGATGACGACTTTGCGGGCCGGCACCGCCAGCGCCACATCCAGCAGGCGGCGCTCTTCGTCGTCGTCGGGATAGGGGCAAAGCTGCTGCAGCCACTGGAGATCCTGCTTCACCGCCGCGCTTTTGCCGCGGGCCGGAAACATCGGGTCCAGGTAGACCGCATGCCAGGGGCCGGCGGGCAGCGTCAGCGTGGCGGCGTCGCCGTTGTCCAGCAGCGTCAGTAAGGCGGCGGCGCCCTGCCCTTGGGCGCGCGCCAGCGCATCGGCGATCAGCGCGTGCAGCACCGGCTGGCGTTCCACCATGCTCACCGGATAGCCGGCGGCGGCCATCAGCGCCGCGTCCCGCGCCAGGCCGGCGGTCAGGTCCAGCACCCCCTGGACGCCGTCCCGGCAGCGCCCCAGCGCCTTCACCAGCCGCTCGTGGCGGGCCCGGTCGGCGGCCAGCCGGTAGCCCTGCCGGCCGGCGAGGAAATCCACGCTCAGCGGCGTGGCGCGGCCCGCCGGGTCCCACAACGACAGGGCGCCATTATCACCGGCGGGCCCCAGCACCAGGGCCTGGCCGCCATCGCGGGCGGCCTGCGGCGACGCCACCGGCACGGTGCCCGCCACGGCGGGGGCGCCGGGCAGGCGTCCGACAGGACTCACACGAACCACACAAACAGCACCGCCCCCAGCAACAGGCGGTACAACATGAACGGCAGCATGCCGACCCAGTCGAGCAGCCGCAGGAACAGCATGATGGTCAGGTAGGCGGTGACCGCGCTCACCACCACGCCCAGGGCCATGTGCCCCCAATCCACCGGCACCGTGCTTTCCAGCAGGTCCTTGGTTTTCAGCAGGCCGGCGCCGAGGATCACCGGGATCGACAGCAAGAAGGAAAAGCGCGCCGCGTCCTCGCGGCGAAAGCCCAGCGCCAGCGCGGCGGTGATGGTGATGCCGCTGCGCGAGGTGCCGGGAATCAGCGCCACCGCCTGGGCCACGCCGATCAGCAGCGCGCTGCCCACGCCCAGCTCGGCCACCGCCCGCTTGCGGGCGCCGTAGACGTCGGCCAGCCACAGCAGCACGCCGAACACCACCGTGGTGACGGCGATCACCGCCGCCGAACGCAGTTCGTTTTCAATCAGATCCTTGGCGAGAAACCCCGCCGCCACCGCCGGCACCGTGGCCAGCACCACCAGCAGACCCAGGCGCAGATCCGGGTTCATGCGCCGCTGCATGACGCCGTCACCGGCGCCCCGGGTCATCGCCCAGAGATCCCGGCGGTAGTAGGCCACCACCGCCAACAGCGTGCCCAGGTGCACCGCCACGTCGAACGCCAGGCCCTGATCCGGCCAGCCGAACATCCGCGCGGGCAGGATCAAATGCGCCGAGCTGGAGATCGGCAGGAACTCGGTGAGGCCCTGAACCAGGGCCAGAATCAACGCCTGGACATTATCCATTCAAACGGATTCCTGCGCCGTGGGCCGGTAGCCGGTCAGAAATTCCGGGGGCATGCGCCGGGGTTTGCCCGAGTCCAGCGCCACGCACACCCACTTGGTGCGACCGCGCAGCAGGGTTACGCCGTCGCTTTCGCGCACGATCTGGTAGCGGCGGGTGATGCTGATGCGCTGGTCGTTGTCGACGATCCAGGTGCCGATCAGCAGTTTTTCGCCTTCGAACGCCGGCGCCAGATAGTCCACCTCGGTGCGCCGCGCCACCATGCAGCGGTTGAGCCGCTGGTACTCGTCCCAGCCCAGGCCCAGCACCTGGGTGTGCTGCCAGGCGATCTTTTCCATGTAACGCAGGTATTCGGTGTTGTTGACGTGGCCGAGCACGTCGATGGATTCCGGCGCCACCACCACTTCGATCTGGTGCACGTCCGGCAGGTCCCAATGGATCATCGCGATTACTCTCCCTTTTTTGTGCCGCGCTCCGGCGGCTTAATTCACGACACGGTCGCGTAGATAAACCGGTTGCGCCTGTTCCGCCGGCACGGTGCGGCCCTGCGCCACCATCGGCAGTGCCAGACGGGCCACGGCGCCGGCGCGGGGCGCCACCTCGGCGTCCACCTCCGCCAGCCGCACGCGGGCCGCGATCTGTTCCCGGTAGACGGCGCCGGAGCCGGCCAGCAGCCAGTCGTCGCCGTCCAGTTCCGGCACCGCGTCCGGGTCGAACAGGCCATCGGCGAGCAGCGGCACCACGCCGTCCGGGCCGCATTGATACGCACCCAGATAGAGCTCGCCCATGCGCGCGTCGAACGCGGCCAGCACGCGGGAGCGGTGCGGGTAGCGGTCGAACGCCGCCAGGGCGCAGGCCGCCAGGGTGGACACGCCGGCCACCGGCAGGTCGCGGGCGAAGGCCAGGCCCTGCACCACCGAGGTGGCCACCCGCACCCCGGTGAAGGCGCCCGGCCCGTGGCCGAACGCCAGCGCGTCCACCGCCGCCAGCGTCACCCCGGCTTCCGCCAGCAGCTCGTCCACCAGCGGCAGAATGCGCTCGGTCTGGCGCCGCGCGCCGGGTTCGAAACGCTCCTGGATGTCGCCGTTACGGTAGAGCGCCACGGAGCAGGCGTCGGTGGCGGTTTCAAGGGCCAGAATGCAGGTCATTGAAGGTGCTCGCGGTTGGCAATGTAGGTGAAAAACCGTTGCACGACCTCGGCCTTACGGGTGCGGGTCATGCCCGGTAGGCTGTCCAGAAACAGGCGCCCGTAGCCCTTGGTGATCAGACGCGGATCGCCCACCACCAGCAGCCCGGTATCGCTGGGGTCGCGGATCAACCGGCCGGCGCCCTGGCGCAACGCCAGCACCGCCTGGGGCAGCTGGTAATCGCGGAAGGCGTTACCTCCGCTGCTGTTGATGTGCTCGATGCGCGCCGCCGCCACCGGGTCCCCCGGGGAGCCGAACGGTAACTTGTCGATTATCACACAACTGAGGGTTTCGCCGCGCACGTCGATGCCTTCCCAGAAACTGCTGGTGCCCAGCAGCACCGCGTTGCCGAGGCTGCGGAAGTTGTCCAGCAGCTCGCGGCGGCCGGCCTCGCCCTGCACCAGCAGCGGGTACTCGAGCTGCGCCTGGCGCAGCAGGCCGGCGGCCTCGCGCAGGGCCCGGTGGCTGGTGAACAGAAAGAAGGTACGGCCGCCGGCGGCGCGGATCACCGGAATCATCGCCTTGGTGAGGGTGGCGGTGTAGTCCGGCGAAGACGGCGCCGGCATGCCCTCGGGCACATAGAACACCGCCTGGCGTTTGAAATCGAACGGGCTTTCCAGGCGCAGGGTGTCCGCCTCCTCCAGGCCCAGCCGCTTCTGCAGATGCTCGAAGCGGCCGGCCACCGACAAAGTGGCGGAGGTGAGAATCCAGGTGCAGGGGTGCTTCTCGCGCTGGGCGCGCAGTTGCGCCGCCACCGACAGCGGCGTGCTGTGCAGCACCAGGGTGCGCTTGAAGGTCTCGAACCAGTACACCCGGTTGGGCGCCGAGCCGTCGAGAATGGTCTTCAGGGTGATCACTTGCTCGGCGGCGCGCCGGGCGCAGGCGTCCAGCCCGCGGCTGGTTTTCGCCTGCGGCGCCAGGGCAGCCTCCAGGTCCACCAGCGCATCCAGCAGCGCTGAGCCGGCTTCCACCACCGCCGGCGTGTCCTGCACCTCGGACCAGGGCGCGCGCCGTTCCGCTTCACCCAGGCTCAGACGCAGATCCTGGCAGGCCTTGTCCACCGCCGCCACGGTCTGGTTCAAGGCGGCCAGATCCAGTGCCGAATGGGCCGCCTCGGACAGCGCGTCGCGCCCCAGCTCCTGCACCTGGCGCGTGCTCAGGGAGTCGCCGAAAAAGTTGGCGGCGATCTCCGGCAACTGGTGGGCCTCGTCGAAGATCACCGTGTTGGCGCTGGGCAGCAACTCGGAAACGCCCTCGCCGCGCAACGCCGCGTCGGCGAAGAACAGATGGTGATTGACCACCACCAGGTCCGCCTCCTGGGCTTCCTTGCGTGCGTTCATCAACGGGCATTCGCTGTATTTCGGGCATTCGGTGCCCAGGCAGTTGTCCGCGGTGCTGGTGACCCAGGGCCACACCGGCGCGTCCTCGGGCAACTGCTTCAGCTCGGCGATATCACCGGTGCGGGTGCGCCCGGCCCAGTGGGCCACCACCTGCATCTGCTCGGCGGTTTCCCGGGTGAGAAAACGGGCTTCTTCCTGGTGCAGCTCCAGGCGGTAGGGGCACAGGTAGTTGGCGCGGCCTTTCAGCAGGGCCGCCTTGCGGGCCATGCCCAGCACCTTGAGGACCATGGGCAGGTCCTTGAAGAACAGCTGGTCCTGCAGGCTTTTGGTGCCGGTGGACACCAGCGTCGGGCCGTCGGACAGCAACGCCGGCAGCAGATAGGCGAGCGTCTTGCCGGTGCCGGTTTCCGCTTCCACCAGCAGGGTGCCGCGGGCCTCGATGGCCTCGGCCACCGCGTCCGCCATGCGCAGCTGCGCCTCGCGGGGACGATACCCCTCCAGCAAACCGCCGAAGCGGGCGCTGTCGTTCAGGTAATCGCGGGCACTCTGGAATTCACCGACGCTGTTCACTCACTGTCTCTCGGGTCTCGCCATGCGGGGAAACACCCGCTTTCGGGGCTGAGAGGATAGCGGATAACCCGGCCCGCGCCCAACCGCGCGGCGCAAAAACGACAATGCCCGCACGGGGCGGGCATTGTCATTCACCGAGAGAGATGAAGAAAGCAGGTTCAGGCGGTAATGTCCTGGATCTGCTTCATCAGCTGCTTCTGCTCGTCGGTGGGCTGGGCGGACTGCAGCGCCATCAGCTTGCTCATGTCGCCTTCGATCTTGATCTGGCCGCTCATGAAGCCCTGCATGCCGGCGGACTGGTCGCCTTCGATGAAGATGCGCTTGGCCAGATCGGCGGGCAGGATCAGCGTGGTGGGCGCGTCGTCGTGGTGACCTTCCTCGATCATGCCACCGGCCATCGCCATGTGCTTCTCGCCGTCATCGGTTTTCACGGTGATGTTGATCACCAGGTCCGCGAGCGCCGCGGGCGCTTCCACGTCGCCGGCGGAATCACGGATTTCCTTAACCTTTGCAAACCACTCGTCGGACAAAAATTCCAGGCTCATTGTTATCTCCTTGGTTGCGATGGTCTCGACGCCCGGGTCGATGGGCCGCTCGATTCGCCTGAGCGATATTCAAACGAGCGTTCGAAACTTTCCTGTACCTTATAGAAAGGCCCCGGGGCTGACAATGTCTTCCTGGCACTCGGAATGAGCCAAAAAGTCATATCGACGACCCGGCCCGCGCGCCGCGAATCCAGTGCCGGCCGCAGGCATCGATTTCGCGCACCAGATTGAGCACGCTGATGCCCTCCGCGCGGGCCGCTTCCACCGCCTGGTAGGCCTGCCGGGTAAGTTGGGCCATGGCGCGGCCGTGGGCGGTCTCGTCCAGAGCGGCGCCGTGCGCCAGCGCCGCCGCCAGCCCCCGGTGCAGGGCCGCGTCCAGCGCCACCAGAGCCGGCGCCCGGCTGTCATGCAGCGGCGCCAGGTCGTCGACCACGTCCTTGATCGCCTTGCAGGCGTACACCCACTCGCTCAGACACTGGCGCACCCTCTGCAAGCGCGCGGTCTGGCCGGCGTCCAGCGGTTGCTGCCCGACGCGGTTCAGGTAGGCCGTGATACGCATCTCGCGGTCGGTGATCGCTTCGTAGTCCCGATAGAAAGCCGGCAGCGCGCCGCGGTCCGGCCAGTCCAGACAACGCCGCCGGATGGTCTCGCCGAGCCGGGCGACACTCTGCTCCACCACCAGCAGCGCCGGCTCCACCGCCTTGGGGTCCACGTCCTCGAACGGATCCGGATCCCGCGCACGGCGCCCCACCCATCGCACCAGCCCGCGCTCCAGAGGCGCCAACCAGGGCAGGAACAGAAACACACCGAGCAGATTGAAGGTGCTGTGGAACGCGACCAGCCCCAGCAGCGGATCATTCCAGCCCAAGGCCGCCAGCAGGCGGGGCCAGAGCGGCAGAAGCACAAGAAACGCCAGCAGAGCCGTGGCGACGTTGTACAGCAGATGGAAGGCCGCCACCTGGCGCTTGTCGGCGGCGCCTTTCACCGAGCCCAACAGCAAGGTACTGGTGGTGCCCAGGTCCGCGCCGATCATGAATGCCAGCGCCTCCGGCAAGCTCACCAGGCCGCCGTTGAGCGCCGCCAGACTGATCAGCATGCTCGCCGAAGAAGACTGAATCAGCGCCGTCAGACCAACACCGACCAGCAGATAGACGATCGGCGGCAGCCCCTGCAACACCGCCAGATCAAAGCGGGTGCCGACCACCTCGACCGCGGTCTTCATGGTATCCAGGCCGAGCAACAACAGGCCTAGGGCGAACACGAACCGGCCCAGCGACCGCTGCCCCTCCGGCAGGGCGAGGGCGAGCAGCCCGCCCAGGCCGGCCAGCGGCAGGCCGGCTTCCCCCAGGGACAGCTTGAAGCCGAGCACGGTGACCAGCCAGCCGGTCACGGTGGTACCCAGGTTGGCGCCCAGCATAATGGCCAGGGCATGGCGCAGGGCCAGCACCCGCACCGTGACCAGGGCCAGCACCAGCAGCCCCACCAGGGAGCTGCTCTGCATCAGGGCGGTCACCGCCACCCCCAGCAGCACGCCCTTCACCGGGGTGCCGGCGGCCTGTTGCAGCCAGCCGGCGGCGCGCCCGGCCAGCAGGGCGCGCGCGGCGCTTTCCAGCTGCGACATGGCGAACAGGAACAGGCCCAACCCGGCCAGTGCCTGCAGCAGGTTGGTCAGCGCCAAGGCTCAGTCCTCCTCGCCGCGCAGCAGCGCCCGATAGTGCTCAATGCAGTCAATATCCTCGCGGGGGTATTCCGGCGCCAGGCTTTCCAGCAGGTCCGCCAGCAGGCCAGCCACCCGGGCACGGGCGGACGGCTTGTCGTCATTGGGGATCAGATGCCAGGGCGCATGGTCGGTATGAGTGGCAGTGAGCGTCTCGTTGACCAGCGCCAGATAACGGTCGCGGGCACGCCAGCTTTGCATGTCGGAGGGGTCGAACTTCCAGCGCTTGCGCGGCTTGTCCAAACGTTTGAGCAGCCGCCGCCGCTGTTCGTCCTCGGAGGTATTCAGCCACACCTTGATAAACCGCGTGCCTTCCCGGTGAAGATGCCCCTCGAACTCCTTGATTGCCCGGTAGCGGCCGCGCCAGTCCACACCGATGTCGCTGGTGGGCCAGAGCCGCTCCGCCAGCACCGCCTCGTAGTGGCTGCGGTTGAAGGCCACCACTTCGCCCTGCTCCGGCAGACGCCGCCAAACCCGCCATAGAAAGTCATGGCGGACCTCCTCGCCGAGCGGGCGGGCGAACGAATGGGCACGGAAAGCGGCCGGGTCCAAGGCCCGGGCAAGGGTGCGGATCAGACTGTCCTTGCCGGCGGCGTCCAGTCCCTGGACCACCAGCAGCACACCATAGCGGCGGCCGGCATAGAGCCGACGCTGATACTCATGAATACGGTCAAGGCTGTCCGCCAGGGGCGCCACGCCCTGTGCCGCCACCGTGGTGGGCAAGTGGCGAACGTCCAGGGCGCCGGCGCGGGGCCAGCCGTAGGGGTCCAGATCCAAGGGAAGCTCCTAGTGGGACGGTTACCCCGAGCATACTGGACCCCGGCCGGTGGCGTTAGATGTCGTAGCCGCGCTCTTCGTGCAGCGCGATATCCAGGCCCTGCGCCTCTTCCTCGGCGGTGACGCGCAATGGCGTGAACAGGCCCACCAGCTTGAGCAACAGGAAAGTGACCACAGCGGTGTAAACGAACGTCGCCACGACACCCAGCGCCTGCACACCGATCTGATCAAGCATGCCGTACTCCGGTTTGGCGAAGCCGTAGCCGGAGAACACGCCCAGTTCGGTGGAGGCGAACACGCCGGCCAACAGCGTGCCCAGCACGCCGCCGATGCCGTGCACCGGGAACACGTCCAGGGAATCGTCGATGCGCCACTTCTGCTTGACCACCAGCACCATGTAGAAGCAGATCACACCGGCGGCCAGACCGATCAGCAGCGCGCCGCCGGGGCCCACGAAACCGGACGCCGGGGTAATGGTGCCCAGGCCGGCCACCATGCCGGTGGCAATGCCCAGCGCCGAGGGCTTGCCGAACTTGATCGACTCCAGCGTCACCCAGGCCAGGGAGCCGGCGGCGGCGGAAATATGCGTCACCAGCATCGCCATGGAAGCGTTGCCGTCGGCGGCCAGGGCGGAGCCGCCGTTAAAGCCGAACCAGCCCACCCACAGCATGCCGGCGCCCATCACCGTCATGGTCATGTTGTGCGGCTTCATGGCCTGGCCGGGCCAGTCCTGACGGCGGCCCAGCACCACCGCCGCCACCAGCGCCGCCACACCGGCGGTGATGTGCACCACGGTGCCGCCGGCGAAGTCGTACAGGCCCAGTTCGGCGAGCCAGCCGCCGCCCCACACCCAGTGACAGATCGGCACGTACACACCCAGCACCCACAGCACCGAAAACGCCAGCATGGCGCCGAAGCGCATGCGCTCGGCGAAGGCGCCGACAATCAGCGCCGGGGTAATGATCGCGAAGGTCATCTGGAACAGACCGTGCAGGCTCTTGGGCAGGCTGCCCTCCAGCGTGTCGCGCCCGATGCCGTCGAAGAACACGTGGCTGAAACCGCCGATCCAGGCGTTGGCTTACTGAAACCGCCGATCCAGGCGTTGGCCGCGCCACCGTCGGAAAACGCCAGGGAGTAGCCCACCACCAGCCACACCAGCGACACCGCGCAGGCGATGGCAAAGCACTGCATCAGCACCGACAACACGTTCTTGTTACGCACCAGGCCGCCGTAGAACAGGGCCAGGCCCGGCAGGGTCATGAACAGCACCAGCGCGGTGGCGGTGAGAATCCAGGCGCTGTCGCTTTTATCCAGGGTGTCCGCCAGCGCCAGAGACGGCGTCAGGGCCAGCAGGCCCGCAATCAGATATCGCATGGGGCCTCCTTACAGGGCGTCGTTGTCGGTTTCACCGGTGCGGATACGCAGGGCCTGCTCCAGCGCGGTGATGAAGATCTTGCCGTCGCCGATCTTGCCGCTGCTGGCCGCCTGGGCGATGGCTTCCACGGCCTGGTCGACGCGCTCGTCCACCACCGCCAGCTCCAGCTTCACCTTGGGCACGAAATCCACCACATACTCGGCGCCCCGATAGAGCTCGGTGTGGCCCTTCTGGCGGCCGAAGCCCTTTACCTCGGTGACGGTCATGCCCTGAACGCCGATCTGCGCCAGGGCGTCGCGTACGTCATCCACTTTGAACGGTTTGATTACCGCCGTGATCATTTTCATAGCTATAGGTCCCTAGTCCTCGCGGCCGCG
>Ga0208179_1001306_pt1 | contig 13006 bp, 12 predicted proteins | sample Malvired_Geostar_FD_184238 | JGI IMG/M metagenome (GOLD analysis project Ga0208179, IMG submission 184238) | Marine viral communities from the Global Malaspina Expedition - Malaspina viral metaG DeepMed_Geostar (SPAdes) (version 2) | ecosystem: Environmental > Aquatic > Marine > Oceanic | place...
CACCAATGTCGGCACCAACAACATCATGGTCGCCGACCTGGTCTTCAACGGCGAAACCGGCATCGAGCTGGCCGGCGGCAACATCGCCTGGGCGGCGGGCGGCCAGTATCGCTACAGCCGGTCGCGGGACGACTGGGAGAACCTCGGCGACGTCCGGGCGACCCCTTGCGTCGACTCCATCGATGACGGCCTGCCGATCTGCTCGGATCCGGTCGGCCCGTTCGTCTTCTTCGGCGCCCAGGAAGACTACGACGTCGACCGGGACGTGGAAGCCCTCTTCGCCGAGGTGCGTCTGCCCTTCACCGACAACTTCGAAGTCAGCGCCGCCGTGCGGCACGAGGAATTCGGCGGCCAGGTGGGCTCCACCACCAATCCGAAGGTTTCTGCGCGCCTCCAGGCCACCGACTGGCTGGCCTTCCGGGCCTCGGCCGGCACCACCTTCCGCGCGCCTGGCCAGACTCAGATCTCGCCGGGCAGCAGCAAGGGCGTGTCCAACATCGGCGGCAGCTATCGCGCCGTCGTGACCAACAACAATCCGGGCCTGCAACCGGAGACCGCCAAGACCTATAACTTCGGGGTCCTGCTCGACACCGGCGCCTTCCGAGCCTCGGTGGACTACTTCAAGTTCGACTTCGAGGACGAACTGGTCCTGGAGCCGACCCAGGCCATCTACGACTCCCTGAACTGTTCCAATCCGGCCATCGTCGCTCGCTTCATCTTCGACGGCGCCTGCGCGCCGGCCAATGTGATCAATGTCAGCCGCTTCATCGTCAACGGTCCCTCGACCAAGACGTCGGGCCTGGACTTCAAGGCCCAGTACGACTTCGACGACTTCTTCGGCACCGACATGGTCGACGCCCGCGTCTCGATGGGCCTCGATGGCACCTATCTGCTGAGCTACGACCGCAGCGACTTCACCCTCTTCGGGGCTGATGACGTGGTGATCCAGGCGGCGCAGGATCGGGTGGGCCGCCACGAGCTGACGGGGGAGTTCTACTCCTACCCCCGTCTGCGGGCGACCGGCTTCATCAACGTCAATGGCGGCCCCTGGAACGTCCGCTATCAGGTCCAGTATCGTGAAGGCACCAAGATCATCGGCGGGGATTGCCCGGCCAGCGGCGCCAGCGCCGCCTGCCGCTACGACCGCGCCACGGCGACCTTCGTCAATGTGGGCAAGAGCGACGACTTCTGGCAGCACGACCTGACGGGGCAGTTCGAACTGCCCTGGAACACCACCATCAGCGCCGGCGTCCAGAACATCTTCGATACCGACCCGCCGTTCGTGCAGTCGATGTACAACTACGACTACACCAACGGGAACCCGCTGGGCCGGACCTTCAAGATCGGCGTCAAGCAGCGCTTCTAGGCGTTGCGGCAAAGACCGGGCGGCGGCGACGCCGCCCGGTTCGCACCTCATCGGCGTCGCCTTCGGGCGGCGCCGATTTTCTTTGGGCCCAGGGGCGCGCCGACAGGTGGGACCCGGTTGTCGGGTGGCACGCGCTCAAGGCCCGGAATCTTGGCCTATGGACGATCCCTCGGGGGGAGCGCCGCGACCTCGGCGTCGCTGAGCTTTCGCACGGACCGCACCATGCAGCTTTGCTGTCCGAACGGCCCAGGCGCGACGATGGTGGCGTCCATGCCCCGGCAGACGGTGGACCCGCTGCGGGAGACGACGGCGAGCTTCTGGGCCCAGTCCATGTCGGGGCAGGGGGAGAACATCTGCATCTGGTAGACGTCGTTGACGCCCACCCGGAGATAGAGAGTCTCATCATCGGGCGCGCTGAACCCGTTGACGTTCCGGGTGAAGAAACACTCCCGCCCCTCGGTGGCGGTCTCCGAGGCGGCGAGGTCGCCGGGGCCGGCCACCGGCGCGCAGGCGGCGGCGGTCATGGCGGCGAGGGCGAGGGCGAAGACAGGCGTACGCATGGAGCCTCCTCTCATGCCGGCTCATCGGCCGGCGTTCGTTCAAACCCGGTAACGGCTAGCCCCGGATCATGGTTTCAATCGGGCGCCGCCCCGCCCCGCCGCAGGGCCCGACGGCGGAAGCGGTCGGGGTCGATCAGGTCGGCCATCTCGCGGGGCAGGGGCGAGGGCGCGCCGAGCATCTGAGCGGCCACATGCTCGGCCAGCAGGGGCGCCAGACAGAAGCCCCGGGAGCCGAGGCCCGACAGGACGAACAGGCCCTTTCCGCCGCCGGGGGCAGGTCCCGCCAGGGGCAGGCGATCAGGCGTCGCCGCCCGCACCGACGCCCGCCCTGAAAGGGCGACGCCCCCAGCCTGGGCGGCGAGATGGGGCAGGGCCTGGGCCAGGGTCTCGAGGTTCCGTTCATGGTCGGCGGGCCGAACCTCACAGCCCTCGTCGTCGCGGTCGTGGGTGGCGCCAAACACCAGGCCATCGGGGGACGGGGCGGCGTAGCCCCCCCAGGCGGTGGCGCGCGCCGTCAGGCCGGGGGCGATGGAGATCTGACCCCGGATAGCCTGCAGGGGCGCATCCGGCAGGAGCCCGGCGGCGCCCGCCCCGGCGCAGACGGCCACCGCATCGCCGCTCCAGAGCTCTTCCCCCTCCGACCCCAGCACGGCCCAGCCGTCGCCCTGGGGCGCCATGGCCGAGACCGCGTCCAGGCGCACCTGACCGAGCCAGGCGGACAGGATGGCGGCGGGCCTGACCACCAGGGCGGCATGCTGGGCGAGGCCGGGGCTCCCTGGCGTCGCTCCCGTCCACAGACCTGCAGCCTGATCGTCGACCACCGCCAAGGCCGAGGGTTCGAACAGGTCCGAAGCCGCGATCCGGGCGAAGCGGTCTCCGTCCCTGGGCTGGCGGGCCAGCTGCAGCACGCCGCGGTCGAGCACCGCCCCGGGGATCGCCTCATAGAGTTGGCGCGCGCGCCTCAGCGCCTGGGCGAAAAGGCCGGCCACCGGGCCGAGCCCGGCGTCGAGGCGCGGGGTGACCAGGGCGGCGGGATTGCCCGACGCCCCATGGCCCGGGCCGCCGGCGTCGAACACCTGGACCTCGGCCCCGCCCTGTCGCAGGGCGTGCGCCATCGCCGCGCCCGCCACGCCCGCGCCGATCACCGCCACCCGCGGCGGGGGTGAAGACGGAGCGACGGCGTCGATCTTCCAGGCCTCGAGGCGTTCGCGCTTGCGGCCGTGGCCCGGCCGCTTGGCCACCTCGAATCCCTGCGCCTGCAGGCCCCGCCGGACGGCGCCGGCCACGGTGAAGGTGGCCAGGCGGCCGCCCGGCGCCGTGCGCGCCGCCACCAGCTCGAACACCTCGTCCCGCCACATCTGGGGATTGAGGGCCGGCGAGAAGCCGTCCAGAAACCAGGCGTCGGCCGGGCCCGCCCAAGCCTGCAGAGCCGCGGCGACCTCCATCACCGCCACGTCGAGAGTGGCGTTCAGTTCCGGCAGATCCACCCGATGAAACCCCCGCGCCTGACCAGGCCAGCGGTCGGTCAGCAGGGCGGCGAGGTCCGCCACCTCGGGCCAGGCGGCCAGCACATCGGCCGCCGCCTCGGCGCTCAGGGGATGGGCCTCGATGGTGAAAATGGACAGGCGCCCGCCGGGCGGGCGTGTGGCGCACCACAGGTGGAGGAGGGCCAGGATGTTGAGGCCGGTCCCGAACCCGAGCTCGCCGACGGTGAAATGCCGTCGCCCCGCCCAGCGCTCAGGCAGGCCGCACCCCTGCAGAAAGACCGCCCGCGATTCGGCCAGGCCGTCCTCGGTGGAGAAATAGACATCGCCATAGAGCCGCGAGCGCGGCTGGCCGTCGGCGTCGAGAATCAGCGGCGATTCGTTCGAGCGGGAATTAGGCGAACCGGAATCAGGCGAACCGGAATCAGGGGCGGCGGGCGGGGGCATCGCTCCATTGGCGGCCAGAGCGCGATCGCTTCAAGACCTATCGCGCGCCCATAGCAAAAGGGCCGCCCCGGAGGACGGCCCTTCATCGAAAACGCCGAGGCGTTCGCGAATGGCTTAGTGAGCCGGAGCTTCCGTCGCGGCGGCGTCAGCAGCCGGGGCTTCTTCCGCGGCCGGCGCCATGGCGTCGGTGGCGGCTTCGCCAGCGGCGTCAGCAGCGGCGTCGGCGGTCGCGGCGGCGTCAACGGCCGTGTCGGCGGCGGCTTCGGCGGTCGCGGCTTCGGTGGTGGCTTCCGCGGCGGCTTCGTCGGCGGTTTCAGCGGGCTGGCCGCAGGCGGCGACGGAGAGAGCGGCGACGGCGGCGCCGGCCACGAGCAGCTTGCGAAGAATCTCGGAGGTCATGTCCCTGGTCCCCTGGAATGGAGGTTAATTGCGCCTGGCGAGACTGTCGCCTCAGGCCCGGGGGGCCAGAAGCTTCAGCATCGCTGCGCAGTGCAGGAATATGCCGGTGTTTGGTCCGGGGGCAAGGGGATAAATCACGCAGCTGTGATCACTTTTTTCGCCGCGGCCCCGCCGTCCCGCGATTTCACCACGAAAGCCCGGCCGGTCACGCCTCGGCCGGGATGGCGGACAGGGCCTCTTCCAGCTCTAGGAAGCTTGGCTGGGCGCCGCTGGGCACATGCCCACGGCCGATCTCGACGGAGATCTGGGCGGCGTTGCCGTGCAGATGCGCCACCAGCACGGCCTGAATGATCTTGTAGAAGGAGGCCTCCTCCTCGACCACGGCGCTGAGTCGCGACGACAGCGGCCCCACCAGTCCATAGGCCAGGAACACGCCGAGGAAGGTGCCGACCAGGGCGCCGCCGATCATGCCGCCGAGCACTTCCGGCGGTTCGGAGATCGAGCCCATGGTCTTCACCACGCCGAGCACAGCGGCGACGATACCCAGGGCGGGCAGGGCGTCGGCGGTGTTCTGCAGGGCGTGGGCGGGCGCCAGGGCCTCGTGGTGGTGCTTTTCGAGCTGCTTTTCCATGGCGTCTTCGACCTGGTGGGGATCTTCCAGGTTCATGGTCATCATCCGCAGGGTGTCGCAGATGAAGTCCACGGCGAAGTGGTCCTTGGTGATCTTCGGATAGCGGGAGAAGATCGTGCTCTCGCCGGGGTTCTCGATATGGCTTTCCAGGGCGATGACGCCCTTGGACTTCATGGTCTTGGTCAGCAGGAACAGCAGGGACAGGAGGTCGCGGTAGTCTGACGCCTTCCACTTGGGGCCGGCGAAGGCCTTGGCCAGGCCGCCGCCGACGCCCTTGAGCACCGTCATGGAGTGGCTGATCAGGAAGGCGGCCACGGCCGCGCCGCCGATCGCCATCATCTCGTGGGGCAGGGCGTGGAGGATGATCCCCATATTGCCGCCGGCCATGATGTAGCTGCCGAACACCATGGCGAACAGCAGAACGATCCCGATGATCTGAAACATGACGACGTTTGGCCCCCGGCTAATCCTGCCGGAGCATCGGGGTTAATGCTTAATGGCCGGTGTGCGGTAATCGCAATTGCCTGCGGTGGCGCGCCGCATTAACAGCGGTCATATGTCCGGCTCCCCCGCTCTACCCGTGGTGCTTCCCAAGCGGTCGTTCGCGATCATCTTTGGGGTCTCGCTGGCCACGGCCATGGGCAATACCGGACTGATCTCGGTGCTGCCGGCCATCGGGCGATCGATCGGCATCCCAGACCCGCTGGTGGCGGCGGTCTTCTCGCTTTCGGCCCTGCTATGGGCCTTCTCCTCGCCCTTCTGGGCCAAGGCTTCGGACCGCTATGGCCGCAAGCCGCTGATGCTGGTGGGCCTGACCGGCTTCATGGTGTCGATGATCTGCTGCGGCCTGGTGGTGAACGCCGGCCTGCGCCACTGGGCGCCGCCCCTGGTGATCTTCGTCTTCTTCCTGTTCGCCCGGGCGCTGTTTGGCCTGTTCGGCGCGGCCTCCAATCCGGCGACCCAGGCCTATGTGGCCGAGCATACCGCGCCCGAGAAGCGCACCCAGTCCATGTCGAGCCTGGCCGGCGCCTTCGGCCTGGGCACCGTCATCGGCCCCTTCCTGGCGCCGCTGCTGATCCTGCCGTTCCTGGGCCTGTCGGGGCCGCTGTTCGGCTTCGCCATGATCGCGGCCGTCATGCTGTTCGTCGTCTACCGCTATCTGCCCGAGAGCCCCTTCGCCGGCGAAACCCGGGCGCGCACCGACGCCGAGGCCGAGACCCGCAAGGCCAATCCCGGGGTCAAGGAAACGCCCATGTGGCGGGATCCGCGGATCACGCCCTTCCTGGTCTATGGCTTCCTGGTCGCCGCCTGCCAGACGGCCCAGGGCCAGACCCTGGGCTTCCTGATCATCGACAAGCTGGCCCTGTCGCCGGCCGCGGCCCAGGGCTTCATCGCCATCGCCATGATGTTCGGCGCCATGGCCGGCCTGCTGGCCCAGTGGGGCATCATCCGCATGTTCGAGATGACGCCGCGCCAGCTGCTGCGCTGGGGCGTGGCCGTGGCGGCGGTGGGCAATGTGATCGTCGCCCTGTCGCCAAACTACTGGGCGGTGGTGATGGGCTACGCCATCGCCAGCCTCGGCTTCGGCTTCGCCCGCCCCGGCTTCACGGCCGGGTCTTCCCTGGCGGTGAATATGGGCGAGCAGGCCCGGGTCGCCGGCGCCATCGCCGCCGTCAACGGCGTCAATGTGGTGCTGGCCCCGTTCTTCGTCTGGCTCTACCAGCTGATCCACTGGGCGCCGTTCGCCCTGAACGCCGCCATCATGGTGGCCCTGCTCTATTACGCCTTCCGCAACCCCCAGCTTCGCAACGCCGATCCCGAGCCGGCGACCCGGGCCGATGCGGCCATGGCCACGCTCGAGCGCCGGGATGAGTCCGGGCAGTAGGCTTCCGGCTTCAGACCAGGCTCAGGGCTGTGGGCCGGCCTCCGAGCGCAGGCGACGGACCATTTCCAGTGACAGATAGCCGTCGGCCACCAGGCCGCGGGCCTGCTGATAGGCGCGCAGGGCCTTGCGCGTATTGACGCCGACAATGCCGTCCGGCGCGCCGGCGTCGAAGCCGAGCTGGTTGAGGGCGGTCTGGGCCGCCGTACGGTCGGCCAGCGCCAGGGGCGTCTCCTGCGGCCAGTCGCGGACCAGCCGGCCTTCACCCCCCAGGCGCTGGGCCAGCAGCCCGACGCCCAGCGCATAGGCCGTCGAATTGTTGTACCGGCGGATCATGAAATGGTTGTGGAAGATCAGGAACATCGGCCCGCCGGCGCCGGAGGGGGCGATCAGCTCGGCCGGGGCGTTCTGATCCGCCGCGGCGAGGGGCCGGCCATCGGCGGGCGTGACGCCCCGCTGCGCCCACCAGGCCGGAAGCTCCCGCGGGCCTTCGGTCAGGCCATAGTCGAAACCGTCCGGCACGGTGACCTCCCGGTGCCAGCTTTCCCCACGCCGCCAGCCGGCCTTGGAAAGCAGGTTGGCGGCCGAGGCCAGGGCGTCGGCCGAGGAGTCCCAGAGGTCGCGGCGCCCGTCGCCGTCGCCGTCGATGGCGGTGGCCAGGAAGGTGGTGGGAATGAACTGGGTCTGGCCCATGGCGCCGGCCCAGGAGCCGATCAGGCGCGAGCGGGGGAATTCCCCCGAGCCGATGATCTTCAGCGCGGCCATCAGCTGGTCTTCGGCGAATTCCCGCCGGCGACCGTCGGCGGCCAGGGTGGCCATGGCGCGGACCACGTCGAAATCCCCCAGAATGGCGCCGAAGCCGGACTCCAGGCCCCAGATGGCCACCAGAATATTGCGTGGCACGCCGTGGCGGGCCTCGATCTGCGCCAGGACCGGCAGGGCGTCGCGGCGCCGTGCGCCGATGGCGATCCGGTCGTCGGTGACCACGCCGCGGATATAGTCGCTGACCGGGCGCGAGAATTCCGGCTGCCGGGAATCCAGGGCCGAGATCCGGTCATTGGGCGTCAGGCCCCGCAGCTCCCGGTCCAGCAGGTCCGAGGGCAGGCCGGCCTTGACCGCCTTGACGTAGAAGTCCCTCAGCCAGGCGTCGAAGGTCGGGCTGCCCGACGGCGGCAGATCCGCCGTGGGCTCAGGCCGGTAGGGCGTCGGCGCGCCGGGACCGAGGGCCAGTTGCGGCCCGAGGTTGGCGGCGGGGTCTGCGCAGCCGGCGACAAGCAGAACGAGGAGGAGCGTTCGGTCCATGGCCAATCCTAGGGCTCCTTGGCCTGCGCCTCAATCGCGCGATCACGCCCGGCGGCGGATAGGGAAAGCCCCGGACCTTTGCAGGCCCGGGGCTTCAGGACGCTAGGGCGAGGTCGGTGGGGGGATCCCGGCCTCGCCTGCGGAAGAGAAAAGCTCAAACCGGCGGCGGGTTCCGTGCGGAAGCGCGAAATCGCATGGGTCGGCTGAGAATAAATCGCAAAAAGCTTGTGGCCGGGAAGGGAGCTTGTTAGTGCGAGCCAGTCGCAAGTTCTTGGGGTAGGCGGTTTGATGTCCGGTTTCCAACGCGGCGGCCCGTCTGCGGCCGCCTCGACGGCCTGTGCGAAATTCCGGGAGCTCCAGCGCCTGTGGGTCTTGGTGAATGTCGACCTCTGAACGCCTAGGTGATGTTGCTGCCGGGCCTGACGCCGCCGCCGAGGCCCGCGCGCGGGCCAAGCGCCAGGCGCAAAGGCGCGCCGGCTTCCTGCGCCAGATCCTGCGCTGGCACTGGATCAGCGCGGCCATCTGCCTGATCGGCATGCTGCTGTTCGCCGTCACCGGCATCACCCTGAACCATGCCGGCTCGATCCCCGCCACGCCGCGGGTGAGCGAGCGGACCACCGAGCTGCCGGCCGATCTCCTGGCTCTGGCCCAAACTGCGGAGGCGCAAGGGGCGCCCCTGCCCGAGCCCGTGCACGCCTGGATCGGCCAGGAGCTCAAGGTGAGCCTGCCCGCCGACGCCGCCCCGGAATGGTCGCCGGGCGAGGCCTATTTCGCCCTGCCGCGCCCCGGCGGCGACGCCTGGCTGAGCCTCGACACCGAAGTCGGCGAGGTCATCTATGAGCGTACCGACCGGGGCGTGGTCGCCTATCTCAACGACCTGCACAAGGGCCGCAACACGGGGGTGGCCTGGATGTGGTTTCTCGACATCTTCGCCATCGGCTGCGTGGTGTTCTGCGTCACCGGCCTGATCCTTCTGCAGCTGCATTCTCACGCCCGCCGCTCCACCTGGCCCCTGGTGGGGGCCGGGCTGATCATTCCCCTGCTGCTCGCCCTGCTCTTCATTCACTGAACGGATCTTCGTCCATGCGCCGACTTGCTTCCGCCGCGGTTCTCACCGGCCTGATGGCCGGCCCGGCCGCCGCCGCCGAGCTGAACCTCAGCGTCGAAATCCCCCGCATGTCGGTGGCCGAATACCACAACCCCTATGTGGCCATCTGGGTGGAGAAGCCGGACCAGACGGCGGTGAAGACGCTGGCGGTCTGGTACGACATCAAGCTGCGCAACAGCGAAGGCGAGACCTGGCTGAAGGACATGCGCCAGTGGTGGCGCCGGGCGGGGCGGGCCATGACCCTGCCGGCCGACGGCGTCAGCGGCGCCACCAAGGCGCCCGGCCGCCATCAGGTGAAGTTCGTCGGCGGCAAGGCGCCGCTCGGGACCCTTCCGGCCGGCCAGTACAATCTGGTGGTGGAGGCCGCCCGCGAGGTCGGCGGCCGCGAAATGGTCCGTATCCCCTTCCAGTGGCCGCCCAAGGCCGCCGCCACCAGCCAGGCCAAGGGCGAGACCGAGCTCGGCGCCGTCAGCCTCAGCCTCAAGCCCTGACCCTTAAAGCCCGAATCCCGGAGAGACGCGCCATGAAGACCCTGCTTCGCCCCCTCTGCGCCGCTGCGGCGCTCACCGCCATGCTGGCCGCCCCCATGGCCGCCCAGGCCCACCGGCAGTGGATGCTGCCCTCCATGACCGTGCTGTCGGGCAATGACCCCTGGGTCACGGTCGATGCGGCGGTGTCCAACGACCTGTTCGTCTTCGAGCATGTGCCCATGCGCCTGGACGGCCTGGTCATCACCGGCCCCGACGGCGCGGCCGTGCCGCACCAGAATGCGGCCACCGGCAAGTACCGCTCGACCTTCGACGTGCAGCTTGCCAAGCCCGGCACCTATCGCATCGCCAGCGTCGGCGACGGCGTCATGGCCTCCTACAAGCTGGCCGGCGAACAGAAGCGCTGGCGCGGGGCCGCCGCCGACCTGGCCACCGCCATCCCGGCCGAGGCCACCGACGTGCGGATCGTCCACTCCCAGCGCCGCATCGAAACCTTCGCCACGGTGGGCGAACCCACCACCGAGGCCCTGGCGCCCACCGGCAAGGGCCTGGAGCTGGCGCCGGTCACCCATCCGAACGATCTGTTCGCCGGCGAGACGGCGCAGTTCCGCCTGCTGCTGGACGGCCAGCCGGCCGCGGGCGTCGAGGTCACCGTGATCCGCGGCGCCGGCCGTTACCGCGATGAACCGGGCGAGATGAAGCTCACCACCGCCGCCGACGGCCTGCTGGAGATCAGCTGGGCGGAGCCGGGCATGTACTGGATGGAGGCCGAGGTGCGCGGCGGCCAGAGCCCCATCGCCGGCGCCGAGCGCATGGCGGTCTATGTGGGCACCCTGGAAGTCCTGCCGGAATAGGTCGGTTGGCGCCCCAGGCCCCCTCATCGGCGCGCGCCGCCCCGGAACATCGGGTCGCCGTGCCCCTGACCCTGCCTGAGGACCTGGCGCCTCAGGCCGGCGGGCTGGAGGTGGAAGCCTCCGGCGCCGCCATGGGCGTCACCTGGACGCTCAAGGCCGTCACCCTGCCGGGCCTGGGCGCCCAGGTCCTGGCCCGCACGGTCCAGGACCGCCTGGATCGCGTGGTGGCGGAGATGAGCACCTGGGAGCCGGCCTCCCACATCAGCGCCTTCAACCGCGCCCCGGCCGGCGCCTGGCAGGACCTGCCTGAGGGGTTCGCCCAGGTGATGGCCTGCGCCCTGGAGATGGCGGCCCTGGGCCAGGGGGCGTTCGACCCCACCATCGGCCGCCTGACCGACCTCTGGGGGTTTGGACCGCCGGGACCGGTGGCGACGCCGCCGACGCCGCAGATGGTCGCCGAGGCCCTCGCCCAGGCCGGCTGGGACAGGCTGGACTTCGATCCCGTCGGTCGCAGACTGCGCCAGCCGGGGGGGCTTAGCCTGGATCTGTCGGGAATCGCCAAGGGGTTCGGGGTCGATGAGGCCGCCCGCGCCCTCCTGCGCCTGGGGGTGCGCGACTTCCTGCTGGAGGTCGGCGGCGAGCTGCGCGGCGAGGGGCTGAAGCCCGACGGCCAGCCCTGGTGGGTGGCCCTGGAGCGGCTGGAGGGGGAGGTCGAAAGCCAGACGCCGATCCTGCTGGCCCTGTGTGGGCAGTCGGTGGCCACCTCCGGCGACTATCGCCGCTACATGATCCATGAGGGGCGACGCCTCGCCCATACGCTCGATCCCCGCACCGGCCTTCCCAGCGAGAGCGGCGTGGCCTGCGTCAGCGTGCTGCACGCCCAGGCCATGGTCGCCGACGCCTGGTGCACCCTGCTGTCGGTCCTGGGGGCTGACGAGGGCCTGACGCTCTGCGCGGCCCACCACATCCCGGCCCGGTTCCTGATCCATACGAAAAAGGGCCTGGAGGAGCGGCTCTCGCCGGCCTTCCAGGCCCTTCTCGAAGACTAGAAGCTCAGGGCGCCTAGACCAGTTCGGACGGCTTGATCCCCAGCTCCTTGAGCAGGGGCTCGGCATAGTCCACCCGGCCGGTCATGGTCTTCGCATCGGCCTTGGCCAGCTGATAGACCGCCTCGGCGATAAACTCGATGGGCTGCACCCGGTCCTTGGTCTGTTCGTTGATCAGGCCGTGGACGGCGACGCCGGGGGTGTCCACCAGGCCCGGCGAGACCACATTGACCGCGATCCCGTCGCCCTGGACCTCGGAGGCCAGCCCCGTGGTGAACCGCTCAAGCGCCGCCTTGCACAGGCCATAGACCGTGCCGCCGCGGCCGCCCGTATAGGGCTGCTTCGGGTGGATGCCGGCCGGGGACGAGATGTTGACGATGGAGCCCCAGCCCTTCTCGCGCATGCCGGGCATGACCAGCTGGGCCAGGTGGAAGGGCGCATAGACCTGCACCTCCATCATCAGCTTGAAGCGCTTCTCAGTGAAGTCCTGCACCGGCATGAAATAGGTGATGGCGGCGTTGTTGATCAGGATGTCGATGGGGCCGAAGGCGGCCTGCGCCTCCTCCACCAGCCGTTCGCGCTCGGAGGCCTGGGCGAGGTCGGCCTTGACCAGGACGGCCTCGGCGCCGGCCGCCTTCAGGCGTTCGACCGTGTGGGCGAGCGTCCCGGGCAGGCGGCTCTCGCCCTCCTGGGCCGTGCGGGCCGAGACGACGACCTTGGCGCCCTCCATGGCCAGGCGCGCGGCGATGGCCTCGCCGATGCCGCGGCTGGCGCCGGTGACCAGGGCTGTCTTGCCCTTCAGGGGTCCGTTCGGATTAATGGTCGCAGACATAATGAATGATCCTCCCATGACTTAATTCTTATGGGAGGAAGCCTCGCCCCTTTGGGCCGGGGCCGCAAGGTGCATGGCTATGTCAGCGGTTGACCGGAGCCCGGCCAACCCAACAGTGTGGTCGATCACGAACCACGAGGGTATTTTAGTGGACGACATTAGGAAGAGCGAAAAAGGTGGAAATACCGCCTACTTGAATATCGGTGCGTGGCTAGACCGCGAGACTGGTCACATACACCTTACGTTGCCGCACTCTGGCTGGTTTCACACCACTGTCAGCCCCGATCCGACAAGCAAGCGCAGTCACCCGAATTTGTACTCAAAGCTCTCACGAGCACTGCGGGAAGCTGGAGTCCCAGCCCCCGACCCTACGGCTGGGAATGAGCCACAGGACACCTGAAGCTCGTTGACGCCGTTGACTCACGCAGGCCCGCCCCGTATATGCGCCGGCTCTGTTGGTAACCCTCTGAAGGACGGCGCGCGGCGACGCGCGATGACAAGCTCATGAAGGTCAGAAGCTCGCTGAAGTCGCTGAAGACGCGTCACCGCGACTGCAAGCTCGTTCGCCGCAAGGGCGTGGTCTACGTCATCAACAAGACGGACCCGC
>Ga0208179_1001311_pt1 | contig 12949 bp, 17 predicted proteins | sample Malvired_Geostar_FD_184238 | JGI IMG/M metagenome (GOLD analysis project Ga0208179, IMG submission 184238) | Marine viral communities from the Global Malaspina Expedition - Malaspina viral metaG DeepMed_Geostar (SPAdes) (version 2) | ecosystem: Environmental > Aquatic > Marine > Oceanic | place...
ATAACGTGCCATTACCTCATTCCATCCTGTTGCATCGACATACGAATGGTTCCCCATTGCCATTTCGTACCAGCCGAATCACATGATACTCTTACTCTCCCTTGCCTTCCTCGTGCTCGTAAATCAACTTTTTGTGTACTCTTCGTAATTGAAAATGGTCCTTTCTCCACCAGTTCTGCATCTGGTTGATCAGGAAAATCTTTAGTTTGTACAGAGAACTGAATCGTTCCATCATTCATGGTCAAGTCAGGTACAATACGATCAATGAACATTAACTCATTACCATCCTGTATATCAAAATCTGCCGACTCCAAGAAAGAAGTTATAGCTTCTCCATTGGCAGTAAAGACACCTTCTGGTTCATTGTCATATAAATTATTACCAGCCACACTTACTCCCGTTGTAACTGTATTTCCAAAAATATCCTTATCTATAAAAGTAGTAAAAATACCACTACCATAGGTCCAGTAGTTTTCATCTGGACTCCATATTACATATGAGTCACATTCATTACCATCAGTAGATGGATATAACCATATTACTTCTTTGAACTCTGAATTAATTCCTGCAAATATTTTATCCTTGGCTGTAAGATTTAGTCTGTCAAATATGTAACGTCTTACTGTACAATCCAGAGTACGTACCTGTCCATCAAATACATAGAAGTTATCAAAGCCCATCCATACTGTACGACCATCATAATCTACAGCAGCATGTGGTGCTATCAATCCACAGTTAGATCCCATCTGTGTAAACTTAAATGTAAAGGGTGGACCAACAAATGTCTGTAACCAGAGTGCATTATCCGTCCAAATATTAACAGCATTTCTGGAACGTACTCCACCAATAATTCCTGTACCATCTGCAAGTTCTACTTCACCTGATGTGGAACTAACAGAAGGAACCCAATTTGTATAGTCTCCCTGATTAGCCCATCGTACTGTTAATGGACTATAAGTACCAGTTGGTGAAGAAGTTGTATTAAATGTATTAGCACCAAGAGCTATTAGATGTCTATCATTGGGAGATACCAATATAGAATTAACCGTAGTCGGTGTTGAATTAGTTGCTCCTGAAACTTTGACTACTCGTGTTGGAGAAGTAGATGCATCTGTATCAAAGAAATATATTGTTCCTTTCCTACGATTAGCTATTACATCTTCACCCCAATTATCCAGACTCCATTGTGTGATCTCACTGGAGAATGCAGTTGCTCCAGCAGAAGTTGGATCACTCCATTCTCTACCTGTCGTACTCTGTGGGAAGATACGTGCAGTCATATTTAAATTAGATGTAACATCTCCAGATGCACTTGCATTAGCCAAGGCCGTAATAATAATTTGTGTACTGGCAACAGATGTTACCGTAAATAATGGACCACCTACACTTACACCACCCACACTAGGTTTAGTTAGTATTAAGTTACCACCCACTGTAGCTGGTGTTACACTATTACTGGATGGTTTAAAGAATACAAAATCATTGGCAGCAGCATTATGGGCAGCAGCACATGAGACAGTTACAAGAGGACTACCTGCATTGGTTGTAACCTTACTTATCCCTACTGATGTAGGCTCTGTAGCATTATAGTCAGCAGCCCCATAACCAAGACCGGGAGTAGCATTTGATACTCCTGTAAAGATTGGATAGTGTGCTGTTGCCTGACTTGCACTGGATTGAGCAGCACTGGCTGTTGCTGATACAGTTATGGCAAAAGCATTAGCACTTATAACACTCACCTGAAACACACTCGTACCAAATATTATATTTCCACCTATGGTTACACCACCACTTGGTCCTGATACACTGGTAAAGAATACATAATCACCTGTACTTCTACCATGACCGGGAGCTGTTACCGTTACCGTGGTGGCTGATAAAGCTACGGTAAATGCATTCGTAATAGTTACAGAGGTAGATACAGGAGTTATATCAGTTATTGTATCTCCATTGTATTCATATAGTTTTTGAGGTGTACCAAACATTGCCCGTTTAAACTGATCATTATCTCTCCATGCAATCAAGTCACGAGCAGCACCATCAAATGTGGCTGATACTTTAGTTTCATAACCACGTAAGTTCTCTGGTTTACCTGCTCTAAATCTTACACGATCAGTGTCATACCAAGCACCCTCTTCAGCATACTGAGTCGTTTCCCGACGAATACCGGGAGTAAAATTTAACTTGACAAGTTTAGCATTTGAAGAGGACATATTTACCTATCAAAATCTAGTAGCACTACTGCATCAATAGTTGTGGCACTTCTTGCACTGTAAACCATTATATCTACATCACTTGCTCCTGTACTCAGAGTAGGAACTGTGGCTGATACAAATTGCCATGCAGTATTATAGCTTAATGTACGACTACCTGTACCATCCTGTATAAAATATATATTTCCTCCTTGTCCTACAGTACAATTTGCAGGAGCTTTTAAAGTTCTGTTCCCTGCCAATGTAACTAGGAAATTATTTCCCAAGGCAAAGTTCACACTAATACAAGCTGCATCTGTTACTGTAACAATCGGATTATAAGCTCTGGCTGATGTTGAAATAACAAAGCTACCAGACTTCATTGTTTTAGCACCAAGAAGAGTTATATCAGTGGTGACTGATACTTTAAGATATCGTATATCAGCAAGAGATGTATCGGGAACATTAGTTGCACATACACCAATATCTGCACTGGCTGCTGTACCTAGACTGAGTGCCTTTGTATTGGTTGCATGAACAGATGTTCCATCACAGATAACTAAACCTACAGCTCCAAACGGAATATCATAACCTTGCCCACTGGCAGTCTTCATCTTGACAATATCTGAGGCTGTAGTATTGGCAGATACTTTATTATTAATAACGTAGCTTTTGGAATTAGCAGGAATCACCAAAGAGATAGTATTATTCGTACCACCTACTGAACCTGTCAATTCTAGGAAAGCTGATCTTGTTTGATCTGCTGCTCCTTCATTCTGTGTTAATGTAACTGTTGCAGCCGATCCAATAGATACTGTTGTATATGAAGCTATAGCATCATCCAATAAATCAATAACTTGATTATTTAGAATAGTTCCCCATGTATTAGGGTTCTCACCATCGGCTTGCTTAGTAAGTCTTATTCTACTAGTATATGTTGATGCCATCTTTAACTCCTACTTAAAGTATGGATTCTTGTCATAAGGAACACTCATATCTCCTCCGACAAGACCACATGTTATTTTATCTGGAAAAGAGATCATAAAGAACCATCTTCCAGTATTTTGATTTAAAAATAATTCTGTAAGATTATTATCATTATCTAAACCCCACCAAACTTTAACTGTCTGTAATCTCTCTTTCAAATCTTGATGTACAAAGTCAGTATGAGAACAGGTCATATTTTTCTGAAATGGACGAGGAAAAATATTTATCCCTTCTTTAGTACTTTCTTGAGCATTAACATCAGCTAGAAATATAAATAGAATTGGTATTAATATAATTAAACATACAGTAATTAATAAAGTTCTCATGATCCTCTTTCATATTGTTTTACATTGGTATAATCAGGCCACGTATAATATTCTCCATTATTATTATATATTTTCTCATATACTATTTTAAAATTGTCAAGATTATTACAGTTATCTATGGCAGTACAAATAGTATTACAATGAGTACGAACAGAAGCAACATACTTAACTACTGCATCAGGTATAGCTTGGCTATTATCATATACATATCGTTGTACTAACCAATTGAAAAGTTCTATTCTTCCATATGCTTTTTGTTTACACTTTTCTTTATGATAAGGTTTTAATACAGACAAATGTTTTTCCGTTATGGAAAACTCTTCATTAACTGTCTCTTTATCTGCATCATAAGAATAAGAAGAAGTACCTACATTATAAAAAGCCAGATCAGGAAGATCTTTTTTATTTATATCATAGATATTAATTCGTTTCTTTTCCTCTGTAGTATAAAGAGTAAACATATTAGATGGATATCGTACCTCATCCAATATAATACATTTTGGAGTACTATAAGTTTCTTGTACTTTACCATCTTTAACTAAGGCCCACATATTAAACTCCTTTAATCTTTCCCTAATTCTGAAAAATCTTTTCCAATAAATTCTTTAAACATATCTCCTTTGATATATATAACAAAAGAGTCACCTATTTTTTTTGCACAGTATACTTCAACAAGAAGATTTCCATCTAAAAAATTCTGAAATAGATGGGAAGCTATAATAGCATACGAATCATGAAAAGGAGATTGAAGAACTCTTACATTTACTATATCAGAATCTTCTTGATTGACTCGTTTTAAAAATATATCTATTTCTTTTTTATTTAATTCCTTATAAGTAGCATTATACTCATGTTGATAAAAGCCTATTAATGAATCACGTTGCTCACTATTTTCACCACACGGAGTATTACGAAGACCTTGTTCATGTTCTTGCACAGAGACATCATTAGCCATTACGTCTACTGAGAACAGTCCTAAAAATAAACCTAAAACTAATTTTTTTATCATGGTATACCTGTTGCATCTTCAAATTTTTGACGTACACTTTTTGCTTCTTTCCACATAACTAAGTCGTGAGCATACTTATCTAATATAGTTGATTCATGTTTCATAGCTGCCCGTTCTATCAAAGTTCTAGCCGTACCATGAAACCCATTTGCCCTACTATTATTATGGTGAAAGCCGGGATTATTAATTCCAAGATGACCCCAAATTTGATTGAAGTTTTCAAATTGTACTATTTTAATACCGGGAAACCTATTTAGGGATAAATATTGTGGTGCCATAAAGTCCTCAGTTGCTTCCATCATCCATAAAAAATCATTATCCAACATTCGACGGAATATTTTAACTTGATAAGAATTAGGCCAATCCTTGTGAGATGCCCATTCTTGTGCCATTGAACTAGCTAACTTTGAAATCGGATGTCGTATTAAACCATAAATCTGACAAGTCTTAGGAGCTTTATCTACCTCAATAATTTCCCATCCATTCTTACGAGCCAAGGCTGCATACATAGTCATTGAACCTACTTTATGAGTTGCAAGAAAGGCTTTCGTTTTATCAGAATTTATCTGAAGTTGACCATGACCATTAGTTATTTCACTTCCCATTTATTAGCCTCTCTATTAAAAACAAGAGGACCAATCCAACTTAGTGTTTCTTCATCCCATTCATATTTATCATGCTGCTTACCATCTAACTCTGCTACATATACGTAAGTCATTGGGAACGGAATAGGAGGCTCCCATCTACAAGTTTCTTCATTTAATATAAAACTATTAAAAGGTTTTGGTCCAATAAAAGCATCTCGATTAGGATCATATCTATGACCGGCACCTGCATAATTTTTTCTTATAGATCCATTATAACTTGTTTGAATCCAAATTCCTCCATTGAAAAAATTTTCACACCATTCAATACCTTCTTGTTCATATTTATCGTCTATAACAACTACACGTAACACAATATTATTTTTATCTAATTCTGCAAAATGTGCCATAGTATTTCCTATTGAAATTGATATCTGATAATAACAATGCCAGAACCACCAGCACCACCTAATGGAGTTCCATTACCATGACCACCAGCTCCACCACCTGTATTTGCAGTTCCATTTGTACCAGTTCCATTGTGTGTTGCTATACCAATACCACCACCACCTGTACCAGCAGTACCTCGTGTTGAAGCATGACCATTAAAGCCACCACCACCACCTCCACCACCTCTTGTAACTGCACTGCCAGTTATAGAGTTTGACGTTCCATTACCACCATTACCACCATCAAAGTTGCCCGTCTTGTCATCTCCAGCAACACCTGCACCTCCACCTCCAGCACCACCACCATCAACACTAGCACAATCTCCTCCATCATTACCGTAAGCACCACCAGATCCACCACTATGGTTAGTTCCGGCACCACCACCAGAGGAATTTCCGTTAGAGCCTCCGTCAGCACCACCATAGTTGCCGTGAGCACCATAACCACCACCGTTACTAGTTATAGAGGAGAAAACAGAATTTGAACCATTACTGCCATTCGTTGATGTAGAATGTCTACCGGCTGCACCACCAGCACCAACTGTAATTGAATATGCTTGAGCAGCTACCGTGAAACCACTAGCAGCTCTAAAACCACCTGCACCAGCACCACCAGTGGCAGAACCTCCTCCACCACCAATAACTAAATACTCAACTTGATCTCCCGGTCCACCTGACTTACCAAGTTCTGTAACTGTGAATGTACCACTTGAAGTAAATGAATGAACTTTATAATCACCATCGGTAGTTATAGTACCACCAGTGGCTGTCATAAATGCAGCACCAGTAGCACCAGCAGCCATTAAATGATTTTGAAAAATACCCATTTATTTTATCCATATTCCTGTGTTAAGATTGCTTGTATAACTCCACCTTTACCATCAGAGGAAGCAGAAACAACAATATAATCTAATCTATCATTAGAACCATTAGATGTTGACATTGTAGGATCTGTTGCATCTATAAACTTCCAATCGGCATTATAGGCCATTGTACCACTACCACCCGATTGTACCAAGAATATACTTCCTGTTTGACCAGTTCGACATCCTGTAGGTTTAGCCAATGTATGTGCTGCTGTTACAGTTGTGGCAAAATTCTGTGCTGTACCAAATGCAAGAGATACAGAAGTCACACCATTAATAGCTGTAGCACAGACAACTGCTGCTGCACTCTTGGTAAGTTGTAATTGTCCTTCCAGACTACAATTACCAGATACTCTGACTGTACCAAGAAATCCTGAATTGCCTGTTATTGTAGCTGTACTAAGTAAATTTGTAGCACCACCAACACTTAATGTACTATTAAGACTTACAGCACCAGTAATCGTTGTTGTTCCTCCAACAGCCAGATTACCCACTAAGACACTATTACCTGATATACAAACATCATCATCAAAGTCTGCCTTACCAACTATTGTAGCTGTTCCACCTACACCTAAGTTTCCAGTGAGTGTCGTATTACCAGCAATAGTTACAGTGCTTGCAAAGTGAGCAGCTCCACCTACAGATAAAGTACTGGCAAGACTTACTGCACCAGTGATTGTAGTTGTACCACCAACAGCTAGATTACCTACCAGTATAGAGTTACCACTTACACATACGTCATCATCAAACTCTGCTTTGCCTACAACAGTGGCAGTACCACCAACTCCCAAGTTACCCGTAAGAGTTGTATTACCAGCAATAGTGACTGTACTTGCAAACGTGGCTGCACCACCTACACCTAATGTACCTGTAAGAGTTGTATTACCAGCTATTGTTACGGTACTTGCAAAGTGAGCAGCACCTCCAACAGATAGTGTACTTGCAAGACTTACTGCTCCAGCAATAGTTGTTGTCCCACCTACGGTTAAATTACCTACTAAGACACTGTTACCTGAGATACATACATCATCATCAAACTCTGCTTTGCCTACAACAGTGGCAGTACCTCCAACTCCAAGATTTCCAGTGAGAGTTGTGTTACCAGCTATTGTTACGGTGCTTGCAAATGTAGCTGCACCACCTACACCTAATGTACCTGTAAGAGTTGTATTTCCAGCAATTGTAACTGTACTGGCAAAATGAGCAGCACCTCCAACACTTAATGTACTTGCAAGACTAACAGCACCAGTAATTGTAGTTGTACCACCAACTGCTAAATTTCCTACAAGTATTGTATTGCCTGAAACACAAACATCGTCGTCAAATTCTGCTTTACCTACGGCTGTGAGTGTACCACCAACTCCAAGGTTTGCCGTTAATGTTGTATTACCAACTATTGTGGCTGTTCCACCTACAAATAGATTTCCACCTATAGTAGCATTATTAACAGATATATTACCTGTAATAGCAGCAGGAACATTAGTCAGATTAGCACCATCACCGTAGAATGCACTGGCACAAACCTTTGCATTTGCAGCCTGTACGTTTGTACCTGCAATAGTTACTGTACTGGCAAAATTAGCTGCACCTCCTACACTTAATGTACTGGCAAGACTTACTGCACCTGTAATAGTAGTAGTACCACCTACAGCTAAGTTGCCTACTAAGACACTATTACCCGATACACATACGTCATCATCAAACTCTACCTTGGCAGCAAAGGTTGCAATACCTGTTTGGGCCAGTGTTCCACCAAGAGATACATTCCCTGCTACATCAAGAGTACTGGCTAATGTTGCTGCTCCTGATACACGAACCGTACCAAGAAAACCAGCAGCTCCAGATACAGTGGCTGTACTTTGGAAATTAACAGCACCTGCTACACTAAGAGTACCACCTATACTAACATCACCAGCAACACGTAAAGTTGAAACAGAAACATTTCCTGTTTGTGGAACATTAGTCAGATTCGTGCCATCTCCATAGAAAGCACTGGCACATACTCGTGCATTTGCAGCTTGGATGCCTGTACCAACTATGGTAACAGTTCCTCCTACATTAAGACTACCTCCAATGGATGTATTTCCTACAACGGATAAGGCTCCTCCTACACCAAGAGAATCTCCCATTGTAACGGCTCCAGCTATAGTAGCTGTATTAGCCACATTCAGTGTACTGGCTAGAGATACTGCACCAGCTACATTCAATGTACTTGCTAATGATGTTGCACCTGCTACGGTTACAGTCCCAAGTAGATTAGTAGCTCCTCCCACAGATAGAGCACCTGCAACACTGACGGCTCCTCCTATGGTAGTTGTTCCACCTATGTTAACATTACCAGATACGGATACATTTGTTTTAAATGTACCAGCACCTGAAACTGTTACGGTACTTGCAAAGGTAGCTGCACCTGTTCCTTTAAATGTACCACTTACCGATACATTACCAGCCACATCCAGTGTACTTCCTAGACTTACTGCACCTGTAATGGTGGTCGTTCCACCTATGGCTACATTACCGACAAGGACGGTATTACCACTTACACATACATCATCGTCAAACTCTACTTTACTTACAAACTGAGAAGTTCCACTAACATATACATTCCCTACTACGGATATATTACCTACACAGACATTCCCACCTACACTGGAATCAACTCCTGTTAAGTTAGAACCATCTCCATAGAAGGCACTTGCACATACTTTGGCATTGGCTGCTTGTACATTGGTACCACCTATTGTTACTGTACCTCCGATACTTAAATCACCAGCAGCAACTACAGAACCATCTACATCTAATTTACCAGTTATCTGAATAGCATTTGTAGCAACCTTCATTGCTATATTAGTTGCATCTCCAGTTTGAAGATAAGTAAGAGTAGATGTAGCACCTGAATTAGCACTTACATTTAATTTTAAGAGCTGCTTATATGTATCAGCTATTTGTCGTCCAGTTAATGTACTCATATTGCTTGCCACCCTCTATCTTCTGCATCCCAATTATTAGTAGCAGCTTCCCAATCAATCTGCCTACCACCAGTATCAGGACGTGGGTTACGTATTACCGGGTTATCTCTCACATCAGGTACTTTGTTTAAAGGACTATTCTTCAGATCATATTGACCATCAAAATCCTGTGGGCATACCAGCATCCCATAACTATTTAATTTCATTAATCTATGTGGATAAACAAATCCACATGTATCACACATTGCCAGAGCATTTTTATTACTAGCCATTAAATATAACCTAATTTTGGTCTAAGAAATAGATTTGCTCTTTCTCTATCTTCATCCAATGCCGTCTTTAATAATTGCTCATAATTAGATTTCAACATTCCTATACGATCTGGTTCTGTACCGGGAGTTTTCATGGAAAGATAATAAGATAAACCACAAGTAAGTGGTGGAAGAAATCTTTTAGGCATATCTGCATTCTGACCAGCAGATCTATTTACATCTTCCAGTTCTCTTATACCTTCAATATTTAAAATATCCGTTGAATTTTCAGGAATAGGCCATAGATATATTGTAGGATTATCTCTATCTCTCTTTATGGTAAACTGAGTAGGTCTTCCCGTTTGTGTCTTATTAGGAACAATTTGATATTCTTCAAAGCTAATTCTTTGAAGTTGAATATCTGTACCATCTCTACGTAATACTACTTCCAATGCATCCAGTGTACTATCAGATAGTGCATAGGTAGTAGTACTTGTACTTACCGTTACCAGAGTTGTATAGGTAGACCAAAGAAGAATACCTCTGTTCTGCCAATCTTTTAACATAAGATTAATAGAACGACGAGCAGAAGCAGGAGTATGACCGAGAGTTTGCTCTCCCCCGATCATCTCCGTAGCTTCTTGGATCACCTCATCTATATCTAGATTAAAGTTAAATGTTCCTGACGTTGCCATTTTAAACTATTTCTTCTTACCATGATCATGATGATGTTCACCCATGAAGAAGCCAACAACACCTGCTACACCACATGCAATCATGGCTACGGTTTGCCATGTACCGATTGGTGATAAAAGACCAATCATGGCAAGAATACCTGCCATTGCTGCATAGGATGAAGGCTCTTTAAATCTACATATAATATGATTCATTTTTTTTTCCTCCTTGTTTTCTTTTTAACTTCTGTGCCATACTTTTTTTTCCACTTATCATAAATCTTACGTTTCTTTTCTTTAAGATACTTTCTTTGTTTTTCAGATTTAAAAGGCACACTACTTTACATGAATTAACGGAACACTCATGTCCTCTATCTTGAACGATTTCCCCTTTTCATAACTTTCATTTGTTACGACAGGATGGGGTGTTCCTACAACATCTGGTCCTTTTCTGGCTGCACCATAACCTTGACCTGTAGGTTTCCCATTGATCTTTTCCAGATCAGGGGGAGATTTTAATAATGTATGTGGTCCCATTTCATTCTCCTTTATTAAACTTTTCCACCAGCTTTATAACCCTTCATAATTTTTCCACCACGTTTGTTAATCTCTACATCAAGTTCAGTATCTTCTGTAGTAATACCTTCATATCCTCCAGTTTTTTCAAATTCTTTCCACTCTTTTTCAAATTCTTCTATAGCTATTTCATCAGGTGTTTTTTTTGTAGACATAATCTATTTCCTACTTATCATAAAATTGGGAAACTTCAAGGTTTCCACCCTTCCAACGAGATACTGTACCACCCTTCCTACGAGATACCTTACCACCTTTTTTATATAATCCTGCTCTTGATGGATCTTCTGTAGAATCAGGATCAAGAAGTCTTTGTATTTCTACTGAAGGGGTAGTTCTTCCTCGTGCAGAGTAAACTTTTTCTCTAGCTTTATCTCCTCTAGCTCTTCCTAAAAGTTTTTCTATAGCTCTAATAGAACCTCTACGTATTTTTGCTTTCTTTAAATCCTCTTTTCCAATTCCCATTGGTTTGGCTGTTCTTTTCTTAGCAGGAAGAGGAATATCTTTTTTTGTAAACCCAAAAGGAGGACGTTTTTCTTTAGTTATTTCTACATTTTTTTTAGGTGTAGCTGAAACAACTCTGGGTGAAGTTCTGTTTTTTAACGACTTTCGTTGTTCTTCTTTATGTTCTTTTTTTAAACGATAACGAGTACCTCCCGGTCTTCCACTTGATCTCGTTGGATCTACTTCCCATTTATGTCTATCAGCTTGAATTTGTTTAAGAGTTGTACCTTCACCAGTTTTAGATATTTGACTAGCACCGCCAGCAGCTCTACTAATCTCTTTGGATATTTTAGTACGATTAACCATTACTGTGCTCCTTGTAATACGGTGTCTGGTCCTCCCACTGGATTACGGGGAGTCTCCATGTCATCCTGTCTCATACGTCTGGCCTGATTTCTCAAGGCATCAATTGAATTTGTGTAACTACTCTCCCATACCTGTACAATATCCCAGCTCTTGGTAAACTTGGAAGATTCTACCATGCAAGCATTAAATAAAGCATTATAGGTAAACTCACTGAAATAATTAGAAGTTGTAGCACTTGTTCCTGTTGCAGAAGATAATGCAAGAGGTCTACGAGTATATTGTATTTCTCCTGCCAAAGCAGAAGTAGGAGTGGGAACTACATAAATAGATGTATTATTTTTTCTGGCATAGTATCTGGGTGTACCTACAGATGCACTGGCATAAGGCCAGTAATCTATGGCATACTCATAAGTTCTTTGCAGGAGTGAAGTTTTAAGAGAAGATGTACTTGTGGTAAAGTTTACATTTCTCACAACTAGAGCATCCACAGGAAGACTCACTGTAGGACTAGAAGCAGTAAATGTAAATGAGACAAAGTTATCCAGACCGGGATCATCAAGTTCTTTCACTAGACGATCTTCAGCCTTCTCAACAAACTTTGGGATCTGATCCGCATACTCTGTTGAGTCATTCTCTGATGTACTGATTAGATCAGCTTTGAGAAACGAATAATTAGGCATAGGATATTATCCTAGTATAGCAGTTACTGGTCCAGCATCTGGTGCAGATACGGTTACTTTACCGTAAATCGGTACACCAACTTCTCCGAAATAAGTATCAATTACTCCATTTGCCTGAATAGCTAGTCGAATAGCTGTTCCTTGTGCAGTCTTATTTGTAATCTGCTGCTCACCTATTAATTCAATCATTCCTGATACAGTTGCTGTAGCATGTATAGCCACTATACGAGTAACCGTACCATCACCACCTACGGTAGCTCCTGTATCTACCCTTTTAAGTGGACCACTTCCAACTGTTGCCATTGCAACTGTAAGATTTGAAGCCATTTTGTTCTCCTTTATTTAAACTTTACCACCGGCTTTATAGCCTTGCATTATTTTACCACCAGATTTTCTTTTTACTAAACCACCAGTTTTCCATTTGGGTGGTAATCTATCAAGTCCTTGACTTATATGATCTCCTACTTCTGCTGGATCAAAACCTCTATCTCCTAAGATATCATAAATTTTTAAAGCTCTTTTAGAATTACCTAAATCAGAAAAAGATAAATCTGCAAGTTCATCATAATATTGTCTACT
>Ga0208179_1001312_pt1 | contig 12947 bp, 25 predicted proteins | sample Malvired_Geostar_FD_184238 | JGI IMG/M metagenome (GOLD analysis project Ga0208179, IMG submission 184238) | Marine viral communities from the Global Malaspina Expedition - Malaspina viral metaG DeepMed_Geostar (SPAdes) (version 2) | ecosystem: Environmental > Aquatic > Marine > Oceanic | place...
GGTTTTGACTATAGGGCGACCGCGACACCTCTTAACGGTGGCTGGCCCTAAAGCCTTATGGCATAACGACTTGCGTCGATGCGGGGCGGCCCGCGCAGCCGTAACTCCTTTGGTAGTAACGACTTAGGGAAATTAGCAGAATTATTTAAGTTTTAGGCTTGACTTTGACGATAATATATATATAATGGAAGCATCAGAAGGAAAAACAATGCATCTAAACAAAAAAGAAATTGAGTTCGTCGCGGAAAACATCATCCGATTTGACGAAGTGACTCAAATAAAAGTCAACGACGTAGAGGTCAGAATCCTTGGTCGAGCCAGTGGTGGAACCTTCACCGCTGCTTTGTATCGCACCAAAAATATGTCTGCGATTTATAAATACCATTTGGCCGAACGCGAAGCGGCACAAAAACGAATTGAAGAAATTGCTCGCCCAGCTAAGGATATTCCGTGGGCGATAATGTGTAAAGTTTGAATTAGACTGGCCTTGGCCGACATCACCTTTTTGGAGAGACAAAATGGAAGAGCATGACTACGACCTGGACGAAGATGCCGCTTGGGACGACTACGACGGTCAACCGGACGAGTATACCGAGTGGCAAGATTTTATGGGTGGTGATGAGTATTACGACCACAGCGAAGCCCAGGAGTTCTAACTCCTTGCCCTGAAACGACTTACGTCGTGGCGGGCCCGCCTGCAAAGGCCTAAGTCCTTTGGTAGTAACGGCTTAGAGAAAATTAAAAAATTGTTCAAGATAAGGGTTGACAAAGCCGATAATAATAGTATAATGGAACACATGACTGATAAATGTAAATACTGCGGCAAAGAGGTTAAGGGACAGGAAAAATATCGGGGTGCGGAAATCACTCACGCTGCCTGTATCTATAAGGCAATGGCTCCGATTCGGGCCAAAGTAACGCAATTCCGAAAAGGTAAATAAATGTATCACGATGATAATTTTGGCGAGTGGGAAGGCATGGAGCCTGGACATCCTGACTATGAGGACAACGTGGCGTTTTATCGTCAGGTACAAGATGAGTCCGTCGAAAAGGAATGCTCGGATTGTGGGCGTATGGTTATGCTTCGGCCTGATTACTGCCGTTGTAATTCTTGTTGTGAACGTATTGAACGTGGTTGGCAATATTAAAAGGGATTGATTATGCAAGAATGGGAAGAAGAACTGGACACAGAGAATATGGCAGAGTGGTGGGATGAGGAAGACCCGCAAGAGTGGCTTAGCGACCCCATTCACATCGACGACCAATACGGATGGTGGAAACCGTCTCAGCCAACGTAGTCGGCTGGCGAGTTGTGGCGTAGTCAGCGGAATCTATATATGTATGAGACTAATTTATATTTTGCGTGCGGTGTAGCTGTGGTGATGTTGGGGATTATGGGATTCGACTATTTTCGTAACCTCTGATGGTGTAAGCACTTAGAGCAACACAGGCCCGCCCGCGCCGACGTAAACCCTTACTGCCAAACGACTTAAGAAAATTCACCTTTTTATTAAAGAAAAAGGGTTGACTCTGCCGATAATATATGTATAATGGGAGCATAAGAACGAAAGGAAAGACAATGAGCAAAGACCAAAAGCCACAAGTACAGATTCACCCTGACGGCATTATGGGTTCACCAGAACACAACCCAGACCCTCGCACTAGTCGAGGCGTTCGCCGTCGCCAGCAAAATCATCCAGAGGGTATCGCCCCAAGCCATCCAGCTTGGAAAGAAGGCGGTCTGATGTGTCAACCGAAACCGAAGAAGAAGAAGAAGAAGGAGTCCTAACCGTATGTTGTTTTTGAAAAAGAGACAGTTGAAAGATTGTCACGTTGGAGATGTGTGTATGCTTGATTATGGCAAGAATAATTCGCAGGGCGATGTTCGTCGAGTTGGAACCATGATTGAAAAACGGAATGTCAAGGTTCATCCGATTAGTCCTACTCAAGCAGCACTACACAAGATTGACCGTAGCTGTTGGCTTATTTCACTGGCTGAACGCAACGGCAACGTGCGTCGTTTTTACGCCGAGGACGTAGCGAATCGCTCTCGTCGCTTGACTTGGTTGGCTAGGGTTTGCCTGAGTGCCGTAGGAATTAAATTTCCCAAGCTCGAATCCGGTAATCAGCAAATGACCGAAGGTCGAAAGCTATCTTGGGAATATGGTTTTGTAAAGCAGGGAACTAAATAATGGAAGAATACGACGACATTGACCGAATCTTGAATGAATTGGACAATAGCCCGCTAAACGATGAGTTTGGTGACGCTTACGATGACACCGACGACTTCGACTTTGGTTTTGAAAAGGAAAGAGAAGAGAATGGCTTTGCTAATTTCGACTTTGACCCCGAAGAAGCAAAACAGATGCAAAAAGAGGAACTCGACCGCATACGCGAGTCCGAAGGACATGTGGAGGATGACGAAGATTATACCGAAGTAGAGGACGACGGATATTCTTATTAGCTAAAAAAAGAGGGCTTGCCACGATTCAGTGCCTATATATGGACGGACTGGTTAAGCCCTCTTATTTTTCTATCTTGTTGGTATCAAACGACTTACGTTGATGCGGGGCGGCCCGCGTCGCCCTAACTCCTTTCATAGTAACGACTTAAGAAAATTCACCTTTTTATTAAAGGAATCCCCTTGACTTTGCCGATAATATAAGTATAATGAGAGAAGCAAAGGAGAGATTATGAAACCTGCTGAGAAAAGTTTTGGAATGGAAGCGGCCATAGCCGATGCGTTTGGCTTTGTCCCTTCGTTGCACATCGTTGCAAATCAATGCGTCCCTGCTCCAATTGGTTGTGGCAAGGACGTTACGTTTGACTCATTCCGCGATGAGTTGAGCGTTCGTGAGTTCAAGATTAGCGGCATGTGCCAAGAGTGTCAAGATAAGTTTTTTGTAGAGGATGACGAATGAAGTTATTAGGTATCGGAAGTAGTCTAGAGGTTTCGGGTCACGTTGGAGTAGTCACGGCTATTCGCGGCGTTCGCGGAAAAGATAAGACGGTATCGTCGGCGGTCACGGTTTACATTGGCGACATCGGCAAAAGCGTCGAAATATCTGGCGACGAAATTGAAAAAGAACTTGACAAGCAGGGATAATCTGCTATAATAGAGGTCTACTGAGTTGAGTTGAGAAACTCATTTTTCCACTTTCCCCTTTTTATGGAGTATGTCACATGCAAGTTGCACTTGACGACAAGAAGAAAACTCTGACGATTACACTTCCGTTGGAGGCTCCTGGCACAAAGTCTGCCAGTGGCAAAACCGAGATTGTTGCGACGACTCGCGGCAATAAGGCATCCGAAGTTATGTTTGATGGCAAGCCGATTACGGTTGGCCTGACGGCGTATGTTAAGCCCACGGCGTAGGCTGTGGCAAGCAGTAGGGTAGACAGGGCAACGTCCCTTACCCTGCTGCTATTTTTGGGGTCGAGAGGGTTCGACTGACAGTAATTCCCAATGGGCGACTGGGCAGGAATCGGGTTCAATTCCCGGCGACTCCACTAGATATTTTCTAAGCGGATAGCTCCCGTCTTAGAGGAAGGTGGCTGAATAATCTCCGGTAGAAGGGAGATAAGGTGCGTGAGGCTTGAGCAATGCCAAATGGTGAGCAGAGAGCTAGCGGTGGACGCGACTGACTACTTCTTCAAGAGCGTCATGCGGGTAATAAAGCAAATCCCGTCCTTCCATTTTTAAATCATCTAAGTGCCTACTGCGTAACGACTTACGTCGACGCGGGGCGGCCCGCATTGACCTAACCCCTTTGATAGTAACGACTTAAAATTATTTAAAGTTTTGGGGTTGACATTGCCGATAATATATATATAATGGAAGGCATAAGCAGTTCTTTGACAATTCAATATGCCCCAGTGGTGTAATCAGGCAACACATTTCTGGCGTACATTGGTATATAGAGTTTGACTAACTCTATATGGTAATGCTATTGGTAATAGTCACCCGATAGTTGTGACGACTAGGGAAGTTGAGGTTCGAATCCTTCATGGGGCAGCACATTCTGAGAACGGGGCGTCATACTCGAAAGAGAAGTCCAATCACGCCCACAAGCCCGCAAGGGTAGAGAGAAGTAGGGTTGGCCCAAGTCGAGTGAGTATAAACACGGTTAAGCCACTGACGACTATAAATAAGCAGTGGTGGGAGCATATCATCCCTCACAAGAAAAGGATATGCGAGCTTTCCAATGCTTGAACCATAAATTGGAGCGGTCACAGATGTTTGGCGGTATCAAGCTGTGGTCAGTAACAAGCCGCCTCTCTTTTATTGGAGCCGTAGCACAATTGGCTAGTGCATCGGATTGTCTATCCGAAGGTTGTGGGTTCAAGTCCCATCGGCTTCGCCTTTTGTTTCAGCCAACGTAGTCGGCTTGCGGTCATAGTGATAGCCAGCGAAAATATAGAGAGAGATGCGGGTTCAATTCCCGTCACCAGCCGAGCATCGGGTCATCGAGTGAATCGGTGATATGCGGGTATCGAGGGGTAGTTTAAAAAGGTAAAATACTCTCTTGCTTTCTAACTCATTGTGGTGTAAGTACTTAAGGCGACGCAGGCCCGCCCGCGTTGACGTAAACTCTTACCACAAAAGGACTTAGGGAAAGTTTTATTTTTGTTCAAGTTTCGGCTTGACTTTGCCGATAATAATAGTATAATAAGAACATAACAAACGCCAACCATAGGAGAAGTCGTGTTATGAAATTAGTATTTGGAAAAGCTAATGCAAAATTGCGTGAACTCGAACGAGTTTTAGAGGTCAAATTAGTCACGTTTTCGCTGCTGTCTGGGTTTTCTTGCCCGTATGCGAAAGAATGTCTAAGTCAAGCTGTGGAAAATAGCGAAGGCAAGCGACATATAGAGGATGGAAAGCATACCGAATTTAGGTGCTTCTCTGCTAGTCAAGAAGTCCAATATACCGGCGTGTATAATTCCCGCAAGAACAATATGGACATTCTCGAAGTTGCCGCACAATCCTATATGGAAGCAGCGGATATTATCGAGAGTAGTCTACCGCCGAAGTCAACCTGTGTCCGTATTCACGTTGGCGGGGATTTTAAGACACAAGCATATTTTGATGCGTGGCTAGAAGTCGCCAAGCGTAACCCCAACATCCTATTTTACGCATACACCAAAAGCCTCCCATTCTGGGTAGCTCGTCTAGGCGCCCTAGAGTTCATCACCAACTTTGTTCTAACGGCTAGCCGTGGTGGTTGGAGAGATGACCTAATTGAAAAGCATGACCTACGGGAAGCGGTTGTGGTATTTAGCGAAGAAGAAGCAGATAGGCTAGGCTTGGAGATAGACCACGATGATAGTCACGCCGCTGACCCCAACTGGCGAAATCTCAACTTTGCCCTACTTATTCACGGTTCACAACCTGCCGGTAGTAAGGCGAGCAAAGCGTTACAACAGTTAAAGAAAAAAGGTTGGACTGGCTACGGTAAAGAGAAAGGCAGGGTAAAAGTATGAATCACTATAGAGTAAATTTTTCTCAGGAGGACGTTGACGGTCGTCTCTTCGACGGCTGGACTGAAGTTAATGCTATGAATTTCGATGATGCCAAAAATCGAGTCATAAACGAGTTTGATGCTGTGGTCGAAATTTTTACTATTCTGCTGTTTAAGCGTGGCGATGTTCCCCACGATATGTCCAGCGGCTGCTGTTCGTCGTAAGCTGTTGGTACATAACGACTTAGAACGATGCGGGCCCACCCGCGACGACCTAACCCCTTGCTCTATAAAGAGTTAGGGGTTTTTTATTTTTATTAAAGTTTTGTCTTGACTTTGACGATATATATAGTATAATGATTAATGCAAGACCTGCGCCTCAACCGGATGGTTCTGATTACCAAACCCGTCAGACGGCAATGAGGAAAGCCGTGGCGCCGCAACAAGACCTCATTTTTTTAGTCTCAGCCAATGTAGTCGATTTGGCGTTTGTGGCGTAGTCAGCGAAATGATAGGGCTTGACAAATTCCCTAAAATCTAGTATAATAGGTCATAGCAAGGAGGAGATAATGATTAAAGTCCATGTTCGTTGGATGGTTCGTAAAGACTTGGATATAGTCTGCGAGATTGAGAAGGAATGTTTTGAATTTCCGTGGGAGGGTAGCGATTTTACTGCGGCAATGCGACAACGTAATTGTATTGGTCGCGTAGCAGAGGTTGATAGTCAAGTCGTTGGCTATGTCATATATGTGATGAATCAAGACAATATAGAAATTACGAATCTGGGTGTTAAGCGTAAGCTGCGACGTAAGGGTGTCGGCTCAAAGATGGTCTCTCAGTTAATTGGCAAGCTGGATTTAAAGAGGCGTCCAAAACTTATTCTGACTGTTAGAGAATCGAATGTTACTGCACAATGCTTTTTCCGCGATGTTGCACAACCAGGGTTTAAGGTAGTCAAGATTGAATCAGACCTCTGGGTAAATGCAGACGAGGGGAGTTGGAATCAACCAGAGATTCTTGAGGACGCTTATCACATGGAATATAGATTAGGTGAATGGTCTGCGAATAATAAGCACCTTACCAATCGTATTACAGATTATGATACGTCACTTACGCCATGGACGTTAGCCCATCGGGAAAAATAAATGAAAATCGGGTTGACAAACAAAAATAATCTGCTATAATGGTATAGTAAGTTAAAGTTAATTTGAAAAAAGGATTATATACATGGACACGAGATTGCAGCAACCACCCATTCAAAAAGCCCGTACCCTATCTGATATGCCAGTCGGTGCTACCCTAGAGTTTTGGTATCGTGGTAATGGCGACCATCCTGAACAATACCGTCATGTTCAAGTTACAGAGATTCGAGATAATGGCATCCTTGCCGAAGATACAGAATATGGTGGAACAAAAATGTTTCTGAATAGTCAGGCTAGTGATATTGACTTAGTTGATAATGTGGCGGGCGTGACCGTTGCTGCCGATGACATTCCTGATACCAGTTGGCGAAATGCTTATCCGACTAATTCCGACTTTGATATTCGTACTGTAAATTTTGTTGACGCAAGACAACAGATTTGTGACGAATCCACTTTGGACTATGACTTTGTTCAGTCTTTGTCAGGTGAACAACTTGCCAAGCTATACAAAGCCGTAAACCAGATACAACAAGATGTGGTTTTTGATAACGGTGTCTTGAAGGTTGGCAAACAGGCGCATAATACAACGGCTGCGCGATTTATTGATTCTATCGAAAATCGCTTAGACGTTACTGACCCTCTCATTCTTGTCGAAATCGCTAAGTTAGTAGGCATCAATGCTAAGTACACAGGCGACGACATTTTTCAAATTGAACAGGAGTAATTAGAATGGCGACGAAGACTAAGGTAACGATGGACGCTCTGACCTATGCAGAACGATTTAATGCAGTCGTAGGTGGCATGGCATCATTTGATGAAACAAGTGATGGTTCCAAGCTAGAGCCAAAAATGGATATTATCGTTGGCTCTATCGTTCCATCGACTCGTAGAGGTATTGCGGCGTACAATGGAATGTCATATAATGCAAGCCTTGCAAGAGAGAAGGCATATCGCAAAAGTGGTGTGAATTTGTCCGAACTGCCAAAAGGCAAACGAGGCAAATCTATTAACGTGGATGCAATCAATGAAGCATTGGCCGAAAGTGTCGTTGCTTCTAGTATGTAATCATTTCTCCGCGAAGTAGGGCGCGTTAGTTCGCGCCTTGCTTTGTAGGGTTTTTTATTATTTGGGAGAACAAGATGATAGACCCGCAAAACATCACTAACTTTGACCGCGACCTTGAAGAACTGGAAGAGTTTCTCTTATTTGGTATACTGACTGCCGGTGGGAGAGCAGATATTGCAGCGAAGGCTGTAAATGATTTGGCCGCACGTTTGAAAATTACATGGAATAACGAAGTGTACCGACAAATCAACGACCCTAGAATAAGTTTGATGCGGCGGCTCTCTGATTATGTTTGTGTATCTGTGCTTGGAACGGATATGCTGCCATCGGAGTTTCTTGCTGGGAAATTTAAGAAAATGGGAATCAGGTGGCACAATCAAAAGGCTAAGAGTGTTATCCGACTGATGGAGACATTGTATCCAATGGGTGGACTTGATGTATTGGCGCTTGCGACAAAACCTCTGGAAGTAATAGAAAAATTGCCTGGGGTTGGACGTAAGACGGCGCGATTCTTTATTCTGCATTCTAGGCGAGGTGCTGACTGTGCTGTACTCGATACGCATGTGCTAAAATACTTGCGTGATTCTGGAGTACCCAATGTTCCCAAGTCAACGCCGAGCAGCAAGAGTGAATATGAAAGACTAAGCAAAGAGTTTATGCTGCTCAAACCAGATTCCGTATCATTGGCCGAATTTGACTTAAAGATATGGAAAATGTACGCAAGTGGTTATAAGGCAACGACTTAGGGCAACGCGGGGCCGCCCGCGCCGACGTAACCCCTTTGATAGTAACGACTTATGGCAATTAAGGGTTTTATTAAAGTTTTGGGGTTGACGATGCCGATATATATAGTATAATGGAAGCATGTTAGACAGTATCACTTTTACGAGGAGAATCAAGAAATGGTAAATGCAACTCTAGGCGACGGTGCGAAGATTGGTGAAGCGGGCAAACATTTTACGGACAGTCAAGACAAGGACTCTAGCTTCCGAAACATCTCAAGCACTTGGACTGCTCAGTGTATGTCGTTCGACCAAGGACGGCAGAAATTAGCTACTCAGCAGTCTCAGATTCAAGACCACCGCGAAGCACTCAGCGGTTGGAAACCAGTGGTCGATGCAAAGGGCCGTTTTGCGGTGCGTCGTCTTGCTGATGGACGCGACTTTGTTCCCACTGAACATGCGCTAAAGCAAATCGCCGTTGTGGGCGAAACTTCCGACTGGTTCCTACAAGACCTGCGTAGCCCAAAGAAAAGCAACAAGGTCAAAGAGGAACATAAATTCCAGCGTGACCGTAGCGATGCGGAATTGTTGGTGAAGGTCGTGGAGCATACTCTGTTCAACAAAGAACGTATCGACCAAGACAAAAAGCGTCTGTTCCGCACTTGGTCAGACGGTACGCTTCGTGCGTTGTTGTCTGAACAGTACGCCATCGTGAATAACGAATGGTATCTCGCTGTTTTGCAGGAGTTGATTCCTGGTGGTTTATTGTCTCATTGGAGAGGTGATGCGGATACGATTTTCGGCAATGTCCTCATTCCCGATACTATTCGGCAAGAATCGGATTCGGCTTATGGCGGTATGTTGTCCGTAGGCAACTCCGAAATTGGCCTACGTCGCATCATGTCGCTACCTTCGACGTTTCGTGCCATCTGCATGAATGGTTGCATTTGGGGCGAGTGTAAGGGCGATAGCGTTCGCAAGGTACATCGTGGCGATGTTGACCTTTCCAGCTTGAAGCACGAAATTCAGCAGAATCTCAATAAGCAGATTCCCTTGCTGGACAGTGGCATCACGCAGATGCTTGGCACTCGTAGCCGTGGATTCGGTAATGCCTCCACGATTCAGATGCTCTGTGCGTTGGCTAAAACGCTAAGGATTAACCGCAAAAATATGGTTGGGGTTCGCAACTCCTTCGATATTGAAACGGCTATTCTGGGCAACTCGGCCAAAACGTCCTTTGGACTGATTGCTGCTCTTACTCGGCATGGTCAATCGCTGGACGCAAACGAATGGGTATCATTCGACCAGTTGGGCGGTAATCTCACTACGCAAACGGATTCCAAGTGGAACTCGATGCGAGCGTTGGCCTGTACGATTACGGACGACGACGAGATTAAAAAGACCATTGGCATCAGCGTCTAGTCTTATCCTCTCTGATAAGGGGTTGCGGATATTCCGCGCCCCTTTTCTTTTTTTGCTTAAAACGCTACGAGAGGTGTATATTATGGAAATAGTGCTATTGATTCTGATGTTGGCCGGTATGATAACCGGCATAAGGGAAATGAAAAAATGAAACTGTTTGTATACTACAATCTGCACAAACATAAATGGTCAAACCGCGACTGCAAAACACGGCGAGTGATTGACCACTCACACATCCAGGTTTTGCGCGACGTGGCCTTTAAAGTTTCTGAGGCTGGTAGACGAAGAGTTTTAAAAGAACGCCGTAAAAACGTGCATGCGGGCTGTGAGGGCATGATGCTGCCGCATGGTGGAAGAATGCGGCGGGCTTTGCTTGACATAGCGCGTGAGCTTGAACCGGTGACGTATGACCCATACAAATACGATTCATTCGTGCGGCGTGCCGATGAAACCCCTGTGTGGCTGGCAGAGGCCGTTGTTATGATAAATAAACAGGTATTTGCCCTAAACCCTTACTAGCAAAAGACTTAGGGCGGCGCGGGGCCGCCCGCAACGACATAACCCTATACTAGCTAACGACTTACGGGATTGTTCTCTATCGCGTTAATCGCCCTGTACAGAGAATTGAGTAGGGCATCTATATCTAACGCATCATAAGCATGATATGACGCGTCGATTTGCGATTTGTGCACCGCCAGTCCGTGCAGGGCCCGTCTGGCCTGCAAGTTATCGGTAAACTTATCGAGAGCGGCCTTAATAAATTTGGGGTCTGTCATCCTTAGTCCTCCAATACATAACTCCAATAACGGCTATCAGTTTTCTCTTGTTTTCTATCCCACAGAATACTGCGGGCAATGTATGACGGTACTCTCCGCTTACGGCATTTAGCCAACCAATAATCCTCAATATCCTTATAATACTTCGCATGTTTGGTCTGATTTAAGCCATACGCTTGGAACAGGTGCGTATCCATACAAGTTACCTTTGCCTCATTCGGATAAATCATCTCCAGCGAGAAGGATACCTTGGCGATGCCAAGGCCCAGAATGTTCTTGACCAGAGCATCTCTCCACTTTTGCCAGTTACCACTCTGATACATATACTTCTGAGGGTCTTGCCAAAATCGGGAGGCAAACTGCGAAACGAATCTGGTGCGATTCCTATGCAGACCGACTCTGCTCTCAACCAACAACTCCATAAGCTTATCGTCGCGGTTTATCCATTGCGTCCAATCTTTGACTGCTTCGTATCCACGCACATTGGATTCCCAGCTAGTATGGACAGACATAAACGCGAACAACCATCGTTTGAATGATTCACATTCGGTTTGGGGCTTTACGCTTTCCCAATAATCTTTATAGCGTTTAATCTCTTTTTTGTTGAGAGAATTAAATAACGCATCTACTGCCGTGCAATCCATCATATCGGCTTATTCCCTAAATGTCCACGTTTCCAGATAACTAAATCAAATTCCGCTGGAGTTAATCCCGCCGGTACTCTATCTAAAAATTCCTGTTCCAATCGTGCATATGTTTTGCCGGTTGGAGTTTGTCCCGGTACGCATTCTACACCTTGTTCCACCAACCATCTAAGGATATGAATATCCAACGTAGCATGTTGCACGTTTTCTCTGGACGACATGACAAAAAATCGGGCCGTCTTTGGGCCAATACCCTTAATGGATTCTAGCTCGGGAACCGTAACCGTTCGCAGGTCAAGTTGCCCAACGTGGGCAATTGTATTCCCCTTTTGATTATAGCACCCAATGCCCACTATTGCCAACATACGGCAGTATGTCTCCGGTATGTATGCGAGCACCTGCTGCACGGCATAGAACTCGTTCCGGTTTCGAACTGACAGGTCGGGCATGGCATCGACGAAACTTCCATTTTCGATATACGGAACGTAGTCGGCTGATAAATTCTTAAGTGGAACATATGCCCCAGTAAGAAGTTGTAATGCCTGATAAAATCGGCCAACTCGCGGTGCAACGGTGCTTGCTCTTTTGCCCGCAACACAAATACAAAAAACGAGCAGTTCCTCTAGCTCGGCATCGTCGTAATCATATCGGACTATTCGTAACGCATCAATCATTTTGTTCTCCAGTATTCCTATTATACTATATTATCGTCATTTGTCAACCCAGAACTTTAATTTTTTTTAACTCCTTTGATAGTAACAGTTTACGGCAGCGCGGGCCCGCCCGCATTGACATAACTCTTTTCCTCACAACAACTTATAACAAAATAAAATTTTTTTCCCTGAGACTCACTCAGACACAACCCCTTTACCACACAGAACTTACGTTGACATATCAACGAACTGTGATATAATATAGTGTGACACGGGATGGTTCAATAGCAGGCAAGCGGTGTGTCTCAGCCTATGCTGCCGCATCGGTCTGGTATAGGTCATAGTCAGCGAAATTCCGGTAGTCAGTGTCTCTGCCAAAACATCCAGAAAGTCTGCGGATAGTCTGTAGTCAGCGAAAATATGGAGGTTAGTAAAAATGTGGAAAATAGTCTGGGAAGATTCAGAGTCTGAGGAATTTGAATTGCAGGGAACGCGCGATGAGATAGAAGAACAACTAGACCGTATTAGTCCATCGGCTGCAATCGAGTGGGAGAAGGTGCGCCTATATGAGAAAGTAAAAGGCGGCTGGCAGGAAGTTATAAAACTCTAAAAGGGGGGTTGACAAAAGGAGGTTCGTAGGTTATAATATAGTAGAAGCGTGGTTTACGCGCTTTACCTCAAAGACCGTCATAGGAGTTGAGGAGTAGGAATTTATCGGAAATTTTTACTTTTTGTGGCTTGTGTGGCATTCGCTGTAGTTCAGCGAAGGGTTTACGTGCAAGGACGCCTTTCCACAAGCTAGGTATCCTTTTCACAATGGAGGCATTTATGTCTAATCGGCCGATTATTGATTTTTTGAGAGAGTCGCGCCTGCTTCGCAAAGTCCTAATTGTGGGCGCGTTAGTGGCTGGCGTGTATTTTTTGGGTGTTAAAATGGAGTGGTGGCAGCTAACCATTGGTGGCTAACTTGCCATTCTATTGTTACTCTTTTTGTTGTTTAATGAAAGGGGGTAACGAACATCTTTGGTATGGTCAACCAAGCTGAAATGACTGGTTCTACAG
>Ga0208179_1001317_pt1 | contig 12924 bp, 14 predicted proteins | sample Malvired_Geostar_FD_184238 | JGI IMG/M metagenome (GOLD analysis project Ga0208179, IMG submission 184238) | Marine viral communities from the Global Malaspina Expedition - Malaspina viral metaG DeepMed_Geostar (SPAdes) (version 2) | ecosystem: Environmental > Aquatic > Marine > Oceanic | place...
CGCGACGGGCATGTCCGCCCAGCAGCTGAACGTCGAGGTCATCTCGAACAACATCGCCAACATGAACACGGTGGGCTTCAAGAAGCAGCGCGCCGAGTTCCAGGACCTGCTCTACCACACCATGGAACGGGCCGGCGCCCAGTCCTCCGAACAGGGCACCATCGTCCCCACCGGCGTGCAGATCGGCGGCGGCGTGAAGGCCGGCTCGGTCTATCGCATCACCGAACAGGGCGCCGTCACCCAGACCGGCAATCCCTATGACATCGCCATCGAGGGCCGGGGCTTCTTCCAGGTGCTGATGCCGTCGGGCGAGATGGCCTATACCCGGGCCGGCAACCTGTCGCTGAACGCCGACGGCCAGCTGGTCACCGAGGACGGCTACAATATCCAGCCGGCCATCGCGGTGCCCAACGACGCCGTCTCGATCGCCGTCTCCAAGGGCGGCCAGGTCCAGGCGGTCCGCGCCGGCCAGAGCGAGGCCGAGGTGGTCGGCCAGATCGAGCTGGCCAGCTTCGTCAATGAGGCTGGCTTGAGCGCCATCGGCGACAACCTGCTGATGGAGACCGCCGCGTCAGGTCCCGCCAATGTCGGCGCCCCGGGCATCGACGGCTTCGGCAACCTGCTGCAGGGCTATACGGAAGCCTCCAATGTCGATGCGGTGACCGAGATCACCGCCCTGATCGTCGCCCAGCGGGCCTACGAGATGAACTCCAAGGTCATCTCGGCGGCCGACGAGATGCTGCAGGCCGCCAACTCGGTGAAGTCATGATGAGCCTGCGCCGTCTCAGCCTCGCCGCCAGCCTCTGGCTCGGCCTCGCCGCCGCCGCCCAGGCCGGCCAGCCGGTGAGCCTCAAGGCCGAAACCGCCGATTCCGACGGCGTCGTCACCCTGGGCGACCTGTTCGACGGGGCCGGCTCGGCCGCCGAGGTGCGCGTGGCCGCCAAGCCGGGTCTCACCGTCGTGCTCGACGCCGGCGCGGTGCAGCAGCTGGCCCGTCGGGCGGGCCTCGACTGGGCCAACGCCGAGGGCGTCCGCCGCATCATCGTCCGCTCCGGCGCCAGCGGGGGCTCGGCCTCGGTCGCGCCAACCGGCAATGTCGAGGTGCTGACCTATGCCCGCAGCCTTTCCACCGGCGAGATCGTCCAGCCGGAGGACCTGATCTGGGCCAAGGCCGCCATGGCGCCCAGCGACGCGCCCCACGACGCCGACCAGGTGGTGGGCCTCTCGGCCCGGCGCCCCTTGCGCGCCGGCTCGGCGGTGTCTGGCCGCGATGTCAGCGCGCCGCAGGTGATCGCCACGGGCGACATCATCACCCTTACCTACGAGGCCGCCGGCATGGTCCTGAGCGCCAAGGCCAAGGCCATGGGCCGGGCCGCGATCGGCGAGGGCTTCGCCGCCCAGAACCTCAGCTCCAAACGCACCATCCAGGCCGTGGCCACCGGACCCGGCCAGGCCGCGGTCGGCCCCGCCGCCGACCAGATTCAGGCCGCCCCGGCCACCCGCTACGCCCTGCGCTGACTAAGCAAAGAGAGAGATCGCGCCATGCGCCTCGCCACCCTCGCCGTCCTCGCCCTGCTGCCGCTCGGCGCCTGCTCCACCGTCCAGGAGGCCGTCGCCGGCCCCGACCTGACCCCGGTGCGCTATCCCTCGGCCCTGGTTCCGCAGCAGCAGATGATCCTGGCCTCGGCCAACCAGCCCATGCCCACCCCGGCCTCGGCCAATTCCCTGTGGCGCAGCGGCGCCCGGGCCTTCTTCCTGGATCAGCGGGCCAACCGGGTGGGCGACATCGTCACCGTCCAGATCGAGATCGACGATCGCGCCCAGACCTCCAACTCCACCAACAGCAGCCGCAGCGGCGCCATGTCGGCGGGCGTGCCCAACTTCCTGGGTCTGGAATCGAGCCTGGGCCGCATCCTGCCGGGCGGCTTCGATCCGGCCAACGCCATCTCCACCAACTCGTCCTCCAGCAACACCGGCGCAGGCTCGGTCTCCCGCTCGGAGAAGATCAGCCTGACGGTGGCCGCCGTGGTCACCGCGGTGCTGCCCAACGGCAATATGATGATCCAGGCCACCCAGGAGGTCCGGACCAACAACGAGGTCCGCCAGCTGTCGGTGGCCGGCATCATCCGGCCTGAGGACATCACCTCGTCCAACACCATCCGTCACTCGCAGATCGCCGAGGCGCGCATCAGCTATGGCGGCCGCGGCGACATCAGCCGCGTGCAGAAGACGCCCGCCGGCCAGTCCCTGGTGGAGAGCTTTTCGCCCTTCTGACCCCAAGCGGGTGAACCCCAGGCGCGGGCCGGCGTTGTCCTTTCGAAGGAGACGCCGGACCCATGCGCACCCGTTCGATTTTCGGCCTGTCGGCAGCCCTCGTCATCGCGGCGGCCTGCGCCCACCAGACCACTGAGAGCCGCGCCGACATGGCCTGGGCGCTCAACCAGACCCAGAGCGAGGGCCTGAAGCTGGTCTATGGCGAGGCGCGCTCGGACAATGTGCTGGTCATGCTGAGCTGCCAGCCGCAGTCGGGCCAGGTGGAGGTCGCCGTCACCACCTCGGACAGGGCGTCCGGCGCAGTCGGTCTGGCCTCGCAGCGGGAAGGCTTCGACCTGACCAGCCCGGTGGCGCCCACGCCCATCCAGGGAGTCGGCGTCGTGATGGAGATGGCGTCGGCCAATACGCCGACCCTGAACAGCTTCGCCCGCACAGGGGACCTGGACGTCCGGACCGCCGGCCGCACCGTTTCGGCCCCGGCCGTCGGCGCCGATCGCGCCATGGTCGCCGACTTCTTCGGCCAGTGCGGCCAGCCGGTGTGATCGCGAAGCGGCTGGAGCCGACGCCCGCCCGCGGCTAAGCTCGCCCCATGACCCTTCCGATCAAGTCCCTGCTCGCGCTTGGCCTTCTGGCGTTCGTCCCGGCCCTGCCGGCCAGCGCTCAGGAGCCGACCTGGATCCTTCGATCGGACTCCGACCCCGCCGAACTGGGCTATGCGACCCCGGGCGGCCAGGACGTGACCCTGGCTCTGAGCTGCGCCAAGGACACCCGGCAGATCGTCGCCTATTTCCCGGCGGCCAGGACGCTGGCGGTGCGGCAGGAGAACGGTCTCTGGTTCGACGATGTGGGCCGCCCCGCCCCCTGGCCCGTCAGCGTCACCCTCACGTCCGGGGATCAATCCACCACCATTCCTGGCCAGGCCGGCCCTGGCCCCACGCCGGAGGGTTCGGCCGTGCGCGTCGAATTCGCCGATCGAGCGCCGGTGGCTGAGAACTTCGCCAAGACCGGCGAACTCCGCCTGGCCGCCCTGGGCAGCGTCATCGCCCCGCCCGCCGCGCCCCGTCGGGAACTCAGAAGCTTCCTGCGCTACTGTCGTTGATCAGGCGGGTTTGATCAGGCCCGGCGGCCGGCGGCCGCCACCACATCGGCGCCGAGCGCCGAAAGGGCCGTGCGCACGATCCCGTCGGCGTCGAGACCGGCCTGGGCGTACATGATCTCGGGCTTGTCATGGTCCTGGAAGATGTCGGGCAGGGTCAGGGTGCGGACCTTGAGGCCGGCGTCCAGGGCCCCATGCCGGGCCAGGGCCTCCAGCACAAACGCGCCGAAGCCGCCCATGGCGCCTTCTTCCACCGTGATCAGGGCCTCGTGCTCGCGGGCCAGGCGCAGGATCAGGTCGATATCCAGGGGCTTGGCGAACCGGGCGTCGGCGACGGTGGTCGAAAGCCCCCGCGCGCCCAGCATCTCGGCGGCCTTCAGGCATTCCGGCAGGCGGGCGCCGAACGACAGCAGGGCCACGGCCGTGCCCTCGCGCACGATACGGCCCTTGCCGATCTCCAGCGGCGCGGCGAAGTCGGGAATGGCCACGCCCGAGCCCTCCCCGCGCGGATAGCGGAAGGCGCTGGGCCGGTCGTCGATGGCCACCGAGGTGGCGACCATATGGGCCAGTTCCGCCTCGTCCGAAGCGGCCATCAGCACCATGCCCGGCAGGGCGCCCATGAAGCCGACGTCGAAGGAGCCGGCATGGGTCGGCCCATCGGCGCCCACCAGGCCCGCCCGGTCGATGGCGAAGCGCACCGGCAGGCCCTGGATGGCCACGTCGTGCACCACCTGGTCGTAGCCGCGCTGCAGGAAGGTGGAATAGATGGCCGCGAACGGCTTCATGCCGTCGGCGGCGAGGCCGGCGGCGAAGGTCACCGCATGCTGTTCGGCGATGCCGACATCATAGGTGCGGTCCGGGAAGTGCTGGCCGAACAGGTCAAGGCCGGTGCCCGACGGCATGGCCGCGGTGATGGCGCAGATGGTCGGGTCGCGCTCCGCCTGCTTGATCAGTTCGGCGGCGAAGACCTTGGTGTAGCTGGGCGCCTTGGCCTGGGCCTTGGCCTGCTGGCCGGTGACCACGTCGAACTTGACCACCGCATGGTGCTTGTCGGCGGCGCTTTCGGCCGGGGCGTAGCCCTTGCCCTTTTGCGTGACCACATGGACCAGCACCGGCCGGTCGGTGATCTCGCGGGCGTTCTTCAGCACCGCCACCAGGGCTTCCATGTCGTGGCCGTCGATGGGGCCGACATAGTAGAAGCCCAGCTCCTCAAACAGGGTGCCGCCGGTGACCATGCCGCGGGCATATTCCTCGGCCTTGCGGGCGGCTTCCTGGATCGGCCGCGGAAAGGCCTTGGCCACCGACTTGCCGAGATTGCGCAGGGACTGGTAGCCGCCGCCGGACACCAGCCTGGCCATATAGGCGCTCATCCCCCCCACCGGCGGGGCGATGGACATGTCGTTGTCGTTGAGGACGACGGTCAGCTGCTTGGTGGTCTCGGCCGCATTGTTCATGGCCTCATAGGCCATGCCCGCGCTCATGGAGCCGTCGCCGATGACGGCCACGACGCGGTTGTCGCGCCCGGCCTGGTCGCGGGCCGCGCAGAAGCCCAGCGCCGCCGAGATCGAGGTCGAGGCGTGGGCCGCGCCGAAGGGGTCGTATTCGCTCTCGGTCCGCTTGGTGAAGCCCGACAGCCCGCCGCCCTGGCGCAGGGTGCGGATGCGGTCGCGACGCCCGGTGAGAATCTTGTGCGGATAGGCCTGGTGGCCGACATCCCAGATCAGGATGTCCTTGGGCGTCTCATAGACATGGTGCAGCGCCACGGTCAGCTCGACCACGCCCAGGCCCGCGCCCAGGTGGCCGCCGGTCTGCGAGACGGCGTCAATGGTCTCGGTGCGGAGCTCGTCAGCGACCTGCTGAAGCTGCGCCACGCCATAGCCGCGGATGTCGGCGGGCGCCGCGACCTGATCCAGCAGAGGTGTCTTTGAGGACATGAAGTGAGGCAAACAACTGATGGGGAGACTAGTTTCGGCGCTGTAGCACGAAATCGACGCTCGCCCGCAGGAAATCAGCCTGCGGGCCGAACGGATCGAGGTGGGATTTGGTCTGTTCCACCAGGATATTCAGGCGCTCCCGGGCGGCTCCGGCGCCCAGCAGGGTGACATAGTTGGCCTTGCCCATGGCCGCGTCCTTGCCGGCCCGCTTGCCCATCAGGTCGGGGTCGCCCTCGGCGTCCAAAAGGTCGTCGATGATCTGATAGGCCAGGCCCAGATCCTGGGCGAAGGCCATCAGGGCGTGCCGCTCGGCCTCGCCGGAATGGGCCATCACCAGGGGCAGTTCGAAGGCGCAGGCGATCAGGGCGCCGGTCTTCATCCGCTGCATCCGGGCCACCGCGCCCAGGTCGTCGCGCACGCCGAGCAGGTCGATCATCTGGCCGCCGCACATGCCCCGCGCCCCGCTGGCCGAGGCCAGCCGCATCACCATCTCGCCGCGGACGCCCGCGTCGGGATGGCTGTCGGGATGGGCGAGAATCTCGAAGGCCGCCGCCTGCAGCGCGTCGCCGGCCAGGATGGCGGTGGCCTCGTCATAGGCCTTATGCACGGTGGGCCGGCCGTGACGCAGGTCGTCGTCGTCCATGGCCGGCAGATCATCATGAATCAGACTGTAGGCGTGGACGCATTCCAGGGCGCAGGCCGCCCGTAGAAGGGGGCGCTCCTCAAGCTCGAACATCCGCCCGGTCTCGAGGACGAAATAGGGCCGCAGGCGCTTGCCGGGGCCGAGGGCGGCGTAGCGCATGGCCTCGGTCAGGCGCGACTCGGGGCCGTCAGCCCGGGGCAACAGCTCGTCGAGGGCGACGGTGACCAGGTCTGCGGCCTCGGCCACGCGGCGCTCGACGGACACGGCCATCAGCTGAACTCGGCGGGCTCGGCCGAGGGGCTCCCTTGGGCGCCGACCACGATCTTCTCCACCCGCAGCCGAGCGGCCTCCAGGCGCGCCTCGCAGTGCGCCTTGAGCTGGGCGCCCCGCTCATAGAGCTTGATGGAATCGTCCAGGGCCGCCTGGCCGGATTCCAGCTTGGCCACGATGCCCTCCAGCTCGGCCAGGGCCTGCTCGAAGGTCAGGGTTTGGATGTCGTCGATCTCGGACATTTCGCTCCTCGGGAGAAGCGCCAACCTAGAGAGACGAAGCCGCGCCCGCAACGGGCGAGCCGACGCCTTCCTTTAGGGGCGCTCGAAGCGGCGCATCGACCAGTACTTGTAGCCCTCGCTCATCACCACCTGCCACCCGCGCTGGCGAAGCGCCCGGCCGATCATGAAGTTGAAGAAGCCGTGGGCCAGCAGCACCACATCATGGCCTTCCTCGGCCGAGGCGATGAGCCGTTCAGCGGCCTTGTCGGCGCGGCTCTCGGCCTGGCGGCGGGTCTCTTCGCCCTCGTGGTGGTTGAGGAACCACCACCAGACCCGGGCGAGAAAGCCCCAGATGGACGGCGTCAGGCGGATGAAGCCCGGCAGGTTGGGCGGCGGCAGGGGCGCCTCGACAAAGATCGCGTCGCTGTCGAAGGCCCGCCCCTGGGTCAGGGCGATCGCCGTCTCGATGGAGCGCTGGCGGGTCGAGGAGAACACCAGCCCGGCCTCGGCGACGAACCCCATGAGGGCCTGGGGCGGGATCTGACCCGGCAGGATGCCCAGAATCTCGTACTTGGCCCAGAACTGCCGATAGCCCTCGGCGTTGATCCAGATCTTGCGGCTGATGGCCGGCTCGCCATGCCGGGCCAGGATAATGGCGCCCGGACGCCGGGGCGCTGTGGCCCCGGAAGGCTGAGACTCGACGGTCAATGAAGCGGCCATGTCATCCCAGGGTTCGCGCCAGGTCCGCGGCGCGCTCTCACCCCTCCTGCAGGGCCAAGACGTGCGCGACCGCCGACCGGCCTAGAGCCTCAAGGTCGTATCCGCCCTCGAGCGCCGACACAACCCGGCCCCGGGCGCTGACCTGCGCCACGGCGATAATCTGCTCGGTGGCCCACCCATAGTCCTCCGCCTCCAGCTGCTGACCGGCTGCGCCGCCGCCCAGGGGATCCTGACGGTGGGCGTCGAAGCCGGCCGAGACCAGGATCAGGTCCGGGGCGAACACCGCCACCCGCTCCATCAGGCTGGTGAAGGCTGCCCGCCAGCCCGCGGCCCCGCCGCCGGCCGGAGACACCGCATTGATCACATTGGCCGCCACCACCTCGTCGGGGTGGCCTGTGCCCGGCCACAGCGGCCATTGCTGCAGTGAGACGAACAGAATGTCGGGCCGTCCGGCCAGGGCGGCCTGGGTGCCATTCCCGTGATGAACGTCGAAATCCACCACCGCCACCCGCCTCAGCCCCGCCGCCTGGGCGACCAGGGCGGCGACGGCCACATTGGAGAAGATGCAGAAGCCCATGGAGGCGCCGGGCTCGGCATGATGGCCCGGCGGCCGCACGGCGCAGAAGGCCCGGGTGAACTGGCCCGCGGCGACATCGCGGACAGCGGCCACCACGGCGCCGGCCGCCCGGCGGGCCGCCAGTAGCGAGCCCGGCGACATCACCGTGTCCTCATCCAGCCGCACCAGCCCGGTCCGGGGCGCGGCGGCGAAGATCCGCTCCACATAGGCCGCATCGTGAACCCGCAGCAGATCGGCCCGCTCCACCAGCGGCGCGTCCCGGGGCTCGACATCCAGGCCCGGCGCCGCCTCCAGGGCCTCGATCACGGCGGCCAGACGCTCCGGCCGCTCCGGATGGTCCTCCCCCGGGCGGTGGTCGAGCATGTCCTCATGCGTATAAAGACCGATCATGGGCCTATTCTAACGGCCGACAGAGCCCAGGAATGCAAGACGTGATCATCCGCCGTGCGGGAACTTCCGACGCCGAGGCCCTGGCGAGGATCGGCCGGGAGACCTTCACCGAGACCTTCGGCCATCTCTATCCGGCCCACGACCTGGCGACCTTCCTGGACCAGGCCTACAGCCTGGAAGCCACCCGCCAGGCCCTCGATGACCCGGACAAGGCCGCCTGGCTGGTGACGCAGGCCGATGGCGAGGTCGTCGGCCACGCCCTGGCCGGTCCCTGCGACCTGCCCCACCCGGAGGTCACGCCAGAGGCCGGCGAGGTCAAGCGCCTCTATCTCCGCGCCCAGGCCCAGGGCGGCGGACTGGGGGCGCGCCTGTTCGAGATCGTGATCGCCTGGCTGGAGGAGACCGGACGCCAGGATATCTGGCTCGGCGTCTGGTCCCTAAACCATGGCGCGCAGCGCTTCTACCGACGGTACGGGTTCACCCCGGTCGGCGAATACGGCTTCCCGGTAGGCGCCGTGGTGGACCGGGAGTTCATTTTTCGGCGGTCGGCACAGATTTTCTAATTCGCCTGTCATATTTGCTCGGCACATGCCTCTGGCCGTGGCCTCAATCCCGCGCCATTGGCGGATTATTGCCGAGATTTAACAGCAAGCGCTTTGACGCAGGGTCCTGCTTCTGGGATTTTGTGGCGCTGTCATCGTAGAGCTACGGGGCGTCAGTTGGATGCTGAGAATTGGTTATGTCCGCCTGCGCGACGCGCGGTCGTCGGAAGATACCGCGACCTTGAAGGCCTGCGGCTGTCACGTTGTCCGGGCCGAGGAGCCGGCGCCCCCCGGGGGCGATGAGGCCGCGGTCCTCTATTCGATTCTCGACTTCATCGGCGACGGCGACCAGCTGGTCGTCACCCGCCTCGACCAGCTTGGTCACTCCACCCGCAATGTGCTTCGCGTGATCGACCGGCTCGAGGCGCGCAACGCCAGTCTGTTCGTCGTCGAACCCGACATCACCAGCGACGGCGAAGGCGGCCGCGCCCTGCGCGCGGCCCTCAAGGCGGTGGCGGCCGTGGAGCCCCCCTGGGCCGGCCGCAAGCGCCGCAAGGCGCCTGAAGCCGAGGACATCCGCGCCCTCCAGCAGGCCGGCGTCGGCCCCGTGGAGATCGCCCGGCGCCTGGGCGTCTCGCGCATGACCGTCTGGCGCAAGCTGCGGACCCTGGAGGCCTAGGCGCCGACAGCCAGGTCCCGCGTCCGCCGCTCACGGACGAAATCGATGAAGGCGCGCAGCGGCCCCGGGGCCTGCCGTCCGCGGGGGTAATAGAGCATCGGCCCCGGAAAGCTCGGCGTCCAGTCGTCCAGCAGTCGGACGAGCCGCCCCTCGGCCACCAGATCCTCGACATAGGCTTCGAAGGTCGCCCAGTAGCCGACGCCGTCCAGGGCCGCGCGCAGCTGCAGCGGAATGGAATTGGTGGTCAGAGGGCCTTCGGGCGCCACCTTGAGAATCCGCCCCGCCCGCTCGAACTCCCAGGGCGGCGCGAAGCCGCTGGCGAACTGCAGCCTTATGCAGGGGCGCCCCAGCAGGTCCTCGGGATGCTCAAGCCGGCCGTGCCGGGCGATCAGGTCCGGGCTCGCCACCACCGCATAGCGCTGCGGCCCGCCCAGGGGCACGGCCACCATGTCCAGCGCCAGGCTCTCCTCCCAGCGCACGCCGGCGTCGAAGCCGGCGCGCACGATGTCGACGAAGCCGGCCTCCGAGACGATCTCCAGCCGCACCTGGGGATGAGCCTGCAGGAAATCCCCCACCAGGGGCGCCAGCACCAGTTCCACCGCCGGCTCGGGGGCGTTGATCCGCAGGGGCCCCGCCACCGCCCCCTGGCTTTCCGCCACCTGGTCCAGGGCCGCGCCGATCTCGCCGAACGCCGGGGTCAGGCGGTCCAGCAGGCGCAGGCCGGCGTCCGTCGGGGCGACGCTGCGGGTGGTGCGATTGAGCAGGCGCACCCCCAGGCGCTCCTCCAGGCTGCGGACCGCCTGGCTCAGGCCGGAGGCGGACACGCCGTTCAGCGCCGCCGCCCGACGGAAGCTGCGATGGGCGGCCACCCAGGCGAAGGCCTGAAGTTCGGCCAGGGGCGGGCCTTTCATTGTGCGTAATCTCGAACAGCCTGATCTTGAAAAACCAGGTTATCACGCACAGTCCACCGGCGCATCCTGCGGCTCCCTCCCCGCCTCGCCCAAGGAGACCCGCGATGCAGACCCGCCAACCCGGACCCCACAGCCCTGTCGTCTCCGCCCTTGGCCTCGGCGCCATGGGCATGTCGGACTTCTATGGCCCCGCCGATCGGGCCGAGAGCCTCGCCACCCTGGCGGCCGCCTTCGAGGCCGAGATCACCCTGATCGACACCGGCGACTTCTACGGCATGGGCCACAATGAGATGCTGATCGGCGAAGCCATCGCCGCTCGCCCCCGTGATGAGGTCGTGCTCAGCGTCAAGTTCGGGGCCCAGCGCGGCCCCGACGGCGCCTGGCTCGGCTATGACGCCCGGCCCCAGGCCCTGAAGGCCGCCTGCGCCTACAGCCTTCGCCGCCTGGGCGTCGATCACATCGACATCTACCGCCCCGCCCGCCTGGACCCGGCCGTGCCCATCGAGGAGACGGTCGGCGCGCTCTCCGAGCTGGTCCAGGCCGGATACATCCGCCACATCGGCCTCTCGGAGGTCGGGGTCGAAACCCTGCGCCGGGCGGCCGCCGTCCATCCGATCTGCGACCTGCAGATCGAATACGCCCTGGTCTCCCGGGGAATCGAGGCGGCCATCCTGCCGGCCTGTCGCGAACTGGGGATCGGGATCACCGCCTATGGCGTCCTGTCCCGGGGCCTGATCAGCGGCCACTGGACGAAGGCCGGCGGGCCGGCCGGGGACTTCCGCGCCCACAGCCCCAGGTTCCAGGGCGCCAATCTCGACCAGAATCTCCGGCTGGTGGAGACCTTGCGAACCCTGGCGCAGGCCCGCGGCGTCACCGTGGCTCAGCTGGCCATCGCCTGGGTGCTGCACCAGGGGGACGACATCGTGCCGCTGGTGGGCGCGCGGCGGCGCGATCGTCTGGCGGAAGCCCTGGGCGCGCTGGACCTGCGCCTGACGCCAGAGGATCTGGCCGCCATCGCTGCGGCCGCCCCGGCCGAGGCCGTGGCCGGCGCCCGCTATCCCGACGCCCAGATGGCCATGCTCGACAGCGAGCGCTGAGCCGCGCCGGCAGGCGAGAATTGCGGCGGGGGCGCTGGACATCGCGCCCCCGCCGCCCCATCCTCGGCAGTCAAACGTCTGTTCGTCCCGCTGTTTGGGAAGGCCTGCCCATGTTCATGCAATTTTTCACCGAGCTTCGCCAAGCCAAGGTCCCGGTGTCCTTGAAAGAGTACCTCATGCTGATGGAGGGGCTCGACAAGATGGTCATCGACCGCACGGTCGAGGATTTCTACTACCTGTCGCGGGCCGCCCTCGTGAAGGACGAGAAGAACATCGACCGGTTCGACCAGGTGTTCGGCCACGTCTTCAAGGGCCTGGAAAAGGTGGATGGGGTCGGCACGGCCGACATTCCCGCCGAATGGCTGGAGAAGATCAGCGAGAAGTTCCTCACCGAAGAGGAGAAGGCGCAGATCGAGGCCATGGGCGGCTTCGACAAGCTCATGGAGGCGCTCGCCGAGCGCATGAAGGAGCAGAAGGAGCGCCACGAGGGCGGCAACAAGATGATCGGCACCGGCGGCACCTCGCCCTTCGGCGCCAACGGCTATCACCCCGAAGGCGTCCGCATCGGCCAGGACAAGGGCCGGCACGGCAAGGCGATCAAGGTCTGGGACAAGCGCGAGTACAAGAACCTCGACGACTCCGTCGAGCTCGGCACCCGCAACATCAAGGTCGCCCTGCGCCGGCTGCGCAAATGGGTCCGCGAGGGCGCCACCGAAGAGCTGGACATGTCCGGCACCATCCGCGGCACCGCCGAGAAGGGCTATCTCGACATCCAGATGCGGCCCGAGCGCCGCAACAAGGTGAGCGTGCTCATCTTCTTCGATGTCGGCGGCTCGATGGATAGCCACATCAAGATCTGTGAGGAGCTGTTCTCCGCGGCCCGCTCGGAATTCAAGAACATGGAGTTCTACTACTTCCACAACTGCCTCTATGAGACCGTGTGGAAGGACAATCGCCGCCGGCACGCCGAAAAGCTCAACACCTGGGACGTGCTGCACAAGTTCTCCAGCGACTACAAGGTGATCTTCGTCGGCGACGCCACCATGAGCCCCTATGAGATCACCTATCCGGGCGGCTCGGTGGAGCACTGGAACGAGGAGGCCGGCGCGGTCTGGATCGACCGGGTGGCGCAGATCTATGAGCACATGGTCTGGCTGAACCCCACCGCCGAGCGCCACTGGCAACACACCCCCTCGGTCGAGGTGATGAAGCAGCTGGTCAATGACCGCATGTATCCCCTGACCCTTGAGGGTCTGGAGAAGGCCATGCGCGAGTTGGCGCGCTAAGGGGTCCATTCCCTGCGGCGCCGTCCGTCTACGGCTGATAGGCTTGAAGACGGACGTTTGAGAATCGCATGACAGAGCCCGTGACCCCGCCCCCCACGCCGACTCCGCCACCCGAGGCGGAGATGCAGGAAGCCGCCACCAAGGCCGCCGTCTTCTGCGCGGCCGAGCGCCTGTTCGCCCTGCATGGCTTCCAGAATGTGTCGGTGCGCGACATCACCGCCGAGGCCGCGGTGAACCTCGCCTCGGTGAACTACCACTTCGGCTCCAAGGACGGCCTGCTGTTC
>Ga0208179_1001326_pt1 | contig 12841 bp, 23 predicted proteins | sample Malvired_Geostar_FD_184238 | JGI IMG/M metagenome (GOLD analysis project Ga0208179, IMG submission 184238) | Marine viral communities from the Global Malaspina Expedition - Malaspina viral metaG DeepMed_Geostar (SPAdes) (version 2) | ecosystem: Environmental > Aquatic > Marine > Oceanic | place...
AGATCGCACTACTCCACACTCCGGTCAACGCTTCAGTGATGTCCTCTCAGAACTCTCCCTCCTAAGTCCCAACCAACTCCAAAATCTTGGGTTGACTCCTGAATCTCTATTATACTAATGGAGGTTTAATGGACGAAATAGAACAAGAACTAAAAGACTCTCAGAGAGCAGAAGAACTGCTGAATGATCCACTCATTCAGAAGACTTTTGAGATAATGGAACAGAAATATATTGATGCCTGGAAGGATTCTGATCTGGAAGATTCTAAGGGCAGAGAGATATTATGGCAACTAATTTGGGCAATAGGACAAGTTAAGTCCCATTTTACTGTTATACTTGATAAAGGAGAGTTTCATAAATCGACTATTAGCCGAAATATGAAACGTAAAAGTTAATCTAAAATAGGGAGCAACCATGTCACAAGCAGGACTCCAACAGGCAGAACAGGCATTTCAGTCAATGTTGTCCGGTGAAACCGATACACAACAGCAGTTGGAAGAAGAAGTACCAGAAGAGGCAGAAGTTGAAGCAGAAGATACTGAGATTGAAGCTGAATCTGAAGAAGTCGAAGCTGAAGAAGATCAACCAGAAGAAGTTGAAGAGCAACCTGATAAATACTACCGGGTAAAGTTAGATGGTACGGATTATGAGGTCACGCTTGATGAGGCTTTAGCAGGTTATCAACGCCAGCAAGACTATACAAAAAAAACGCAAGCAATTGCTGAAGATAAAAAGCAACTGCAAGCGGAACAGGAGGCTGCAAAACAGGATAGATTGCGGTATCAGCAGAATCTGGAACATTTGGTTCAGCAACAGCAAGCCCAGCAACCAGTAGAACCTGACTGGGATCAGTTGTATGAAGCAGATCCTCTTCAATGGATGAAACAAAAAGAAGAGTTTCGTTCACAGAAAGAGAGAAACCTGGAGTTGCAGCAGGAACAGTATCGAATGCGACAACAACAGGATTATGAGCAGCAGGAACAGATGAAAACTCATTTGTCCCAGCAACACCAGACTCTAATGGATGCAATCCCGGAGTGGCAAGATCCAAAGGTGATGCAACAAGAGAAGTCTCAGATCAGGGACTATGCCGTTAATACTTTAGGCTATTCTGCAGAAGAAATTTCTCAAGTGTATGATGCTAGAGCAGTTCAAGCTCTTAGGCATGGAATGATTGCATCGGGATTATCGGGTAAGGGTAAAACAAAACTCAAACCTGCATCCCCAGCAATTAGATCAGTTTCACCAGGTTCTGCACCGGAGCAACCCAGGAAGCAGACTTCCGTTCATAAGGCAAAAATTCGGTTAGCTAAAACAGGCAAAATGTCTGATGCTGCTGAAATTTTCAAACAACTGTTGTAATCAACATTAACTAATTTGAAAGGAAAATTATGGCTTTAGTGACAAATGCACTAACTACCCATAGCGATGGAGCAAAAGGGATTCGTGAGGATCTTTCGGATATAATTTATAATATTTCGCCCGAAGAAACTCCTTTTGTCTCGATGGCAGGTAAGAGAAGTGTAAGTAATGTTCTATTTGAACATCAGACGGAGGCGTTGCCAACTGTGGCAACTACGGCCCGCCTGGAAGGTGATACGATTGCTGCTGCTGCAGCAAATAACACTGTTAGGAACAGTAACCAGTGCCAGATTCTTTATAGGTCTGCTGCTGTAACTGGAACCCAAGCAGCTATTAATCGTGCAGGGGTTGCCGATGCTTTGGGACACCAAATGGCAATCATGAGTAGGGCCCTCAAGAGGGACGTAGAAAAGCTCATGTTAGGTAACACTGCTGTTAATACAGGTGCCGATGGGACTGCAAGAATAACTGCAGGTATCCTGGCAAAACTTGCTACTAATATTGATAAGCATTCTGGTGGTACAAACCCAACCGCAGCCCAGGCTGCTGTAGGAAGTACGGCCCGGAGCGATGGAACAGCCAGGGCTGCAACAGAAGCACTTCTGAAATCAGTTTTGAAACTCTGTTTCGACAATTCGGGAGATGCTCCAAATCAAATATTGTGTTCAAGTGCAAATAAACAAAAACTCAGTACGTTTGAAGGACGAGCATCAGCAACTCAGGTTGTAGCTCTTCCATCAAAAGCTGATGAAGTGCAAGCTAATGTGTCAGTGTACATTGGTGATTTTGGAACGTATGCGATTCAGGCCGATAGGTTTATCCGGGGTGATAAGGATATCTTATTGATCAATCCAGAGTACGTTAAAATTGCTCAACTCCGGGCTTTTGAAACCCAAGAAATTGGGAGAACCGGAGATGCTCAAGGCAAATATATCGTCTGGGAAGGTGGGCTTCAGGTTGATAATGAATTAGCGCATGGCCTTCTGGCAGATTGCTCTGGTGCATAATTAACCTAGTATAACCCTTAAACTACCCCTCTTTCGGGAGGGGTACCAACCAATTTTCTGGAGAGAGAAATGGAAAGACTTGCCAAAAGCAACTACACTACTATCAAATGAACTTGGAGTTAAAACTGAAGTCCATACAGAAGATGGTGATGGAACACTTCATTTTACTACAACCCAGGATGTACAACCTACCCTAGATTATACAAAATACCTCAGAGAGCAACCTGTTGACCGGAAAAATGAAGTCAGGCATGTTGCAGAAATCCCCCCAGTTCTAGCAGCAAAACTTTATAAAGAAGGAATTCTTGGTCCAAATGCATCTGCAAAAGAACTATTAAAATGGTTGGATAGACCAGAAAATAAACCATTTAAAACATGGGAAGGACATTTATCGTAAATGGCAATTTCAACAAAAGCAGAACTACATACTGCAGTAGCAAACTGGCTAAATAGATCCGATCTAACCTCCAGGATACCAGAATTTATTTCTCTTGTAGAAGCAGGATTTAATCGTAATTTAAGAACGAGAGAGATGCTGATTCGCAGCACTGCTTCAACAACCTCCCAGTATGTAAGTTTACCAACTGATTACCTGGAGATGTTGAATATTGAACTGACTTCAACAACACCTCCAAAACGACTGGTCTATATTACATCTGACAGGTCTGATGACTATCGTGAAAGACAAAACAATAAAACTGGAATACCTGACTATTATACAATTGAAGGTACCTCAATCCAGCTATTGCCAACCCCAAGTGAATCAGTAACTGTTCAATTGAATTACTATCAGGATATCCCTGCACTTTCAGGTCTGGCAGATTCTGGCAACAACTGGTTATTAACTAATCATCCAGATATTTATCTTTATGGGACACTGATGCAAGCATCTCCATATGTAATGGACCCCCAGTCTGCAGGTCAGTGGGGTGGTTTATTGGACCGGGCAATGCAGGAACTTCAGTTATCAGATGAAAAGAGTAGATATTCTGGTGGTACTCTGAATATGAGACCGAAATACGTTTACACATGAATGAGACCTGGACAGAAGAACCGATTGGTTCACAATTATATGGTTCTGGAATATTTGGCAGTTTTTATTATGGATCTACAGAGTGGACTGATGGTACAACAACAACAGTAACCTGGTCTGAACAGACTACAGATACAACAACATGGACAGAGGTATAAATGGCAAATACATTCACTGATAATTATAATTTTATCAAAAGTGAGGTTGGCGGCGATAATCAATCCTGGGGAAATAATCTTCATACAACACTAAATCTTGCCGATGATGCATTGGGTAAATTGCTTGAGGATCAGATATTTTCTGGTATTACATCAAGTGCTATTCTCCTGAGAAAAGATGATGCAACAAATACCATCTCAACTGATGCCAATTTAAAATATTTTGAATCTGTCCAGGTTGGAGATAGGATTCGGATTTCTGGTTCTGCTTCTGCAACAAATGGAAATGCAGCAAATCCTGTTATCCATACTGTTATTGCAAAAACCAGTGCAGATAGTATTACTGTTGCTGCAAGTCCAGGACTTGTAAAAGATATTGCTTCCACACATACAATTGCAAAAGTCATTGAACCAGTCCACATCAATTCTGGTCCAATCGTTTGTGCTCCACTTACAAGTCTGAGCCAAACAACAAGAGCAGTTTCAGGATGTGTTGGACAACCAGGAGCAGACACAACTGATGCACTGGTGGCAAATGGGGATGTTACACTTGGAAATGATGCTGCATCCAGTGGTGATACAGTCACATTCACTTCCAGGATTGCAACAGATATTATTCCTAGTGCTGCTGGTCTTGATTTGGGGGCAACAGGAGATGGGAACGAATGGGAGGATTTATGGATAACTGGAACTGCAAATATAGACTCCCTGGTTGCAGATACTGCAGCAATATCTGGTGGATCAATTGCAGGAGGTACTGGATCATTTACAACCCTGGCAGTTGGCACCGGGACTGCAACAGATGGAACTGAAATCCCCATGACTGGTTATACAATGGGAACAAATGGTAAGGGCAGCAGAACAGTCAGTAACAGTAGCCCAAGTGGTGGTAGCCCGGTAAATGGTGATATTTGGTATGAGGTAGCATAATGGCTGCAGAGACTTTATCTGTTAGAGATGATGGTTCCTGGAAGGCCGTTAAATTTCCACATGTTTATGATACTAATATATCGTCAAATCAATCAACTGCCTGGAAAAAGATACATAAAGTTCATGTTTATGATGGTGGAAGTTGGAAAGTGGCCCATAAATCAAATTGGGATGATTATGAACTTATCCAGACTGATACCTGGACAACTGGTCAGACATTTACTGTTCCAGCCGGGACTAAGTATATTGATGTGACAATAGTTGGACATGGAGGTGGTGGGGGTGGATCAGCAGGGGCCACTGCTCATCATGCATGTGGTGGATCTCCCAGTCCTAGTAATGAAACGGCAACCTCTTTTTCTGCTGGACAGGCAGGTGGTGCTGGTGGATATGCCAGGGCAGTATTTGAAGTACAGGAAGGTTCTAAATATTATTGGGGGAATACTGCAGAATCTGGTGGCCCTGCAGGTGGTTCTGGTACTCTTGAGACTGTATCCGTAAATGATCCACCCGGTCATTCACATTCTATAGGTGAAACGATTTCAGGAGGTACAGGTGGATCATATGACATACTTTTTAGAACCGATACAAGTGTGGATCATAAAACAAATATATCCATAGATGCAAATGGAGGTGGTGGTGGAGGAAAAGGGATATTGACTGTTGCTACACGATGTTTCTCCATTTCAGGCCGTTTAGGATATAATTTTACTGTTTCAAATAATGGTGCAGGAGCAAATGGATCAGGTACAGTTACAATATATGGAAGTAGTGTGTATGAACTTGCAGAGACAACAAATGGAGGAGGTCATCCAGGTGGTGTAGCTGGAAGCAGCAGTTATCCACCAACTGGTGGTTCAGCTTCAACAGGAGGATCTGGGACTGTACAAATTAAACAATATGGTATTAGTTAAATGGCAAATCCAACAACAAATCTAAATATCACATTACCAGAACCTGCTTCTGAGTCAAGCCGGGGTACCTGGGGTACAACTATCAATGATGCAATCCAGTCTCTCGATACAGGTATTGCAGACAGAGGTGTTCCATCTGGTGGTACTGATGATCAGATCCTGACCAAGAATGGAACAACTGATTATGCAACTGAGTGGGCAGACCGATTAGGTTCAGTTGCAATTACTGGAAGTGATGGAATTGAGGTTGACAGTGGTAGTCCAGTAACCACAAGTGGAACAATTGCACTTGGTGTTAACAAGAGCACAATGCTTACCTTCCTGAATGCAGAAGATGGTGCAACTGCAGACCAGACAAATGCAGAGATTAAAACTGCATATGAAGCAAATTCTGACACCAATGCACTAACAGATGCACTCCAGACAAAATTGAATGCAATTGAAACATCTGCAACTGCAGATCAGACTGCAGCAGAAGTTCGTACTTTAGTCGGTAGTGCAACTGATAGTAATGTTTATACTGATTCAGAAAAAACAAAACTAACTGCAATTGAAGCATCGGCAACAATAGATCAGACTGGTGCCGAAATTAAGACACTTTACCAGGCAGAATCAAATGCATTTACAGATGCCCAGTTTACGAAATTGGCAGCCATTTCAGGTACAAATACTGGTGATCAAACTCTGCCAACTGATTTTGTAAGTGCTGCTTCAGGAGGAACATTTGGAGGTGGTTTAATTGTAGAAGGGTTGACAATAGGAGAAGGAAACAATAGCCAATTAGGAAATACTGCAGTTGGTATAGACGCATTAGATAGTATAACATCCTCAAATCATAATACAGGAATTGGGCAAGAGGCTGGAAAAGCTTTAACAGATGGTGCATCCAATACAGCATTAGGTGCTTATGCTTTACTAGCAGGTACAGATAATGCGGAGAATGTAGCAGTTGGTAAAGGAGCAATGTGGTTAACTACTTCAACAGCAGATAGATGTGTTGCAGTAGGTAAAGATGCTCTTTCCAATGTGACTTCTGGTTCAACCAATATTGGAATAGGGTATAAGGCTGGTGATAATATAACAACTGGTGGAGGCAATATATGTATAGGAGCATCTACAGATGCTGATTCTGCTACTGGAGATGATCAACTGAATATCGGAGGGGCAATAAAAGGTAATCTCTCAACGAATGCAATTACATTTTCTGGAACAGCATCAGCAACTACTTTTGTGGGTGCGTTAACAGGTACTGCTTCTGGGAATGATGTTCTTGGCTCGGCTATTGCGATGAGCATTGCGCTCGGTCTTGTATTGACACCACTAATAATAGGATAGAAAATGGCAAATACATTTTTAAGAAAAACAGAACGTAATATCGGGACATCATTAACACAGATAGATTCTTATACTGTGACCGGAACAGATAAAATTACAACAATAATTGGATTATCTGTATCTAATACTACTACTTCTGCAGTTGATGTAGATGCAACCCTGAATGACGGATCTAATGATTTCTATATCGTAAAAAATTGTCCTGTTCCATCTGGAAGTACAGTTGTTTTAGTTGGAGGAGATCAGAAAGTAGTTATGGAAGAGAATGATTTAATTAAAGTAAAATCTACTGCATCAGGTTCTGTTGATGTTGTAATGAGTATATTGGAGATAACATAATGGCATACGTTGGAAGACCACCCTCAAATGCACCTTTAACAAGTGCAGATATTCCTGACGGAATAATTGTAGCAGCAGATTTAGCACCAAACTCGGTTGACAGTTCTGAGTTGGTGGACGGTTCTATTGATGCTTCACATCTAGCAAGCAACATTGCAATTATCACCTCTGGTGCAATCACTACTACTGGTGCATTTACCTCAGTAGGCATTACTGATGGTGCTGTAGGTGCAACTGCAATTACTATTGATAGCTCAGAAGATGTAACCTTAGCCTCTGATTTAAAATTATCTCAAGCAGGAGGGATACTGTATTTAGGTAGGGCATCAGATGCTGCTCAAATTCATAGGATATATAGTGATTCTGGCAATAATTTAAAGATAGGTAGTGATTTATCTTCAGGTGGTTCTATATCATTTGTCCCTTCATCAACTTCTGGGGCAGCAATGACTCTCACTTCCGATGGCAAAGTAGGCATTGGTACGAATAGTCCTACTACTTATCAAGGCAAAGTGGCAATCGTTAGCACAAGTTCTGCTAACGAAACTATACCTTTAAGTCTCGTTAACAGTGCTGGTGCAGATGATACAGCAGTTTCGCTTGGGTTCGCACCTAATACAAACATTGACTTGGCAAGAATCACTGCCCTCCGATCGCACGTTGATGGGTCTACAGATATATTATTCAAGACATATAATGGTTCGTCTTTAGGAGATAAAATGAGAATTACCTCTGCTGGCAACGTAGGCATCGGTACTACGGCTCCCTCCAGTCATGCACTTTTACAAATAACAGGTGGCCCTCATGCCTTTTGTGCATTCGAATGTACTAATTCAGGTGGTAGACAGTATGAATGGTTTAGTTATACCGATGGGAAATTTCATATGTATGATCGTACAGCAGAGGCTTATAGAATGTCAGTATCTTCAAATGGAGAATGGGCCGTTAGTGATACATCTCCAGATGCGATTTCAGATGAGAGATTGAAAAAAAATGTAACAACACTTTCATCGTGTTTAGAACATATTAATTCTATAAGAGGTATTTCTTATAACTGGAATAATTTAGCAAAAGGAAGAGATACTGAAAAAACATATTATGGTTGTATTGCACAAGAATTAGAACCTTATTTCCCAGAATTAGTAAAAGAAAGTGGGCCTGATAGTTTTGAAAATGAAGGTTCTGTAACTGGTTATAAAACATTAAAATTAAATGGTTTAATCCCAGTTCTTATTGAGGCAGTTAAAGAACTTTCAGCAAAAGTAACCGCACTAGAAAACGCATGACACTAGAAGAAGTAGATAAAATAATCCAAGACCTAAGACAGCAGATACCAAGTTTGCAAATGCAACTCAACCAAGCAGAAGGATACAGACAAGCACTTAGAGATTTAGAAAAGAAAGAAGAACCAGAAACAAAGGATAAATAAAAATGTATATAGGCAATGATTTAAGTAGAGGCAGATCTACTTTATATTACTTTGATGCTTCAGGTTCTGAAACTTCTATAACTACTGCAACAAGACCAGCGGTAGCAATATCATATACAGTAGGTTGGGTAGCAGTTTATCTCAACGGAGTAAGACTACATGACACAGACTATACTGCAACTACAGGTAACTCAATTACCGCAATAAATCCTGCTTTAGTTTCAGGAGATGTAGTAATTATAGAAGCAGCACATACTTTTTCTGTATCCGATTCAGTTCCTGCAACTGGAGGTACATTTACTGGTGCAGTAACAGGTACAACAATTGATGCAACTACAGACTTCACAGTAGGAAATCTAGTAATAGCAGCAGGAACGATCACAGATACAAGTGCAGTAGGTTTAACTATTAATTCAACTAATGCTGATATTACGTTAGGTCAGGATACAACATTAGCAGCAGGGAAAGACTTGGAAACATCAACAACAGGAAAGATAAAAATGAAAGGCAGTTTTATGCAAAATTCAGTTCACCAATCATGGGTATTAGGAGGATAATATGGCAATAGTTAGATCAGCAGGAACAGAGATAATTCGTTGTTCTGCACATTATGATGTAGATGAAGATACACCATTGATTATTGGAGTACAACATCATATTTATACAGTATTAAGTGTTATTATATATGCAACCGCAGTAAATTCATCAGCATCTCATGCTTTTATAAGATTAGTGGGTTATGATTCAGAAGGAGGAACATCAGGGGTTACGATGGAAATTTTTAAAACACCAATGGCAGCAGGGCAAACTTTTGTGTGGAACGATAAATTCAGTTTCAATGGTGCTGAACCAGCAGATTTTGCAGGGCCACTAAGTGATACTACAAAACAAGATGCTATTGCGGATCAAGATGATGGAAATAGTTCGTATGTTGCACAGAAATTACGAGCTAATGCCTCTTCTGGTGGTGATAATTATAATTATTTTGTTACCTACATCGACCAGAACAACGCATAGGAGAAATCAAATGTCAGGAATAATTGGAGGAGCAGGATCGAAGTCAGGTGTCATCGGGCAGACTGAAGGAGGAGTTGACCATTCTACAATGTTTCGTGTTCATACTGGGAGTGGACAAGCACCAACCATGACTCATACAGTTTGGACAAAAATGCTGTTTGCTACAAAAACTTATGATATTGGAGATAATTTTAGCACGGGCAATAGTGAATACACAGTACCATCTTCAGGTTATTATTCTTTTGTAGCACAAATTGGTTTTTATTCAGGGGTTCTAAATAATGCTATGTTAAATATATATGTTGATGGAAGTACAGCACAAGCTACGAGCAAGGGCGCAACCGGCAGAGCTGAGTTGAAAATTTCAGCTATGTCTTATTTAATGAATATAGCACATACATCTTATTTAGATGCTGGGGATTTAATTCGAGTATATGGGTATATTGAAGAAGGTAGTGGATCACCAGCATCTTCCCTGTATACTGGTGATGGTCTTACATTTTTTTCTGGTTATAAAATTTCAAATTAGACAAATAAAATGGCAATAAAAGATTCAAGAAGATTGAGTATCGTTGTTCCATATTTGTATCCAGATTTGGACTATAAAGATGGTAAGGATTATTATTTACAAAACGATTCAGATGGTAAAGGTACTTATGTGGTTTGGAATAATACGGATATAACAAAACCTACAGACCAAGAACTTGAGGATGCAAAGGAAGAAGCAATTAATGACGATTGGTGGAAAGTGTTAAGATTCAAAAGGGATCAACTTTTAAAAGAATCTGACGAATATGCTGTATCGGATAGACCAGATAATGCAGATTGGTTAAGTTATAGGGAAAAATTAAGAAATTTACCAGCAACAGTAACTAAACCAGATTATGAAGTATTAAACAATCAAGAAAAAGTAGATTGGTTAACTGATTTAATACCAATAGCACCAAAATGACTAGAGCTAGAGATATGGCAAATCTTGGTTCTCAGGCAGGATCAGGATTAGATGCAAGTGATATAACTACTGGAGTCTTACCTGTAGGAGTAACAGGAGGATCGGGATTGACTGCACTTGAGGCAAGAGTGTTAGCACTAGAAAACGCATAATGAAAGGGCAAGAGTGACAAGAGCTAGAGATAATGCAGACTTAGGTGATTCATATGGTTCTTTAGCTGTAGGTGTTACTGGTGGATCAGGTTTGAATGCAGTAAGTCCTGCTAATTTAGCTTCTGGAGTTTTACCTGTTGGTGTTACTGGTGGGTCAGGATTGACTGCACTTGGAACTGTGACAGCAGGAACTTTATCGACTAGTGTAGTTAATAATATAAATAGTATTTTCTTTAGTGGGCAACTTTCCGGTAGTACCACGTTAACATCAAGCGCAATAATTCTTTGTGATACTAATGTTGTTAGTAATGGAATGACAATAATGACAGGAGAAGATGCAGGGAAAATAAAGGTTGTTACGGCAGGAAAGTATTTAATTATAGGAGGTGCATATACACAACATATAGCAAATGCGGTTGCTTATGCAGGTATTGAAATAAGACTTGGTGGAAGCACTATTGCACAGTCTGGAGTGGTGGGTCTTACCGCTGACGCTGGAAGACTTTACGTTTCAGCACAAATTATCCGTGCTTTTAGTGTAGATGATGAAATTGATTTATATGCACTTATTAACGGTGACTCCATTTATGGTGGGCTTGGCACCGGATTCTCCATTCTTTATCTAGGACAATAAAATGAAATTAAATTTATTAAGAATTATGCGTAATGGTCAACTAACAGGTAGTGATTGGACACAAGCAAATGATTCCCCATTAAGTGATGCAAAAAAACTAGAATGGTTGACGTACAGACAAACGCTTAGAGATTTTCCAAGTACAGCAGATTTAGATAAAATTACATATAACCAAGATTTGCATATTATTGAAAATGTTGAGTGGCCTACTAAACCAGAATAACGGACAAAAGTGTCCGATACAACCTTGAAAATTAGAATCTCAACTTCGAGTTTGCAATGAACATACTACAACAATAACAATTAGAAAGGATACCATGAGCGTTGAAGAATGGATTGAGATACTGAAGACTATTGGTGTCCCAACCGTGGTGTGCGGTGCAAGTTTTTACTATATTTTTAAGAAAGATATCTGGAGCCAGAAAGAACGAGAGGCGTTCCAAAAACAGGATGCCGAGAATGATGATCGTATTTTCTTGCTGGCAGAACACAGCAACCAGGCTCTGAATAATATGAGTAAATCAATGGATGCAAACACTGCTGCTCTTGATCAATTCAGACACTTATTAGTTAAAAACAACGGGGGTAGATAATGCCATTTTTAGTACCAATTTTGACAACAACAATTAAGGGAATTATCACTTCCTTTTTCACTCAGAAGATGATTGAGGAAATTATTTTCCAGCTTTTACGCTATGCTTGCTCCAAAAGTGAAAATACACTTGATGATAAAATTTTGGAGATTTATGAGCAGAATCGTACTAAATAGCACCGAAAAGGTACTATTTTATTGCGTAGGACATTTTGTAAAATACTTTTAGTATGGATAACTATGTGGAATTTTAAAAACCCAATTCGTTCATTCACTTTTGATGAAATGGCATGTCAGAACTGTCCTCATTGTGGTGGGGTTTCTGACATGAATGAAGACTTTATGATGAAGCTACAGCAACTGAGGGATGCATGTAATTTCCCTCTTCATGTGAATTCAGGGTATCGATGTTCCCAGAAGAATATCGATTGTGGTGGACACCCTACCAGTGGTCATCTGACTGGGGAGGCTGCTGATTTAAGAGTAGAGAGAGACCAGGCAAGAACAGTAATTCAGAAAGCAATTGAGATGGAATTCTCAGTTGGCATAGCTCAGAAGGGTAAGAGTCGTTTTGTGCATGTAGATACAAAACCCAGAAGATCCGGGAAGGCAAATTTATGGAGCTATGCTTGAAATGGAGATTGTTTTTGAATTGGAAGATTCTGATCTTGATTGTGTTTTCACTCCTGACTTTCGGGTGCAAGCAAACACCTCAGATGAAACCCAAGTTTCATGGGGATTACCCAACAGCAAATCTCAGGGGAATGTGGTCCTTTTGTTTCCAGAATTTTCAGATGAAAGCACCATATACACCATTGCCCCTGATGGGACAGATGTGTGACTGTTATGTAGATCAAATGAGGATGGCACATTCTCAAAAGAATATAAATAATTTAAGTGATAATCAAACAAAAGAGATGGGTTTAAAATTAATTAGAGTCTGTAATGTTCCATTTCCAGTCCAGGAAATATGAAGTGATAACTTTA
>Ga0208179_1001332_pt1 | contig 12822 bp, 8 predicted proteins | sample Malvired_Geostar_FD_184238 | JGI IMG/M metagenome (GOLD analysis project Ga0208179, IMG submission 184238) | Marine viral communities from the Global Malaspina Expedition - Malaspina viral metaG DeepMed_Geostar (SPAdes) (version 2) | ecosystem: Environmental > Aquatic > Marine > Oceanic | place...
AGCTAACGCATTAAGCACTCCGCCTGGGGAGTACGGTCGCAAGATTAAAACTCAAAGGAATTGACGGGGGCCCGCACAAGCGGTGGAGCATGTGGTTTAATTCGAAGCAACGCGCAGAACCTTACCACCTTTTGACATGCCCGGCTCGCCAGAGAGATCTGGTTTTCCCTTCGGGGACCGGGACACAGGTGCTGCATGGCTGTCGTCAGCTCGTGTCGTGAGATGTTGGGTTAAGTCCCGCAACGAGCGCAACCCTCGCCATTAGTTGCCATCATTTAGTTGGGCACTCTAATGGGACCGCCGGTGGTAAGCCGGAGGAAGGTGGGGATGACGTCAAGTCCTCATGGCCCTTACGGGGTGGGCTACACACGTGCTACAATGGCGACTACAGAGGGCAGCAAGCCAGCGATGGGGAGCTAATCCCTAAAAGTCGTCTCAGTTCGGATTGCACTCTGCAACTCGAGTGCATGAAGTCGGAATCGCTAGTAATCGCGGATCAGCATGCCGCGGTGAATACGTTCCCGGGCCTTGTACACACCGCCCGTCACACCATGGGAGTTGGCTTTACCCGAAGGCGGTGCGCTAACCAGCAATGGAGGCAGCCGACCACGGTAGGGTCAGCGACTGGGGTGAAGTCGTAACAAGGTAGCCGTAGGGGAACCTGCGGCTGGATCACCTCCTTTCTAAGGATGAACCTCCAGGGTTTCGGCCCTATTGGTTCGTCATATCAATACACAGGTGCGGAGCGCCGCCGTCTTCGTTTCTCTTTCCACTTAACACTGCAGCCGATGAGGCTGTGGTGCGATCGCGTATTCCGGCTGACGCTGGAGCCAAGGGGCTCTGGAGGTTGGCTGGGAAGCGGACCGCTTCAAGGGCCTGTAGCTCAGTTGGTTAGAGCACACGCCTGATAAGCGTGAGGTCGGCAGTTCGAGTCTGCCTGGGCCCACCACCTTGAACGTGGCGCCTTTGGCAGGCGGATCGACGAGAAGCTCTGCAAGCTTGGCGGTCCTTAAGGGGGCCATAGCTCAGTTGGTAGAGCGCGTGCTTTGCAAGCATGAGGTCGTCGGTTCGAACCCGTCTGGCTCCACCATTTCTCCTGACAGCCCTGGCGGCTGGGGATTGAGATGAGGGAGAGCGTCCCGCCTGCGCGATCGCGGGAAACAAGTTAACCCGCCGGGTTGGTCTCTCAAGAGACGGACCTGGTCGCGGTTTATCTGACATCGTGAAGGCAAGGGTTCTCCCGGCGCTTAGGCGCTTTTAGGGACGACCTGATGAAAGACATCATTGTCTGGCAAATACAAAGCGCATGACGGCGATCTCGCTTGAGGTCGTCTGCATGAGTTTTGCTGAGAACGATCAAGCGTATAAGGGCTTCTGATGGATGCCTTGGCGTCGAGAGGCGATGAAGGACGTGGCACGCTGCGATAAGCTTCGGGGAGGCGCGAGCACCCTTTGATCCGAAGATTTCCGAATGGGGAAACCCACCTTAACGGTCTGCGAATTTTACCATCGGCTTCGGCCGGCGGTACGGTTCGTAGGGCGTTTAAAGGTATAATGACCTGAATACATAGGGTTCATTAAGCAAACCCGGGGAACTGAAACATCTCAGTACCCGGAGGAAAGGACATCAACCGAGACTCCCGTAGTAGTGGCGAGCGAACCGGGACCAGGCCAGTGCTCTTGTGAAATAAAGGCGAACGACCTGGAAAGGTCGGCCATAGCGGGTGACAGCCCCGTAGCCGTCAAACAGCAAGAGACTCGAGTAGGGCGGGACACGAGAAATCCTGTCTGAACATGGGGGGACCACCCTCCAAGCCTAAGTACTCCTCTACGACCGATAGTGAACAAGTACCGTGAGGGAAAGGTGAAAAGCACCCCGACAAGGGGAGTGAAACAGATCCTGAAATCGGAAGCCTACAAGCAGTCGGAGCCCCCAAGCGGGGTGACGGCGTACCTTTTGTATAATGGGTCAGCGACTTCATGTGCCGTGCAAGCTTAAGCCGTTAGGTGTAGGCGCAGCGAAAGCGAGTCTGAATAGGGCGAATAAGTACGTCGCATGACGACCCGAAACCAGGTGATCTATCCATGAGCAGGTTGAAGGCTGGGTAACACCAGCTGGAGGACCGAACCCGTGAATGTTGAAAAATTCTGGGATGACTTGTGGATAGGGGTGAAAGGCCAATCAAACCTGGACATAGCTGGTTCTCCGCGAAAACTATTTAGGTAGTGCGTCAGACGAATTCCTTGGGGGGTAGAGCACTGGATGGATGCGGGCGGCGCGAGCTGTACCAATTCTAACCAAACTCCGAATACCCAAGAGAAATATCTGGCAGACACACGGCGGGTGCTAACGTCCGTCGTGAAAAGGGAAACAACCCTAACCATCATCTAAGGCCCCCAAGTGACGGCTAAGTGGGAAACGATGTGGGATTGCTTTGACAACCAGGATGTTGGCTTAGAAGCAGCCATCATTTAAAGAAAGCGTAACAGCTCACTGGTCAAGCGATCCTGCGCGGAAAATGTAACGGGGCTTAAGCCGTCCGCCGAAGGTATGGGTGTGCAGCAATGCACGCGGTAGCGGAGCGTTCCGTAAGCCTGTGAAGGTCAGCCGTGAGGCTGGCTGGAGGTATCGGAAGTGAGAATGCTGACATGAGTAGCGATAAAGAGTGTGAGAGACACTCTCGCCGAAAGTCCAAGGGTTCCTGCGTAAAGTTAATCTGCGCAGGGTTAGCCGGCCCCTAAGGCGAGGCCGAAAGGCGTAGTCGATGGGAATCAGGTGAATATTCCTGAGCCAGTTGGAAGTGACGAATTCCGTAAATTGTCGGGGCTTATTGGATTGCTCCCGGCAGTGAAGGGGTTCCTGGAAATAACTCCAACGGAGACCGTACCCGAAACCGACACAGGTGGACTGGTAGAGCATACCAAGGCGCTTGAGAGAACTATGCTGAAGGAACTCGGCAAATTGCACGCGTAACTTCGGGATAAGCGTGACTCTGTTTAGGGCAACCTTTGCAGAGTGGCACAGGCCAGGGGGTAGCGACTGTTTATCAAAAACACAGGGCTCTGCGAAGCCGCAAGGCGACGTATAGGGTCTGACGCCTGCCCGGTGCCGGAAGGTTAAAAGGAGGGGTGCAAGCTCCGAATTGAAGCCCCGGTAAACGGCGGCCGTAACTATAACGGTCCTAAGGTAGCGAAATTCCTTGTCGGGTAAGTTCCGACCTGCACGAATGGCGTAACGACTTCCCCACTGTCTCCAGCATAGGCTCAGCGAAATTGAATTCCCCGTGAAGATGCGGGGTTCCCGCGGTCAGACGGAAAGACCCTATGAACCTTTACTGCAGCTTCGCCTTGGCGTTAGCGGCAACATGTGTAGGATAGGTGGGAGGCTATGAAACCGGGGCGCCAGTCTCGGTGGAGCCAACCTTGAAATACCACCCTTGTTGTCGCTGACGTCTAACCGCAGCCCGTTATCCGGGTTCGGGACATGGCGTGGCGGGCAGTTTGACTGGGGCGGTCGCCTCCCAAAGTGTAACGGAGGCGCGCGATGGTGGGCTCAGAGCGGTCGGAAATCGCTCGTCGAGTGCAATGGCATAAGCCCGCCTGACTGAGAGACTGACAAGTCGATCAGAGACGAAAGTCGGCCATAGTGATCCGGTGGTTCTGCGTGGAAGGGCCATCGCTCAACGGATAAAAGGTACTCTAGGGATAACAGGCTGATTTTGCCCAAGCGTCCACAGCGACGGCAAAGTTTGGCACCTCGATGTCGGCTCATCACATCCTGGGGCTGGAGCAGGTCCCAAGGGTTCGGCTGTTCGCCGATTAAAGTGGTACGTGAGCTGGGTTCAGAACGTCGTGAGACAGTTTGGTCCCTATCTGCCGTGGGTGTACGAAGCTTGAGAGGATCTGTCCCTAGTACGAGAGGACCGGGATGGACACACCTCTGGTGGACCTGTCGTGGCGCCAGCCGCGCAGCAGGGTAGCTAAGTGTGGAATAGATAACCGCTGAAAGCATCTAAGCGGGAAACTAACCTCAAAACAAGGCTTCGCCGAGAGCCGTGGTAGACCACCACGTTGATAGGCCAGGTGTGGAAGTGCCGCGAGGCATGGAGCTTACTGGTACTAATCGCTCGATCGGCTTGATCGTTCTTAGTTGAACTCATGAGCGCTATGTAAGCGCCAGCAATGATGTCTTTCGCATCCGTTTCGTTGACCTGGTGGTTTTGCCGAGAGGTCCCCACCCGATCCCATTCCGAACTCGGTCGTTAAGCCTCTCTGGGCCAATGGTACTTCGTCTTAAGGCGCGGGAGAGTAGGTCGCCGCCAGGTCTACCAAACGGATGCAACTCATCAGACCCTTGCCATCACACACGGCGCACCTCCACGCGCCAACCCATCTGCCGCGGGGTGGAGCAGCCCGGTAGCTCGTCAGGCTCATAACCTGAAGGTCACAGGTTCAAATCCTGTCCCCGCACCCAAACATCCATAACGCCCGCCAGGACTAAACCCCCCGGCGGGCGTTTCTGCGTCTAGGCCACGGGCGCCCGTGGGTGCGGCAACACTTCCCTCGCTCCGTCCCGATTGGGCGCGAGCTTCAAGCCCGTTGGAACCCCCGGGGGTGGCTTTGTGGTTTGGTCGATGAGTGTCGCTGCAGGCCTCCTGCCGCCCGGAAGTGGAGCAGGCGCACCCGACCGATGGGAGGAGCCTCGTGCCACGACAAATCGAATTCGCCGGTTCAGCAGAGCAATGCGCGCTCCTCCTCGAGCTGTTGACGTTACGGGCTGATATCACGCGCCTTTCCTTCCAACCGGGCGCCTCGCTGAACCCAAGAGGCGACATCGTCACTGTCGAAGCGTCAAACCGGGCCAGCCGGAAGATCGTCAATCTGATGAGTGAGCTTGACCTCTTGCGTGCGGGCGCAGTGACCATCAGCGAGCCCAACGCCACCATCCCTCCTGGCTCCGCCCCCTCGCTCCACGAGGAAGGAAATGACGCTGTCTGGGAGGAGGTCGGCGCGATGATGCGGCAGGACACCAGCCTGTCCTTCAACTTTCTGATTCTGATGGCGCTGGCCGGAGGCATCACCACCTTCGGCATCGTATCCGACACCCTTCATGTCGTTGTGGGCGCCATGTTGATCGCCCCGGGGTTTGAACCCATCCTCCGGGTGGTCTTCGGCGTCATGGGGGATCGTCACAGCGTCCGCGCGAGCCTGGCCTCTATGACGCTCGGCTATCTCGCACTCTGCGCCGCAGCGGCGGCTGTCCTCCCGCTGGCGCTCATGTTCGCGGGAATTGAGGGAGACGATCTCGGCTCGCTGGAATGGGCCGTCTATTGGTCTTCGATCGAGCCGGGCGGGGTTTTTACGTCACTTCTAGCCGGGACCGCGGGGGGTGTGATCGTGGCGTCCCGGATGAAGATCCTCGCCACGGGCGTCATGGTCGCCCTGGCCTTGGTGCCCAGCGCCGCGCTCGTTGGCATGGGACTAGCTGTCGGCGACGCGACCATTGCGCTCGGCGCCGCCGCGCGATGGATGGTCGAGGCCGGCTGTGTCACTGCAGGCGGAGGTGCGATCATACTGCTGAAACGGACGCTCCTCCACCACCGACGGCCCGCTGGACGCCGCCCCGCTACCCCGACCTGAGCGTAGCAACCTCGGGCGGCCCAGTTCGGTCGTTGAGCTCGTTTCCAGCTGCACGAGCAGATCCCCAATCAAGGAAGATCGCCTTGGGCGCGGGGTCAGGCTTGCCGGGATCGGGGGCCCCGGCTGCGTGCGCCCGTTCCCAAAAGCGTGGGGGGGGGGCAAATGATCACCCGGCTCAAAGTCCCGGTAACGGCGCCGTGATCACCTAGCCGTGGCACATCGACCCGGGCGCATCGTTCAATCTGCATCATCGAACGGAGCTGGAGTATGAGTCGATCTGCAGAAACCTCCTCGTCGTCCGCGACGCCATCGCTCCCGGCGCGCCGGGACCCCGGCGTCTCCTCGAAGCCGAGAGACCCCTTGCGAAAACGGGTCGTGATTGTCGGCGGGGGCTTTGGAGGCCTGGAGGCGGCCAAGGCTCTGAGCCGGGCTCCGGTCGACCTGACCGTCATTGACCGCCACAACCATCACTGCTTCCAGCCGCTGCTCTACCAGGTTGCGACAGCGACCCTCAGTCCAGCCGACGTCGCTTGGCCCATCCGGGGGATTCTATCGGGCCAGAAAAATGCGCGCGTGGCGATGGCCCAGGTGCTGGATGTCGATGTTGGCAACCGTCGTGTGAGGACGAACCGCGGAGACTTCCCTTACGACCAGCTCGTAATCGCCACCGGCGCCACCCACGCCTACTTCGGAAACGATGCATGGTCTCCCTACGCGCCAGGATTGAAACGTATTGAAGATGCGACGGCCATCCGACGCCGCATCCTGGAAGCCTTTGAGGCGGCGGAACTCGCTAGTGACGATGACGAGCGGCAACGCTTGACCACCTTTGTGATCGTCGGCGGCGGCCCGACGGGTGTTGAGATGGCCGGTGCAATTGCGGACATGGCGCAGGATGCTTTGCCGCCTGACTTCAGAAGGGTGGACCCGCGAAGTTCGCGCGTGCTTTTGATCGAGGCCGGACCCAGGCTGCTGCCAACCTTCCCGAGCGCCCTTAGCGACTATACCCGCGCGGCTCTTGAACGGCGGGGCGTCGACGTCCTGCTTGGCGCGCCGGTCACAGATATCCAGGGCGACCATGTGATGCTGGGGGATCGTCGGATCGCAACAGGCGCGGTTATTTGGGCCGCAGGGGTGCGCGCTTCGGCGGCGTCCGAATGGCTGGGCGCCGAACGGGATCGGGCGGGCCGCGTCATCGTTGGCCCAGATCTTTCGGCGCCAGGCCGGCCCGAGATCTTTGTGATCGGGGATACAGCTGCTGTCGCCGATGGGTCTGGTCGAAGCGTTCCTGGCGTGGCCCCAGCCGCCAAGCAGATGGGCAGATATGTCGGGCGCTTGATCGCAGATCGCGCCCGCGGACGGACGTCTTCCAGGCCGTTCCGCTATAGGCCTCAGGGCGACCTCGCCACCATCAGCCGCCAGTCGGCTGTGGTCAGCATCGGACGGATGACATTGACGGGGTTTCCAGCCTGGCTCTTCTGGAGCCTCGCCCACGTGTATTTCCTGATCGGCCTGCGAAACCGCATCGCGGTCAGCTTCAACTGGATTTGGGAGTACATCACGTTCGGCCGGCGGGCCCGCCTCATTACAGAGCCGGCGGATCACGCTTCGATCGCGATCCAGGCGCCCGATCCAGGCGGTTCGCCGAAGGGGACCATCCCCTGAGGGTTGGCCAGTCGCCTTTGGGTTGCATATGTGTGCAACCCGACAGACGGATGGGCGTTGCTCCTTCAGACGAGGATAAACGCCACCTGGGCGGCTTACAGGCGTAGGCCAGGGAATGACGCAAATTTTGGAAGCACATGGAACCGCGCGCGGACGTGGGGCAGAACGATTTTCTCAGTAAACTCTCGGTCGAGACGCTTGGTCTGCTTGCGCCCTATCTGATGGACGTCCTGCTGCACCGCGGAACTACGATTGCTGAGCCTGGAGAGGAACTAGAATGCGTGTGGTTCCCAACCTCGTCAGTACTATCGGTGGTCACCACAATGGAGAGCGGCCACGACGTGGAAGCCTGCACCATTGGCCGGGAGGGCGCATACGGCGTTTTGAACGCCCTGGGCTCGTCCATATCGACCGAAAGGGTCGTTGTGCTGATCCCTGGGCGAGCGGTCAAGATGCCGGCCGCCAGACTGAGGGCGGCGTCGGCCTTGAGCGTGAACCTCACAGATTTCATCATCCGCCACGCCCAGGCCAATACTGCTCAAATTCAGCAGACAGCGGCCTGTAATGCGCTTCACAGCGTCGATGTGCGGCTCTGCCGTTGGTTGCTGATGACGCATGATCGCGTTGGGGGCGATCAGCTGCCTCTCACGCAAGAGTTCCTCAGTTTAATGCTCGGGGTGCAGCGAACCACGGTGAGCCGGGTCGCAAGCAGCCTCCAGGAGGCCGGCCTGGTTCGCTATTCCCGCGGCAAGATTCAGATCCTTGATCGCGGCGGTCTCGAAGCTCAGGCCTGCGAGTGCTACCAATCCGTCCGCCACAAGTACGTCGAGCTGCTAGACGCACAATCGACGCGGAGAAGGTGATTTGGGGCGAGCGGCCGCAAAGGTGGTCCTGTTTCGGTTGAGGCTAGCCGGGAAGAAATAGAGCGTCGCCCGCCCCGCACTCCCATCGCCTGCTACCTCCAGGACGGCCCGCGCCGAAGCAGCAATCAGAAATTCCAATGGGTTGCGTCGGGGGCGATGATCCAAGAGCCGCGGCCGCCTTCTCCAGGTCCGCAGATCCTCATCGTGAACGATCGACGGAACGCGCAGATCGGAACGATCTGCTACTTCGGTGCATCATCAGAGACCGCGGTATTGCTCTGACGCTGGTCAGTGGGCTCTGTGCGCCGTGGCCCGGGCGTGCCCACTATGGCCTCTATCTCTTGCGGCTCATTGAAGCGCGCCTGCCCATTGCGAACCTCCAGAAGGTTCTGACTGCGAAGCTGCTGCAAGGTGCGATTGACGTGCACCACGCTTAGCGCCGTCACGTCAGCCACGGCCTCCTGGGTCAAGGGCATTTCAAAGCGCTGCCGGTCGCCGAGTCCCGCGGCGATCATCCGGTCGCGAAACTCAAGTAGTAGGCTGCATATCCGCGCCATTGCGGTGCGTCGTCCCAACCGCCCGACCTGATCGATCAGCCGCTGCTCCTCGTCCCGCTGGCTGAGCCACAGGGCGCGCGCCAGCAGGGGGAGGTGACCGAGCTGCTCTCGCACCATGTGCGCGTCCAAGAGTTCAATCGGGGTGAGAGAGATCAGTTCGCATCGCTCAATGGGCCTTGAGGTTAGGTTCAGGCTCAAGGCGTCGCCAGGCAGAATGACGGTCAGGATCTGCCGTCGACCGTCGGGCAGATATTTGGCTCGGGCGGCCCAGCCTTTGGCGACAATGACGGGGTCCTGGGCCGACCCTTCGGGCGCGAGGATCACACTTCCTGGCCGCCGCACGATCGGCAGTCGTCCGATCAAATGCTCGGCCGCCGTCTCTATCGGTCCCCGCCGTTGCAGCTGAGTAAGCGCGGCCGCCGCTGGGGGCGGGGAGGGCTTCGCCGCGTGCACAGCGAACGTCCCTACGCGCCCTGGGCGCGGAGCCGCTCTGGGCCGGCGCCTGGAACGGAGGCGTATGTCTGCCCGTATCGGCGGACCATGTCCGCGCAGAACGCCGCAAACTCATGGGCCGCTTGCGGGGGGCTTGTGTGGTGTGGCTGAAGGCCCCGGTGCTCTGGCGTGAAGCAGAAGGTTACGGTGGTGTCGAAGTCCATGAGAGCCTCCATCTGCCGGTCGAACCATCGCTCCCAGCCCGGCCGAAAGCTGTCGGCCCAGGATAGGCCGGTCCTGACGTGCCTCACGCCCAGGCGTCGCAGCCAGGCGACGGCGTCCTCCAACCTAGGGTCTTCGAAATGAAACCATTGGCAGAGGCCGATGTCTGTCGCGTAGGGCGCATAGGCCTCCACGGCGGGCTTCGGCGAGCCATCGGCGCGCAAAAGCCCCATGTGGAAATGCCGGTAATAGGACGAGCCCTCGGCTTCCTTGTGGCGGGTGGTGGCGCCCCAGGCCTGTGGAAGATCATAGAGGCTGTACCAGTGAATCCGCGGCGCCTCGCCGATCAGCAGCCGGGCGGTTTTTTCTAACCCCCAGGCCTGCACCTCCTCCGAACCGAAGGACGAGACGCCGACCTCGGTGACCCATACGGGCTTGTCTGTCACGGCGCGAATCTCGGCGACCTTCTCGGGCCAGGCGTCGATGGGCCAGAGGTTCCAGTCCAAGGGAAAGCCGTGCACGGCGACGACGTCGACATAGTCGAGGACGCCCTTGCTCTCGAGGCGTTTCAGAAAGCTGGAATCGATGGGGGACATGCCCCCCAGAACCCGGGTGAGGCTCGGCCGCTCGGCCGCGATCGCCTGGCCGGCCAGGCGCGTCATCTCGGCGAAAAGATCCCATTCGGGGTCCAGCTCGGGGTCCCAGTGGGACTTGTTGTTGGGCTCGTTCCAGATTTTTACGGCTTCCAGCACCTGCGGCTCCTTGAGGATCAGCGGTTGGGGATCGCGGGGTAGACAGCGCGGCTCTCGGTCGGGCGGGCGGCGCAGCGACAGATGTAGACCTCGGCTTCAGGGTGGGCGGTGATCTCGAAGCCGGAACTGCGCAGCATGGCCTCGACGCAGGCGGCGTTAGGCGCCCACCAGTTGGTGGGGTCGCTGGCATAGCTGTGCTCGATGAAGTGCATCTTCGGGTAGGCCGGCTGATTGAAATGGTCTTGCTCGAAGAAGTCGTAGTCGGCCGCCACAGAGCCTGCCTCCGGACTCCCGCGCTGCATGGACTGGAAGACCAGGAGGTCGTCGGCGACGTGCTCGCGCACCAGGTCAAGGGCGAGCAGCGGGTGGCGCAGGTGGTAGAAGACGCCCATGAAAATCACGACGTCGAACCGCTCCCCAAGGGCGGCGAGGTCGTAGACCGACAGCTTCTGGAACTCGACCTCGACGCCGGCGACCTTGGCGGCCAGACGGGCTTGGCTGAGGTAACGGTCGTCGAAGTCGACGCCGAGCACCCGGCGGGCCCCCCGGCGTTTCATCTCCAGACTGTAGAAGCCGGCGTTGCAGCCAATATCCAGGACGCTCTTGCCCTCCAGGCGCTCAGGCAGGGCATGCGCGAACTGGCGGAACTTGTTTCGCGGATAGTCGTGGAGGAAGTGCTCCGGGGCGGTCTGGACGCCGCCAAGGTCCATGTTGTGGAACCAGGGGCCAAGCTCGGCGACACGCGCGCTGATTTCCTCGCGGGTCAGGTCAGACATGGGCGATCTCATTCAGGGTCAGTAGGCGTGGACCGTCCTCGTCGATCCTTAGCGTGGTGATCGAGGCGGGGCTGATGTCGAACCGGTCGTAGAACTGGAGCGGGAGGCCAAGGACGTGGGCCACGGCGGCCCTGATGACGTCGGCGTGACTCACCGCCGCCACGTTTGAGGGAGCGCCTGGGGCGCAGAGCCCGTCCAGCCAGCGGGCCATGCGAGCCTGGGCCTCGGCCATGCTTTCGCCCCGGGGCGGACGAGTCCGGCCCCGGTCGCTGTTCCAGCGCCGCCACCGCGGATCGTCGTCGAGAGCGGCGAATTCGGCCCCGGTCCAGTCCCCGAAATCGATCTCGATGAGACCGGCGTCGACCTGCAGGGGGACGGCGCAGGCCTCCGCGATGGCCTCGGCGGTCTGCCAGGCCCGCTCCAGAGGGCTGGTCATCACCGCCTCAAGGCCTTGCGCCGACAGGCGCTCGGCGACGGCGAGCGCCTGGCCGCGTCCCTCCTGGCTCAGGTCAAAACCCGGCGCCCGGCCGCAGAGGCGGCCGCCCAGGGCGCCGTGGGTCGCGTGACGGACCAGATGCACCGTGCGGGCCGTCACGGCGGCGGAACGGTCTCGGCCCCGGAGACGAAGCGCATCGTGCGCTCTCGCGCTTCGTGATCGGTGAACTGTTCAGGCGGGGACTTCATGAAGTAGCTGGACGGACCCACTAGAGGGCCCCCCTGACCGCGATCCAGAGCGATCTTGGCGCAGCGGACGGCGTCCACCACCACGCCGGCGCTGTTGGGGCTGTCCCAGACTTCCAGCTTCAGCTCGATGTTCAGGGGCGCGCCGCCGAAGGTCGTCGCCTCGACCCGGATGTGAGCCCACTTGCGATCATCGAGCCAGGGAACGAAGTCGCTGGGTCCGATGTGGACGTGGTCGGTGTCCAGAAGTTCGTCCATCTGGCTGGTGACGGCGCGGGTCTTGGAGATTTTCTTGGACTCCAGCCGCTCGCGCTCGAGCATGTTCTTGAAGTCGGTGTTGCCGCCGAAATTGAGCTGGTAGGTGCGATCAATGCGCGCCCCGCGCTCGCGCATCAGATTGGCCAGGGTCCGGTGGAGGATCGTGGCGCCGACCTGGCTCTTGATGTCGTCGCCGACGATCGGCACGCCGCGCTCGGTGAAGCGCCGGGCCCAACGCGGGTCCGAGGCGATGAAGACCGGGATGCAGTTGACGAAGGCGCAGCCGGCGGCGAGCGCCTGTTCGGCATAGTACTCCGTCGCCCTCTGGGATCCCACCGGCAGGTAGGAGACGAGAACCTCAGTCCCCGTCCGGCGAAGCGTCTCGGCCACGTCGACGCAGGGGGCCTCGGACTCGGCGATGTCGTCCTTCAGGTACTTTCCGAGCCCGTCGAGCGTGGGGCCCCGGGCGACCTGGACGCCGCAGTCCGGCGGCGCGGCGAACCGCATGGTGTTGTTCGGCTTGAGAAATATCGCCTCTGAGACATCCCGCCCGACCTTGCCGGCATGGATGTCGAAGGCCGATGCGATCTCCAGATCGCCCACATGGTAGCCGCCCAGCTCGACCGACATCAGGCCGGGCGGCGGCTCATTGGCCGAAGCGTCGGCGTACTTGCTGATTCCCTGAACGAAGGCTGATGCGCAGTTCCCCACGCCCACCACGCCGACCCGCACCTTACCCTGCGGCATTGATCGCTCCTTGCCAGACCCCAGACGCTGGGGTCGCAGGCCATTAAGAGCATCTGGCTTGGGTTGGTTCCGGCTCAGCTGCAAACAATTGTGTATGTCGCCGATACAACCAAGTTAATAGCTTGACCACTGCTGTAAGAAAAATGCCCTTATTTTAAAAGGGATTGTGATTGGCTGCGAAAATCACCCCGAGATTCCAAGGAACTGAGCTCCGGATGAAGATGTTGCT
>Ga0208179_1001334_pt1 | contig 12820 bp, 21 predicted proteins | sample Malvired_Geostar_FD_184238 | JGI IMG/M metagenome (GOLD analysis project Ga0208179, IMG submission 184238) | Marine viral communities from the Global Malaspina Expedition - Malaspina viral metaG DeepMed_Geostar (SPAdes) (version 2) | ecosystem: Environmental > Aquatic > Marine > Oceanic | place...
CATTAGGTGCAATATCGGACATTGACGATTGTGCAGATGCTAGAATCGGCACACGCTACGATGCGTCTGGCTATTTCTTCGACGGCACTCTGTATCGCACAAGATTCTGGAACAAGACGCTGACCGCAGCGGAGGTCACGGCGAGCTACGAGAACGCTACCGTGCCGTTTGCCGACCAGTATGGGAGTCAGACGAACAAGATTGCTGCTTCCGTTGACCAAGATTGGGGAACGGATGTTGCTAATCTAGCCGCTTTCAATTCCGCTTATGCGTGGACGGGCCATTCAGCCACATCGTTGACTGTTTCTAGCAAAGTATTGCAGTTTAGCACCTCCGGGGCGAACACAGGTATGTATTACAATGCCGGACTTACGGCTGGGAATAGATACCGAGTTGTGATGCGAACCGGCACTATTTCGGGAACCACATTCAAAGCATACACCTATGCTTCTGGCTATACGGAAGTCGGAACGCTTGTTGCATCAACGACCAATGTTTTTGATTTCGTCGCTGAATCTTCGCTAAACGGATATTTGTATATTTATGCGTCCACAGGAGATGCGGCAACAATTCAATTTGACGCATCAAGCGTAGACAATGAAATCGTCGAAATCGGAGTGGTCAGCGACTACGACCTAGCGTTCGCAAACCCGACCCAATCTGACCAAGTGCAAGACCGCGCTGGTGCGGCAGACGGCACTTCGTCTGCAACGGGTGTGGTGCAAGTCACGCCGATTGAGCAAGTCAACACGAACAAGCTGGCAGTCGGCGGCACGACTCCGTTGGTTGGTATTGGTTTGGCGGCGGGAGTTACGCCAACCACATTGCTGGACATAAATGAGTCAACATCTGGTGACGTTTACCCGTTGGTCATTCGGAACAACAATGCCGGTGGTTCAGAAGGTGTTGGGATAAAGTTCCACATTGCCAACACGCTGAACGCTGGCGCGATTCTGATGGATGCAGATGCGCCTTATGGTTCGGCTGCACAAGCAGACGCAACGATGCAATTTTTTACGTCTCTGGATAACACGCTGGTGCAACGGATGGAGATTGATTCAGTTGGCAAAGTGGGAGTGAATACGGCTCCCGCAGGAACATTTCACACGGTAGGACTAGCGGGCACAACGGCTTTGATGGTTGTTGGGGCGAGTGGCAACAACATTGCCAACTTTTACGATTCATCGTCTGCCGCCAAAGTCACCATCGACTCGGCTGGCAACGTGGGGATTGGCGTGACGCCAAGTGAGGCGTTGCATATTTATCGTTCTGGTGCAGTAAACGCAGAGATTGAATCTAACACAGACAACGCAGCTTTAATTATTAACAGCAATACCGACAATGTTGGTCGGGAACGCTCTGAAGTTATTTTTCAAGATAATAGCGTCACCAAATGGACGGTAGGAGTACAAGAAAACTCTTATTTCCACATTGTTGATGCCGCACGGGGTGGGAGTTCTTTCACAATACGAGACGCCGCCGATATGTTGTTGATGGAGAGCGGCGGCAACTTGGGGGTTGGCACGGCATCAGTCAACCGCACAGCAAGTTCAATTGCGCTGACCATTGGAGATGGGACTGCTGACAATTATCGAAGTGCGCTTGAGTTGGTTGGTTCAGAAGTTACCGCCGACGATGCAGTCGGGAGAATTGCTTTTTGGAATGTTGGTGGGTCGGGTGGACAGATAGCCACAATATTGGGCAATAGGCAAGGGGCCGACAACAGTGGTGCGCTATTGTTTCAGACGAAAAATGCTGGAACCAACGGAACTCGCTTCACAATAACTCCGAGTGGCGGCGTTTACGAAACCAACGGCGTCCTCAAAGAAAACTTGCTGACCAACTCCGGCTTCGACGTTTGGAGTAACTCGACGCTGGAGGATGTTGCGACTGTTGATGCAGATACAATGGCATCCGACGATACGGGCGACTGGACAGGTTCCGCCAGCGCGACTTTGGCATTTGACACCGACCACTATGAGTTAGCTACTAGCGCAACAAATCAAAGCATCGAAACCACGTTCTCCGCGCTGACCACTGGTAAACTTTACGAATTTTCACTTGATGTGAAAGACGGCACAGCATCGAGTCAACCTCTCTATTTCCATTGGTATTACAGCGGTTCAGCCAACGGTAGCAGTCCCACATTTACGACCACGAGCAGTTTCGTCACGCATACTTGGGTTTTTGAAGCGACCGGCGCAGCGGCAGCGGCATATATTAAAGTCAGCAACAATATGAGCGGCAGCAATGTTGAGTTGAAAAACTTCACACTCAAAGAAGTCACGCCGGGGATTGTGTCGGGAACTGCTGGGCCAGATGGGTGGGCGCGGCGCGGGAGCTGCGATTTATACAGACAGCACAACGATGCGACTCTCACCAAAGACGGTTCATTTTATTCGCTAAAAGGCGTCGGTAGCGAAACACTTTGGCAGACTCATTGGCCGACCGTTTCCGCTGACCCACTACATATCGCGCGTTTCGCTGGCAAAACAGTAACATTTGGCGCGTGGGTGTATTCAACTCTCGCCACACCGGAAGTCTTATTGCGGATTGATGACGGTGGAACATCTGACTCGACCCAAACGGTTGCACAAAACACTTGGACTTGGCTTGAGTGTACCAAGACCATATCAACATCCGCAGGTGCAACTTTTCAAATCGCAAAATCGGGCGCAACGGCTGAAACATTTTACGTCTCCCAAGTGTGCCTCGTATTCGGCAGCGCAATCGGCGCGGGGAATTATTCGCGACCGATGGGGGAGATTGTTTGGTTGGATACAAAAGTCACTTCGCAAATCGCCGCTACTATTTCGTCGGCGGAAGATTTGAACGTGGAGGTTGATACAAATGGCAAACTTCCCAAAGGTGCAAAAGCGGTCGATATAATTTACGCCGGTAGCAATGCGGTGGTGGAGCAGTACCTACTTGTGGAGGACTCAGCACTGAAGAGTCTTTCGCAAGTTGCCAATGTGCAGAATGCAAATGCGGGTTGGGTTCCGTTGGAATCGGATACACATTTATCATTCACACCGCAAGGCACTTGGAACGAACTTTCGATGCAATACCACGGCGTTCAACTTCAATAAGACAATGGCAATCACAATTAGCAAAACAGAAAAGCCGAGCGGCAAGTCATTCCAAAACATATGGATTGTCGTTGAGGCAGACGGTGACAAGTGCAACTTCGTTCACACCGCACCGGCAGACTTGGAAGGCGATGACTTGCAAGCGTATGTCGATGGCCGCGAGGATTTCTACAAGCGCGAAGTGCTTCGCAATATGTATCCAACCGCCGACTGCTACAATGCCGACCTAGAGACTTTCGAGAAGTGGATTGCCGCCGGTTGCAAGCTGGAGGAAATCAGCGAGGAACGAATCACTCAAGCCGCCGTTCCCGCCGCTGATGCGGTTATGGGCGAGCGTCAAGTGGTTGTTGAAAGCGAAGAAGAAAGCGAAGTCTCCACGACTGAAATCGTCGAGGTGGACGGCAAGTTCGTCGAGAAGACCACAACCGAGACAGTCACGAACACGGTCAGCACTCCGCAAGTCACGAAGCACAAACTTTACAACGATGCCGGTGAGGAGATTGGCGAACACGAAGTGCCGGTGATGGAATCTTACGAGGTCAGCCCAGCCGTTGAAGCGGTTGAAGAAAAGAGCGAGACGGTAATCACGCGAGCCGAATCCGTTGTGGAGAAGGTCGCTTGGAAGGATACAGCAGAATAATTTGATATGATAGAAGTACCAACAAAACCGAAGGCGGGGCTGAATGTCTCGAAGGTAGCCATCAGCTTGAACAGCGCGGCTGAGTTCTCGATGCAATTCAGCATTGTGGGCTGGGGCAAATATACGGACGGCGAAGGCAACGATGTGTGGGGCAACAATCCCATCGTCTCGACGTTGTTATTGGTATCCGGTGCGGCTTGGTCTGGCTGGGTTCCCGGCGCAGCACCGAGCGATGCTGATTACATCGCCAATCTAGCACTGGCCCAGCTTGGGCTTGAGCGGGATGAGACGGTTGTTGCAGCGGAACCAGAAGCACCGTCCCCGGGAGACTGATGCCGTTTAATGTTTGAGATTAAAACCAAGGCAACCAGGGACTTGCCCGTTAACGTGGTTCAGGTGCAACTGGTGGGGTCCCACGAATTTGGCATGACGTTTGAGGCAACGGGTTTTTCGGTTAAAACCTGGACGGTGGGAGAGGGTGAAGGGGCGCAAACATTAACCAAGCGCAACTCAGTTCCCATATTAAGCCAGAGGATAAATTTGGTGGGAGAAACCTGGGACAAGTGGAAGAAGTCCACCAAGTCGGACAAGGATTTTATTGGAGGGTTATGCCTTAATGAGATGGGACTTAAGAAGGGATGAACTGGGGGGACGTAAAAGTGGGTGGGGCTACAATGCTGGGGTGGGTTAGTAACCTCTCCAGTTTTAATGAAATTTTGACTGCAATATTAACACTCTTAAGCATTGGGTATGTTGCGGTCCGTTTAGTCAAGGAAATCAAAAAGAAACATGGCGGGAGAAAAAACAACAAAGCCGGGTTATAAATCCACGGAGTTCTGGTTGGCAGCCGTTGCCGCCCTTTGTGGCATCCTGTTTGCCTCCGGGTTCATTGCACCGGACTCGTCCGGGGACAAGGTGCTTGGGTTAATTGCCGGGGTCCTGGCAAGTCTTGGTTATAGTGTCTCAAGGGGCATGGCCAAGGCCAAAAAGGAGTAACCCCGCCCCGGGGGGCACCATGGCGGAGGCACTCATTGCGGTAGTGGCTGCCCTTGTAACGTATTGGCTGAAGCGTAAACTAAACAAGGAGCAGGACAGGGGGGCATTGTTGGAGGACGCACTGCATGACATCGACAAGGCTATTTCAGACGGGGACATGGATTTTGTTAACTCTCACCTTGAGCGCACTTTGCGCCGGTTGTCACACCGTAACCGTCATAGACGGGGACAAAGTGGTGGAGAGAATGGAGAAGGGGAAACCCTTCACTCCAGGGATTAACGGTTACTTTGTTCCAGATGCCCGGATGCGTGAAATCCTCCAGCAATTGGAGGCCAAGACCCGGGAGGAATGAACCCACCAAGACCCAAACGGCTCCGGGTTTTAAACCTCTCCTGGAAAGTTAGGTTTTGCAACAAAACAATCCCGGACACCCGGGATGCCTGGGGATGGTGTGTGCCGGCGGACCAGACCATTTACATTTGTGAGGACCAGCAGTCCGATTCCATGGCGGACACGTTCCTACACGAGGTTTTACACTCTATCATTTTCGCCCTGGGGGTGGACCCCAAGGAGGAGGAGAACATTGTTCACCGATTAGCCACCGGTCTTTGCATGGTTTGGAAGCAAAACCCCTCTGCCTTTAGGTGGTGGCAATCGTTGTTATGAAACGTTTTCTAGCGTTCGGGGATACCCACGGGGACATGGTGGATAAGAACGCCCTGGAGGCCCTTTTACGCTTCAAGAAACGGTACAAGCCACACCTAACCGTCCACCTTGGGGACCTGTTTGATTTCCGGGCTTTAAGGCAGGGGATAAGGCAAACGGAATCGGAGGCCCACGAGGACTTGAGAGGGGACACGCTCAAGGGGTTTGAAGTGTTGGAGAGGACCCGGCCAAACGTCCTGCTTTTGGGCAACCACGACCACCGCATTTACCGGGTTGCCAAGGAGCATTCCAGCGGACTCGTCCGGGAGGCTGCCGAGAACGGCATTGCCCGGTTGGAGAAGCATTGCAAAAAACTCCGCTGCCAGGTTATCCCCTACCATTACCATCAAGGTGTCTATTCTGCCGGCTCCCTCCTGTTTTTGCATGGCTATACGGCCAACCTCCGGGCAGTTGCGGAACACGCCCAGCACTACGGGACCGGCCCGGACTCCTCGGTGGTGATGGGGCACCTCCACCGGGTGGAACAATCCACCGGCAAACGCCACGGGAGGGCACATGGCTTCTCGGCAGGATGCTTGGCCAGGTTTGAGTGCATGACCTATGCCGCCCATCGTCTCGCTACCAGTATGTGGGAGTTGGGTTGGTCGTTTGGGGTGTACGATGAGAAGCACCACCAAGTTTGGTTGGCTACCAGGACAGGAGACAAGTGGGTTTTGCCTACGGGGGTGGAATCGTTTTGAGCGAGTGGCAAAAAGTATTGGCCAAAGGGTTTGCCTTAAAGGGGAGACCGGAGGGATACGAGACCACCCGGGAGATTGCGGAACAAATGGGAATCTCCAAGCAATTGGCCTGGACTCGGTTGTCCAAGCTATTTGAGGACGGCAAGGTGGACCGTTTAAAAGTGATAATAGGCGGGAAACATTGTTGTGCCTGGAAGATTAAAAAAAAGGGCTAGGGTCCACATTTGTTTGGGGGTGATTACCCCGGTTAAGCAGGGGCGAAAGTGGGTTCTTAAAAGCCTCTGCGCCGGCATGGTCAACCCAATAGGTCCTCGCCTGCACCGGTCAACCCCCTGGCCTTTGGACACGGACACATTTAGCACCCAAGGGGAGGCTCAACGGGCGGCGGACCAGGCCAACAATTACCTCGGGGCTAGGACTTGAAACAGGGGCGGGACATGAAACAATTAAATCATGTCAAGGGGGATGGGCTTTACCTTGGTGGAGTTGTTGGTGGTTATCGCAATAATTGCCCTCCTGGTGGCGTTGTTACTGCCCTCCCTGGCCTCGGCAAAAAGAACAGGGTGGCAGGCTGCGTGCCTAAACAATCACCGGCAACTGAACCTTGCACTCCATGAGTTTGCCGGCGACCACCAAGACCGGTTCCCCTATGCGTCCGCCTGGGAGCGCGAACCCTCGGCACGCTGGGCTTGGGTTAGCGGGAGCATGAGTGGCGGGGGGGCCTGGGCACAAACGGACCGACCACTCTATTGGGGTCCCTTGAAGCCTTATGCCGGGATGAACGTTTTCAAGTGCCCGGGCGACAAGTCCACCGTTACCCGGAGAACAAGGGGAGAGGGAGAAACAAATTGGGTTGACCATACAGAGCAACGTCCCCGGTCTTATTCCATGAATATATTTGTGGGAGGCTGGAGTGGTTGGCCTTTCATGTATGACAACCAGATAAAAACCCACCACACTTACGAGGAGGTTAAGAACCCGTCCCAACTGTTCACCCTAATAGAGATGCCGGCGGAGAGCATTAACTCTGGCAACTTCCGGGTGGTGCCACCCCAGGACGGCAAAAGTGCCTTCTCCATGGATTGGCCCGGGGTGTATCACAACAACGGCAGTGTGGTCTCATTTGTGGACAGTCACACGGAGTTTAAGAGGTGGTTGGAGGAATCGACAAAAGTGATTCCTGGCAGCGCAGGCAACCCCACCACCACGGGCACCCTGATTGTGTCGGAGGACAACCGGGACTTGGCTTGGCTACAAGCCCGGGCAATTGTCCCGGACCCCAACGACCACAAATGGTACTCCTGGGTCTCCGGGATTGGGCGTTACAACCGGGCATGGAATGCGCGGGAGGTGGACGGCAAATTGTATGACTCCTGGGGATGGTTCTGGAACGATTCTTGGTGATTTAATTATCAGTTTGGAACCGTTAAACGTGTCTGGGGGTTTTTAAAATGCTTGCATGGGGAGGGAGAACCGAGACAATGCTTGCCGGCATGAGCACAAATGCAAGGTTGGACTCCTCAAACGCAGACCCAGATTCCTGGTTTAAGTGGGCAATTTCGCAAAACGAGGACCTCTCTGTGGATGTTAGCCTATGGCCCATCAAGGCAGACCCCACGGCAAAATCAATCTTTCCAAACAAAACCATCGGGGAGGCAGCCGACCTAATAAAAGAGTGGTACACGACTTTGAAACTAACCCCCTCCGAACACTCTCGGGTAACCCTTAACAGGATAACTCGGGATAACTTCTCCAAAAAACACCTATAATAACCATTAAAGTGGTGGAAGCGGGGGGAGTCGAACCCCCTGCAGGAGTGTCTGTTTCCCTTTAGTTGTTCCCATATTCCCATATTCATTAACAATTAAGTGTCCCATTGTTTCCCATTGTGTAATTAAGTGTTGCCTTATGGGGATAACTCGGGATAACTCCCGCCCGGGTTGTTTAACAGTTTCCAACTGATAATTCTGCCGTCACAGCGTAACAATTCAATGTTTGCGGGGGTATGCTCAAACTTCTGCCGTCACAACCTACCCCGCCCATGTTACGGATGGAATTTAATTTCAGCCAATGTTTGTAAGGCTTGTGACGTTGTGACGGATTCTCGGGGGGGGGGTGCCGGTGAAACGGGCCAGGGCCAAGGGGAGTTACAAACCCAGGGTGGCAAAAAGGTTCTGGCAAATAAGAACAAATAAAAACTTTTAAAAAATGTTCAGAAAAAGGTTGACGGTGGAATCCGCCGGGTTTATTGCTCTCTCCGGTTATGGAACTCATACAATCAGGAGGGTGTTATATGGATGTCCTCAAGCGTGTGGCGGAGGACAATGGGCTAACCCGGACAGAACTGGTGGAGTTTTTGATTGGTGAGTTGAGAAAAATGGAACCCGAGGAGGTGCAAAAGTGGAAGAAAAAAAACAGGAAGAATTAACGGAGGCGCAATTATCCGCCCATTACATTGTCACCGACTGTGTTGCCATGCGGTTAAACAAGACGGTGACACTCAAGCAGGCAGTGGGACTTGCCATTGTCTCCGTGGTTGTTGCCCCGGTGGTCTTTTCTCTGTTTAATCTGTCCGGGTTGGAGGAGGAGAATTTGACCTTGAAGGAGGAGGTCCAAGTCCAGATGGAAATGAACATTGCACTAACGGAGGTCCTCTTGAGGGCAGGAATGGTGGGCCAATAATCAAATGAAAATCGGCTTGAAAATAAACAAGAAGTTAAAGGAGCAGTTGCAGGCAATTGCAGAGGAGGAGGACCGTTCCATGAGTTCGGTGGCACGGATTGCAATAATGAAGGGTCTCCCTTTTTTTGGCAAGGGTGGAATCCACCAGCCCCCAAAAAAAACAACCAGGGTGGAATCCACCTTGACTGAGCGATGACCTACAAGGAGGCAGCACGTTACATGGGCGTGAAGGTTAGCCGGCTACGGAGTTGGGTCCGGGCCAGACGCATCCCGTTTATTCGTTACGGTTATAGGACTCACCGATTCAGGAGGACAGATTTGGACAAATTTATGGACGAGAACACTGTTAAGGCCAAACCATTATGAGACAAGCAACAATAACAAGGGTGGCGTTAGTTGCCGCCCAAAGACCAAGCAAGGTTTCCAACGTTTTCCAATTGGAAAACAACCGGAAAAGAGTGGAACGTATGGGCGATTCCCTGGTGTGCAAGGTGTGGTTTGTCATGTTCGCCATGTTCGCCATGGGCACCATCGTTGGCCTCCTCCTGTTTGGTTGGCGATGAGTTTACCGGTGCCACAACACCGGCCTCCCCCCCCATCACAACCCCCTGGGTTTTTCATAGTTGCCCGGGGAAAGGGGTGGGGAGGTTCAATTTGGGACTGTCGTTGGTTGGAAATGAGTTCCTGCATTTATAGCCCAACGTCCCCGGTGTGTTGCCGGGTTGGTCCCGGCGGCGAATGGGTGGTTGCGGTCAACTGCCTTTGCGCCGCCAAATTTATTCCGAAAGGAGACAGAACAAAATGGAAAATAATGCACTAACAGTAAGAGAGAACCCTGCCGAATTGATGCGGCAGAGTAGTGACGTTGCCGGCGTTTGCCGGGAAATAGTCACCAAGACGGCACACCCCATAAACGGAGAGAACTACGTTTGTGTTGAGGGTTGGCAAAGCATTGCAACCGCCCACGGGTGTGTTGCAGGAGCAGAGGAACCCAAGGTGGTGGACGGAGGCGTCCAGGCCATGGGTTATGTAAAGCGAATGAGTGACGGCATGGTGTTATCCACCGGTTACGGGTTCGTTGGTGACGACGAGAGAACATGGGCAAAGCGGCATGAGTACGCAAGGCGAGCGATGGCACAAACCCGGGGCATATCCCGGGCCTGCCGTTCTGCATTTAGCCACGTTGTGGTTATGATGGACACCGGATTAATGACCACCCCGGCGGAGGAGATGCCCGGGAATGTGGGCGAGGGGAAAAGCCAAGCGGCAACCACCAAGACAACCAGCAAACAACCACCCAAAAAGGAGGCTCCCAAGACGGTGGACGTGGCGGAAGTTAAGGAGGTGAGCAAAGGAGAACCAACAAACAACCAGCAAACAGTCACCCCCATTGGGGACTTGCCGGTTAACGGGGAGTGGTCTGTTTATGTGTTGGGATTTGGGAAGCACAAGGGCAAGACCCTCGGGGACCTGGCAACCGAGGACCCCCAATACCTGGAGTGGCTGCCCAAGCGGACTATAAAGCCCAGGAAGGACGGCACACCCTGGGACTCGGACATTGAGTTAAACCGGATGCTGGAGGGTTACCAGACCGAGAGAAACACCGAGATGGCCCAACTGGTCAAGGACGTGGCGGAGGGAGTTAAAACAGAGGCACCCCAGGGGGACGATGATGTCCCGTTTTAAGGAGGTTCGTTATGATATTCTTTGACATTGAAACTGGACCCCTGCCGCCCCAGGAGTTGGAGGCGAGAAAACCACCCTTTGAAGCGAGGAAGGGGTTAAAAGACCCGGCCAAAATTGAGGCAGACCTAACCGCAAAGGAGGCAACGTGGAGGGATAAGACCACCCTAAATGCGTTCACCTCACAAGTCTGGTCCATTGCCTACAAAAAGGGCGCGGACGGGGAGGTTATAGTGGACCATTTTGGCCCGGACCCAACCCCGGAAAACGAGGCCGGCATGATAGAGGGTTTCTTTGGCTACATGGACTCCCACTCTATTTTGTGTGGGTTCAATATAATTGCTTTTGATGTCCCTTTTATTATCCGCCGAGCCTATGCCCTGGGGGTGTATGTCCCCAGTAGCTTGAGGCAACGCAAGTATTGGTATGACAAGTTTGTTGACCTCATGGAGTTGTGGACTCTTGGCACCTACCGGGTGGAGACCCAGAACCGCATTAGCCTAAACAACCTGGCCAAGCATTTGGGCTTGGAAGGTAAGACCGGGACGGGCGACAAGTTTTGGTCCCTGTTCCGTTCGGACCAAAAGGCCGCGCTGGACTATGCCAAGCGAGACGTGGAGTTGTTGGCTGAAATCTATGACAAGATTGGGTGATGTCCGGCCAACCCGCATTTGATTTGGACCTGGCCTTTGGGCAAGCCGGGGAGGAGTGGCTGCGTCACCTCCTCGACACTCAACCGTTTTGTAAGGGTTGCGGTGAGAGCAACGGGTTGCTGGTGGAGGTTAAGACCGAGCGAGACCTCTGGCACTCCACCGGCAACCTTTTCTTTGAGTTTGAATTTAACGGCAATCCTTCCGGGTTCATGGGCACCCAGGCGGATTGGTGGATACATTTGTTGACCCTGGACGGCACCCGGCACGGGGCACTCCTTATAACCGTGGGGAAGTTGCGGGAGAGGTTAAGGGAGTTGGTAAAGGAGGGGGTGGCCCGGGTGACCGTGGGGGGAGACCACAACGCAAGCCGGGGGGTGTTACTGCCCTTGGGCCAGGTGGGGAGGTTGTTTGTATGATTAAGTCTTTAGACCAGTTGCCACCCCTGGAGAAGTACATACCCGGCAGGGTTATTATTGGTATTGACCCGGGAGTCTCGGGTGGGGTTGCGGTTCGTTATGTTGGCCGGGAGGTCCTGACCTTCCCGATGCCTCCCGAGGTCGATGCTGTTAGGGATTTGTTTCAGAAGATAACCCACCCGGACTGCCTTAATGTTGCCTACCTGGAGGACGTGCCGCCCTTTGCCGGCAAACTCTTTCCCGGGTCCCGTATGTTTCGCCTGGGAGAGTCTTGTGGGGTTATCCGGGGTGTCTTGTCCTCTCTGTATATTAACACCGTCCTGATGCGCCCCCAGGCTTGGCAATGGGCATTAGGGTTAAAGAGGGAGAAGGGGTTGGAGCAGGCGGCATGGAAAAGGGTGCTCAAGGAGGCAGCCCAGGTGCTTTACCCGGACATTAAAATAACACTTAAGACGGCAGATGCCGTGCTGTTAATGCACTATGGAATTACCCAGCAACTATGAAAGTGGGAATGGTCAACTTGGGTGCTAATAACCACAAGGCAAGGCTCAAGCGAATTGCTACCATCCTTAAAGCAATTTCACGCCATTATGGCTATGAGGTGGAGGATATTATAGGGACGCGCCGATGGGCGGACCTGGTTTGGCCTCGTCATGCTGCCATGAGTTTGGCGCGTGAGGAGGGGTGCCTGTTGCGGGAGATTGCAGAGGTGTTTAACCGCAACCACCAGACGGTTATTAATGCGTGCAGGAGTGTCCGTAACTTGACGGAAACGGAGCCACAATTGGCCAGGGAATATGAGAGGTTAAAGGAGCAGTTTAAGGGATGACCTATGTTGACATTGTGAATGCCTTTTGGCGTTACCACAAGCGCAAGCCGGTGAGTGGGGGGGCAATGCAACTGTTTTTCTATCTTTGTAACGTTAACAACTATTACCGGTGGAGTGATTGGTTCCATTTGTCCCGGGATACCATGTCCTCGGGGTTAGGGCTGTCCCCTTCCACCATTAAGCGTTGCACAAGAGAGTTGCAGTCAAGCGGACTACTAAACGTGCAAAAACAGAGGGGCAGATTACCCAACAAATACAGTATCAAAAGTGCTTTGCGGTTCCCTGGTGACCACCCAGGTGACCACCCAAGGAGTTTGCGGTTCCCTCCTGACCCCCCAAGCCGTTTGCGGTTCCCTGGTGACCCCCTATTAAAGATAAGTAGTAGAACAGATAAAAGAGGAGAAGGTGATACCCCTCCCCTTACC
>Ga0208179_1001336_pt1 | contig 12804 bp, 16 predicted proteins | sample Malvired_Geostar_FD_184238 | JGI IMG/M metagenome (GOLD analysis project Ga0208179, IMG submission 184238) | Marine viral communities from the Global Malaspina Expedition - Malaspina viral metaG DeepMed_Geostar (SPAdes) (version 2) | ecosystem: Environmental > Aquatic > Marine > Oceanic | place...
CGTTTTCTTAGGCGTTTTCTTAGGCGCTTCCTTAGGCACTTCTTCATCCGCTTCTTCAGGCGCTTCTTCAGGCGCTTCTTCAGGCGCTTCTTCAGGCGTTTCTTCATCAGGCGGCATTGCCGCTGTTCCGGTGAGACTCCCAATCCATGATGTACCAAACGCCACGACCAACGCTATGCCGCCGACGATTGCTAACATCAAGTATTCGTTCATCTAGTCCTTCTTCTTTGTGCCGGTTTTGTTAGGCGCTTCTTCAAGAGCACCTAGAATGCCCTCAATCACTGCCAGGCCCCGTTTGACATAAGTTTGCGCCAGTGTCTGTAGCGGACTGATTCCAGCCTCCCTAGCACGGGTAGCGAGTTCGTCGAACTTTGTGCCCAACTCCTCACGGCTCAGGGGAACGTCCTCGTGGACGGTCTCCTCACTGACCTTTGGCCGGGGCCTCACCTTCCGAGGCCTCGCCTTTGACCGAGGCCGAGGCTTCTCCGGCGGAGTCTCTGGAGTCTCAAGCGGAATCTCAGACGGAATCTCCGGAGATTCCGTCTCTGCGACCGGGATCTCCTCTTCTGGCAACATCTTATCATCTCCTTGGTTCATGAGGCTAGGTACGGCCTACCTTGAAGTATCCACCGGAGCAGTTTCATCAATCTCAGCAGCTTAACCATCGTCACTTTACCCCCAAGATGGTGCCAAGCCTGGTCCACTCCGTCCTCGTCAGCCTACCGTCCTTCATGGCGTCGGTAATATCCTTACAGGTGGCGTGGCGGCGGTCGTTCTTGCGGAGGGTCTTGAATATCTGGTACGCAAGGCTCAGGTACGGGGCACCTTGGAGGACTAGCTGGAGCAGCTTGATTGCTTTGATCATGGTGCCTCTGATTGGAAGGTGGAAAGCCTCCCCTCCAACTTCTTCAAGGCGTTGTCGTCCTTGCCGTTGGAGGGGTTGAGTAGCTCGTTCAACCGGGCTATCTCAGCGTCCTTCTCTTCCAGTAGCCGGATGAGAGACATCAGTTTGGCTTGGAGCATGACCACCGGGTTTGATTCTAGGACCTTCTTCAAGTCGTCTGGGTGAATTGTTATTTCGTCCATTAGGCTAGCTCCTGTGGCCACATGGCCTTTAGCTCCTCTGGCGTGTCGTTGGGTGTAGTCAGGTCAAAGGTCTGCGGTATGTCCCGGAGCGTCTGTTTAGCAGTAGCGATTCTGGCCTTAGCCACCTCATCTCCAGCCTCAACGGCTCTCAGAGAATCAATGTCCAATCGAATTAACTCTAGATTTCGCACTTGACGAATTTTGTCCATATGTACACCACGGGCTTTGGGCATATTGACCTTGGGACATCCATCTGTGTCCATTTCCCAAGCACCTTGCTGTGCGTCGTGCCGTCCGTCAACATCTGCCAATACAGGATAGCGGAAGTCTAGCCCCGAACACGCAACAACTTTAAGTCTCAGAACTTCTTCGTCAACCACATGGTACGGGTGGTCAGGAGGTAGGTTGTATTGAGGAACAGTAAGAATCTTTTTCCAAACTCTCTGAATTAGCTCGTCTTCTGTCTCGTTAGGCGGTCGGAGTATATCATTATAGGCTAGAGCGGTACGCCGAAAACGCCCCTCCAAGTCAACCCAGGTAATCAGTTTCTTGCTCATTATTGGTCACCAAAGGCAGCCAAGGTCATATCAAGTAAGTCTACTGGAGTACCCGACCCAGCATCCCGGGTAATCGTTGTGACACCGCCAGCCGCATATGAACTAGCGGTTGTCCCCAGCGTTCCGTTGTTTTCCGCTCCCCCAACAATCGTGTAGACACCGATACCTGAAAAATCAACACCCCACAGGTGGTCCGTGTCTCCCGCTGCACCACCGTCCGTGACACTTGTCATATTGTAGGACGCCGTAATGCTATGCACTCCTGACTGTTCCCAACGCAGCCACACCTTAGCCACCCCAGGCGAATGTTTAATCAGGTCAGGCGGGGCATAAGTATTTTCATTAGTTTCGGCTTTTAGTGCGGATTGGGTGGCTTGGGAAGGGCCGGACCCCCCGGCACCGGGGTCCTGCTCCCAGTTGGTGGCATCATAGGCGATGAAGACTGCCTCACTGCCTGCAGCGAGAGTAGTAGCCGTATCTGCCCCAGCACCTAGGTTATCCCCAGAAGCCGGGAAGATTTGCAGAGTATTTGCCCCATTGTTGATGACTGTGATGTGAAGTCCGGCGGCAGCCGTGGGGAGCGTTACAGTATCGCTTGCGTTCGCAACGGTGGCGACCTCGTTTATCTCAGCGGTGAGGGCACCTTGGCCCTGTGTTTGGGTAGTAGATGCGGTTAGTCCGGCATTAACGTCCCTAACAATCAGGTCGTCGTCGCCCATCGACAGGTTGCCGTTCAGGGTCAGGCCAGCAAAAGTCGGGCTATCAGACGTCCCAAGCCCCGCTGCCGCTGCCGCTTCAGCCGCAGTCAGGTTCTCATACGCACCAGCAGTATCATCCCAACCAAAGATAGCGTCCGCACCCGCATCTGCGAGAGTTACGGTCAAGCCTTGTATAGATGTGAGGTTGGCCCCCGTGTCGATTGCGGCCTCGATAGTCGCCTCGGTGGTGGCATCAAGCGCATCGATATTGGAAAGGGTCATCGTCCCAGCGGAGTCCGATAGGATGTTGGTTCCATTGACGCTGAGGCTATCGGAGGCAGCTAAATCCAAGCCAGAGGCGTTGAAGTGGGCCACCTTGGTCAGTGTCCCCGCTATCATCACGTCAATGTCAAACTGACCATCCTCGGTGGTGTCAGATACGTCTGTCGCTAGGGCTGAAAGCCGGACGAACTCTGTGGAATTGCCACCGTCATCATCCATTGATAGGGTGATGTAAATCTCGTCGTTGTCAGCACGAGTGGCGTTATCACCCCGAAGAAGGAGAATCTGGTTGGATACGCCGTCGGTGGTGTTTTCCAACGTCAACGGCAACCCACCAACGTTCAGGTTGAACGCACCATCGTTCCTACCGTTGCTACCGTCATGTAAGTGTCCGGTGGTGACGCTTAGAACGTCGTCCCGCAGGTTGTTGTATTGTGCCGCAGTTGCTAGCTCTCCGCTAGAAACGGTTGATGAGTTAGCCATAAAGCATTACCTTTATCACCAATTTAGCCATGAACAAATTCGTCCCACCTAATCCCAGAGTCCCAAGCCTCACCTGTCACAGTAAGTGCTTGGGCTAACGTCAACCTAACCGCCCTAGAATACCTTAACGCTGCCTCAGCAGGGTGTACCTTATATTGAGTTTCTGCCATGTCGATGATATGCCCTCTGTGAAGGGTCCCGTCAATATCTATTATTCTAAGTGGTGGTACTTCGTCCTTCAACAGACTTAATCTTACCAGTTGTCTTGAGATGGGTATCCCCGAAGCTACACCCATCTGGCCTCTTACCCTGTCTTCAAGAGCGGCTACGATGTTCCATCTCTTTAGTCTATTGGGCCTCCAAGTCGTATCTGCTACCGTTGCCTTGACCACCCCTGTCTTGGTCGCATCGGTCGTGGCAAAGGTCAGTCTGAACCTAATTCTCTTGCCAGACACGTTCTCATTCAACGCTATTGCCTGACGGGGACTCCCACCAAAGATGGAAGAGGTCGAGTTGATGTTGGTGAAGGAAGTCTCGTTGTCCTTCTCATAAGATACAGTGACCGTCTGCGCCCCTGAACTTAAGGACTCGGACATCAACGCATATCTATTAACCACCTTGTTCACCTGGGGACGGTTCCAGTCCATGTACGAAGTTGTAAGAGTCCCTGACAATGCCAAATCAGGGTTGGTAGCCAACCTCGGAGTCGTCGTTCTATCAGGGAACCTAATCCGGTAGGAATAGGCTTTGTCGTTCACGTCCCCGTTGATGTACATGTAACAGTTCGTACCACCAGAAGGGGTGTGGCAGAAGATGTCCACCGCATCTGAGAGAACCATCTTGGCTAGGGTATGGACCGTCCATCCTCTAGAGTCTTCCCGCAACGCCAGTAGCCACGATTCCTTGGTGATGCTGTCGGCGTTCAAGTCTCCAACGATGAGGAATAGAAACTGTCCGTTCGTCCCCATCGCCCTAACGTCATCGCCTATCTCGCTGAACCCTGGAGAATGTATCAGGTGGTCTAAGCTCTCCCAACTCTCCCCGTTGTATCTCCAAAGACCATTCTCACCAGACACGGTGAAGAAGTTACCGCCGTGCATCACCCCACGGACGAAGTTCTTGTGCGAAGGAGCACTCCCTGTGGGAAAGACGTTCTCAAACCGGTTCCCTTGATTGCTCAGATAACGGTAGAACCCGTCCTTCTTGCCTATCCCGATGGAACCGTTTATCTCATAGACCTGCTGAACCAGATGGTCGTCCTTCCCTACCTCAACCGCAGCCCCCCAAGACCCGCCGTTCAACGGGTCCACCGCTAGGTGAACGTCATCGTCATTCAACGTCTTCGCCAAGGCCCACTGGTTGTTGGCGTTCAACCCCTTAACGAAGAAGTTGGCGTTGTCTTGAGTCCCCCCAAGGTTGGAAGCAGTCCAGGTCGTGGCGTCGTCGGCGTCGCTGTACTGATAAACAGTCGCTTCCCCCTGTCCGACAAACAACCTCTGGTCGAACAGTTCAAACCCAGTAATCGCAGCGCCATGAACCTTCTGCAACGCCCAGTAGTCCTCGTCCTCGTTGAACTTCCACACCGACCGGTCGGTGACACAGATTAAGTCCGTGTCCATCTGCACCATCCGGCAACCCTTGGCGTTGGGTATGGCAGTACCGGCGTACATGTTGATACCGTCCACGTAGACGGTAATATCCGATGATGTGGTGGAACACTGGATTCTTATGTTTACCGCCGTAGAATCGGCTTGTAGGGTCACTGTGGCGGTGATTAACTGGTAGCTCGTCGTTAACGTGACAGCGGTCCCGCTGGTGGTGGGAGTAGAACTACCCCCGGTCTCCACAATCTGCACCCGCATATCCCCACCAGCAGCGGACCCCCTGACATACGCATCGACCGTGATGGCCTGACTCTGCAGCGTTGCCGCTGCTTGGTCGTCAGCCATCAAGTCCTGCTCTATGTAATCGTTGGTGGAAGTCGAAGCCATCTGGAAGTGATAGGGGCCGGAGAACGGCGCTGTGGTGACTGAGGTGAGGGTCACCCCAGACGCCGTCCATCCGGTGGTGGCATTAAGCTGCGCCGCCCCGTTCTTCACTCCAAAGGTGACTTCCTTGGGAGAATATCCTAAAGATAATTCATTAGGTGTTAACGTCCAGACCTTGTCGGCTAGGCCGTACATGTTCGGTCTTTGAGGGTCGAAGTAGAAAGCGAGCGCCCCACCCGACCAGTCTTCCTGTCCCCACGATAACTCTAAATCAGGCGTGTACTGGGCGTAGGAAACGTCCTGCGGTTCTACGTCAGGAGCTAACGCAGGAGCAAGCGACCACTCGTACATGAGTTGGCCGTCTTCGTCCTGAAGCACACGAAGCGGGACTTCGTTGCCCTCACTCCGGTCAGTTAAAGTTATGTGATGGGGACGTGCCCCTTTTGATGGAGTGGTCATACCCCGTCAGGTATCCTCAAAGGCATCTTGGGAGGCCTCATCGACTCTGAGAGTAGGTCATCAAACCGCCTAGCTACGCTAGCAATCCGCTGCTGACTGAAACTCCGGTCAGCGTCAGGTACTTGAGCGACATACTCTTCGTACAGTTCCTTAGCCATGAAGGTGTAGAAGATGTCATTTTGAGGTTTGGCTATCTCCATCGTGTCCGTCTCTGCGGATACTGAAGATAGGTATCCTCTCCCTTCAATCCTAAGTAGACAGTTATCAGGGACTTCGTAGGGCAAGACGATGTTCTGCCTCAACGTCGAGCCTTGCATGTCGTCCCGGTAGTCCCAGTTCCGGAGCATGGTTGCGGCAGTCTCAGGTTCCTGTCTTGGCCCCACCACAGACACAGCCGAATCCACGTAGAACTCAGTGTTGTCCGTTGCGGTGGAGAGGACGCTTATCCCCGCCGTCAGTGTAGTCACGGTAACGGGCATGTCCTCGAAGTGGGTCAGCAATTCCCAGCCGGTGCCTTTATGCAACCCTCCATCAGCGTTGGCTCCGAGGTTAATCGTGCCGTTGATGGTCAACTGGGTGGATACGACGTCAGCCGTAAGGCAGTAGACCCAGACTTGTAAGCTAATCCTCTGGCCTGAGTGAGTCCCTGGGCTTGAGATGGTCTGGAGCAACGTCCCTGTGCTACCAGTCTGTGAGGTACACCGTACAGAAGAACCGCTTATCGTAGCGTAGTTGAACGGACTAGCCGTGGCAGCTTCCTCAGCAATATCAAGTGTGGTAGCAGTCCAATCGTCGGCGGCACCAGAAGTCCATGCACTGAAGTCACCATTACTGAGGATATTATTTCCGTGACTCGTTGGTATCCCCTTGTAGAGATAGATGGCGTCGGGCTTGCCCACAATCGCACTGGGAACATCGTACCGTACTTGGTTCCTAGCGGTGAATAGATACCTAGTCAGCGGTACGTTCAACACCTTGAATGCAGACCTTCTAACGTCGTTGGCCTTATCTCTCAACATGATGGGATGCCAACGATGTAACTCAAAGTCCATCGCCCCAGTCTCGGCGGATAGGTTAGTCCCGGTTACTGTCAAAGAACCGACGGAAGCATCGTAACTCGCCACCCGCCGGACGAACCTGTCGTTGGCTGTACCTAAGAGGTAGAACCACAGGTTCTCAATGGAGTCGTCTCCGGAACCAGAGGAACCAAAATCATCAAACCCAGCGTCCCTGAGTTCGGTGGATACGACTGTCGTACTTGCTGCTATGTCGGTGGTGGTAGTCCACGCAGCCCCGTCCTTGCCGACTATGTCGTAGTAGCCAGCGAACCTAGCGAACTCCCGTCTCATATTTTGCCAATTCGTGCTCGGCATGTCGTCCTACGCCTGATATAAAATCGCCCACTCAACGTCATCGCCGTTAGTGGCCGCATCAAAGTAAATATCACCTAAAGGGATGGAGCTACCCTGGGGGATGGGTAACTCCAGCCCGGTATCGTCGTTGTTCTCTAGAGACCAGCCATGTGAAGCGGAGACATCGCTAATACCTATATAAACAACGCCGGTGTTTCCAGGACGCCCACGGAAGCGTGCCCAAAAGACACGATAATCCGCATGGAGGCCACCATCGGTGCTTAATGCTACCCTCGTCCCCGCTGTCGGCACGTCTGTTAGCCCCGCATCAAAGACAACATTGCCTCTGATGAACGACTGCATTGCTAGGAAAAGCCACCACTCAAGGTGACGTTCGTCCCTGGAATGTCAACGTACAGACCGGTCTTGAGTTCGAGGTTGAGCAGGGGGAGGAAGGTCTGGGAGTTTGCTGCGGCTACGCCACTGAGCTTGTCGGTGCCTGAATCGTCGGTGGAATCGTTAATCTGCCACGCCCCACCTGTCGCTCCTGCGGAGACTAGGAGCCATTTCAACACCCTCAGTCCGGTAGCTACGGAGGTATCTGAGGTTGCTACGAATGTGTTCTCTACGTTGGCGGCCACTGTTTGAGCCTCCTACTTCTTGGGCAGGGTCCAACCCGACCCGTACTTATTCTCCCTCGCCCCGTATTCTGAGGGCGGTTTCATAATATCGTCTAGTATACCCTTTTTAACTTTGTAAAGTGAAGGGTTCCCTTCCTTATCGGTAATGAGGGCTTCCCACTGCTTCGGGTCATCGATGGACGGTTGAAGTACCATCCCCGGAACCTGACCGCCCCACTTCTTGTATATCCTTTCCCGGCGTTCTATCTCCGACCACTCAGCCTCGTAGTCGGTGGTTAGAAGTTGAAAGACTGCCGCTTCGTAAGCCAGTCTAACAACGTCCGTAGAATGGGTGTGACCTCTTCCACCGTGACGGTCTTCGTTGCACTGCAAGAACATCCCAGCCAGTTCATCAGCGTACTCCTCAATATCGACAAGCAAAGCCCTCATGGGTATGTCTTCGTTCTCCCCCTTGATGAGAAGAAGATGCCCATGCTGCTCGGCAGGATTCCAATACTCAATCCAGACCGGCGATTTCATTTGTAGTTTATCTTCCTTCCTTTGCCACGAGTCCGACGAGTCTGCCACGGCTTAGGGGGTTTAGGCTTTGGAGGCGCACTAACCACGGTCAACTCCTTTGATGGTGCCTTTATTTCGGCTGGCATGGAAGACCCGTTCACCCTTCTTGGCACCGTACTGCTTCTTCATTGCCTTCTTGATTTTCTTGCCCTTCTTGGTCATTGGCATCGGGAGTCCTCCGGAGACTTACTTTCTTGGCTTCCTCTTCGGGATAGACTTCCTTGATACCATCGCCAAGAGAGAACCATGTCTCATGTATTCTATCCGCCATGTCCTTAAACTGCCAATGCTCAAGACTAGCAGCCTGGTCCGTCCCCCATCCCCGACGGTCTAGGGTGAAGTGTCTCTCGATGTACGACGCTCCCAAGGCAACAGCGGCAGGGGTAATCCTAGCCCCTATCTCATGGCCTGAATACCCGATTACAAGTTTGGGATAGTCCCTCTGGAGGGTCTGAATCATCCTGAGGTTTAACTTTTCTTTAGGGCAAGGATAGATTGATGTGGAGTGACACAGCACCAACCTATCCCACGCCCTCGAAATGTGCCAGACAGCACGGAATATCTCTGTTTCCGTGGACATTCCCGTGGAAAGAATAACTGGCTTGCCGGTATCAACGACAGCCTTGACCAACTCCCAGTCTGTCAGACTAGCGGAGCCAATCTTGTAGCAAGGCAGGTCGTATGGTTCCAAGAAGGCAAGAGATTCCAAGTCCCACACCGAGGCGAACCAAGGTATTTTCAGCCTCTTGCACTCAGCATTGATGGTGTCATAGGCCACGGCGTCGAACTCTAACTTCTCTTTATAGGCTATGTAATCCATCTCCCCCCAGGGAGTAGAACGACACTTATACCATTCGTCTCTAGGAACACAAACTCTAGGAGTGCGTTTCTGTACTTTAACTATGTCGGCTCCTGCCATCTTTGCAAGATTAATCATGGAAAGAATATTGCCTAGGAAATCTTCGCTTTCGTTATAGGCATAATTGATGCCTAATTCTGCCACTAGAACTGGAGGATATTCCCTTCCACAAGGAATATTACCTAACATTACAGGGCGCCCTTGCAATCCTATATCAGCACTCATATAATACCTCTTATGGAAACACCTTGCGGTTGTGGCTGTGGTGGCATCGTTATACATAAAATGCTTTCGCCCGCATTGATACGTATCAGAGGCCCCATTCGGTATTTACTGGGGCACCAAACAAAAGGGAAGAAGCAATCTCCTGAACGTCGTTCTAAAGCATCGTTACCAATGGAACGTAATGGGCGATGGAAGGGAGGGCGTTTTACTGACACAGATGGCTATATCCTTGTTAAATCCCCCGAGCATCCATTTGCTAATAATGCCAATTATGTGCGGGAACATCGTCTTGTTATGGAGCAACACCTTGGACGTTTTCTTCAACCTTCAGAACTAGTGCACCATCTTAATTCTATCAAACACGATAACCGTATCGAGAATTTACAGTTAATTGCCAGTCATGCGGAGCATGTCCGAATAGAGCGTACTGGTAAAAAATACCCTCGTGCTAATGGTGTTTGGTTTACATGCCAACGATGCCAAGAGAAATTTTATCGTAGTGCGTATTGGGCCAATCGCTCTGTGAAACATTGCTCTTGGTCATGTCGCTATCCTAAATCCCCTGAGCATGGTTTTATCCATGTGCAAACCTAACCCATCACCATACGTTCCCCTCAATTAGTGTCTTCTGCCGTTCTAACACGACACTACAAAGCCAGAGGTCGAACGGAGTATCAACCTGATAGCCACTTTCTTCTGGCATCACGAATAGGGATATTTTACCACCTAACCGACAACGAGTACGTTCCCAATGCTTTCTGGTAAAGACGTAGATATTCCCAGTCTCTCGGTAGTGAGGCGGATTCATGTCCTGGCGCCTTGGACGGTTGGCTACGTCATAACTCGGCAATGGTTTCCCAGCCATGTCCGTCCATACCAGCGAATGGTCAGGGACAACGCTCACTAGAGAGTCAGCCTCCTCTCTCTGTAGTTGAAGAATAGCCTCGTCAATCTGCTTCCCAGTCCTGATTGGTGATGTTGGTTGGAGAAGGACGATAGTATCGCAACTAGAGTTTCGGATAATCTCATCTAGCCTATCTTCAATCTGTGCATTATCGCTAATCTCTGGCGTAGGATAAACAAGGACGTTCGACGGTATCTTCTCATAGGGAATATCCGTGGAAAGGACACATTCGGCAATAAGTTCCGAATCGTGCGTTGCTCGTATGGTCCACTCCAACAAAGGTTTCCCAGCACACATAGTTAAATTCTTGTCTGGGATACCCCTAGAGTTGGCTCTGGCCGGTACGATGGCTAAAGTCATGCTTTCACCAGCCGTTGCTCTCTGAACCACTCAATCGTCCGCTGAAGCCCCGCCGACAGAGAGTATTTGGGCTTCCATCCCAGCCCTTCAATCTTGGACGAGTCCATCCCCTCGTCGTGTTGGTCGTTTGGCTCTCCCTTGATGACCTTCTCCGAAGTGTCCCCCATGATGTCTTGGATTAAATCAACAACGTACTGCGCCGACACCGGGATGGCTCCGACGTTGAACGCCTCCCCAAACGGAATGACCTTCTCTAGCATCAACTTGGCTATCAACAAGTAGGCATCAACAACATCGTCAACGTACAGATAGCCCTTCTTCACAACGCCCTGAGAGCGGATTACCGGGGGTTCGCCGTTCAAGATGGAGGTTATGGTCCCTGGAACGATATGGCTTGTGTGTACGTCTCTGGGGCCGTAACAGTTGGTGTTTCGTATCACGGCCACCGGCAGATCGTAGTTGTGGGCGTACGACCTAGCTACCACGTCAGCGCAGACCTTGGTGGCTGAGTAGGTGTCCAACTGGTTTAACGGAGCGATCTCTGGCACAGGGAAGTGTTCTTGCTTGCCGTAGACGTGGTTGCTGGAAGCTACCACAACAGACCCCACCTCGTTGAGTAGACACGCTTCCAATACATTCCACGTCCCCCGGACATTGACCTCAAACGCTCTTCGTCCTGCTTTTCTGCTCTCTTCGACGTTGGAATTAGCGGCTAGGTGGATGCACACTTCCTGGTCTTTCAGAAGGTCGAACAAGTCTGGAAGGACAAGGATGTCGTACTTGGGGAGGTCAATATTGATAACTTCCGCCCCCAGCCTATTTAACTCCTCAATCATGGGCTGGCCGATTAACCCATTACCCCCAGTGACCGCTACCTTTAGTCCTTCCCACATACTTCCTCCAACTCTTTATACTCAAGCGGTGGTACTTGGTACTCCACTGGCAGTCCCGGATGCAACCCTTTGCCCGTGGGGTTCAAAACTCCCCCTGGAGAGCAGTCGCACAGATGCCCCCCAACCGCTTCCACGTCCTGTCTTAACTTATCGGCACACCCGATGATAGCCATCTTGTACTTGATGTTGTGGTCGTGGGGCATGGCGTGTCCCCTCATCGTTTCCGTAGCTTCAGGGTTGTGGCAGTATCCCCTGGTCTGCTCCACGCCAAGAAGATAAATATCCCGATAGCCAAACCAAAAAGCTAACTGAACCAAGGTGAGGGGCGTAGTCCTAGCCGTGGGGATGGGCGGTAGATGAGCACCCAAACCCACTGAACCAGAACTACGCACCTGGATGCTGTCATGAGCTTTCTCAACTGGGATGAACCGCTCATGGTTGTACCCGCCAGGCCACTGGAGGTTGAAAGCCCAGACATGCCTAGGAAGTATAGACGCTAGTTTATCGATGTACTGTTTCTCATAAACGTCGGTTATGCCGTAGTACCTAGGAGTTACTGGCAAATCTTCCCAGAAGAACAGAGAATTGCAGCCAAAGAATATCTCGGCTGGCATCTTCTTCAACTGAGGAACTTGGTCAATCAAGGAAGGGCCGTTCCCCATTACGAAGATACGTCCCTTCCCCCTGTCTTTCATGTTAAGAAGCTGGGATGGCTGCATTGCCAAACACCTCGCTGAGCGGCTCATATCCCAAAATCCCGTTCAACCTTCCATTGGGGGTACAGTCAGTCAGTTCAATCCCCATATCTTCGTAGGTGTTCTTAATCACTCGCCAATGGGCAAATAGCTTGTCCTCGTCGGGGATGAAATAATGCACCCGAAGGTGTCCTTCCGGGTCGTAGACGTGACCACTACCCTTCTGTTCAATGCCAACGAAATAAAGTTTGGTGTACCCCATCCATATTGCTAGTTGGGCCATTATCCCTGGCATGGTGGCTCCACCACGGACTAACGGCTCGTCAACACCAGGTATAAGCAGGTCGTGCCATTCTTTCTTATACACCGGCGTCCAGCCTTCCCACCCCTCAAGCTGGTCCCTGCGCCTACTGACCATGAACCTTCTCTGAGCAGCAGGAGGATTGGCTGGTTCCACGTCTCGCAGCACAGCATTGGCCGAGCAGGAATAATAGGTTGGGAGAAACGGACGTTCTTCCCAAAGCGTGAACCTATTGCAAGCGAAGGTGTCAAAGGGAACGTGACGGAGCAAGTCTTTCTGCCCTTCTAAAGATGGCCCACCACCAACAATCAATATGCTAGAGCTTAACCGCAAGAACTTCCTCCAAGGGGACGTATTCTAGTATTCCTTCTTGGTTTATCCTTCCACCGGGAGTGCAGTCGTATATTTTCCTTCCTGCTTTCTCTATCTGACACTTCGCCCGGTCAAAACATTCCAGGATTGT
>Ga0208179_1001342_pt1 | contig 12754 bp, 12 predicted proteins | sample Malvired_Geostar_FD_184238 | JGI IMG/M metagenome (GOLD analysis project Ga0208179, IMG submission 184238) | Marine viral communities from the Global Malaspina Expedition - Malaspina viral metaG DeepMed_Geostar (SPAdes) (version 2) | ecosystem: Environmental > Aquatic > Marine > Oceanic | place...
TCCCGATGTTCCCAAATCCGGCGCGAAAGCTGGCTTGTCACGCCGATGTAGATCGTCCCGCGGGGCCGGTCGCTCATCATATAGACCGCGATATAGGCCTCGCGCCCGACCATCGGTTCGCCCTCCCGTCAGCCCCCACATACTAACCGTCGCCCCGCCACCGTCATCCTGGGCCTTGTGCCCAGGATCCCTCGTGCCGCTTGCGCCCGCCCTCGACAGGGACCCTCGGGACAAGCCCGAGGGTGACGCGTGTGGGAGTGGCCGGCGTGCATCGACCATCCTAATCATCGCCGTCATGGCCCGGCTTGACCGGGCCATCCATGAACACCGGCAAACGGCTGTGCGCATAGGCCTCGGGACGAGCCCGAGGGGGACGCGTGTGGGGTGTGGCTTGCGGGCCCTACAACCCCATCCGCCTGGCGCGGGCGGCGATGGTCAGGGCGAGGCGCTCGGCGATCAGGCGGTCGGGGCTGCCGGTGGTCTTGCAGGCCCGGTCGGCGGCCAGGACCTCGGGCTGGATCACGTCCAGGGTCTCCAGGCTCCAGGCGCGGGCCTGGCGCAGGAATTCCCGCTCATTCTTCCAGAAGATACCTGAGGCCTTGGCGGCCTCGGGCGGGCCCGCCCCGCTCTTGACCAGGGTGAGCGTGCGGCGCAGGCGGGCGAGGTGCTGGCTGATGGCGCGGACGGCGGCAGGCCCGCTCTCACCCTCGGCGGCGGCCCGGCGCAGGCCGCTCTGGGCCTCGGCGATGCGGCCGCCAAAGGCGTCCGACGCTGCATCGGCCAGGGAGGCCTCGGGCTCTACCCCTAAGAAGTCGTCCAGGTCCTTGGGCGTGGCGGTGACGCTGCTGCGGGGCCCGAGATAGAGGATCAGCCGCTCGATCTCCTGGCGGGCCACGCCGCGATCCCTGGGCAGGCGGGCGACGAAGAGGGCGAGCGCCTCGGTGTTCAGCCCCACGCCCTCGGCGTTCAGGGCCTCGCGGACCAGGCGGGCCATGTCGCCGGGCTCGTCCTCGTAGCAGGGGATGACGGCGCAGGCGGGCGCCTTCTCGGCGATCTTGCGCAGGGCGGAGTCGCGGCCCAGCGCGCCGGCCTCGATCAGGAAGAAGGCCTCGGGATTGAAAGCGCCGTCCACATGGCCCTTCATCGCCTCGGCGGCCATCTTGTCCAGGCTGGCCTTTTCGCTGGAGAGCTTCAGGCGCACCAGGCGCCGGCCGCCCATCAGGGACTGGGAGGCTAGCTCGTTGTCCAGCCGCCCGGCGTCGCCGTCGATATCCCCGTCGGTCAGCAGGGCGACGTCGAAGGGATCTTCGGGATTTGGGACGACCCTGCCGGCCAGCTGGCTGGCCCGCTCGCGTACCACGCCGATGTCTCGGCCATAGATCACCGCCCCGCGCATGGCGGCGTCTGGCTTGGCCAGGAAGCGCTCGATGTCCGGCCGGCGGCTGAGGATCATGCCGGCCGGCTCCTAGGAGCCCGGCCGCTCGGCGAACCAGGCGGCCAGCTCGAGCTGGATGCGCCGGGCGGCCTCGGCGGCGGCCCTTTCCTGGGCGTCCTGCTGGGCGGTGATGGAGGCGTAGGGCTGGTCGGCGGAGTCGTAGGTCAGCTCGACCCGGACCCGGCCGGTCTTGGCCGGCTCGCCGGTGGCGCCGGCCCGCAGGGTGTAGGCCGCCGTCAGCACGTATTCGTAGCGGGTGGCCACATTGTCCACCCGAAGACCGCGGGGGAACCGCTGCTCCGACAGATCGAGATCCAGGCGCCAGCCGGAGGCGCCGGGCCGCGTGGCCAGGGCGTCGTTCAGGGCCTGGGTGACGAGGTAGCCGGCGCGGCCGCGGGGGCTGGGCACGTCGATGTCGGACAGGCCAAGGGTGACGCCGGGCTCGGCATAGAGGGGCCGGAAGCCGCAGGCCGAGAGGGCCAGGGTCGCAAGGCTGAGCGCCAGGACGCCGGCGCGGCGGAGGGATCTGGTCATCATCTAGTTGGCCACGATGTTGACGATGCGGTCCTTGACCACGATCACCTTGCGGATGGTCAGGCCCTCAAGGCGCCGTGCGATCTCCGGGTCGTCAAGCACCATCTTCTCCACATCGGCGGGCTCGGCGCCGGCCGGCGCGCTGATCTCACCGCGGCGCTTGCCATTGACCTGCACGGGCAGGACCTTGACGGAGTCCTCGGCCAGGGCCGGATCATAGTCCGGCCAGGGCGCGACAGCCACCAGACCTTGGCCGCCGATCCTCGCCCAGCATTCCTCGGCCAGGTGGGGGGTGAACGGAGCCACCAGCCGGGCGAACACCGACAGGGCTTCCTGACGGGCCGCCAGCCCCGCGGGGGTGGCGTTCTGGGCGGGATTAGCCTTGAGAACATTGAGGAATTCGTACAGTCGCGCGATGCCGGAATTGAACCGGAAATCGTCCACCGCCTCGGTCATGGCCTTGATCAGCCGGTGGCTGGCCCGGGTGAGGGCCAGCGCCGCCTCATCGGGCTCGGCGGCGGGAACGCTGGCCGGCTGGCTTTCGAACTCGGCCCAGACCCGGTTGACGAAGCGCCAGGCGCCCTCGACGCCGGAATTGGACCACTGGGTGTCGCGTTCGGGCGGGCTGTCGGACAGGACGAACAGGCGGGCGGCGTCGACGCCATAGACCTCGAAGATCTCCTCCGGGGCCACGGTGTTCTTCTTGGACTTCGACATCTTCTCGACGTCGCCGATCACCACCTCTTCGCCGGTCGCCGCCAGCACCGCGCGGCGGGTGTTACCGCTGGTCTGGACCTCCACATTGCCGGGCTCCAGCCATTCGCCGGACGGGTGGCGATAGGTCTCGTGGGTGACCATGCCCTGGGTGAACAGGCCGGCGAAGGGCTCGCGCACCGACAGCATGTCCTCATCGGCCAGGGCCTTGGTGACGAAGCGGGCATAGAGCAGGTGGAGGACGGCGTGCTCGATGCCGCCGATATACTGGTCCACCGGCAGCCAGTAGTCGGCGGCGGCCTTGTTGATCGGCGTCTCGGCGGTCGTGTCGGTGAAGCGGGCGAAGTACCAGGACGAGTCCACGAAGGTGTCCAGCGTGTCGGTTTCCCGCGTCGCCGGCCCGCCGCAGGCCGGGCAGTCCACATGCTTCCAGGTGGGGTGGCGGTCGAGCGCATTGCCAGGCTTGCCGAAGTCCAGGTCCGGCGGCAGGGCCACGGGCAACTGGTCCTTGGGCACGGGGACGACGCCGCACTTGGCGCAATGGATCACCGGCACCGGGCAGCCCCAGGCCCGCTGGCGGGCCACGCCCCAGTCACGCAGACGGTAGACTGTGGCGCCTTCGCCCAGGCCCAGTTCCTCGATGCGGGCGATGGCGCAGGCCTTGGCGGCCTCGATGTCCAGCCCGTCCAGGAAGCTCGAATTGAAGATCACGCCCGGCCCCGTATAGGCCTCGGTCTCGACGCGGACGGTGTCAGGCGCTTCACCTGGGGGCAGGACCACCGGCTTGACGGGCAGGTCGTACTTGCGGGCGAAGTCCAGGTCGCGCTGGTCGTGGGCCGGGCAGGCGAAGATGGCACCCGTGCCGTAGTCCATCAGGATGAAGTTGGCGATCCAGACCGGCAGCTTCCAGTTCGGATCAAACGGATGAGCCACATGGAGGCCAGTCTCATAGCCCACCTTCTCGGCGGTCTCGATCTCGGCGGCGCTGGTGCCGCCCTTGCGGCATTCGGCGATGAAGGCCGCGGCCTTGGGGTCGGCGGCCGCCAGCTGCTCGGCCAGCGGGTGATCGGGCGCAATACCCACGAAGCTCGCCCCATAGAGGGTGTCGGGGCGGGTGGTGTAGACGTTCAGGCCCGTCTCGAAGCCGGCCGGGGCCTCGCCCGCCCAGGGGAAGGCGAACTTCAGCCCCTTGGAGCGGCCGATCCAGTTCTCCTGCATCAGCCGGACCTTGTCGGGCCAGCGGTCCAGGGTCTTCAGGTCGTCGATCAGTTCATCGGCATAGTCGGTGATGCGCATGAACCACTGGTTCAGCTTGCGCTTTTCCACCACGGCGCCTGAGCGCCAGCCGCGACCGTCCACCACCTGCTCATTGGCCAGCACGGTCTGGTCCACCGGGTCCCAGTTGACCACGCCCTCGCGGCGATAGACCAGGCCACGGGCATAGAGGTCCAGGAACCAGGACTGCTGCTGGCCGTAATATTCCACGTCGCAGGTGGCGAACTCCCGGCTCCAATCGATGGAGAGGCCGAGCTGCTTCAGCTCGTCCTGCATCCGGGCGGTGTTCTGCAGGGTCCAGCCGCGGGGATCGACGCCCCGCTCCATGGCGGCGTTCTCGGCCGGCAGGCCGAAGGCGTCCCAGCCCATGGGATGCAGCACATTGAAGCCGCGGGCGCGCTTGAAGCGGGCCACCACGTCGCCGAGCGCATAGTTGCGCACATGGCCCATGTGCAGACGCCCCGAGGGATAGGGGAACATCTCCAGCACATAGTATTTCGGCTGGTCCGGCTTGATCTCGGCCTTGAAGACCTCGGCGTCGGTCCAGGCCTTGCGCCATTTGGGCTCGACGTCCTTGGGATTGTAGCGCGCCATGACTGGCAGCCTTCACGATCTTGTAGGGAACGAAGACCGGCGAACCCTTGGGGACGCGCCGGCCACGGCAGGGACGGCGCGTTCGATCTGGCAGGCTGAACGCGCCCCGGGGGGTCAGCCCCGGATGTTCGAAAGTCGAAGCTGGCGGGCCCGGGTGAGGATGGCGTTCTCCAGGTCGACCTCGGTCTGGGCCGAGGGTGGGGCGTCGGTCCACTGGCCATCGGCCCCGCGAACCTGCTTGAACAGGGCCACGTTCAGACCGTCGGCCCGCAGACGGGAGTCCAGGATGTAGACCGTCGCCTTGAACCGCTCATTGGGCAGCTCTTCGCTGGAGTACCAGTCGGTGATGATCAGGCCGCCATAGGGGTCGGCCGAGACCAGGGGCATGAAGGACAGGGTGTCGAGGCTGGCGCGCCACAGATAGCCATTGACCGAGATCGAGGCGGCCGGGGCCTCGTCGGCGTCGCCGCGTCCGAACAGGCGGAAACCGCCATCGTCATTCCCGCGCGAGGCGCAGGCCGACAGCGAAACCAGGCTGAGCGCCAGGACGCCGGCAGAGATCTTAGAAAGGCGAGCTCCGCGCACAAACGGCATGTTCGTCCGTCTCCAGTGATAATTTCCGCGTCGTGATCACGCCGCAGCGCCGCCCCCGCGTCCGCGCCCTCTATAACAACCTGACTGCAGGCGCCAAACAGGAATCACGTGGCCCTGGCGCCACATGAACGGCCCATTGTGCAGCCGAGGCCGGGAGTCACGCATCGCCCGGTTGACCGCCGCGTTCTGGGGCCTCTAATCGAAAAGACGGCGCGGATCGGACCACCTGATCGGCGCCTGCGGGGCGCAGGGGGCCCTTCGACGGTGAAAATGTCCTTCCGGACGACGGTTTTGTTGGCGAGCGTCATGACCCTCCTGGGGTCGACGATGGCGCACGCCCAGGCCGCCAAGCCGAAAGGCGTCGATTTCACCGTCCGCAGCGAAGCTCTGCCTCAGGGGGGAAAGACCCTGAAGTGGGGATTGCAGAACGGCCGCTGGGGCGTGTCCCTCGATCTGGACCAGCCCACCGGCCGCGACGTACAGCTGAACGACGTGCAGGCCGGCGCCTACTTCAGTGTGACGCCGAGCCTCCGCGTCGGCGGCGCCGTCGCCCTGGGGGAGAAGGACGAGCCGGCCTTCAAGAAGACCCAGCCCACCGACGCCGCCCCGCGGGTGCGCCTCGAGACGGCCCTGAAGTTCTAGGACCAAGGGTCCGGATTATCGGGGCGAAAGCCCCTCCACCGCCGCCAGACCCACCACGCCCGAGGCCAGCAGCCGCCGGGCGTTTTTCGTATTGATCCCGCCCAGGGCATAGACCGGCCCGTCCGCAGCGCGGACCAGGGCGGCGAGCCGCATGGGCCCTAAGGGCGGGCCGGCGCTGGCGCTGCGACTGGGAAAGATCGCCGAGACCACCACCGCCTGGGCGCCCAGGGCCAGGCCCCGGCGGGCGGCCGGCAGGCTGTGGGCCGCCGCCGTCACCAGCCACCCCGGATGGGCCAGGCGCAGAGCGCGCGCGCTATGGGCCAGGCGCTCGGGCAGGTGGACGCCGTCGGCCCCCACAGCACGGGCCAGGGCCGGATCGGCGCCGATCAGCAGCTTCACGCCGCCGCGGCGGGTCACTTGGCGCAGGGCCTGGGCCACAGTCAGGGCGTCGGGCGCCCCAAAGGCCCGGTAGATCACCGCGGCGCCGGGGGGCAGGGCCGCGGCGGCGGCCACGGGATCGGGGGTTCGGGCCGGGTCGGTGAACAGCAGAAGCGGCGGCAGGGGGTTTTGCGCCCGCGCCCGGCGGCTTAAGGACCATGCGGTCCGCCGCAGGTCCCAGAAGCAGAAGTCTCCCGCCATGCCCGACGCCTCCTTCGACAGTGCCGCCGCCCGCGCCGAGGTGCTGGCCAGGATCGCCCGCGCCGCGCAAGGCGCCGGTCGCGACCCGGCCGATGTGACCCTGGTGGCGGTCTCCAAGCAACAGCCCTGGGAGCCTGTGGCCCAGCTGTTGGCGGCAGGCCAGACAATCTTCGGCGAAAACCGGGTGCAGGAGGCGCAGGAACGCTGGGCCGACCACCGGGAGGGCGTCGAGCTGCGGCTGATCGGGCCTTTGCAGACCAACAAGGCCAGGGACGCCGTGGCGTTTTTCGATGTCATCGAGACCCTGGACCGCGAACGCCTGGCCCGGGTCCTGGCCGATGAGATCCAGGGTCAGGGCAAGGCGATGCGCCTCTATGTGCAGGTCAATACCGGCGAGGAGCCGCAGAAGGCCGGAGTCCTGCCGGCCGAGGCCGACGCTTTCATCGCCCAGTGCCAAGAGACCTATGGCCTGGAGATCGAGGGGCTGATGTGCATTCCGCCGGCCGACGAGCCGCCGGGCCCGCACTTCGCCCTGCTGGCCAAGATCGCCGCGCGCAACGGGCTTGCGCGGCTTTCCATGGGGATGAGCGGGGATTTCGAGACCGCGGTGCGGTTCGGCGCCACCAGCGTGCGGGTGGGCTCGGCCCTGTTTGGGGCGCGGGCAGGGTGAAGGCTTAGCGGTTTCTTCTGCCGTCACCCTCGGGCTTGACCCGAGGGTCCATGCGCACGGCCGTCCGTCGGTGATCATGGATGGCCCGGTCAAGCCGGGCCTTGACGGTTGGGAGGTGTGGGCGGACCGGCGCCGACGCCATTCGGCGATCGCCGTGAGGGTTCAGGCCTCGATCGCCAGGGCGTCCCCCGGGGCGGCCTGGGCCAGGACCGTTTCGAGGTCAGTCCGTGACAGGGCGATGCAGCCTTCGGTCGGCGCATAGTCCGGCTTGGCCAGGTGCAGGAAGATGGCCGAACCCAGGGGGGCGACCGGCGGGCCGTCATTGTGGCCCAGCACCACCACCAGGTCATAGAGCCCGTCCTCCCGCCACAGGGCCTCGTGGCTGGCGGCGAACGGGCGCTTCACCAGCCGGTTATAGTCGGGATGGGCCGGGTCGTCGCACCAGCCATCCTCCGGCGCGATGGCCCGCACAGGCAGGGTGGTGACAGGCGCCGGCCCCCGGTCGGGGCGATAGAGGACATAGCGCAGGGGCCAGACGCCGAGGGGCGAGACGCCGTCCCCCTCGCGCTTGTCGGCCGCCGGCGCCATGCCGCCGCGGCCGATGGCGCAGGTCATCAGATCGTCGCCGGCCCGGAAGCGGCCGCTGGAATCAGCGTGGAAGATCAAGGCGCAGCTCCCAAAATTCTTTGCCCGCAGACGGCGACACGGTGCATGTTCTGACCCATGGCGCAAAGAAAGACCCTGCTGATCATCGACGACGACGACGACCTGCGCGGCGCCGTCGCCGAACAACTCCAACTGAACGACGAGTTCCTCGCTGTCGAGGCGGCCACTGGCGCCGAGGGCGTCCGCCTGGCCCAGGAAAGCCGCCCGGACCTGGTGCTGCTGGACGTCGACCTGCCCGACATGAACGGCCGCGAGGTCTGCAAGGCCCTGCGCGACCAGGGCCTGGCCGCGCCGGTCATCATGCTGACGGCGGCCTCGTCGGACGAAGACACGGTCCAGGGCCTGGAGGCCGGGGCCAACGACTATGTCACCAAGCCCTACCGGTTCGCCGTGCTGCTGGCCCGCATCCGCGCCCAGCTGCGCAGCCACGAACAGTCGGAAGGCGCGGTCTTCCAGCTCGGCGGCTATGAGTTCCGACCCTCGGCCAAGATCCTGGTGGACGAGAACGAGCGCAAGATCCGGCTCACCGAAAAAGAGACCAACATCCTGAAGTACCTCTACCGGGCCGGCGACAAGTCGGTTTCCCGCGAGGAGCTTCTGGCCGAGGTCTGGGGCTACAACGCCGGCGTCACCACCCACACCCTGGAAACCCACGTCTATCGCCTGCGCCAGAAGATCGAGCCGGATCCGGGCAATGCCCGCCTGCTGCTGACCGAGGCCGGCGGCTATCGGCTGGCCCCTTAGGGACCCGGCCCGGCAGGACGAAGAACCTCAGGCCGGGACGTAGGTCAGCCGGACCACGTCCTCGCCGATCCGGTCATGGGTCACCAGGCGCAGCGGCGGCCGGGGGCCAGCGAAATAGGGCGCGCCTTCGCCCAGCACCACCGGGTGCAGATAGATGCGGTACTCGTCGATCAGGCCAAGGGCGGTGAGGCTTTGGGCCAGGACCGGCCCGGCCACCTCGATCTCACCCGTGTGCTCGGCCTTCAGCGCGGCGATCTCGGCGGCCAGATCGGGTCCCAGTAGCGTGGCGTTCGGGCCGACGGCCTTCAGCGTGCGCGAGGCGACCCACTTCGGCTGCTTGCGCCAGGCCGCGGCGAAGGCCTGCTCGTCAGGCCCCCAGTCGGGCTGGTCGTCGTCCCAATAGCGCATGATCTCATACATCTCGCGGCCATAGACGCTGCCGGCCTGCCCCTCCGCCTCGGCGACGAAGTGGCGGAACAGCGTGGGGTCGGGCGCGAACTTCATGTGGTCCACATAACCGTCCAGGGACTGGTTCATCCCAAATACGAGCCTAGCCATCGGCGGGTCCTTTCCTTGTGGTCCCATTGCAATATGCAACTGGTCTGGGTTTGGGGCTACTGGAAAAGACGGGACACGAAGCACTCGAAGGTGAGCAAAGGACACGAAGGGCGGCTGGCCGCCTCTCGACCCCCTTCCACCGTCATCCTGGGCCTTGTGCCCAGGATCCCTCGTGACGCTTGCGCCTGCCCCGGGCAGGGATGCTCGGCACAGGGCCGAGCATTACGCGGTGGGGGAGGCGCGGGCGACAGAGCGTAGGCGGTCCCCCAACCCCGTCATGGCCCGGCTTGACCGGGCCATCCATGATCACCGACGGCCGGCCGTGCGCATGGACCCCCGGGTCAAGCCCGAGGGTGACGGAGGCGAGGGGGCCTCAGCCGGCCTCCCCCAGGCGCCGCAGGTTCTCGATCCCCCGGCGCATATAGGTCCGCCAGAAGAGCGCGATCAGCAGGGAGAGCGGCGGCGCCATCAGGGCTGAGCGAGGGACGAAGGAGTAGCGCCAGGTGATCTCCGTTCGATCCGGCGCGGCCTCGACAAAGGTCCATTCGCCAAAGGCCGCCGTGGTCAGGGCCGAGAGCGGGCCGGTGAACCCGTCCACCCGATAGGCGAACCGGGCGCGGCCCTCACGCGGCGCCGCCCCGTCGCAGGGCTCGCTGGCCAGGATCTCCTCGCGCACCGACGTCCCATCGGCCAGCCGCACCCGCCGCGCACTGCCCACCACGTCCCAAGGCCCCATCTGATCGCTGGTCCCCACCACGGCGGGGATCGGGCCAGAGCCCTTCGGGAAGACCTGCGCGAGATCGATGGACACGAACACCGCCCAGACCTGGGCCAGCGAGGCCGAGGCGGTGGTCGAGACCTGAGCGGAGGGGCCGGGGAGCGAAATGTCGTTCAAGGCGCGCTCACCCATGGGTTCTCCCTCCACATGTCATCCTGGGCCCTGTGCCCAGGATCCCTCGCGACGCTTGCGCCCGCCTCAACGAGGGATGCCCGGCACAGGGCCAAGCATGACGCTACGGTCTAGACGTCATGTGCGGAAGCTTCGTCAGAGGCGGCTGGCGGAGAGGGTGGGATTCGAACCCACGGTGCCCGTAAAGGCACGCCGCATTTCGAGTGCGGTGCTTTCGACCACTCAGCCACCTCTCCTTAGGGCCAGTCGGGGGGCCTGGATCGAGCAGGCCCGCTGAGCGAGGCGCGGAACCTACTCAGGTCGCGCGGGCTGCGCAAGCGGCCGATCAGCGCGGATAGAGGATCATCTGCGTGCAACGGAACAGGGCGATGGTCTTGCCGGTCTGGGCATGGGTGGTTTCGGCGTCCCAGATCTGAGTGGTGCGGCCCCCGTGCCGCAGGCGGGCCTGGGTCTCGACCCGGCCGTCCCGGGCCGTGCCCAGATAGTTGGCCTTGAGCTCGATGGTGGTGAAACCGCTCGCCCCTTCGGGCAGGGAGATCATGCAGCCATAGCCGCAGGCGGTGTCGGCCAGGTTGATGATGCTGGCCGCATGCAGGAAGCCGTTGGGGGCCATGTGGTGGGGGGCCACGTCGAAATGGGCCGCCAGCTCACCGTGGCGGGCGTGGGTGACGCGCACGCCCAGCAGGTCCGGCAGGGTCCCGGCCTGACCGGTGTTGAGGGCCTGGACGTGGTCGATCTCAGCCTCGGTCATCGTGCGTCCTCAGTCCATCAGCCGCTGCATCAGATAGACATAGTGCCGCGCCCAGCGGGCGGCGTTGAGCTGGGGGTCGGCATCGTTGGCGTGGCCGCCGGCGGCGGGCTCGTAATAGATGTAGGGGACGTCCAGCGCCTCCAGGGCGGCGGCGAACTTGCGGGCGTGGCCGGGATGGACCCGGTCGTCGCGGGTGTTGGTGGTGATGTAGGCTTCCGGGTAGTCGGTCCCGGCCTTGAGGTTCTGATAGGCCGAATAGCGGGCGATGAAGGCGCGGTCTCCGGCCACCTCGGGGTCGCCATACTCGCCGACCCAGGAGGCCCCGGCCGGCAGCCGGTGATAGCGCAGCATGTCGATCAGCGGGCTTTCGATCACCACGGCGTTCCACAGCTCCGGATGCTGGGTCATGGACACGCTGGTCAGGACCCCGCCGTTGGAGCGGCCATAGATGCCGAGGCGTTCGGCCGAGGTGATCTTGCGGGCGGTGAGGTCGCGGGCCACGGCGGCGAAGTCGTCGAAGGCCAGCTGGCGGTTCTCCCGCAGCACCGACTGGTGCCAGGCCGGGCCGAACTCGCCGCCGCCGCGGATATTGGCGATCACGTAGGCGCCGCCGCGCGCCATCCACAGCTTGCCGGCCTCGGGCATGTAGATCGGCGGCTTGGCGACCTCGAAGCCCCCATAGCCGTACATCAGGGTGGGGATCTGGCCGTCCAGGGCCGCGGCCTTGGGGCGGACCACGAAATAGGGGATCTGAGCGCCGTCGCTGGAGGTCGCCCAGTGCTGCTCCACCAGGTGGGTGGTGGGATCGAACCGGTCGGGGAGGGCGGCGACCTGGCGGGCGCTGGCCGCAGCCGCATCGGCCAGCCACAGGCTGGTGGGCGTAAGAAAGCCCTCGACCTTGGCGAACAGGGCGTCGGTGGCGGAGGCGAGGTCGGTCAGGGTGATGTTAGCGTCGGCGGGCAGGGGCAGGCGGGTCGAGGTCCAGGCGCCGTCCGCATAGGTCCAGGCGTCCACCGCGCCCTTGACGTCCTCCAGCAGGGCCACGACCAGTCGGCTGTCGGTTGACCCGACCTCCTGGATGGCCTGGCGGGGGCCGGGCGCGAAGATCAGCTGGGCCTGGGCGCCGGCGGGGTCGGCCTTCAGCGTCGCGAGGTCGAAGGTCACCAGGGCGCCCTGGGGCAGGTCGCCATGGGCCTCCTGCAGCGAGAAGACCGCCTGGCCGCTCACATAGGCCTCGTACTCGGCCTTCTTTGGCAGGTTCAGGCGGACGGGCGCGCCCTCGCCCAGCAGCATGAAGTCGTTTTCGTAGAAGGTGATCCCGCGCCCGGCGATCACTGCATGGGCCGCGCCGCCCTCGCCCCTCAGGACGATGGGAAAGACGGACACGTCGGTGGGCTGGCCGCGATAGAGCTCGACAGCGGTTCCGTCGCGGGCCAGCGACTTCAGCACATAGGCGTAGCCGGACTCGGTCACCTCGCCGGGGACCCATTCGCGGGCGACCAGCAGGGTGTCGGCGTCGAGCCAGGCGGCGTTCTGCTTGCCTTCGGGCAGGGCGAAGCCGCCGGGGACGAAGGCCTTGGCGGCGGTGTCGAACTCCCGGATCTCGACGGCGTCGCCGCCTCCATCGGAGAGCTCCACCAGGCAGGTGGTCTCGGCGGGCTTCAGGCAATCGGCGCCATGGAAGAACCAGTTGCGATCCTCGGCCTTGGCCAGGGCGTCCATGTCGAGGATCGGAGTCCAGTCCGGGGCGCCGGCGGCATACGATTCCAGGCTCGCATGGCGCCACAGGCCGTGGGGATTGGCGTCGTCCTGCCAGAGATTATCCACCCCGCCGGCCCGGAAGCTCGGGGTGGCGATACGGTCCTGGGCGGTGAAGATCGCCCGGGCCTCGGCCAGCAGGGTCTCGTAGCGAGGATCGCCTTCCAGCCGCGCCTTGGCCTTAGCGTTCTGACCCTCGACCCAGGTCATGGCCCGGACGCCGTCCACCTCTTCCAGCCACAGGAAGGGGTCGGGCGCATCGGCCCGGGG
>Ga0208179_1001344_pt1 | contig 12739 bp, 14 predicted proteins | sample Malvired_Geostar_FD_184238 | JGI IMG/M metagenome (GOLD analysis project Ga0208179, IMG submission 184238) | Marine viral communities from the Global Malaspina Expedition - Malaspina viral metaG DeepMed_Geostar (SPAdes) (version 2) | ecosystem: Environmental > Aquatic > Marine > Oceanic | place...
CCATACAGGCAGAGCGTCAGCAGTACATGGAATCTCTAAACCAGATCATAGCAAATTCATCGGCTGGTCTTGACAAGTTCGCAAATGTAGATTGGCAGTCTCTAAAGGACACTGATCCCATTGAATACGTCACAAAGAAAGAGGAGTTTCGTGAAGCGCAGGAGAAGGTTCAGCAGATGCAACAAGAGCAGTACCATGCTCAACAGCGTCATGCAGAAGAGTCTAAGAAATTGCGTACCCAGATTCTTCAGGAAGAACACGGCAAACTTTCTGCCGCTCTTCCAGACTGGGGCGAACCCGAAAAGCAGAAAAAGATGGCTACGGAAATCCGTGATTACGCTTCCAGCCAAGGATTCTCTGCTGAGGAAATAAACTCCCTCGTAGATCACCGTTCTTTACTTGTTTTACTGAAAGCGTCTAAGTATGATGCAATGCAGAAGGCTGATGTAAAATCAAAGAAGATAAAGAACAAGCCGAGAGTAATCCGCGCCGGTAAGGGGCGGTCATCTGGTGATGAATCAAAATCCAAACGTACTGCACGAATGAGGCGTCTTCAAGAATCTGGTCACGTCCGAGATGCGACCAGTTTGTTTGAGGATTTCGTAGAACTATAATATAGGAGAAGCATAGATGGCTGCACCTACAAATACTAGAGAAACCTATAGTTCGGTAGGACTAAGGGAAGACCTCTCTAACATCATCTATAACATCTCTCCAACTGACACTCCATTTCTAAGTGGTTGCGGCAGGGAATCTGCCGATAATACCCTATTTGAATGGCAAACAGATGCACTCAGCGCAGTAGCCGCCGACCGACAGGTTGAGGGCGATGACCTAGCTTCGAGTGCTGTCCAACAGCCAACTAGGGTAACCAATTACACGCAGATAAGTGCTAAAGCGGTACAGACATCAGGATCGGCGGAAGCCGTAGACTGGGCTGGACGCCGCAGTACGCAAGCATACCAGCTTGCAAAGCGTGCAAAAGAAATGAAGCGTAACATGGAGTCGATGTTAACCGCTAATATTGCAAAAGGGGCCGGTGCTGCTGCAGGCGCACCTGCTGTTGCTAGAATCACCGCCGGTCTAGGCGCATGGGTTGGAACGAACTATGATTCAATCGGATCAGGTTCCCCGGCTCCTGCGGCTTGTACTGGTGATGGTAGTGACACCACTACTGATGCACCAACCCAAGTTGCACTTGCGGAAGCAAACATGAGAACAGTTATCAAAGAATGTTTTGATAGCGGTGGTTCACCTGATACGATCTTGTGTGGTTCGTTTAACAAGCAAGCACTATCAGCACTATCTCAGTCTGTATCTGGTTTACGAACCGATACGGCTGGTGAGAAACCCGCTTCAGTTATAGCGGCTGTGGACGTTTATGTTAGCGATTTTGGTACGTTCAAAATTCTCGCGGATAGATTTCAAAGAGCAAGAGATATGTGGTTTATTGACTTTGATTTCTGGGCAGTAGCGTATCTCCGTCCTTTCAAGACGGAAACCTTAGCAAAGACTGGTGACAGCATAAAGCAGATGCTTATTGCTGAGTACGGTTTGATGTCTAAAAATGAAGCCTCTTCAGGTTTCTTGGCAGACTTAAGCACCAGTTAGTAAGTAACAGGTAGAGTGGGGGGAAACCCCCACCCTCCCTTACGGAGAAAATAAAATGGCAAAAGGTATTTCAAAAAGTATGCCTTGGGATAAGGTGGAAACTAAAGATGTTCGCAAAGCCTCTTATTCCGGGCTAAACAGTAAAAGCGGTAATGCCTATGGTGGCCTAGAAGCAACTATCTCAAAGATGGGGGATGGTACTGGTAATGTTCGCAGAGCGAATCCGGTAACATTCCAGCAAAAGGCTTAGTCATGGCTCAAGCTAGATCAGTAAGAAACCTAAACCTGAATTTGCCTGCCTACAGGGGTGGTTCTACCTCCCTAGATGAAATGATCTATGATCTTTCTGCGGATGAGTACGCCGGAAAGAAGAGTAGTGTCAAGTATAAAGGGCCGGGAAATAGTGTGGTTGAGGCTTCTTACGCATCCCCAAAAATATCTTCTAAAGGTAAGGGTTTATCTTCTGGCACCGCTTATGCTAAACGAAAAAGGGGCTAATATTTAATTAGTAATGTTTGTGTACGCCAGTACGCCCAATGTAGCAGTTGCTGATGGGTTTGTTTATCCTGAAGAATGTCAGAAGATCATAGAGGCTTCAAGGGATAGTCTTGTCAGAAGCACTACTTCAAGCAAAGATGGAGATGAGGTAAATCCTGATAGAACTTCTACAAGTATTGGGTTACCACATTCAGATTTTCCTGAAGTATGTGAAAGAATATCTGGTGTTGCAAATATGCCCTTGGAAAACGCAGAGCATATTCAAGTTGTACGCTACACAAAAGACCAAGAGTATAAGCCTCATTATGATGCTTTTAAGGATGATCAATACAAAAAGGATGGCGGTCAGCGATTGCTGACTTGCTTGGTTTACTTAAATAATTCTGTTGGCGGTGCAACCGCTTTCCCAAACCTCAATATTATTGTTGGTGCTATAGAGGGAAGGTTGCTGATGTTTGGTAATGTTGATGAGGAAAAAAATCCGCATATATTATCAATGCACCAGGGGTTACCACCACATGAAGGAGAGAAGTGGATTTTCACATTATGGTTTCGAGAAAGAAAGACAAACCTGTTAAGGCTCCATTGAAGAAAGAATCTAGGTCTGAACGTAAGACTATCACTGAGCATATGAGGGATTTATCTAATAATCCCGGTCAGAAGATCGGTGGAAGAGGGTTTCTCAGTGGCTAAAAGAACTATATTTGATGTAATGCCTTATCGGTATACTGAGTGGGTAGACGAACCAGATGGTACGTTTTCTATTGTCACACACCAAGATGCCCAGCAAAACATAGATCAGACCAGAATGGAGTATAACAATTTTGGTGATAAGCTAACTCCGGGTAAGCGTGGGCGTAACGATGGATTTCATAAGGTAGCCTCTATTCCATTAACAGTATGGGAACAGTGGATGAAGGAGACTGGTGGGGAAGTAAATAAAGACCCTAAAATTCTAAGAAAGTATCTCAACGATCCAGATAATAAGTATTTCAAATCAGCACCAACAAATCTCTGAGGATAACAAGATGGATTTATACAGACCTAGTGGAGTAACACAGAGTATTACAACGTCAAGTTCCTCTGCTGCAACTTCCAGCGCAATAGCGGCGTCTACTTATGCGGTGCTAATTACCGCATCTGCTGATGCCTATGTCACGTTTGGATCAGCGCCTACAGCAACAGCAGCTAACGGCGTTATGCTTGCGGCAGACTGGCCCACTTACTTTAGGATTTCACCCGGAGAAAAGGTGGCAGCCCTACAAGTATCTGGCGCTGGAACAGTATACGTTTCTGAACTGACCAGATAATGGCGATCAATACGTATGCCACGCTACAGACGGCGGTGGCAAACTGGTTAGACCGCTCTGATCTAACTGATCGGATACCAGAGTTTATTGCTCTGGCAGAGGCGCGTATGAACCGCAATCTTCGGCTTGCGCTCATGCTCAATGTAGATCAAACTACATTGGGGGGTGCAACTACGCTTGTCGCAGGCACAAGGGATTATGACCTACCTTCTGGTTACCTACAGATGGTAGACTTTCATCTGAGAACCTCCCCCATTACGACCTTATCCTATCTTACTACAGAGAATATGAACAGGATGTGGGCTGGTAGTCAGGAAGGAAGGCCAAAGACGTACACTATTTTCTCTGATAATGCCAGCGGCACACCCACTAAGAAAGTGCGGTTGGGTCCGTCCCCAGATACTGCATATGATTATCAGATTATGTTTTATAAAAAGATAGACGCTCTTTCTACTGCTAATACCACAGAAGCAATGCTGACTGATAATCCTGATGTCTACCTTTACGGATCACTGCTAGAGGCAGAGCCATTTCTAATGAACGATCAGAGGGTGCCTCTATGGGCTGCCGCATTTAAGGAGGCAGTGGACTCATTACAAGAACAAGATAACAAAGACCGTCATTCAGGTAGTGCGATGAGGGTTATGAATACAGGTGGGTACTACTAATGGCATTAGACACTGGAAATTATATTAGCGATCTTAGTCGCTTAAATCCTACCGCAACTGACCCAGTTAGTGAGGGAGATGACGTTCTTCGTTTCGTCAAGAAAATTTTACAGAAAACCTTCCCGGCAGGAACAGACTCTACCGCTAATACTGGTGTAGGCCCAGATCAAGCGGTTCAGGTTATTATAGCAAAGTCTACGGCACCGACTATAGGTGGTACTGCAGCAGAATCTACAGGCTTAGTATGGCTTGATACGACAGCCAACTTACTAAAGATTCGCAATCAGGCTAATGACGCTTGGATTACATTAGCTATTGATCCTGAAACCTCAAACTCAGTAGATGTAAATGCAGGAACAGTGGATGGTGCGGTGATTGGTGGGACTACACCCGCTGCGATTACCGGCACAACTGTTGTAGCAAATACCAGTGTAAATATTGCCGGAGATGGCGCAACCGTAACAGGAATTAAAGATGAAGATGATATGTCCTCTGATTCGGCTGTTAAACTTTCTACACAACAGTCTATCAAAGCATATGTCGATTCACAGGTTACGGCGCAAGACCTTGACATTACTACTGACAGCGGCACTATCGACATTGATCTGGATTCAGAGACACTTACTGTTGCTGGTAGCGGTGGTCTTGACACAGCAGCGACTGGTACGACGGTTACTGTCAAAGTTACAGACGGAGGAGTAACCAACGCCAAGTTAGCGGATATGGCGGCTAACACCGTAAAGGTGAGAAATGCCAACTCATCTGGTGTACCGTCTGATGTTGCTCTAGCAACCACTGAAATCCTAATCGGGGATGGCACAGGGTTTACCGCTGCCGCATTGTCCGGTGATGCCACCATGACCAACGCTGGTGCAGTCACAGTAGCCAAGATACAGGGTGAGGCTGTAAGTTCCACTGCTGCCGCAAATGACCAATACTTAAAATACTCTAGCGCATCCTCAGAGTGGCAGAAGGTGAACGTAGTTGGTGATGATAAACTCACCACTAAAGGCGACTTGCTTGCTTATAACACCGTAGATTCAGAAACTAGATTCGGCGTAGGAACCAATGATTATATTCTTATGGCCGACTCTTCCGCTACTAACGGATTTGATTGGAAACAGATTGTTGACGCCTCTGTAGACGCTTCAGCAGCAATAGACGCCACAAAGATTGCAGACGGAAGTGTAACCAGCACAGAATTCCAGTATATCAACTCTCTTTCTTCAAATGCCCAAACCCAGATAGACTCTAAGGGTGCAACCGCTGGTAGCAGCAGCATTGTAACTGTAGGAACTGTAACCAGTGGAACATGGGAAGCAACAGATGTTGCGATTTTACATGGTGGAACCGGAGCATCTACAGACTCCGCCGCAAGAACCAACCTTGGTGTTGCTATTGGATCAGACGTTCAGGCTTATGACGCTGACACCGCTAAAACAGATGTAGACCAATCATGGTCTGGCTCCCAAAGAGGAACCCCACAAACTGTCACCGATGGCACCTTGGATTTGGATACCGGAAACAACTTCCTCTACACCCCCGGCGCTGCGGACACGTTGGAATTCTCCAACGAAACCACTGGTCAGTCAGGATTTATCAAACTGATCAATCCCTCTGCCTACACCATATCATTAGGATCAGAAGTAAAAGCGGTTTCCACATTCGCAACGGATGTGACAACCGCTGGCACTTATCTGGTGACTTACTTCTCTGATGGAACTGATGTTTACGTTTCCGCTTCTGCTGCGCTTGTCTAATGGCATTACTCCAAACAGGTCTTGCTAAATCATTAGCTGAAGACTACACCATTGATCAATCTCTGCGGTTTGATGGTACTTCTTATTTAACCAGAACTCCGGGTAGCGCAGGAAATAGTAAAACTTGGACTGTAAGTTTCTGGACTAAACTTGAAATTTCAGCGGCACAAAAGTTTTTTGATATAGGTACGGTTAGTTCTAGCGAAACTAATTTTGATTGGCAGGATGGAGTGCTCAACTTTAAGGTTCTTGCAGCTGGTTCGGAAAATACAACCACTTCGCTGTATAGAGATCCTTCAGCCTGGTATCACATGGTTGTTGCTGTAGATACAACCCAAGCCACAGATACTGATCGTGTAAAAATTTATGTAAATGGTGAACAACTAACTGATTTTAGTGCCACCAGTTATCCTGCACAAGATTCAGACACAAATATGAACACTACCAAGCAATACAATATTGGTAGGCTGGAACGTGGTGACCAACATAGGTTAGAAAGTTATCTTGCAGAATTTTATAGTATAGATGGAACTGCTTACGCTGCATCCGATTTCGGAGAAACCGATTCCGACACTAATCAGTGGAAGCCTATTGACGCATCTGGTCTGACATTCGGTACTAATGGGTTTTACTTGAAGTTTGAAGATTCTGCCGATTTAGGGAATGATTCTTCTGGGGAAGGAAATGATTACACCCCAACCAATCTAGCAGCTACGGATCAGATGGTGGATAGCCCGACTAATAACTTCCCCACATTTAATCCGCTGTGCAAAATTACTGCTGCTACTAACAGCAGTACGTTATCAGAAGGAAATCTTAAGGCAGTACCAAGTGGCTCTCATGCATGGCCCGGAACTTTTGCAGCAGATAGCGGAAAGTGGTACTGGGAAGTATTGTGGACAGCAGGAACTGCAACTGGCGGTCGATATATGGTTGTATTTGATGCTGGGAATGCAGATGAATGGAATGCAGGACCAGACATTGGTTGGGGAACCGGTAGATATGGAGTTGTTTATGATGGCAATGTAGGTGATATTTACAATAATGGTACTGGCAATATAACTCAGAGCGGATTAACGACTTTAACAGATGGAGATATTATTTCTGCTGCGTTAGACCTTGACGCCAGCCCTGCTACGGTTCAGTTCTATAAAAACAATGCAACGATTGGAACTGCGGAAGACCTCAATGCAAGCGCAAGTGGCATTTGGGGATTTGCAGTTAATTCAAATACTAACTGGACATGGTATTTAAATACAGGTTCTGATTCTAGTTTTGCAGGAGAAAAAACCGCACAAGGAAACCAAGATGGAAACAGTATCGGAGATTTCTACTACGAACCACCGTCAGGTTTTCTAGCACTCTGCACCAGTAATCTTTCTGATCCAGAAATCAAATTACCCGGTGATAATTTTAATACTATTCTTTATTCAGGAGATGATGCTAATCCAAGGACACTAACTGAAGTAGGGTTCCAACCCGATCTTACTTGGATTAAGTCGAGAACCGGAGCGTATTCACATCAATTGTTTGACGCTGTACGCGGAGCAGGTGAAGCCTTATACGCAGACAATGCTGCAGCGTCATATTCTGATAGTGCAACAGGACATTTATCAGCATGGACCGCTGATGGTTACACGGTTTCTGGATCAAGTAATACTGAAGAATTAAATGATACAGGACAAGACTATGTAGCATGGAACTGGTTAGGGGCAAACGGTACCGCCTCTAATGGAGATGGTGACATCACCTCTACAGTAAGCGTAAATTCTACGGCAGGGTTTAGTATTGTTAAGTACGCGGGAAGCGGAACTGGTGGAGATACAGTTGGACACGGATTATCTCAGACACCAGACTTAATCATAATAAAGAACAGGGATGCCATTACTAATTGGGTAGTGAATAGTCCAAGCATGGATAGTGCCTTTACCAAATGGATTATGAAATTAGATCTTGCGGAAGCACAATCTACGGATAGTGCTATATGGAATAACACCCCTCCGGGTGCCAGTGTGTTTACTCTAGGTACTGCTGGAGAGACAAATAGGAGCAATCCAGATAATTACATAGCGTACTGCTGGCATACAGTTGAAGGTTACAGCAAGTTTGGAACCTTTGAGGGAAATTCAAATGCTGACGGAACTTTCATCTATACAGGAATGAAACCTGCTTGGTTAATTCTGAAAAATGTAGATGGTGGGGCAGAGTGGTATATGTCAGATAGCAAGAGAAGTCCAATAAATGTAGTTCAAGGATTGTTATTGGCGGATCAAACCACCGTAGAAGATGATGACTTCATCATGGTTGATTATGTATCTAATGGATTCAAAGTAAGAAGTTCAGATTCTGCATTTAACACTAATACTATTTTTTATATGGCTTTCGCTGAATCGCCATTCAAATACGCAAACGCAAGGTAATAAATTATGTGGTATTCACCAAGTCATGGACTAATAAAAACACCAAGAGCCATTACCAAAGATGGTGTTCAGCATCCAAGGCAAATCTTTAGGAAATGGTCTAAAGCGGAACTGGCTAACATTGGATTTCATCCTGCACGTATGAGTGTTGCAGATCATCGCTACTACAACACAAGCGGTGAGGAGTACAACTTTGATGCAGCCACTAACGAATGGGTGGTGTCTTACGGTTCTTCCGCAAAGAATGTCGATGACATAAAGAAATCCATGAAAGCAAAAGTGAAGAGCATTGCATCTTCCACACTGGCTCAATCAGACTGGATGAGAATTAGAGAAGAGGATGGCGGAACTACGATGCCAGCAGACTGGAAAACCTACAGAGCAGCAATCAGAACAGAATCAAACGATAAGGAAGTAGTAATAGATGCTCTTGTCGATTTAGATGCTATCAAGGCTTATGATGAGGCTGGTGGTGTGACTGCTGGCTGGCCCAATGATCCTGACTACGTTGCTCCGTAATGGCACTGATCCCGATTGACAATGTTGGGCAGGTAGGTATCGTCAAGGATATAAACCCTTGGCAGCTTCCTCCCAATGTATGGTCTGATGGTAATAATGTCAGGGCAGAGCATGGTGCTATTGTTAAATCACCGGGCTATGCAGAGGTTATGGCGACTTGTCCTATTGTTCCTCTTTACATTACCAACCTAAATACCGCAGCAGACAACTACTGGATCATAGGTGGAACAGCGGCTATTCATGTATTTAAGGACAGCGATGATAGTTGGAGTAACATAACTAGATCGTCTGGGGCTTACAGCGCAACCGCAGAAGAGAATTGGACTTCAACTGTGTTGGGTGGAGTTCTAATAATGACCAACGGATTTGATGATCCCCAATACTGGGCATTGACCGATGGTGAGCCTTCCACTTCTACGCTTATGGCAGACCTGTCTGATTGGCCCAGTCTTACCATTTTGGACGGTGCCATTACAAGCACGACCAGCACAGCTAACATAACAGTAGATGATACAAGCACATTTCCAACAAGCGGAACTTTTACAATAGATAGTGAGGATATATTATACACTGGTAAAACTTCTACTACATTTACTGGAATAGCAAGATCGCAGAACGGAACTACTGGAGCGACTCACTTAGATAATGCCCCTGTTTTTGTATCCACAGAATGTAATTCTATGCGATCATTTAGATCGTTCTTGGTGGCTCTGAATGTAACTAAAGCTGGAACGGGTTTTCCAAGATTAGTTAAGTGGTCAACAGAGGCAGCCACTCAGACTGTTCCGTCCTCCTGGGATGAAACTAGCGCAACGGTTGACGCTGGTGAATATGAATTGGCTGATACAAGGGGTGCCATATTGGATGGGCTTCCTCTGCGTGATACTTTCATGATCTATAAGGAAGATTCCATCTATTCCATGTCGTATGTTGGAACGCCATTTATCTTCTCATTTCGTCAATTGTCTCCTTCCGTGGGTGTGCTTACAAAGAACTGCGTAGCGGAGTTTGATGGTGGTCACTTCTTCTTTGGTAACGGTGACATATATATCAATGACGGTCAGAAGGTAACCTCTATTCTTCCCCATAAGATTAGAGATTATGTTTTTGATTTCATAGATGGCGCACAATATAAGAAGTCTTTTGTTGTGGCAGACTATGGAAACACAGAGATGTGGGCTTGTTTTCCTACGGCTGAGAATACTTCAGATCAATGTAACAAAGCGGTTGTATGGAACTGGACAAACCAAGCATTTACCCTTCGTGATCTACCAAACCTTTCCCATATTGGGTATGGTTCTATAGATGACCCTAATTCATTTACCACATGGGCTGCTGCTACTGGAATAACTTGGAGTGCCGCTTTGGGAGCATGGTCACAAACTTGGAGTACAGTGGAGAATGTGCTTGTCATGGCGGGGCTTACTGATACAAAGATTTACCGTAATGCCTCTGGAAACCAAGAAGATACGACTGATATGACTTCATATATTGAGCGCACAGGGATGGCTATGGGCGCGCAGGGCCAAGAAGATAGAACCTCAGTAAAGAGAATAAAGGCTATATGGCCACGCATGGAAGTCTCTGGGGCTAACACGGTAAATGTCTATGTAGGCACACAAATGTCTACAGAGGAGGGTGTCACTTGGACTTCCGCCTATACCTTTAATCCTGATTCTCAATCTAAGGTTTCCTGCAGGGCCAGTGGAAAACTATACGGTGTTAAGTTTGAGTCCACTGGAGACTTCTATTGGAGGTTGGATGGGTACGACATCGAAGTGGAGGATGCTGGTCGTAGAGGCTCTAGGAGTTACTGATGGCTACATACAAGGACAGAGTGGTCAAGTCTGTCACCCATTATGAGCCGGGACCACTCCCATTAGAACAGGAAGACTTGGGTTTATACGTTGTTACCGAACTTAAACGATTGGCTGATATTGTACTCAATCAAGCAATCTTCAGATTAGAGAGGACTCATGTCGAACCAGAAAAACCGAGAGGCGGAGACATCAGATACGCGGATGGAACGAATTGGAATCCAGGATCGGGCGAAGGAATTTATTTCTTCAACGAAACATCATCTGCGTGGGTCCAACTGTAGAATAGCTTTAGTAAGCCCAGATGATGTTCATGTTATATGGCCTTCTATACTGGAGTACGTCGAAGAGGTAGTCTCTCATTCCCAAGGGGAAGCAACCTCAGATCATTACTACGAAGAGCTTACCTCAGGCACTATGCAACTATGGGTATCCATAGAAGGAAAGGAAGTCCTGGCCTGCATGGTGACCCAAATAGCCCCCTACCCAAATAAACAGGTTCTGCGGATCATTGCTCTGGGTGGGGTAGAGATGGAAAAATGGATTCAGTTCCTACCAGACATTGAACACTGGGCGATGAATGTAGGCTGCACGTCTTTAGAAGCATGGGGCAGAAAGGGATGGCTCAGAATATTACAGGATTGGAAATGCTCGTATCACATACTAACAAAAGACCTAACAAATAGGATGCACTGATGGCTAAAAATAAACTTACTTTTAAACAGTGGGTAGATACTTCTACATATCCCGGCACAGATAAAAAAATCAATCCAAAGGATAAGAATAACAAAGCGTATTTTGATAATTATGTTGAAAAGGTTGAAGAGGCCAGTGACGCTCAAGCGGACAGAATAGCGGCAGCACATGGGCAATCATCGACTACCGTTGAAAAAGAAGATAGTGGAGAGCAGCCTACATATACTGAGGGCTTGTTATCTGATATAAGGGAAGCATCTCCGTTTGTAACGGGGACAAGATCAGGCGGGTTGATGGATTACACTGGCGGTACACAATCCGCCAAGGAATACCAAGATTATGTAAACACCTATCCTGATCTAAAAAGGGCTTGGAATGAAATATTAACTAACCCAAATAGTGAGACTGCACGATACTGGCTGCCAAGAATGGGGGTTACAGACCCAAGCCAGATTAAAATTGAAAGATTTGGAATGGCGCATCAGGCTGAAAGTACCAAACTTGCTAGTGGTGATTATGTTGGTGATACGTGGGTATATGAGTCTCAAGAGAATAGAAATAAGTGGCTAGAGGGTAAAGACCCTGCTACTGGACAGCGCGATCCTACTTCTGATTATTGGAAGGGTAAGACTCTTGATCCAAATGAATCAGGAACAGGCACCGGAACAGGCACCGGAACAGGCACAGGCACAGGGACTGGGACTGGCACAGGAACGGGAACGGGTCGAGTAAACTACGCCCCAGGAAATGAATTCCTAACAACCCCCTACACAAGACCAGCCCTACAGGATTGGTCAGCCATTATGCCAGAGGAAGGCTTGTTGAGGTCGCAGGCCCAGAGAGCCATAGTAGCCGATCAAGGCGCTAACTTCCAACCGTGGGCACAAGGTGGTCTGATTGAGTATTCCCCTGCTGGCACAGCAACTTATGTGCCACGAACCTATACACCGTCTGTTACACCGTCTGTATCAACTAGCCCTACTTCTACTGGAGTTGTTAATCAACCTTGGGTTGGCCCCGGCGGGGTAACAGATTTTGCTGCCTATCAACAAGCGGAACATGACAGGATGTACCCCGGTAGGCAGGCTATGGCTAATGTAATGGGTGGTGGCGGATTGAATTTCTTTGGGCAGGGCGGTGCAGATTTTAGGAGTCAGGTTCCAAGTAATAGTGCTGATTGGCTTGCAAGATATGGTCAGCAAGGGCCAGTTTTAGGCGTTGACTACAATGCTACAGGTTTACTGAATCAGGCACCAGCGCTCACAGTGCAGCAGCAATTTGATGCTATCAATGCTCCAATTTATGCTGGTCATCCGGCTGAACGATAAGAGGAAATAATTATGTCAGGCGCATTTACATCACAAGCAACTACAGAACCGTGGAAGCAACAGATACCTCATTTAGAAAAGGCTTTCCAGACGGCTGAAAATTTATATATGC
>Ga0208179_1001345_pt1 | contig 12735 bp, 9 predicted proteins | sample Malvired_Geostar_FD_184238 | JGI IMG/M metagenome (GOLD analysis project Ga0208179, IMG submission 184238) | Marine viral communities from the Global Malaspina Expedition - Malaspina viral metaG DeepMed_Geostar (SPAdes) (version 2) | ecosystem: Environmental > Aquatic > Marine > Oceanic | place...
CACATTCACAGCCGCCTCAAGCCCTCCCGGTAATCTTGCGGGCGAGTTAATTTAAGACCGGTTAATAGTGAAAGGCCTCTGAGCAATTCGTTAATCCGATTTCAGAATCAGCGGAAGGCCGGCGACGTGGCGGCGAGTCGCAGTCCAGTTGAATCTTTCGTGATTGGACGGGGTCGTCGAACGCTGAATCGCCGTTTCGGCCGCGCTGGGGGAACGGGACCAGAGCCGAGCCGTTGGAATGATCGAACCCGCCCGTAGCCCGCCCCGTCGAACACGCAAGGATTTGTCATGCCCGTAAAGCTGAAGCCCCTCTCCGAGCAGGTCGTGGTGATCACGGGGGCCTCGTCGGGCATTGGCCTGGCGACGGCGCGCAAGGCGGCCAAGGCGGGCGCCGCGGTGGTCCTGGCCTCTCGAAACGAAGACGCCCTCAAGGCCATCGCCGAAGATATCAACGCCTCGGGCGGCCGGGCTCACGCCGTGGCCGGCGATGTCGGCGATCCGGCGGATGTGGAGACCATCGCGCGGGCGGCCATCGCGCGGTTCGGCGGTTTCGACACCTGGATCAACGACGCCGGGGTCGGCCTCTATGGCGACCTCGACAAGGTGCCGATGGAGGACCACGAGCGCCTGTTCCGCACCAATTATTTCGGCGTGGTCAATGGGTCTCTGGAGGCGGTCAAGCATATGAAAGGCCGCCGCACCGGTGGAGCGATCATCAATATCGGCTCGGCGCTTTCGGATGTCGCGGTGCCCCTGATGGGCGCCTATTCGGCGTCGAAACACGCCGTGAAGGGTTTCACCGACGCCCTGCGCATGGAGCTCTCCCGCGAGAAGGCGCCGATCAGCGTCACCCTGATCAAGCCGAGCAGCATCTCGACGCCCTTCGCCGATCACGCCCGCAACTATATGGACAAGGCGCCGCGCGTGCCGCCGCCGGTCTATGCGCCGGAGGTGGTGGCCGACGCGATCCTCCATGCCGCGATCCATCCCGTGCGTCACCTGACGATCGGCTCGGGCGGTCGGCAGATGGTCCTGCTGGGCGGCGGCGCGCCGGCCCTGGCCGACAAGCTGTTCGCCTTCGCCGTTCCCAAGCTCTCCAAGCGCAAGGGCGAGAAGCCGGTGCGCGACAACCTCTATGAGGCCGGTGTCGATGGGCGCTCGCGCACCGACGCCTATGGCGGCCGCCGCTTCAGCGTCTATACCCGCGCCCAGCAGCATCCCGGCCTGGTGTTTGGGGTGGGGGCGCTGGCCCTGCTCGCCACGGCGGCCTATCTGGGCCGCGGGCCGATCGCCCGCAACGCCCGCCCCCTGGCCGCCAGGGTGGCGCGTCCTGTGGTCGCACGGGCGGCCATGCGCCGTCCCGTGACCGCCGCGAAACTCGCTGTGCGCCATCCTCGTAAGGCTTTGCGCCTGGCCGGCGCCCTGCGCTGAGGCGTCTGGACGGCGGGCGTTAAGCCTCGGCGTTCACCAATCTTCACGGGAGATTAAGCCCGACCGGCGACCCTGAAGACCAGTGATTTCCGGGGGCCAACCTTGCGTAGTCTCGTCGCCGCCGTCGAGCGTATCGATCCTCTGACTGTCTCAGGCCGCGTGGCGGCCGTGAACGGGCTTCTCATCGAGGCCCGGGGCGGGGTGACGCGTCTGGCGGTGGGCGCCCGGGCCGAAATCGAGCGCCGGGGCGATACGCCCCTGCCGGCCGAGGTGGTCGGCTTCCGCGACGCCCGCGCCCTGCTGATGCCGTTCGGCGCCGTCGAAGGCGTTGCGCCCGGGGCCGAAATCCGTATCGAGCCCGGCGGCTCGACGGTTCGACCGACCAAGGCCTGGCTGGGCCGCATCGTTGACGCCTTTGGTCAGCCAATCGACGGCAAGGGGCCGCTGCCCCAGGGCCTGGCGGCCTATCCGCTCCGCGCCCCGCCGCCGCCGGCCCACGCCCGCGACCGGGTGGGCGAGCGCCTGGATCTGGGGGTGCGGTCCATGAACGTCTTCACCACCTGCTGCCGCGGCCAGCGCCTGGGGGTCTTTGCGGGCTCCGGCGTCGGCAAGTCGGTGTTGCTCTCCATGCTTGCCCGCAACGCCGATTGCGACGCCGTCGTCGTCGGCCTGATCGGCGAGCGGGGCCGGGAGGTGCGCGAATTCATCGAGGAGACCCTGGGCGAGGAGGGATTGAAGCGCGCCATCGTCGTGGTCGCCACCTCCGACGAGCCGGCTCTGAAGCGCCGCCAGGCGGCCTATATGACGCTGGCCATCGCCGAATATCTCCGCGACCAGGACATGGAAGTTCTCTGCCTGATGGACTCCGTGACCCGCTTCGCCATGGCCCAGCGCGAGATCGGCCTGGCCGCCGGCGAGCCTCCGACCACCAAGGGCTACACCCCCACCGTGTTCACCGAACTGCCAAAGCTGCTGGAGCGGGCCGGCCCCGGACCGATCCGCCCCGACGGCACCCGGGCCGGCCCGATCACCGGGCTCTTCACCGTGCTGGTGGACGGGGACGATCATAACGAGCCCATCGCCGACGCCGTTCGCGGGATCCTGGACGGCCACATCGTCATGGAGCGGGCCATCGCCGAGCGCGGCCGCTTCCCGGCGATCAATGTGCTGAAGTCCATCAGCCGGACCATGCCCGGCTGTCACCAGCCGCACGAACGCCAGATCGTCACCACCGCGCGCCAGACCCTGTCGGCCTACGCCAATATGGAAGAGCTGATCCGCATCGGCGCCTATCGGCCGGGCTCCGATCCGCAGGTGGACATGGCCATCGCCCTTAATCCGGCGCTCGAGGCCTTCCTCGGCCAGGACAAGGACGAAACCACCAGCCTCGATGACTCCTTCGCCACCCTGGCCCACATTCTGGAAGGCGCCGCCGCATGAGTTGGGCCCAATCCCTCGTCAAGCTCTCCACCTATGAGGTCGAGGTGCTGCAGAAGCGGATGGGCGAGATCGCCCAGCGCCGTCGCGACGCCGAGATGCGCCTCCTGATGCTGGAGGCCGAAGGCGAGGCCGAGGCAGCCAACGCTCGCGCCAGCGCCGAGGCCGGCATGTATCTGATCGGCTTCCAGGATGGCCTCCGCGCCCGTCGGACCGTGATCCTGGCCGAACTCGCCGACCTGACCATGGAAGAGCAGGGCGCCCGCGACGCCCTCAACGGCGCCTTTGAAGAGCAGAAGAAGTACGAGCAGGTGGCCGAGGATATCCGGCTCACGCGTCTGCGCGAGCTGGCCCGCCGCGACGCTGCGGTGATGGACGAGATGGGCCTGCGCCGGGCCGCTGGCGGCCGGTGATCCTGCCGTCGTCCCTCTATGGCTTCAGCCGGCGGGGCTTTCTGGGCTCCGCGCTGGCGCTCGGCGCCTGCCAGCCGGCCGCCCAGTCGCAGACGCCGCCGGTCGCCAACCTGCCACCGCTGAAATCCGTCGCGCCATTTCCCGTCGGGACCGCGGTCCAGGCAGGCCATCTGACCGACCCGGCGCTTGCCCGGCTGATCGCAGCCCAGGCCTCCCAGCTCACGCCAGAGTGGGAGATGAAGATGGAGTACATCGTCCGCGACGATGGGACCTTCCGCTTCGAGGCGCCGGACGCCATCGCCGCCTTTGCGCGCGATAACGGACTCGGGCTCTTTGGGCACACCCTGGTCTGGTACGCCCAGAGCTCTCCAGCCTTCGAGCGGCTGGACGAGGGCCGGGTGAGCTTCGCCCAGGCCTATCGCAACTATATCCACGCCGTGGTCGGCCGCTATCGTGGCCAGGCTGTCGGCTGGGACGTGGTCAATGAGGCCGTGGCCGAGGATGGCGAGGGCTGGCGCGACAGCCTCTGGAGCCAGCGGCTGGGCGCCTTCGACCATATGGTGCTGGCCTTCCGGAACGCCCGCGAGGCCGACCCGAACGCCCAGCTCTTCCTGAACGACTACAATCTCGAACTTCTGCCGAAAAAGCGCGCCACCTTCCTGCGGCTGGTGGAGCGGCTGCTGGCGGCGGGCGCGCCGATCGACGGGGTCGGGACCCAAACCCACGTGGCCGCCGACCAGACGCCGGGCGAGATCTCGCGCACGGTGGCCGAACTGGCCCAGTTTGGCCTGCTGGTGCACGTTTCGGAGTTCGATGTTTCGATCAGCCGCGCCAAGGGCTTTATCCCCAATCGCGCGGACCTGGAGAGTCGTCAGGCAGCGCTCTATGCCGAGGCCGCCGAGGCCTTCATGGCGCTGCCCGCGCAGCAGCGCTTCGCCTTCAGCTTCTGGGGGCTGCGCGACAGCGAGTCCTGGTTGAAACGCGAGGACGCCGGCGATACGCCTCTGCCGTTCGCCGCATCAGGGCGCCCGAAGCAGGCGGCCGCGGCCTGGGCGCGGCAGATCGGCGGCTGAACCTCGGCCCGACGGGCCTTACATCCCAGGCTGTGGCGGACGCGGGGCCGCCGTGCGCGCCGGCGCGGCGCGTTCGGCGTCGGCCTGCTGTCGCAGCACGTGCAGGTCGTCGCTCAGGCGGAAGATGGCCACATAGAACTCACAGAAGGAGCGCCACAGCAGCACAAGCGCCCCCATCACCAGCAGGCCTGCGACCAGGACCGGGATGGCGAGCATCAGGCCCATCAGGCTTTCTTCGCGTAGCGCCACGCCTACAGCCGCGCCGATCGTGCCGAAGGCGCCCAGGGCGATGACGCCCAGACCCGCCCAGTAGATCAGGTGGATGACCGTATTGGTCATCAGCCGGTCGAAGGTGAGGAGGTCCCAGAACAGGGACGCGCCGGCGCCGCGCTTCGATCGGGATTTGCTGGCCATTCGAATTCCACGCTTCAGGGGCCCCACGCTGGCCCGCGCGGCAAATCGCTAGCAGCGCAAGGCCCCGGGGGCAACTTGGGAAAAGGCGGAGCTTGGCTTTGGGTTCCCTGTGTGGTCCAGCACGGCGCGCCGCCGCAGGCGGCCCGAGACGCTCAGGGGGCTGCGGCGCGGGTCGACAGACCTGCCGCGGTCTCTCGGACGGGCCGTCACAAAATCGTTCAGGCCCGGCCCTAGGTTCCAACCGTTCCAGGCGTGTGCGGAGCCGACAGCATGGCCAGGCGAATTCCCCGACTCGAATCCATCGAGGCCTTCATCGAGGCGGCTCGATCGCCGAACTTTCGCGTGGCGGCAGAGCGCTGCGCCATCTCGCCGGCCGCCTTTTCCCGCCGCATTCAAGCCTTCGCCGCCTTTGCCGGTTGTGAGCTTTTCGAGCGATCCGCCCAGGGCATGCGCCTAACGGAGGCTGGGCGGGCCTGTCAGGCGGCGCTGGAGCCGACCTACCTGGAACTGCGCCGCAGCGCGCTCGAAATCGGCCTGTTGGTCAAGCCCGCCCAGGTGACGATCTCACTGTCCCATTCGCTGGCGGTGGGCTGGCTGATCCCGCGGCTCGATCGCCTTCGGGCGCGCCATCCGCAGATCGATGTGGTCATCCGCACCGAGCGCACCGCCGCCGTCATCCGGGCCGGTGACGCCGACCTCGGGGTCTGCGCAAACGACGTCGATCTCAGCGGTCTGGTCGCCGAGCACTTCCTGGACATGCATATCTTCCCTGTCGCAGCGCCCGCCATTGGCGCAGCGTTCCGGGCCGGCACGGGGCTGGAGCGGCTGCGCCTGCTGGCCGTGGTGCAGCATCCTGACGTCTGGGCATGGTGGTCGCGGGAGGTGGGGCAGTCCATGCCGGGCCTGCGGGCGGCCCAGACCTTCGATGTGCTCCAGGCCATGTACGAGGCCGCGGTGGCCGGCCATGGGGTGGCTGCGGCCTCCCACGTGACGGTCCAGCCGCACCTCGTCTCCGGACGCCTGGTCGAGCTGGGATTGCCGGCCGCCCGCTTCCCGGGCTGCTACAATCTGGCGGCCACGGCGCGGCGGCTGCAATCGCCGCCGGTGCGCGCAATCTGGGCCTGGATGCGCGACGAGGCCGCAGCCGACCCGACGCCCAGTCCGGAACTCCGCTCCGCCGCCTGAGGGCCGTCAATTGGCGGCGAGCGCCTGTCGGACCAGATCGCCGAGCCGGTAACCGGCCACGCTCACCCGCCGGGCCGAAATCTCACGCACCTGAGCCCAGTAGGTCTCCGGCACGCGGGGCGCTTCGCTGAGTGTTGAGCCGGCCCTGAGCGCCGGCCCATAGGCGACGTCGCGGGCGAGGGGCAGGCTCTCACCCGCCAGCCAGCCTGGAAAGTCCCCGGCCGCAGCGGAGGCGAGCGCCTCGGGCAACTGCGCCCGGGGATAGATTTGCGCCAATTCGGTCGCCCGGGCGGTGACGCTGTCCACATCGCCCTGGCGGTGAACCGCGTCGTCCCACAGCCAGTGCAGATTGGTGGCCCGGCCGGTGAGCGGGTCTCGCACATACTGGAAGCCGCCGCTTCGGTCGCCGTCGGGAAAGGCGTCGGAGAACCACTGCGCGGCGTGCAGCGGCTGATGTGCGTCGCCGCCGATGTGCAGCACCCAACACAGGGCCTGGGCGCGTTCAGCCGATGTGGCGGCCGGATCGGCCAGGACCCGGTAGTTCAGGGCGAAGGCCTCCGCTGCAGCGCCATGCGCCGCCCGGCCGGCCGCGTCCGGCCCCAAGGGCGCGAGGCTCGCGTGCCAGGCCGGCCGGTCCTGCGCCGTGCGCCGGATGTCGTCGGGCCAGCGGGCGCACTCCAGGAACATGCGGCGGATGCGCTCGGTCCCTTCGGCCCGGTCGATGGCCACCTCGAAGGGTCCCCGGTCGGGGTGGGCGTCCAGCAGTTCGCCCAGGGGTCCGATCAACTCGGGCGCCTCCCGCTCCAGTTGGTCGAAGGCGATGGCGGCGGTGACCATGTGAGCCGGGCGGGTCCAGGCCCCGGCCGGACCGGCGGTGAGGACGAACGCTCCGGCGGCGAGCAGCAGGGCGCGCATCAGAACCGCGCCGCCGCGCGCAGGAAGTACTCACGGCCGTTGAAACCCACCGGATCGGCTTCGCTATAGGGCCGCCCGGTCGTGTCGCTGGCCAGGCGCGCGGGATACTCGTCGGTGGCGTTCAGCACGCCGAGGGTGAGGGTGAGCACGTCGTTCGGCGCGTAGCTCAGCGAAATGTCCGCCGTCGTCGCCCCATCGAGGACCTGGTCGCCCACCGCGGTGGGCGTGCGATAGGCGCCGAAGTCGGCGAGGTCGAGGCCGAATGTCCAGGCCCCCCAGCCGACCTCGGCGTTCGCCAACGCCTTGCTGCGCGGCTGGGCGTCGGTGAGCACGCCGATGGAGGCCGAGCCCAGGAGGGCGATCTGCGGCAGGACCGGGTTCACCCGCAGGGCGTCGACATCGGTGTCGAACATCCCGTAGCCGAGGGTCAGGGCGAACCGCCCCTCGGTCCCGAACCGGCCGCGCCAGGCGGCGGTGATCTCGTAGCCCTCGCTGACCGTATCGGCGGCGTTGGTGAAGAAGCGCGCCACCGAGGCGTTGGTGATGCCGTTGGCCAGCAGGATGGCGCTGACCTGTGGACCCTGGATGTTTTCCGAGAGCGCGATGCGGTCCTCAATTTCGATGCGGTAGGCGTCGAGGCTGAGGCTCAGCCCCGGCGCCGGCGTCAGGACCAATCCGGCGGCGTAGTTGACCGAGGTTTCCGGCCGCAGCGGGCTCGCCCCCAGGGCCAGGGACACGGGATCGGTCACCGCGAAGTTGCCGACGTTGGAGATCTGGCCGGTGGGCAGAAGCTGGCTGGTGACGGTGGAGAAGTACTGCTGTTGCAGCGAGGGCGCCCGAAAGCCCGTCGAGGCGCTGGCGCGAAACGCCAACAATGGCAGGGGGCGCCAGAAGAGAGAGGCCTTGCCGGTCGTTTCCTGGCCGAAGTCCGAATAGTCCTCGAAGCGCGCGGCGAGGCCCAGGTCGAGGCCTTCCACAAGGGCGATTTCCGTATCGACGAAGGCGCTGAAGGCGGTCCGGGAGACGTCCACTGGCGCCGGCGGGTTAAAGCCGGGAAAGCCCTGGGCGCCGGCGAGGGTGCGGGAGGCCACATCGCCGGCGACGAGCTCGTAGGCCTCCCGCCGATGTTCCAGGCCCGCCGAGACGTGGGCGCCGGCGGCCAGGGCGAAGTCCCTGCCGAGGGTCAGGTTGACGAGGTTCTGCCAATAGCGAGCCCCCCCGCCATCGAATTCGGTCGGGCTGGCGGCGCCAAGGGAGGTGTTGACCGAATTGGCGACCGAATAGTCGGCGCGGCTGTAGCCATAGGTGTTCGACAGGTCCAGGTCCCAGCCCACGACTTGACCACGGACCCCGATGGCCGCGCCCACATCGGTCAGGTCCAGATCGACCACCGGCAGGAAGCCCTGCGGATAGAAGTTGGGCGCGACGCTCGGCGCGCGAAACAGCGGGCTCATGGCCGAGGCCCGCTGGCCCGCCGTCAGGAAGCCATAGGCTCGATAGCCGCCGGCGATCGCGATTTCGGCGTTGGCCACCATCTGGGCGTCGGTCGTGTCCGGATCGCCCAGGGTCGAGGTCACGCGACCGAAGCGGGGATCGATCTCCGCGGCGTTGGTGGCGCCTCGGTCACGCACCTCGCCCGACACCGTCAGGAAGCCGTCTCGACCCAGGGCGAAGCCCTTGCGGCCGGCCATGATGATGGTCTCGCCCTCGCCATCTTCGGCTACGCCGGCCTGGATCTGGGCGAGGCCGCCGCGGGCCTCGGCCTTCAGTACGATGTTGATCACCCCGGCGATGGCGTCGGAGCCGTACTGGGCCGCTGCGCCGTCCCGCAGCACCTCGATCCGCTCGACCGCGGCGATCGGGATCATATTGTAGTCCACCGGCACCGTGCCCCGGCCGACCCCGTTGTTGAAGTTGATCGACGCGCTGGCATGGCGGCGATGGCCATCGATCAGCACCAGCACCTGGTCGGGGCCGAGGCCGCGCAGGGTGGCCGGCCGCGCGCCCACGGATGAGGGCGAGGACGAGGCCCGCGGGTAGTTGAAGCTGGGCGACAGGAAGGCCAGCACCTTGGTCAGATCGTTGAAGCCGCGCGCCGCCAGCGCCTCGCCGGTCCAGACGTCCACCGGCGCCGGTGAATCGGTCACCAGCCGCGGCGCGCCGCGAGACCCGACCACCACCAGCGTGGCGAGCTCACCGCTCGCCTGCTCGCTGGTCTCCTGCGCCACCGCCGGCGCCGCCAGGGCTGCCAGCGCCGCCCCCATCATCCAAGTCGTCCGCATAGCCCGCTTTCCCCTCGACAAGTCCCGGGCGGGTTATCGGCGGGCGCAGCGGGAGGGTCGAACGCAAAGGCGGCAACGCCTGTTGCGCGCGGCGCAACGGGCGGTCAGATGGTGCCCAGGGTTTTCAGCCGGGCGCGGGGGTGGACCTCGTTCTGGCTCATCACCGGGGTCTGGCCGCGGAAGCGCTCGATGATCGAGCGCACATAGGGGCGGATGGCCGGGCTGGTCAGCAGGACAGGCGACTCGCCCGAGAGCGCGGCGCGTTCGAAGACCTCGCGCACGCCGCGGATGAATTCCTGCAGGCGGGACGGGGCAAGCGCCAGCTGCTTCTCTTCGCCCGGACCGACCAGGGCGTCGCTGAAGGCGTTTTCCCATTCCGGCGACAGGGTGACGATGGGCAGGGCGCCGTCGTCGCCGCGATAGGCATAGGAGAGCTGGCGGGCCAGCCGGCCGCGGACCTGCTCCACCAGCATGGCCACGGAGTTGGTGTGGGGTGCGGCCTCGCCGATTCCTTCCAGGATGGCCGGCAGATCGCGGATCGAGACCCGCTCGCGCAGCAGGGCCTGCAGCACCCGCTGAACCGTCGTGGCGGTGACCGTGGCGGGGATCAGGTCGTCCACCAGCTTCTTCTGTTCGGCCGGCAGGTCCTTCAGCAGCTTCTGCACCTCGGCGTAGGACAGGAGCTCGGCCATGTTGTCCTTGAGGATCTCGGTCAGGTGGGTGGTCAGCACCGTGGCCGGATCGACGATGGTGTAGCCGCGGAAGGTGGCCTCCTCGCGCAGGGCGTCGTCGATCCAGGTGGCGGGCAGGCCGAAGGCCGGTTCGCGCATGTGCTCGCCGGGGATCTCCACCTGGCCGCCGCGGGGGTCCATGGCCATCAGCGAACCCAGGCGCACCTCGCCCTCGCCGGCCTCCAGCTCCTTGATGCGGATGCAATAGCCCTGGGAGGGCAGGCGCATATTGTCGAGGATGCGGACCGAAGGCATGACGAAGCCATACTCCGCCGCCAGGGTCCGGCGCAGAGCGCGGATCTGGTCGGTCAGGCGGCGGCCCTCCAGGTCGTTGATCAGGGGCAGCAGGCCATAGCCCAGCTCGATCTTGATCTCGTCGATAGCCAGCGTCTCGCTGATCGGCTCCTCCTGAGGCTCGGTCGCCTGCTCCATCACGGGCTGAGGCTCCGGCTCCAGGGATTTCCGGCCGCGGTAATAGGCCAGCACGCCGGCGCCGATCGCCACGGCGGCGAAGGGCAGGATCGGCATGCCCGGGATCACCGCCAGCACCCCGGACGAGGCGGCCACCATGCCAAGCCCCACGGGATTCATGGCCAGCTGGGCCACCAGGGCCTTGTCGGCGGAGCCTTCGACGCCCGCCTTGGAGACCAGGAAGCCGGCGGCGATGGAGATGATCAGGGCCGGGATCTGGCTGACCAGGCCGTCGCCGATGGTCATGATCGTATAGGAGGCGGCCGCCTGGCCGATGGGCAGGCCGTGCTGCAGCACGCCGATCAGGATGCCGCCCAGGATGTTGACGGCCACGATGATCAGGCCGGCGATGGCGTCGCCGCGGACGAACTTCGAGGCGCCGTCCATGGCCCCGAAGAAGGTGGATTCCTGCTCCAGCTCCTTGCGCCGGCGCTTGGCCTCCACCTCGTCGATCATGCCGGCCGACAGATCGGCGTCGATGGCCATCTGCTTGCCGGGCATGGCGTCGAGGGTGAAGCGGGCCGCCACCTCGGCGATCCGGCCCGAACCCTTGCTGATGACCACGAAGTTCACGATCACCAGGATCATGAAGACGATCACCCCGATGACGAAGTTGCCCCCCATCATCAGGTTGCCGAAGCCCTCGATGATCTTGCCGGCGCCCTCGGTGCCCTCGTGGCCGTGGCCGAGGATCAGCCGGGTGGAGCCGATGTTCAGCCCCAGGCGATAGAGGGTGGTGACCAGCAGCACGGTCGGAAAGGCGCTGAACTCCAGCGGCTTCTTGATCAGCAGCGAGGTCATCAGGATCAGGACCGAGCTGGTGATCGAAAGCACCAGCAGGGCGTCGAGCAGCATCGCCGGAATCGGCAGGATGAGCAGGACGATGATGCTGACGGCCCCGATGGCCAGGGCCACTTCCCCACGGGCCAGCCAGCCCAGCATGTCGCGGGCGGTGGGCGCTGGGGCGCGGGCGCCGGGAATGTCGGCCATCAGCGGTTCTCTTTACTCGGACGCGTGGCTTAGGCGGCGTTGGCGCTGGCGCCCTGGGGGGCGGGAACGGCGACGCCGGCCTCGGTGTATTCCTTGAGCTTGTTGCGCAGGGTGCGGATCGAGATGCCCAGGATGTTGGCCGCGTGGGTGCGGTTGCCGGCGCAGTGTTCCAGGGTGTCGAGGATCAGCTGCTGCTCCATCTCGGCCACGGTCTGGCCGACAAAGCCGCGCTGGGCGGCCTCGGCGGCGAAGGTGGCGGCCTGGGCGGTGCGGGCGCCGGCGTCGGCGGGCGCGAGCGGCTGGCCGTCGGGCAGGCGCACGGCTTCCTCGGTGATCTCGTCGCTCACCGACAGCAGGACGGCGCGGTGGATGGCGTTTTCCAGCTCCCGCACATTGCCCGGCCAGCGATGGGCGACCAGGCGCCGGCGGGCCTCGTCCGACAGGGGCTTTTCGGCCATGCCGTTGGCGGCGGCGTATTTTTTGACGAAGAATTCGGCCAGGACCAGGATGTCGCCCGGCCGTTCGCGCAGGGCCGGCAGGCGCAGATTGACCACGTTCAGGCGATAGAGCAGGTCTTCGCGGAAGGTTCCGTCCTTGACCGCCTGGGCCAGGTCACGGTTCGAGGTGGCCAGGATGCGGATGTCGACGCGGACGGGCTTGGCGCCGCCGACCCGGTCGATCTCGCGCTCCTGGATGGCCCGCAGCAGCTTGGCCTGCAGGCGGGCGTCCATTTCCGAGATTTCGTCCAGCAGCAGGGTGCCGCCATTGGCCTCCTCGAACTTGCCGATGCGGCGGGCCAGCGCGCCGGTGAAGGCGCCCTTCTCGTGACCGAACAGCTCGCTTTCCAGCAGGTTTTCTGGGATGGCGGCGCAGTTGACCGAGATGAACGGCTTGGTGGCCCGGCGGGACTTCTGGTGGACGTAGCGGGCGACCACCTCCTTGCCGGAGCCGCTTTCGCCGGTGATCAGGATCGAGGCGTCGGAGGTCGCCACCTGATCGGCCAGCTTCAGCACCGCCTGCATGGCCGGGTCGCTGACCACCATCGGCCGGTTGTCGTCGGCCACGGCGGCGAGCACGGCGGCGATCAGCTCGGCGTCCGGCGGCAGGGGGATGAATTCCTTGGCCCCGGCGCGGATGGCCGCGGCCGCCTTGGCCGGCTCGGCGCCGACGCCGCAGGCGACCACCGGAACGCGGATCCGCTCGGCCTCGTTGGCCGCGATCAGGGCGGCGATGTCGAGTTCGTAGTCCACCAGCAGCAGGTCGGCCCCCTGGCCGGCCCGCAGGGCGTGGGTGGCCTGCGCGATGGTCTCCACATGGCTCACCTTGGCGCCGGCGCTCATCGCCATCTTCACCGCCGAGGAGAGCTGTCCGTCCAGTTTTCCGACGACCAGAA
>Ga0208179_1001349_pt1 | contig 12719 bp, 13 predicted proteins | sample Malvired_Geostar_FD_184238 | JGI IMG/M metagenome (GOLD analysis project Ga0208179, IMG submission 184238) | Marine viral communities from the Global Malaspina Expedition - Malaspina viral metaG DeepMed_Geostar (SPAdes) (version 2) | ecosystem: Environmental > Aquatic > Marine > Oceanic | place...
ATGCCGTCCCATTCGTGCCCGGTCGTCTCGACGCCCGAGTGTTCGTCGCGCTCGCGTTCAGACATGCTCGTCCTCGTCCTTCTCGAGCGGCAGGTGGGAAAGGCGGCGGAAGGTCTCGCGATGCTTCGGCCACAGTGCGTAAACCAGCCCGGCGATGAAGACGGCCCCGAAGTAGAGGGTGCCGCCCTGCTGGGCGAACCGCGCCACGGTTTCGTAGTCGAGGCCGCTCATCGCATGTTCTCCGGGTCTTCGGCCTGGTAGGTCCGGAAGTCGACCTGGGTGCCGAGTTGCTGGAGGTAGGCGATAAGGGCGTCCATCTTGGTCAGACGCGTCGGGTCGCCGTCGAAATCGCCTTGGGCGATCTTCGGGCCGTAGCGGCGGCGCAGGTCCGAGGTCTCGCTGGCGTAGGGATCGACCTGCGCCCGCAGGTCGGCCTCGGCGTTCTCGATCTGCTCGGCCGTATAGGGCACCCCCACCGCCACCATCGCCTGCAGCTTCTGGCGAATGGCGTGCTGGTCGAGGTCCTGGTCCGCGAGGAAGCGGTAGGGCGGCATGTTGGACTCAGGGACCACCGACCGGGGCTCGTCGAGGTGCTCGCGGTGCCATTCGTTCGAATACTTGCCGCCGACCCGCGCCAGGTCCGGTCCGGTGCGCTTCGAGCCCCACTGGAACGGATGGTCGTACATGCTCTCGGCGGCGAGGCTGTAGTGGCCGTAGCGTTCGACCTCGTCGCGCAGCGGCCGGACCATCTGCGAGTGGCAGCTGTAGCAGCCCTCACCGATATAGATGTCGCGACCGGCCAGCTCGAGCGGGGTGTAGGGTCGAACGCCCTCCACCTCCTCGATGGTGCTCTCGACCCAGAACAGCGGGGCGATTTCGACGATGCCGCCGATCGAGACGACGATGGTGATCCCGATCACCAGCCAGAGCGAGTGGCGCTCGAATTTTGCGTGTTTCTTCCACATGGTCTGAACCTCACCCGACCGGCTGTTGATGGGGCTCGATCAGGGTCGCCGGCACGTTCGCGGCGGAGCGCGAGGACGGCATGCGGATCGTTCGCCACAGGTTGTAGGACATGATGAGCGTGCCGCTCAGGAACATCAGACCGCCGACCGTGCGGATGACGTTCTGGATGTGCTTGGCGGAGACGGTCTCGATGAAGCTGTTCGCGAGGAAGCCGTCGGGCGTGTACTCGCGCCACATCAGGCCTTCCATGATGCCGGAGACCCACATCGCGGTGATGTAGAGAACGATGCCGGTGGTCGCGATCCAGAAATGCCACTCGACCAGGGCGTTCGAGTACAGCCGGTCCTTCTTCCACAGCCACGGCACGAGGCAATAGACGGCGCCGAAGCTGATGAAGCCGACCCAGCCGAGCGCGCCGGAGTGCACGTGGCCGATGGTCCAGTCGGTGTAGTGCGACAGGGCGTTGACCGTCCGGATGGACATCAGCGGCCCCTCGAAGGTCGACATCCCGTAGAAGGCGATGGCCACGACCATCATCCGCACCACCGGGTCGGTGCGCAGCTTGTCCCAGGCGCCCGACAGGGTCATCAGGCCGTTGATCATCCCGCCCCAGGACGGCATCCACAGCATGATCGAGAAGGTCATGCCCAGCGTCTGCGCCCACTGCGGCAGGGCCGTGTAGTGCAGGTGGTGCGGGCCGGCCCAGATGTAGATGAAGATGAGCGACCAGAAGTGGACGATCGACAGCCGGTATGAATAGACCGGTCGCTCGACCCGCTTGGGCACGAAATAGTACATCATCGCCAGGAAGCCGGCGGTCAGGAAGAAGCCCACGGCGTTGTGGCCGTACCACCACTGGACCAAGGCGTCCTGGACCCCGCCGAAGGCCGAATAGCTGCGCGCCTCCAGCAGGCCCACCGGCACGGCGGCGTTGTTGACCAGATGCAGCAGGGCGACGGTGACGATGAAGGCCAGGTAGAACCAGTTGGCCACGTAGATGTGGGGTTCCTTGCGCTTCCAGATGGTGCCGAGGAAGACCAGAAGATAGGCGACCCAGACGATGGTCAGCCACAGGTCGACGTACCACTCCGGCTCGGCGTACTCGCGCGACTGGGTGATGCCGGCGACATAGCCGGTGGCGGCCAGCACGATGAACAGCTGGTAGCCCCAGAACACGAACCACGGCCACACGCCGCCCGCCAGCCGCGCCTTGCAGGTGCGCTGGACGACCCAGAAGGAGGTGCAGATCAGGGCGTTGCCGCCGAAGGCGAAGATCACGCCCGAGGTGTGCAGGGGCCGCAGCCGACCGAAGTTCAGCCAGCCGTGCTCGGGGAAATAGAAGATCTCGGGCCAGGACAGCTGGGCGGCGATGAAGACGCCGACCGCCATGCCGACGACGCCCCAGAACATGGTGGCGATGACGCCGGCGCGGATGACGCCGTCCTCGTAACGCGCAGGGTCGGACCGGAAGCGCCCGTTGGCGACGCCGATGGTCATCGCGGCCAGGGCGACGACCGAGGCGGCCATCATGAAATAGCCGTGGAATCGGAAGGCCGGATCGTCGGTGAAGGCCGTCGCCAGCAGGGCTGCGACGGCGGCGACGCCCACGAACAGATACAGGGCGACGACGTCGCCTGGCGTTTCGCTATCCTGTGCGGCGGTGATCGGCATTCGGCTGGGCCCCTGTGACAGAGACCCGTGGGTGCCCGGAATCGCCTGACGCCGCTTTGCGCCAACGCAAAGCTGAGCCGGGAAAAATCATGTCCAGTCGGAATTCGGAGGACTTCTGATGCCAGCCAGCGACGTTCAAACTTCGAAACAGATCGGCGCCGGTCTGATCCTTGTCGGCGCGATGCTGGCCGTGGCCGCGCTCGTCGCCGCGCTGGCTGCCGCCGACCATATGGCCGCCGCGAGCCTGTGCGGCCCGCTGACGCGGCATTGCATCCTCTGTGTGGCGGCGGCGGCCAGTCTGCTGGCGTCCTCGGGCGTGATCGCCTCGGGAGTCCTGCTCCGTTGGCCAGGCCGGTTCATTCAGCTGCGCCCCGCTCGATCCTGAGACCGGGCGGGCTTGCCGCGGCGTTCAGCCGCCGTGGGCCAGGGCGCTGCGCACCGCGCTCAACAGGGCGTCGGTCAGCAGGGGCTTTTCGATGATCGGGACGCCGGCTGAGGCGGCCCGCACGCTTAGATTGGTGCGGGGATTTGTCGTGATCAGCACCGCCGGCATCCGAACGCCCTCGGCCCTGAGGCGGGTGAGCAGGTCCAGCCCGTCGGCGCCGGGCAGATGGTAGTCCAGAACGAGGCATCCGCCGTCCCGCGGCAGATCCCCGGACGCCAGCAGACTTTCGGCGTCGTTGAAGCTGCGCACCTCGATGCCCTCGAGATCGAAGGAGAATTGCACGGCGTGCGCGACGGCCGGATCGTCGTCGACGAGGAAGACGATGGGCCGCGGATCGGACTGCGGGGGAAGCGGGCTCACGCGCAGATGGACTCCAGACGGCGGCGCTCCAGCAGGCGCACATGCCGGGTGGAGCGGGCCTCGATCATCCCTTCGCTCTGCAGCTGGGACAGGGTCCGCGAAACGGTGTGGATGGTCAGGCCGACATGGTCGGCGATGTCCTGCCGGGTCATCGGCAGGTCGATGACTTCGGGATGTCCGAGCCGTTCGGCGAACTCGAGCAGAAAGGCCACGACCCGCTCGGTCGCGCCCTGTCTGGACAGGATCAGGGCGTGGTCCTCGCTGCGGTGGAAAGCGCGGACGGTGACCTGCCACAGGGCCCGGACCAGCCCCGTGTCCCGGGCCGCCCGTTCCGCCAGTTCGGCGCGTTCCATGGCCGAGGCGTGGACCACGCCGAGGGCTTCGGCGGTGGTGGCGTGTTCGATGCCGGCCTCCAGGCCGACGAAATCCCCCGGCAGATGGAATCCGGTGACTTGCCGTCTGCCGTCGCTGAGCAGGCGGTAGCTGACCACAGCGCCCTTGAGCACACGATAAACCAGCTTCACCGGATCGCCCTGGCGGAACAGCCGCTCGCCGGCCGCGAAGGGAGAGCGGGGCGCGTGGGGGGCCGTGGCGAAGGCGGCGCACAGTTCGCAGTCCGGCGCCTCGACGTGCGGCAGGACGGGAGGCAGGTCCGGGGTCACGCAGTGACGAAGAGCGGGCATGAGGCGGTCCGATGAAAAGTCGACGCCGGAAGATGGCCTGCGCCCCGATCCGCCGATATTCGGGAGTGCCCCCTAAGGGGTATCCCGGAGCCGGCGAGCGCAGCGGAAGAGCGGCCGGTGTCACACCGCCCGGGCGTGCCGCGCCTTGGCCGCCGGCAGACGCGCGTCGAAGCAGGCGGCGACCACGCGCATGACGCGGTGAGCCTCGGGCGGCATGATCACGCGGCGCCGTTCGACCCGGCACAACCCGTCCGCCTGGAGCGCCGCGGCGGCGGCCACGCCTTCGTCCAGCGCGCCGGCCTCGAAGCCGTGATCGAGACAGATATCGCCGACATCGGCGGTGAGGTCGCACATCAGCCGCTCGATCACCGCCGCCCGCAACGCATCCTCGCGCGTGACGGCGAGCCGGCGCTCCACCGGCAGCCTGCCCGCTTCCACCCTGTCGCTCCAGGTTCGGGTCGAGGCGGCGTTCTGCACAAAGCCTTGGGCGAACTGGCCTATCGAGGACGGTCCGATCGGGACCAGCACGGGGGCGGGATCGTCGGTGTAGCCTTGGAAATTGCGACGCAGCCGCCCCTCCGCCGCCGCGACGGCCAGCGGGTCGTCCGGCAGGGCGTAGTGATCCAGCCCGATGCGGACGTAGCCGGCGGCGAGGAGCGCCTCGTCGGCAGCCTCGGCCTGGGCCCAGCGCCCGTCGACGTCGGCGAGATCGGCTTCCTTGATCATCGCCTGATGCTTCTTCATCCACGGCACGTGGGCGTAGCCGAACACGGCTAGCCGGTCAGGCCGGAGGGTGATCGCCGCCTCTGTCGTAGCTGCGACATTCTCGGGCGTCTGGCCGGGCAGGCCGTACATCAGGTCGAAATTGATGGCGGAGACGCCCGCCTTCCGCAGCTGCTCGCTGGCCGTCGCGACCATGTCGAGGGGCTGGATGCGGTTGACCCGGGCCTGAACGTCGGGATCGAAGGTCTGGACGCCCAGGCTGACGCGGGTCACGCCCGCCTCCCCTGCTGCATCGATGAAGGCTTTGGACAACGTCCCCGGGTCCAGCTCGGCCGCCACCTCGGCGCCGGGTCGCAGACGGAACCGGTCAGCCATGTGACGGACCAGGGCCCCGAAGTCCTCGGGCGACAGGGCGTTGGGGCTGCCGCCGCCGAAATGCAGGTGGGCGGCGCCGGCGTGCGGCCCAATGGCGTCGGCCCAGAGGTCGACCTCCAGCATCAGGGTCTGGAAGAAGGCGCGGACCCGGTCGTACTCGTGGAAGACGGTGGTGTGACAGCCGCAGTACCAGCACAGCCGCCTGCAGAAGGGCACATGGACATAGGCCGAGATGGCCCGGTCGGCCCGGGTATCCGCCAGCCACGCCCGCGCCTCCCCTTCCCCGGAAGCGGCCTCGAAGGCGACCGCCGTCGGATAGCTGGTGTAGCGGGGCAGGTTGCGCTCGGCGTGGGAACGCCAGGCGGCGGGAAGCGCGCGGGACGACATGCGGGACGACATGCGGGGACCGGTGCGTTCGTCGCTACGCCGCCGCCTTCCAGTTGGGCTGCAGTTCGACGTGTTCCGGGCAGGGGGCGACGGCGATCGGCTCCAGGCCCGCCAGTTCGTTGGCGAAGCCGTGGTTGACGTCGCGGTGATGGGCCTCGTCGGCGCGAACCACCAGCACCACGTCGCGCAGGGTCGCGTTCGCCGGCAGGTTCCAGTAGCGCAGGGCGATGGCGGGGGCGGCGACGTTGTCGCTGCGGCCCTCGTCGATCTCGGCGAGGTAGTGGGTGTAGCTGATCACGGCCTCTTCCTCGAAATAGCCGACCACCCGGTGCGCCGTCTTCGGCGAGATCAGGTAGAGCCCGAAGAAGAACAGGTAGAAGACCCACTGCACGGCGATGACCATGAAGCGTTCGAACAGGGTCGGCTGCGCCACCTCGATGAAGGTCATCAGGTGCATCCGCTCGTTCTCGGCCTCGTCCATCAGGGTCCGGATCCAGCCGTTGTCGTCCTTCATCCGGCGCAGCGCCTTGAGGTGATTCAGCGTGGCGCCGACCATGCCGGGCACCGCCGCGACGGTTTCCAGCACCACGGCGCGGTGGCCGTAGCGCTTGGCGAAGAAGGTGTCGGCGAAGAAGCGCAGCGCCTTGACGAAGGCGAAGGCGGTCCGGTCGGACAGGCCCTTCGGCGTATGGTGGACGGAGAGGTCGACGAGGGGAGCGGTCATGGCGGCTTCCAACAAATCACTGAACTGGGGCCGGCGGCCCGATGCCGGTGAACTAGCCTCCGGGTGCGTCTGGTGAAATTCGGGTCTTTCACCTACGGGGTGTTGCGGAGGCGACGATGACGACCACCCCGACAGCGGAGCTTGAGACCCGGACGGCCTGGGACTGGATGCTGGCGACCCGCCACACCGGCTACGGCCTGGCCGTGGCCGTGTTCGGCGCCGGAGCCGGACTCGGCGCCAGACTGGCGATGACGCCCCTGCTGCAGGACCGGCTGGCCCTGCTCTTCTTCATCCCCGGCGTCGTGGCCGCCGCGGCTCTGGGCGGCGCCGCGCCGGGCGCCGTGGCGACGGTGCTCGGCCTCGTCTGCGGTCTCTACGTCACATGGTCAACGGGCGCCCTGGCGCTGGGCGATCTGGTCGGGGCGGCTGTCTTCGTCCTGCTCGGCGTGACGATCACCGCCGGGGGCGAGGCCTTTCAGAGGATGCGCTCGCGGGCGGCATCCGTGAACCGGGACCTGAGGGCCCGCGAAGCCCACCTCCAGTCGATCCTGGCCACCGTGCCGGACGCCATGGTGGTCATCACCGAGCGCGGCGTGATGCAGTCGTTCAGCCCGACCGCCGAACGTCTGTTCGGCTGGACCGCCGACGAGGTCATCGGCCAGAACGTAAAGATGCTGATGCCCGAGCCCTATCGCGAGCAGCACGACGGCTACCTCGACCGTTATCTCGACACCGGCGAACGCCGGATCATCGGCGTCGGCCGGGTGGTGGTCGGGGAGCGCAAGGACGGCTCGACCTTTCCGATGGAGCTGGCGGTCGGGGAAATGATCTCGGGCGACCAGCGCTTCTTCACCGGCTTCGTCCGCGATCTCAGCGAACGCCAGCAGACCGAGCAGCGGCTGCAGGAGCTGCAGTCGGAACTGGTTCACATCTCGCGCCTCACGGCCATGGGCGAGATGGCCTCGGCGCTGGCGCACGAACTGAACCAGCCGCTGTCGGCCATGGCCAACTATCTCAAGGGATCGCTGCGTCTGCTGGACGCCGAGACGATCGCCCGCGAACGCCTGCAGGACGCCATCCAGAAGGCCGGCGACCAAGCCCTGCGGGCCGGCGAGATCATCCGCCGCCTGCGCGATTTCGTCGCCCGGGGCGAGGCGGAACGCCGCGTTGAAAGCCTGCCCAAACTGATCGAGGAAGCCAGCGCCCTGGCCCTTGTCGGCGCCAAGGAGCATGGGGTGCGCGTGCTGTTCCGGTTTTCGCCCGAGGTGGATCTGGTGCTGGCCGACAAGGTCCAGATCCAGCAGGTCGTCCTGAACCTGATCCGCAACGCCATCGAGGCGATGGAGGAGACGCAACGCAAGACGCTCGAGGTGCGCCTCGACCCCCTGCCGGACGACTACGCCCAGGTCACCGTCGCCGACACCGGCACGGGCATCAGTCCGGACATCGCGGACCAGCTGTTTCAGCCGTTCGTCACCACCAAGCGCACCGGCATGGGCGTCGGCCTGTCGATCTCCCGAACCATCATCGAGGCCCATGGCGGCCGCATCTGGGTCGAACCGAATCCGGATGGCGGCACCCGATTCTGTTTTACGCTGCGTTCCGTAGGCGAGGAGGAACTTTACGATGGCGAATGAGCCGATCGTCCATGTGGTCGATGACGATCCCGCAATCCGGGATTCGGTGGCCTTCCTGCTGGACACGGCGGGCCTGGCCTCGCGGACCTATGACTCGGCCGCCGCCCTGCTGGCCGATGCGGACCACCTGGCGCCGGGCTGCATCGTCACCGACGTGCGCATGCCCGAGATGAACGGGCTGGAGATGGTCCGCCGGCTCGCCGAGATCGGCGTGCGCCACCCGGTCATCGTCATGACCGGCCACGCCGACGTGCCGCTGGCGATCGAGGCGGTTCGGGCGGGGGTCAAAGACTTCATTGAAAAGCCGTTCGACGACGAGGCCCTGCTGACCTCGATCCGCTCCGCCCTCGCCGAGCAGGCGGGCGCCGCGCAACGCGAGGGACAGGACCCGGAGGTGCTGGAGCGACTCGCCTCCCTGTCCGCCCGGGAGCGCCAGGTCCTCGACGGCCTCGTCGCCGGCCGCGCCAACAAGGTCATAGCCTACGATCTCGAAATCAGTCCCCGCACGGTCGAGGTCTACCGCGCCAATGTCATGACCAAGATGCAGGCCCGCAGCCTGTCGGAACTGGTCCGAATGACCATTCTGGCCGGCTAGGCTCCCCCGGGTCCGGGGTTTCCCGGAGGTGACGCACCCGGCCCGCGATGGGAGGAAGAGGCCTTACCGTCGCGGGACCCAGCCTGATGTTCGACTACAAGGCCGCATTCCAGACCGCCGTGGAGCAGGTCAAGGGCGAGGGGCGCTATCGCGTCTTCGCCGACCTGAAGCGCGTGCGCGGCCAGTTCCCGAAGGCGATCCGCCGCCGCGCCGACGGCTCGGAGCAGGACGTCGTGGTCTGGTGCTCGAACGACTATCTCGGCATGGGCCAGCACCCGGCGGTGCTTGAGGCCATGCAGGCCGAGATCGACCAGGCCGGCGCCGGCGCCGGCGGCACCCGCAACATCTCCGGCACCACCCGCTCGGCCGTCGATCTCGAGGCCGAACTGGCCAGCTGGCACGGCAAGGAAGCGGCCCTGCTGTTCACCTCCGGCTATGTCGCCAACGAGGCCACCCTGACCACCCTGCAGCGCATCCTGCCGGGCCTGATCGTCTTCTCCGATTCGCTGAACCACGCCTCGATGATCGCCGGCATCCGCAACGGCGGCTGCGAGCGGCACATCTTCGCCCACAACGACCTCGAACATCTCGAACGCCTGCTGCGCGACGCCCCGGCGGAGGCGCCCAAGCTGATCGCCTTCGAGAGCGTCTATTCGATGGACGGCGACATCGCCGACCTGGCCGGCACCATCGCCCTGGCCCGCAAATACAACGCCATGACCTACCTCGACGAGGTCCACGCCGTCGGCCTCTACGGCCCGACCGGCGCGGGCGTGGCCGAGCGCGACGGCCTGCTGGACGGCGTCGACATCGTCGAATGCACCCTCGGCAAGGCCATCGGCGTCATGGGCGGCTACATCGCCGCCGACGCGGTCATCGTCGACGCGGTGCGCAGCTGGGCCTCCGGCTTCATCTTCACCACCAGCCTGCCGCCGGCCCTGACCGCCGGCGCCCTGGCCTCCGTCCGCCACCTCAAGGCCCACCCGGAGCTGCGCGAGGCGCATCAGGAACGCGCCGCCGCCCTCAAGACCCGCTTCGCCGCCGCCGGCATCCCGGTGCTGCCCTCGGTCAGCCACATCGTGCCCGTGCACGTCGGCGATCCGGTCCACTGCAAGATGATCTCGGACATGCTGCTGGAAGATCACGGCGTCTACGTCCAGCCGATCAACTATCCGACCGTGCCAAAGGGCACGGAGCGCCTGCGCTTCACGCCCTCGCCCAACCACACCGACGCCATGATGGACGATCTGGTGCAGGCGATGGACAGGCTGTGGACCCACTGCAACGTGGCGAGACTGCCGGTGGCGGCCTAGTCCAACCCCAGCAGCCAGCGATCGAGCCGCACCGCCCGGATCGTGGCCCCCGGCAGGGTCCCGTTGAGCGCCGAACGGTTATGCATGATCCAGTTCAGGCAGCCGAGCCGGCTGTCGAACGGGTCGAACTCGTCGCGGCTGGCGCGCAGCGTCTCCCGGTTGACGACGTAGCGCGATCCCCTGCGACTGCCGGGCGCGCCGGCCCAGTCCCGCTCCGGCGCGACCACGGCGGGAATCCACCAGACCGTTCCGGCGTCGAGGCCATCGACCTCGCTGAGATGCATCGGCCCACCTCCCTCGGCCATCGCCCGGCCCCGACGCCAAACGCCGGGGCCGGTCAGATCAGGCCGCCGCGCCCATCCGGACGGCGCGCGGCTGGTCGAAGCGGTCAGCATTCATCACCCGGGTCCAGGCCGAGACGAAATCGCGGACGAATTTCCCGCCCGCGTCCTCGGCGGCATAGACCTCCGACAGGGCCCGCAGCTCCGAGTTCGAGCCGAACACCAGATCGGTGCGGGTGGCGGTCCACTTCTGCTCATCGGTCTTGCGGCAGGTTCCGGTGAAGACCTCGTCACCGCTGTCGTCCACCTGTTTCCACGCCGTGCCCATGTCGAGCAGATTGCGGAAGAAGTCGTTGGTCAGCTGGCCCGGACGGTCGGTGAACACGCCATGGCGCTCGCCGCCGTGGTTGGCGCCCAGCACTCGCAGGCCGCCCACCAGCACGGTCATCTGCGGCGCCGTCAGGCCCAGCAGTTGCGCCCGGTCGATCAGCAGTTCCTCGGTCGGCACGCTGAAGCGAACCTGCAGATAGTTGCGGAAACCGTCGGCCTTGGGCTCCAGCACCTCGAAGCTCTCGGCGTCGGTCTGCGCCTGCGAGGCGTCGGTGCGGCCCGGGGTGAAGGGGACCTCCACCGCGTGGCCGGCGTCGCGAGCGGCCTTCTCGATCCCGACCGAGCCGCCCAGCACGATCAGGTCGGCGATGGAGACTTTCTTCCCGCCGGACGCCGAGCCGTCGAAGCCGGCCTTGATGTCCTCATAGACCTTGAGCACCCGGGCCAGCTGCTCCGGCTGATTGACCTCCCAGTTGCGCTGCGGCTCCAGCCGGATGCGGGCGCCGTTGGCGCCGCCCCGATGGTCGGACTGGCGATAGGTCGCGGCTGAGGCCCAGGCGGTGGCGACCAGCTCGGCGACGCTGAGGCCGGAGTCCAGAATTCTGCCCTTCAGCGCCTTGATGTCGGCGGCGTCGACCACGGGATGATCGATCGGCGGGATCGGATCCTGCCAGATCAGGTCATCCTTCGGGACCTCGGGGCCGAGGTAGCGGGCCTTGGGGCCCATGTCGCGGTGACACAGCTTGAACCACGCCTTGGCGAAGGCCTCGGCGAACTGGTCCGGATTGGCGCGGAAGCGCTCGGAGATCTTGCGGTACTCCGGGTCCATCTTCATCGCCATGTCGGCGGTGGTCATCATGGTCGGGACGCGCTTGCCGGGCGTGTGCGCGGCCGGGGCCAAGGTGTCCTCCGGATTGCCGACCGGCTGCCACTGCTGCGCGCCCGCCGGGCTCTTGACCAGCTCGTACTCGTGGTCGAGCAGCATGTCGAAATAGCCCATGTCCCACTTGATCGGCGTGGGCGTCCAGGCCCCCTCGAGGCCGCTGGTGATGGTGTGGTCGCCGACGCCCGTCTCGTGGGTCGAATGCCAGCCGAGGCCCTGCTGGGCGATATCCGAGCCCTCCGGGTCGGCGCCGATCTTGGCGGCGTCTCCGGCGCCGTGACATTTGCCGAAGGTGTGGCCGCCGGCGGTGAGGGCGACGGTCTCCTCGTCGTTCATGCCCATGCGGGCGAAGGTCTCGCGGATGTCGCGCCCCGAGCCGATCGGGTCCGGCTTGCCGGCCGGTCCCTCCGGATTGACGTAGATGAGGCCCATCTGCACCGCGGCCAGCGGGTTCTCCAGCACCTCCTCGGCATCGTAGCGGCCGCGGCCCAGCCACTCCTCTTCCGAGCCCCAGTAGATGTCCTTCTCGGGCTCCCAGGTGTCGGCGCGGCCGCCGCCAAAGCCGTAGACCGGCCCGCCCATCGACTCGATGGCGACATTGCCGGCCATGATCATCAGGTCGGCCCAGGACAGCTTCTCGCCGTACTTCTGCTTGACCGGCCACAGCAGGCGGCGGGCCTTGTCGAGGTTGGCGTTGTCCGGCCAGCTGTTCAGCGGCGCGAAGCGCTGCGAGCCGGACGAGGCGCCGCCGCGCCCATCGCCGGTGCGGTAGGTGCCGGCCGAGTGCCAGGCCATGCGAATGAAAAAGGGCCCATAGTGGCCGTAGTCCGCCGGCCACCACGGCTGGCTGTCGGTCATCAGCGCGTGCAGGTCGCGCTTGACCGCCTCATAGTCCAGCGACTGGAAGGCCTTGGCGTAGTCGAAGTCCGGCCCCATCGGATCGCCCGTCGCGCCGTGCTGACGCAGGATGTCCAGCGACAGCTGGTTGGGCCACCAGTCGCGATTGGTCCGTCCGAGCAGGGATCGAAGCGCCCTGCCCTCCTTCGCCGGGCAGTGAAGTGGGGTGCCGCCTTGATCGCCGTCCATGACCGTCCTCCGTCTATCGCTTTGGAGGGGAGCCTATGCTCGGCTTGAGCTTAAGAACAATCGATAAAGTTTGTCGTCGGGAACAGGAAAATCTATAGATGTGATCCATCCGCTGGACTCCTGCTGAAAATCATTTCAAACTTAAAATATGTCAGCGCGATCGCCCGTCCGAAGCGTCGCCATCGTCGGGGCCGGCCCCGGCGGGCTCTACCTCGCCATCTCGCTGAAACTGCGCGATCCGTCGCTGAAGGTGGTGGTGC
>Ga0208179_1001356_pt1 | contig 12659 bp, 9 predicted proteins | sample Malvired_Geostar_FD_184238 | JGI IMG/M metagenome (GOLD analysis project Ga0208179, IMG submission 184238) | Marine viral communities from the Global Malaspina Expedition - Malaspina viral metaG DeepMed_Geostar (SPAdes) (version 2) | ecosystem: Environmental > Aquatic > Marine > Oceanic | place...
GGGCCGCGCCGATGTCCGTGCCGAAGATATAGCGATAGGTGAGGAGAATCTTCGAGCCGGAGAGCAGGGCGCCAATATCGAAGCCCAGGCCGATGGTGTTGTCGCCGTCGCCGACGTTCGTCCCGGCCAGATAGGACGCCGTGTCATCGGTCCAGAAGGTGACCGCGGAGTTATGCGTCACATCGCTGTTCGAATAGAGGCCGATGACATACTTCGAGGCCAAGGCCTCGGCGTAGACGATGTCTTCCTCAGGCACGCCGTCTGCGCCCCGCACATTGGTGGTCGAGCTTGAGTCCCCCGGCGCTGCGGTGGCGTCCGGGTCGATGTAGCGCGAGAAGGTGAGGTCCGTGAGGTCGGTCAGGGCCTCAATGGTCGTGTTGATGTTCAGCTGCTGGCCGTCCGCGTCGAACGCATAGTCGTGGGTGATGTTCAGGACGCCGGCCAGGGCGCCCGTCCAGACGGCGCGCTGATCATAGGTCTGGCCGTCGTATTCGACGCCGTCATAGCTGGTCAGAACGCCGGTGATCCCGGCTAGGCCGTAATTATTGTTGCTGGCGCTGAAGGCCGATCCCGTCGAGCCGCTGACGGTGAAGCCTTCGAAGGCGGCTCCGGGGGTCAGATAGTCATAGGCGGGGTTGAACACGCCCGAGCCCGTGCCGTCATAGAGCACGCCAGGCGAGGTGTTGCCGCCAACACCCAGCGTTCCCTTATCGCTGAGGCCGATCTTCAGATAATCGCCGGCGAGAATTTCGCTTGAGGACCCATCCGCGTGGGCCGGCGAGGCGGCCAGGGCCGCGAGGCCTGCAACCAGGGCGAGAACTGAAATTTCCGCGGCCGAGCGACGGTGCGCAGGGCGAATGCGATTGAAAATGACGGACATGAAACCCCCAAATGAGGGTTTGCGACCTACGGCCCAGCTGTGAGCGCAACAACAGCGGCGCAGGCCGCAAGTGCGCGATCTGGGCGCCCGGGCGCCGGTCTCGGGCAGTTACATTGGAGGCGCACAATGGGCCGCTCACCTATGCGCGTGCGTCCCAACCAAGGCGGGCATAGGCGGGGCGCAAAAGGCAAGACGCCGTCGAACGCGAAGCCCCCTACAGCTTCCCCTTGCGGAACCGCTCCTGGGCCTCGGCGCGGGCCTCGGCCTTGACCCGCTTGACCGCCGAGCGGTCGACGGTTTCGCCTTCGCCGGTGAGGGCCTCGTTGGCGAATTCCAGGTCCATCAGCTTCAGGCGCTTGATCTCGTCGCGCAGGCGGGCGGCGGTCTCGAACTCCAGGTCGGCGGCGGCCTGGCGCATACGGCCTTCCAGGTCGCGCAGGGTGGCCTTGAAGTTGTCGCCCATGAAGGGCTTGGCCTCCTCGGCCAGCTCGGTGCGGACCAGGGGGCGGTCCTTCTCGTAGCCGCTGGCGAGGATTTCCTTGATCTGGCTCTTCACGCTCTCGGGCGTGATGCCGTGGGCGGCGTTGTATTCCTCCTGCCGCTCTCGCCGCCGCTTCGTCTCGGCCATGGCGCGTTCCATGGAGCCGGTGATGCGGTCGGCATAGAGGATGACCCGGCCGTCGATGTTCCGGGCCGCCCGGCCGATGGTCTGGATCAGCGAGGTCTCCGAACGCAGGAAGCCCTCCTTGTCGGCGTCCAGGATGGCCACCAGCCCGACCTCGGGGATGTCCAGGCCCTCGCGCAGCAGGTTGATCCCCACCAGCACGTCGAACACCCCAAGCCGAAGATCGCGGATGATCTCGATGCGCTCGATGGTGTCGATGTCAGAGTGCATGTAGCGGACCTTCAGGCCCTGCTCGTGCATGTACTCCGTCAGGTCCTCGGCCATCTTCTTGGTCAGGACCGTGATCAGGCCGCGATAGCCCTGGGCGATGGTCTGGCGGACCTCGTCGATGACGTCGTCCACCTGGGAGAAGCCGTCCTTGGAGACCGGGCGCACCTCCACCGGCGGGTCGATCAGGCCGGTGGGGCGGATCACCTGCTCGACGAAGACCCCGCCGGTCCGCTCCATCTCCCAGGATCCTGGCGTGGCCGACACATGCACGGTGTCGGGCCGCATGGCGTCCCACTCCTCGAACTTGAGCGGGCGGTTGTCGAGGCAGGAGGGCAGGCGGAAGCCGTACTCGGCCAGGGTGAACTTGCGGCGATAGTCCCCGCGATACATGCCGCCGATCTGCGGCACCGCCTGGTGGCTCTCATCCACGAACAGCAGGGCGTTCTCGGGGATGTATTCGAAGAAGGTGGGCGGCGGCTCGCCGGGCCGGCGGCCCGACAGGTAGCGGCTGTAGTTCTCGATCCCGGCGCAGGAGCCGGTGGCCTGGATCATCTCAATGTCGAAGGTGGTCCGCTGCTCCAGCCGCTGAGCCTCCAGCAGCTTGCCGTTGGCCACCAGCCATTCCAGCCGCTCCTTGAGCTCGGCCTTGATCTGCAGCACCGCCTGGTTGAGCGTCGGACGCGGCGTCACATGGTGGCTGTTGGCGTAGATCTTGATCCCGTCCAGATCGGCGGTCTTCTTGCCGGTCAGGGGATCGAACTCGACGATGGTCTCCACCTCGTCGCCGAACAGGCTGACCCGCCAGGCGCGATCCTCGTAGTGGGCGGGGAAGATCTCGATGGTGTCGCCCCGGCGGCGGAAGGTCCCGCGCTCGAAGGCCTGATCGTTGCGCTTGTACTGCAGGGCCACCAGGTCGGCCATCAGCTGCTTCTCATCCACCCGCTCCCCCGGCGCGAGGGTGAAGGTCATGGCCGTATAGGTCTCCACCGAGCCGATGCCGTAGATGCAGGAGACCGAGGCCACGACGATGACGTCGTCCCGCTCCAGGATCGCCCGGGTGGCCGAGTGGCGCATCCGGTCGATCTGCTCGTTAATCGAGGAGTCCTTCTCGATATAGGTGTCGGTCCGGGGCACATAGGCCTCCGGCTGGTAGTAGTCGTAATAGGACACGAAGAACTCGACCGCGTTCTCCGGGAAGAAGGCTTTGAACTCGGAATAGAGCTGGGCGGCGAGGGTCTTGTTGGGCGCCAGGATCAGGGCTGGGCGCTGGGTCTCGGCGATGACCTGGGCCATCGTATAGGTCTTTCCCGAACCGGTGACGCCGAGCAGCACCTGATCGTGCTCACGCCCCTCCAGGCCGGCCACCAGCTCCTTGATCGCCTGGGGCTGGTCGCCGGCCGGCTTGTAGTCGGACACCAGCTTGAAGCGCTTGCCGCCCTCCGACTTGGCCGGCCGCGCCGGGCGGTGGGGCTTCCACAGCATCGGCATGGCGGTGTCGTCATAGTCGAAGGTCGCCGACATGTCGGCGACGCCCTGCGGCGGCGGGGGAGGGGCGGTCTTGGAACGCGGCATGTCACAGAAGGTAGGCGTCCCGGCGGTCGGGCGCCAGCGTCGCTGCTGACAGCATGGCGCCAGCAGTGCGGCGATTGGAATTCTAGAAGAGGCCGCCGCCGCTATAGGCCACGGCGCAGGCTGCGGCCAGGACGCCAAGGGCGAAGAAGAGATGGCGCATCGCCTGGTCCCCGAAGTTCCTGTTCAGGACTCCAGGGGTTAGGGCGATGCGCCGGCTCCGGCATGATCCAGATGGACTAGGTTGTCTCGAGGCAGGGCCGCCTAGTTGTCGACACCCTTGCTGACCGCGGTTCCGACGGCCGCGCCGGCCGCCGCGCCGACGGGGCCGCCGACCACCGCCCCGGCCACGGCGCCGGACGCCGCGCGCTGCTCCACATTGTGGCCACAGCCAGCCAGTAGAAGGCCCGCCGAAACGAGGCAAACGCCAAGGACCTTACGCATGTCGATCTCTCCGAGAGTTGTTGCCGACAAACGGTCGCCAACGGCCAAGGTTCCCACAGCATTGATTGAGTCTCGCTCGCCCCTGGCATGGTGCGGCGCAATAACAGCTTGCGAATCCTTCACGGACCCGTCATAAGCCACGCCACTTTGTCGTAGACCCGTCCTTATCAGTGCGGACGGGCTTCGTTTCGAGACTTCGGTTTGCATGAGGCGACCGGCTCTCAAGCGATGATGTCGGAGGGCGTATCGCCCTCGCCGCACAGGACAGGACGTTTTGCAGAATGATAAGAGGGTGCGCGCCAATTGGCGTGCCCTGACCGGAGCGGCCCTTCTGGGCTCGACGGTCGGAATCGCGCTCGGCGGCGCATACATGGCTGGCGGCATGGCCAGCGCGGCCACCGACCACGCCCGCGCCGCCCGCCTGGCGGCCGGCGCCGCGGACGGATATTCGGAGCAGGCGCTCCAGGACGCCGCTGCGCGCATGGACCCCGGCGTGCTTCGCATCGCCCGGCGCCATGATCCCTTCACCGTGGCCGGCGCTGCGGAACGGGACCGGCAGAGCGCCATTCTGGTCGCGCGCCTGGAGCGGGGCGCCAGCGCCGTGTCCCAGCCGCCGCTTCTCCGCGCCAGCCTCAATGCAACGCCCTATCCAGCCGCCCCGTTCCGCCTCGGGGGCGCCCTGGAGGCGTCCCGCGAAGTCGAATGCCTGACCCAGGCGGTCTATTACGAGGCCCGCGGCGAAACCCCGGCCGGCCAGGCGGCCGTAGCCCAGGTGGTGATCAACCGCGCGCGCCATCCGGCCTTTCCCAAGACCGTTTGCGGCGTGGTCTTCCAAGGCGCCAACAGCCGGGTCTGCCAGTTCAGCTTCGCCTGCAACGGCGCGATGCGCCGGCCGGTGGAGCCCGCCGCCTGGCGCCGGGCTGAACGGGTCGCCAATCGCGCCCTGTCGGGCGAGGTCATGGGCGATGTCGGTCTCTCGACCCACTTCCACACCACGGCCGTGGCCCCGGGCTGGGGTCAGCGCCTGACCCGGGTGACCCAGGTCGGTCAGCACATCTTCTATCGCTTCGGTCGCAACCCGGCGCCGCACCGGATGCTGGCCAGCGCGCATGAAGTCACGCAGGAACAGGCCGAGGCGCCCGTCTATGCCCGCGTCGGCGAGACGACCCAGCAGGCCTCGGCCCAGAAGGATCCCGCCGACGATATCCGCCTGACCTCGGCCGTGCTCATCCCCACGGGCGACAAGCCCATGGGCATGGGCGGGCCGGCGGAACCGGCCGTTGAGCCGGCCTCGGCGCCGGCGACGTCGCGCAAGGACGGCGGCAAGACCGAGGCCTCGGCCAAGTCTGCTGACGCCAAGCCGGCGGCTCCGGCCAAGGGCGAGGCCAAGGCGGCCCGGGATGCGGCTCCGGCCGAGAAGCCCGCCGACAAGGCCAAGGCCGGCCAGACGGTCTAAGGCGCGCCCGAGCCCTCTTCGGCCGCTGTGCTCCGCGCGGCGCGCCGCAGGGCCTGGGGCGGCTGTCCGAAGGCCCGCAGCACCGCCCGGCGCATGCGCTCGGCGTCGCCAAACCCCACGGCCGCCGCCACCTGCTCGACGGGCTCGTCAGCGGTCTCCAGGCGCGACCGGGCGGCCTCCACGCGCAGGTGCTCCACCGCCTTGGCCGGCGTCATGCCTATTTCCCGCACGAAGGCGCGGGCGAAGTTGCGCGGGCTCATGGCCGCCTGATCGGCCAGCCGCTCTACGCCCAGGGGCTCGCTCAGCCGTTCCCGCGCCCAATCCAGCAGGTCGGCGAAGCGGCCGGAGGCCCCGCCCATGTCCACCAGGGCCGAGAACTGCGACTGGCCCCCCGGCCGTCGCCGCGGCACGACCAGCTGCTGCGCCGTGGCGCGGGCCACGGCCTCTCCCAGGTCCTCGGCGATCAGGGCCAGCGCCAGGTCGATGCCGGCGGTGATCCCGGCCGAGGTCCAGATTCCGTCGTCCCGGACATAGATGCGGTCGGGCTCCAGCCGCACGCCGGGATACCGCCGCCGGAAGTCGGCCGTGCGGCTCCAATGGGTGGTGGCGGCCCGCCCCTCGAGCAGTCCCGCCTCGGCGAGGATATAGGCCCCGGAACAGACGCTGGCCGAGCGGCGCGCCCGTGTGGCGGTCCTCCGCACCCAATCGATCAGGGGGGCTTCGAGCAGGGCGGGCCGGGTTCCCTCGCCGCCGGCCACCACCAGGGTGTCGATGGCCGCCTCATCCGCCGCCTCGGCGTTCATCGTCGCCCCCGAGGAGCTCGCCACCGGGCCGGCGCGGGCGGCGACCACCCGCAGGCGATAGCTGCCCGGCCTGTGCCGCTCGGCGATCTCGAAGGCGGCGATGGGGCCGGCGGCGTCCAGCAGCTGGAAGTCGGGAAAGATGAGGAAGGTGATCGGACGAGGCGTCATGGCGGAATTCGAGGGATAAATGTCATTTCCGCCAGGATCAGGGGCCGGCATGGTGCCGCTGTCAACCACCTGCGAGGCCCGCCATGTCCGCCACCTGCCGCATCGTCTTCCCCCTCTATGCCGGGGTGACCCAGCTCGACTTCACCGCCCCTCACCAGTTCTTCAACCGCATGCCGGGCGCCGAGACGGTCGTGGCCTCGGTGGGCGGGGCGGAGGTCGAGGCCGATGGCCTGGTCTTCTCCAGGCTCGCCGATCTGACGGCGATCGACAGCTGCGACGTGCTCTGCGTGCCGGGGGGCTTCGGGACCACGGCGGCCATGCTGGACGAGGCCTATATGGCCGCGATCAGGCGCCTGGGCGCCAGCGCCCGCTATGTGACATCGGTCTGCACCGGCTCGCTGATCCTGGCCGCCGCCGGCCTGCTGAAGGGCCGCCGGGCCGCCTGCCACTGGGCCTGGCGCGACCTGCTGCCGCTGTTCGACGTCGGGGTCGACGAGTCCCGCGTCTGCCGGGACGGTAATGTCATCACCGGCGGCGGGGTGACCGCCGGCCTCGACTTCGCCCTGGTCGCCGGCGCCGAGATCTTCGGCGAGGACGCCGCCCGCCGGGTCCAGCTCGGCCTGGAATACGCGCCCGCGCCGCCCTTCGACGGCGGCCGCCCCGAGCTCGCCCCGCCGCATATCCTGGCGCAGGTCCGGACGGTGATGGACGCCGCCGTGGCGGATCGGCGGGCGGCCGCCCTGGAGGCGGCGGCCCGGCTCAAGGCGCGGGCCTCGGCGGCCTAGCGCCAGTCGAGCACGCCCATCTTGCACAGCCAGACCAGGCCATAGACGACGCGGGCCCGCCGCTCGGGGGGAATCGTCGCCAACAGGTCCCCCAGGCGGACCCCGGGACGCGCGGCGATCTGGGCGGTCAGCTCGGCCAGTTCTGGCCGCGGCGCCCGCCAGGCCTCCCCGAAGCTGTCCAGCTCCACGGCGCTGGCCAGGGCCGGATCGCGCGCCGGGTCGACCCCGGGGCGCACCGACAGGCGGAGGTCGGCGCTGAGCTGCGCCGTGGGGAAGCTCCGGTGGTCGGCGAAGGGATCGCCGTGCAGGGGGTTGAGCCGGGGGCCGGGCTCCGCGGCCGGGGCGGCCCGGCGAATCTCGGCCAGTTCGTCGAACAGGGCGCGGTAGCCGGGGATCACCTGGCGCCAGTCGAAGGTCTCCCGCACCCGCTGGCGGCCCGCCGCGCCCATGCGGGCGCGAAGCTCCGGCGAACGGGCGAGGTCGGCCAGACCGCGCGCTGCGGCGCCCACATCGACGGCGGTGTATTGCGCCGCCTGGCCGACATAGGACTGATAGGTGTCGATTCGCGCCAGATGCCGTCGCAGCAGGGCTTCGCTCGGCGGGCCGGCGGACGGAGTGAGGGTCGGCGCCAGGAAGCCCTCCTGGCCGTGGCGGATGGTGAAGCGGTAGCCGTCCCAGTCGCTGGCGACGACCGGCAGGCCCGCCGCCATGGCCTCGACCGGCGCCAGGCCGAAGGTCTCCTGGATGTTGTCCACCAGGGACAGGAAGACATCGGACGCCGCCCACATCTGGCCGAGCTGATCGGCGTCGTTGCCGTCGATCCAGTGGATGGTCGTGCTGGGGGCGTAGGTTCGGGCCGCGGCCTCAAAGTGGTCCCGGTCGGACGGGCGGGCGAACCAGCCAGCCAGCGCGAAGTGCAGGGGCCGCCCGGCCAGTTGGCCAGCCTCCTCCACGGCGCGGAACATGGGCTGCGGCGCGGCCTTCTCGAAGAAGGACAGACGACCGACCCAGAGCGCCAGCACATCGTCCTCGGCGACGCCCAGGCGTTCGCGGGTCTGGCGGCGGATGTCGGGACGGTCAGCCAGGGCGGTGATCTCGTCCAACTCCACGCCGAGCGGCAGCACGGGCAGGTGCGGCATGGGCCGTCGCGGGCCGCCGAAACGTTCCCCCAGATAGTCGGTCCAGCCCTCGAACATGGCCTTGATGGAGTCGTGCACTGCGGGCGAGGTGCAGATGATGGCGTCCCAGGGATGGACCGGCGCCAGGCTGGACTGGGCGATCTCCTCCCGGGTCAGGGGCGGAGCGATGGTGTGAATCAGGCCGACGAGGCTGTAGGCGCTGTCGTTCATGACGCCGCGCCGGGCCCAGGCCATTTCCGCCAGATCGGCCTTGCCGCGGAACAGGGTTCCGGCCTGGCGGGCGCGGCTGAGGTTCAGCAGAGGCGCGGACTCGATGGCGGTGGTCAGGGGCGTGGGGCCGGCCAGGGCGGCGGCCAGGCCGGCGGCGTCGGTCTCTATCGAGGTCAGCATGTGAAGGCGCTCATAGCCGCCATAGCGGGCGAGGGCGCGATAGAGGGCGAGATTGGCCACGTCGCGGCCAAAGGCGTTCGGCCCCAGGCCCAGCCCGCCCCCGAGGTGATGGATCGCCAGTTCGCCCGACATGTCTGTCCCCACCGCGCATCACGGCGGCCGGCTGTTATCAGACGGCGTCGAGGCCGATGTCCAGCGCCGCGGCGGAGTGGGTGAGGGCGCCGACGCTGATCACGTCCACGCCGGTCTCGGCGATGGCGCGGACGCTGTCCAGATTGACCCCGCCGGAGGCCTCCAGGACGGCGCGGCCCTGGGCGGCGGCCACGGCGGCGCGCAGGTCCTCCAGGGAGAAGTTGTCCAGCATCACCACGTCGGGACCGTGGCGGAGGGCGTCCTCCAGCTGGTCCAGGCCGTCGACCTCCACCTCGACCTTCATCAGATGGCCGGCGAAGGCGCGGGCGCGGCGCACGGCCTCGGCGACGCCGCCGCAGGCGGCGATGTGGTTGTCCTTGATCAGGATGGCGTCATCCAGGCCGAACCGGTGATTGACCCCGCCGCCGCAGCGGACGGCGTACTTCTCCAGATGGCGCAGGCCCGGCGTGGTCTTGCGGGTGTCGACGATCCGCGCGCCCGTGCCGTCGACGGCGTCCACATAGGCCCGGGTCAGGGTGGCGACGCCGCAGAGCCGGCCCAGCAGGTTCAGCCCGGTCCGTTCGGCCGACAGGATGGCGCGGGCGTTCCCGCGCGCCCGGGCCAGCACGGTTCCCGCCGCCAGCCGGTCGCCGTCCGCCGCCAGGGCCTCGAACTCGGCCGTCGGGTCCAGGGCGGTCAGCGCCAGCCGGGCGCAGGCCAGGCCCGCGGCCACGCCTGGCTTGCGGGCGGCGAAGGCCACCGACAGCGTGGCGTCGGCGTCGATGCAGGCCATGGCGGTGACATCGCCGGCCCGGCCCAGGTCCTCGGCCAGGGCGGCCCGGACGACGGGCTCGATGAGAAGGTCGGGCAGGGGCTCGGTCATTCGGCGGCGATGCTGGTGGGCGAGGTGGGATGGGCGCCCAGGGTGACGAAGGTGCGTCTGGGCTCGGCCGGCGCTTCCGGGGCGTCGGCGCGGAAGTGGGCGCCCAGGCTCTCGGCGCGGGCCAGGGCGCAGGTGGCGGTCAGCCGGGCGGCGGTGAGGTCGGGGCAGGCGCCGTGGGCCGCCTGCAGGTCGTCCAGAAGGCTGATCAGCCGGCCGAGGCCTGGTCCGTCGCGCACCACGCCGGCCTCGGCGCTCATGGCGATCCGCAGACTGGCGAGGGCCGCATCGGGCAGGATGGGCGAGGCCGCGCCGCGGACGATGCGGCTGCGGGTCTCGGCGGCCTCGCGGGCGGCCGCGCCGGCGCGGGTTCCGAACACGGCGGCCTCCAGCAGGGAGTTCGACGCCAGGCGGTTGGCGCCGTGGACGCCGGTGGAGGCGCATTCGCCGGCCGCATAGAGGCCCGTCAGGCTGGTCGCCCCGTGCTCGTCGGTGACGATCCCGCCCATGTGATAGTGGCAGGCCGGCGCCACGGGGATGGGCTGCACGCGGGGATCGACGCCGCCGGACAGGCAGGCGGCGAACACGGCGGGGAAGGCGTCGGGGAAATGGTCGCCGACCGCGGCGCGGGCGTCGAGGAAGGCGCCGCGTCCGGCCGCCCGTTCGGCATGGATGGCCCGGGCGACCACATCCCGCGGCGCCAGCTCGGCGGCGGGGTGATAGGCGGCCATGAAGGCTTCGCCATCGCCGTTGATCAGCAGGGCGCCCTCGCCGCGCAGGGCCTCGGTGGCCAGAGGGGCGGGGTCGCGGCCGATATCGATGGCCGTGGGGTGGAACTGGACGAACTCCGGATCGGCGATCATGGCGCCGGCCATGGCCGCCAGGCCCATGCCTTCGCCGCGCAGCTCCGGCGGCGTGGTGGTGACGGCGTAGAGCCCGCCGATCCCGCCGGTGGCCAGAATCACGGCCGGAGCGGTGATCTCATGGAGCTGGCCGGCCTGCTCGATGACGACGCCGCGCACCTGGCCCTCGGCGTCCTGCAGCAGGCCGCGCAGGCGCGCGCCGGAGCGGACCTCGATATGGGGCTGGGCGAGGGTGGCGGCGGTGACGGCGGCCATGATGGCGCGGCCCGCCTGGTCCCCCCTGACGCGGGCCACCCGGGCGCGGCTGTGGGCGGCCTCCAGGCTGAGGGAAAAGCCGCCCGCCGCGTCGCGGTCGAAGGGCGCCCCCAGGGTCGCCAGGGTGCGCACGGCCGCGGCGCCTTCCCGCGCCAGCAGGGCGGCGCGCTCGGGGTCCACCAGGCCCGCGCCGGCGGCGACGGTGTCGGCGGCGTGCAGCGCCCAGTCGTCCTCGTCGGAGAGGGCGGCGGCCATGCCCCCCTGCGCCCAGGCCGAGGAACAGCCATGGTTCAGGGGCGCGCCGGTCAGGACCAGGGCCTTGCGAGGCGCCGCGGCCAGGGCCGCCGACAGTCCGGCCAGACCCGCACCGACGACGAGGACGCCGTCGTGCTGGGTGCGATGGACCATCAGATCAGCTCCACATCCACATGGTGGCGGGCCTTGACCAGATCATAGCGGGCGGGAATGGCCGGGGGCGGCAGGTCGATCATCCGCTGCACCGCCAGTCGGGCGCGGTCGGCGATCTCCGGATCGACGGTGACCTCGTACTGCTCCTTGACCAGGGCCTCGTAGATGTTCTCCAGGCTGATCCGCTTCATGTGCGGGCACAGGTTGCAGGGGCGCAGGAACTCGGTGTCCACCGCGTCCACCGCCACATTGTCGGCCATGGAGCATTCGGTGATCAGGATCACCTGCTTGGGCTTCTTGCTCAGCACATAGTCGTTCATCGCCGCGGTGGAGCCCGCGAAATCGGAGACCTCCAGCACCTCGGCGGGGCACTCGGGGTGGGCCAGGACCTGGGCGCCGGGATAGGCGGCCTTGAGCTCGAGGATGTCCTTGGCCTCGAAGCGCTCATGCACCTCGCAGCGGCCCTGCCAGGCGATGATCTTGACGTCGGTCTGGCGCGCCACATTGCGGGCGAGGAATTCGTCGGGGATCAGGATCACCCGGTCGACGCCCCATTCCCGGGCCACATGCTCCACCACCTGCACCGCATTGGCGCTGGTGCAGCAGACATCGGTCTCGGCCTTCACATCGGCGGTGGTGTTCACATAGGTGACCACCGGAACGCCGGGATAGCGGGCCTTGATCAGGCGCACATCCTCGCCGGTGATCGAGGAGGCCAGGCTGCAGCCGGCCCGCAGGTCGGGGATCAGGACGCGCTTGTCGGGCGACAGGATCTTGGAGGTCTCGGCCATGAAGTGCACGCCGGCCTGGATGATGATGGCGGCGTCGGACCGGGCGGCCTCCTTGGCCAGGCCCAGGCTGTCGCCCACATAGTCGCCCACCCCGTGGAAAATCTCGGGCGTCATATAGTTGTGGGCCAGGATGACGGCGTTTTTCTCGCGCTTGATCCGGTTGATCTCGGCGATCAGCGGGGCCTGCAGCCGCCACTCCATGGGGGTGACGTGCTTCTTCACGCGCTCCCAAAGCGCTTGGGTTTCGGCTTCGACTTCGGGGGTGAAGGCGAGCGGAGCAAAACCGTCTGCGGCCATGGCGTCCTCCTTATGCTCATGATGAGCATTTCTCTGGCCCAAAAAAGACGCCTCTGGGCTCGGGTATCAGCGAGGCGCCTCTGATATGCTCACTGAGAGCATAACTCGTCTGTCACAGATATAGACCCTTGAACCCCCGATGCAAGCGCTCAAGCCAGGGCATCGGCCGCATCGCCCGCTTTTTCGCCGTGTTCATGTCGCCTATAGCTTGCCCCGTGCGGGAGGATTTTCCGCAGCTTCGCCAGGACAGCCGTTCTTGATCTCGCCCCTTCGCTCGGTCGCCCTGTTCGTTGCGACGCTCGCGTTGAGCGGCTGCCTGACCAGCTATGACCGCCCCCTCAACGACGGCCGAGCCGCCGGTCTCGCCACCGTGGCCCGCAATCTCTCGGACGAGGGCCTTAGCCGGCTGAGCGCCGACATGGATCCGGCCATGCTGGCCCTGGCGCGGCGCCACGACCCCGCGCCGGCGACCGACTATTGGGGGCGGGTCAAGGGGTGGGAGAC
>Ga0208179_1001362_pt1 | contig 12629 bp, 10 predicted proteins | sample Malvired_Geostar_FD_184238 | JGI IMG/M metagenome (GOLD analysis project Ga0208179, IMG submission 184238) | Marine viral communities from the Global Malaspina Expedition - Malaspina viral metaG DeepMed_Geostar (SPAdes) (version 2) | ecosystem: Environmental > Aquatic > Marine > Oceanic | place...
GCGCTTCTCGGTGGCGCAGACCTGATCATACAGCAGCACGGTGACGCCGGACGTGTCGCGAAGCTGGCGCTGCACGGCCATCAGTTCAGCCCGCGGCCTGACCTCGACGCCGGGGGCCAGGTCGGTGACCCCCTCATAGCGGTCGGGATCGTCGGCGACGATGACGGTGCGGGCCACCCCTTCGGCGGCCAGCTGACGGGTGATCTGGGCGGGCGTGAAACCGCTCTCAGCCGCCTGGCCGCCGGTCATGGCCACGGCGTCGTTGAACAAGAGCTTGTAGGTGACGTTGGCCTCGGCGGCGACCGCCGCCCGGATGGCCAGTGAACCGGAGTGGTTATAGGTCCCGTCCCCCAGATTGACGAAGACGTGCTTCTCCGTGGTGAAGGGCGCGGCCCCCACCCAGCTCAGCCCCTCGCCGCCCATATGGCTGTTCAGGTCGGTATTGGGGTCGGTGAAGCTGGCCATGTAGTGGCAGCCGATGCCGGCCAGGGCCCGCGAGCCTTCCGGCAGGCGGGTCGAGGTGTTGTGCGGGCAGCCCGAGCAGAAGAAGGGCTTGCGCTGCTGGTCCGACGACAGGCTGACGGCGGCCACGCCCGCGGCCGAGACCCGGTTCAGATAGTCATAGACCCCGTCCATGTGCGGGCCGGGCGGCAGGCGGTCGGCGATGGCCAGGGCCACCTCGGCCACCGAAAGCGCGCCCAGGTCCGACAGCAGGGGATGGCCCTGCTCGTCGGTCTTGCCGATGATCCTCGGCCGCGCCTGGGCCGGCAGGTCATAGAGGGCGGCGCGGGCCTGGCCCTCGATCAGGGGGCGCTTGTGCTCGACGACCATCAGGGTCTCGAGGCCCGCAGCGAAGGCGCGAAGCCCCGTCGGCTCCAGGGGCCAGGGCATGCCGACCTTATAGATGGAGACGCCGAGGCCGGCGGCCTCATCCGGGCTGATCCCCATGGCGGCGAAGGCCTCGACCACGTCCTTATAGGCCTGGCCCTGGCAGACGATGCCCAGCCGCGGCCTGGGCGAGGCGAGCGTCACCCGGTCGATCCGATTGGCCCGGGCGAAGGCGAGCGCGGCAGGGATCTTGTAGCTCCGCAGCCGCCGCTCCTTGTCCATCGGCTGGTCCTTCAGCCGGATGCCGAGGCCGTCGGCCGGGAGCTTGAAGCCCGGGGGCGTCACGAAGCGGTGGCGGTCCAGGGCGACGTCGATGGTCATCCCGGAGTCCATGGTGTCGGCCAGCGCGATCAGCCCGACCCAGAGCCCCGAGAAGCGCGACAGGGCGTAGGCCATCAGGCCGTAGTCCAGCACCTCCTGCACGTCGGCCGGCGACAGCACCGGCATTTCGAAGTCCTGGAAGGCGAACTCCGACTGGGACGGCAGGGTGGAGGACTTGCAATTGTGGTCGTCGCCGGCCACCGCCACCACGCCGCCCTTGGGGGAGGTCCCGGCGAAGTTGGCGTGCTTGAAGACGTCGCCCGTGCGATCGACGCCGGGCGCCTTGCCGTACCACATGCCAAAGACGCCGTCGTACAGCGCGCCGGGGAAGAGGTTGGCCTGCTGGCTGCCCCAGACGGCGGTGGCGGCGAGGTCCTCGTTGAGGCCCTCCTTGAACACCACCTGGGCGGCGTCCAGATGCTTGCCCGCCCGGTGGGCCTGCTGGTCGAGGCCGCCCAGCGGCGAGCCGCGATAGCCGGACAGGAAGCCCGCCGTATTGAGGCCCGCGGCCTCGTCCAGCCGTCGCTGATCCATCAGGACCCGCAGCAGGGCCTGGACCCCGGTGATGAAAACCCGACCCTCGTTGAGCAGAAACTTGTCGTCGAGCGTCACATCTGAGTGCCGCATCGCAATATCTTTCCCTTTTGGGCTCCCTATAGGCTTGCAAGATCATATAAGAACGCCGCAATTGCTTACCTAAGGCGTGCCCCTGACATCCGGTTCCAGGGCACGAACCGGGCGCATATGCGGAAAATTGGGGAGAAAAGCGTGTCCGAGACCCTTGATGCGGTTGATGCCAAGATTCTGGACCTGATCCAGCACGACGCCGGCCTGTCCGTCGCCGAGATCGCCGAGCGGGTCGGCCTGTCCTCCAGCCCCTGCTGGCGTCGGATCAAGCGGCTGGAGGACGCCGGCGTCATCCAGCGCCGGGTGACCATCCTGGACCGCGAGCGGCTGGGCCTGAACTTCGAGGTCTATTGCACCGTCAAGCTGTCCCTGCCGACGCGGGACAATCTCGACGCCTTCGAGGCCGCCATCACCAAGCTGCACGAGGTGGTCCAGTGCGCCACCGTCACCGGCTCGGCCGACTATGAGCTGCGCATCGTCACCCGCGACATGCACGCCTTCGACAACTTCCTGCGCGACCAGATCCTGTCGCTGGGCCTTGTGTCCAATATCGAGAGCCGCATCGTCATCCGTGCGGTCAAGAACACTACCGCCGCCCCGCTGGGCCTGATCAGTCCCTATGTGAGCGCCCACGGCTAGGGCGGCCCCCCGGCCGCCCCCCAGGCCTGGGGATTTGATCGGGCGCAAGGCGCCCCCTGCCCCCCGGAGCCTAGCCTCATGCCAAGGCATGAGGAGGCGGTCATGGGCCGGCTGAAAGGGAAGGTGGCGGTCGTTACGGGGGCCGCCGTGGGTCTTGGGCGGGCCATCGCGCTGCGCATGGCCGAAGAAGGGGCGTCCGTGGCCGTGACGGACGTCCGCGGCGCCGAGGCGGCCCTGTTCGCCGACGACCTCACCGAGCGGGGACTCACCGCCTGCGCCTGGCCATTGGACGTCACCCGCGAAGCCGAGGTGCAGCGCGTCCTGGCCGAGGTCGTCAACCGCTTCGGGCGGCTCGACATCCTGGTCAACAACGCCGGGGTGGCCGGCGCGAGCAAGCCCACCGACCAGCTCAGCGAGGCCGAGTGGGATTTCGTCCAGGCGGTCAACGTCAAGGGCGTCTTCTTCGCCACCAAGCACGCCATCCCCCACCTGCGGCGGGCGCAGGGCGGAAGCATCATCAATCTGAGCTCGATCTATGGGCTGGTGGGCGGCGCCGACGTGCCGCCGTACCACGCCTCCAAGGGCGCCGTCCGGCTGATGAGCAAGACCGACGCCCTCCTCTATGCGGCGGAGAATATCCGCGTGAATTCGGTGCATCCGGGCTTCATCTGGACGCCCATGGTCGAGGGCTATCTTCAGGATGCGCCCGATCAGCAGGAGGCCCGCAGGGCGCTCGACTCCCTGCATCCGCTCGGCCACGTCGGGGAGCCCGACGACATCGCCTGGGCCTGCGTCTACCTGGCCTCGGACGAGGCGAAGTTCGTCACCGGTTCCGAGCTGGTGGTCGATGGCGGCTATACGGCGCGCTAGGCGCCCTGGTTCAGCCCGGTCGCGCAGACGCCTTGACGCCCATCAAGGCGCGGCCTCCGGCGCAGCGATAATTCCAGGTGCGGGATCGGCGAAGCTTAGGCCCCTGCGCAATGGAGGCGTCGATGACCGCGGAGATGGCTGACGGCTCCGACCGCTCGCCACAGGATACGGCGGCCCTGATCCAGGAGATGGATCATCGCATCAAGAACCATCTGCAGCTGCTGGCGAGCTATGCCCGGCTGGCCAGCCAGCGCCGGGGCCTCACCGCCTGCGAGCTGGCTGCGGACCTGGCTGACAAGCTCTCGGCCATCGCGGGCGCCCATGACGCCCTGCACCGTTCGGCCGGCCTGCGCGCGGCGCCGGCCCTGCCCTTCCTGTCCACCCTGATCGCCGCCTTTCCCCAGGCCCCGCACCCCATCCTCGTCACCTGTGACGCCGAGCTCATGTTGCCGGCCGGCGAGCTCGCCCCCATCGGCATGATCGTCACCGAGGCCGTGGCGAATGCGCTGAAGCACGCCTTTCCGGGGAACATGCCCGGCTGCGTCCGGGTCTCCCTGGTCGAGAGCCCCGAGGGCCTGCAACTCACCGTGCAGGACAATGGCGTAGGCCTGGCCGAGCTGGAGGACGCGCGCATCAGCGGGCAACGGCTGATCGAAGCCCTCGGCCGCAGGCTCGGCGGCCGCTCCTGGACCCGAAACCTGCCCGAGGGCGGCGCCGAGGTGGGCCTGATCTGTCCCCGCCGGACCGACAGCCAGCCATAGGCCGGGCCGGACGGCCTAATGGGCGAGGAGCAGCGAAGCCGGCGGATCGCGCAGGATCTCCTCGCTCACCCCGCCCAGAATGTATTCCTGCAGCCGCGGCCGGCCATAGACCCCCATCACCAGGAGGTCGGCGTCCAGGGCTGTCACATGCCGCCGGATGACGTCGGACGCCTCGAGGTCGTCGCTGCGGTCGACGATCAACTCGACCGGCCGACCGTGCCGTTCGAAATGCCGTTGAAGGAGGTGCTCGGGTCCGTCCGCCCCATGCGGCGAGACCTTCAGCACGCGAACATCCTCGGCCGCTGCGATGAGCGGCCAGGCGTCCCGCAGGGCGCGGGCGGACTCCCGCGTCCCCTTCCACGCCACCAGGATACGCCGGCCGATGGAGCCCGTCAGGTTTTCCCGCGGGACCAGCACGGGGCCGCCGCTGGCCAGCGCCAGGGCGGCCGCGGTGATGCGGTGAAGCCCATAGGCGGGCGTGGCGCTGGGCGGAAAGATGGTCAGGTCGAAATGGCGCGCCAGCCGGATCATGGGCTCTGAGCGCTCGCCCGGAATGGTCAGCCATTCGGAGGTCAGGGCGGAGTCGGCCGCGGTCGCCTCGAAGGCGAGGCGGGCGGCTTCGGACGCCCGCAGGACCGCCTCGGCGTGCTCCTTGACCAGCCGGTCGATCTCGGCCGGCGGCATGTAGGCGAAGAGTTCGGCGCTGGCGTAGGTGTCGAGCAGGCCGGACTCCAGAAACACCCCCGTGAGGTCGGCCTTGAAGCGGCGGGCGAGCTCGGCCGCAATCGTGGTCCGGAAACGGGCTCCGGGCTGCTCGTCGATGTGAACCAGTACGTCTCGATACGTCATGTCCTACCTCCGCCAAACGCCACGCCAACCTGGGGCGCAGCTCGGGTGGGGGCCTTGATCCTGGTCAACCGCCGCTCCGGTTTGATCGAGCACAAGGACGCCGGGGCGGGCGCGACCCAGGGTCGGGATCAGGTCGGCGCCCCCGTCGCCGGGCCAGAGGAGGCCGCCGTGAAGCACGCCGTGATCATCGCCCACCCCAATCCCGACAGCCTGACCGCGGCGTCCGGCGCGGCCTATCTGCAGGCGGCCGGCGAGCTTGGCCATGAGGTCATCGTCCGCGACCTCTACCGCATGGGCTTCGACCCCTGCCTGAAGGCCTCGGAGACGCCCACGGCCAAGGGCCTGGTCTTCGGCGCGGACGTGCTCGCCGAGCGAGAGCAGTTGGAGGACGTGGACGTCTTCGCCTTCCACTACCCGCTCTGGTTCAACGCCCCGCCGGCCATATTGAAGGGCTATGTGGATCGGGTCTTCAGCATGGGGTTCGGCTACACGCCGGTCTTCGGCGGCGCCGAACCGGCCCTGACCGGCCGCAAGCTGATCAGTTTCACCCTGTCCGGCGCGCCCGACCACTGGATCAGCGAGACCGGCGTGATTCCCGCCCTGATGAGCCTGTTCGACAACCATCTCGCCGCCGTCTGCGGCCTGGAGGTGGTGGATCATGTCCACGCCGGGGGGATCACGCCGGGGATCACCCGCGAAGCGGGCGAGGACGTGCTGGCGGCGGTCAGGCAGGCCGTGACGCGGCGGTTCGCGGGGGTCTCGATCTAGAAATCCGACGGCCGCAACGCCGCCCCGCCCATGTCGCCCCGCGCCTGGACCCCGCCCGCCGCAGCGGGCGGGGCGACCAGTCCTGAGGGCGGCTAGCCCGCCTTGATCTCGATGGACCGGCTCTCGGCGTCTTCGCGCTTGGGGGCGACGATGGTCAGGAGGCCGTCCTTCATCTCTGCGGTGATGCGGCTGCGATCGACGCTGTTCGGGAGGTAGACGGACCTCGAAAAGGCGCCGGAGGCGCGTTCCACGATCCGGAAGCTCTCCTCCTCCCGGAGGCTCTCCTCCTTGCGTTCGCCGGTGACGGTCAGGGTGTCCTCGTCCACCGAGATCTTCACGTCGGCGGGGGTGAGGCCGGGCAGCTCGACCTTGAACTGCAGAGCCTCCTTGCTCTCCACCACGTCCATCTGCGGGGTGAGGCGCAACTCGCCGAGGGCTTTCCAGCCATCTCCAAGCTGCTCGAAGAAGCGGTCCAGTTCGCGCTGCAGCGGCGCGACGGCCGAGGTGGCGCTCTGCTGAAGCCGAGGCAGCAGATCCTTCACGGGGGTCTGGGCGGTCATTGGGTGTCTCCATAGCCAGAGGGATGAAGACCCCCATTGGACTCCTCTCCGGGACGGTCACCTTGAGCGACGTCAATCCTTGCGGCGGAGTCCGCCCGCCGCGCCCGCGCGCCCTTGATCCAGCGCAAGGCCGGCCTTGCGCCCGCCGGGCGAGAAGGGCCCCCTCGAAGCCAGCCGGACACCTATATGCCCCTTCATCTCAGCTTTCACGGCGCCGCTGAATGCGTGACCGGCTCCTGCATGCGCCTGCGGGGCGAGGGCTTCGACGTGCTGATCGACTGCGGCATGTTCCAGGGTCCCAAGACCCTGAAGGCGCTGAACTATGGGCCCTTCCCCTTCGACGCCTCGGAGATCGACGCGGTCCTGCTCACCCACGCCCACATCGACCATTCCGGCCTGCTGCCCAAGCTGTGGAAGGCCGGCTTTCGCGGACGGATCTTCGCCACCGCCCCGGCCCGCGACCTCTGCCGGGTGATGCTGGCCGACGCCGGGGACATCCAGGAGCACGAGGTGCGCCAGCTCAACCGTCGCAATCAGCAGCGGGGCCTGGACGTGGTCGAGCCCATCTACACGACCCGCGACGCGGCCCAGACCATGGAGCTGTTCCAGCGGGTCAAGCTGGAGGAGCTGGTCGAGATCGCCCCGGGCCTGCAGGCGCGCTGGTGGAACGCCGGCCACATGCTGGGCGCGGCCTCCATCGAGGTGCTGGCGGCCGAGGACGGCGATCCGGTGCGGCTATTGTTCTCCGGCGATCTCGGCCCGGCCGATGAGGACTACCTCGCCGCGCCGAAGGGGCCGGCGGGGGTGGATCATCTGATCCTGGAATCGACCTATGGCGACCGCCTGCGCCCGACCCTGACCACCTCCGAGCGGCGCCGGCGCCTGGCCGAGGAGCTGACGGCCGCCCACGCCGCCGGCGGGCCGCTGCTCGTGCCGGTCTTCGCGGTCGGCCGCGCCCAGGAGGTGCTGCTCGACATTCTGGCGGTCATGGCGGACGGCCAGGCCCCGGCCGGCGAGGTCTTTCTCGACTCGCCCCTGGCCATCGAGGCGACGGACGTCTTCCTGCAGCGCGGCTGGAACGGCGACGCCGCGGAGAATCCCTATCTGCCGCTTCGCCACGCCGAGCGCCTCCGGTTCCTGCTCCGCCCCGACGAGAGCGACCGCCTCGAAAAGCTCCGCGACTGGCACATCGTCCTGGCCGGCAGCGGCATGTGCGACGCGGGCCGGATCCGCCGCCACCTGAAACGCCTCCTCTGGCGCCGCCAGACGACGGTGCTGCTCACCGGCTACCAGGCTAAGGGGACGCTCGGCCGCCTGCTGCAGGAGGGCCGCAGCGAGGTGCGCATCCAGGGCGACGCCGTGCGGGTGAACGCCCGCATCCGCGCCCTGGACGGCTATTCAGGCCACGCCGACGCCGAGGGCCTGACCGCTTGGGCCGCCGCGCGGCGGCCGGTGGCCGGCCAGGTCTTCCTGAACCATGGGGAGCCCGAGGCCCTGGCCGGCCTGAAGGCGCGCCTGGGCGCCGCGGGCTTCGTCCCCGACCGCATCACGATCCCCGTCGTCGACCAGACCTTCGCCCTGACCCGGGAGACCGTCGCCGAGCTGAGCCCCGGCTCGGCCCGGATCGCGCCGGGGCGCGCCGCCGAGTGGGACTGGCACAACGCCCGGGCCGCCTTCCTGGTCAAGCTCAACGAGACCCTCCAGGCCGCCCCGTCCGACGCGGCGCGGGAGGCCCTGCTGCAGGATCTGCAAGGCCGGCTGGGGACTTGAGCAGGCCGCCCCGCCGCCCGGCTAGCGCGGCGGGCGCAGGTCTGCGAGGAAATCCTGATGGCTGGGAATGTCGGGGTCGGCCAGGCCCACCGCCAGCACCTCGGCCTCGCCGATCAGTTGCTCGACCTCCTCGGTGAAGCCGGCGCCGAGGCGCAAGAGCGCCATGGCCCGCGCCCGCACCAGCAAAAGCGCCGCCTGCGGATGCCGGGCCGAGAGCCGCTCGGCCCAGGCCGGCAAATCGTTCCAGGATCCGCGCAGCTCCGCCCGCCGCTTCAGGATCAGGGCGGCGGCCTCCCGGTGGGCCGGCCAGTCCATCAGGAAGGCCAGGGCCTTCATGAGGTCTCCGTGGCCGGCGGCGATCTGGAAGGCGCGGTCGAGCGCCACCACGTCCTCGAAATCCGCCAGCTTGGCCAGCAGCGCCCTGAGCGCGTCTTCCGACAGGGTGCGTTCGAACAGCCGCCATCGGGCCGCATCGGCGGCCTCCGCATCCCCCTCGGCCTCCAGCACGGCGATCTCTGCGGCGTGCCAGCTCTCGGCCTGCGGCTCGGGCGCAGAGGCCTTCCGCGCCGGGCGAGCCGCGGGGCTGGAGACGCGCGCCGCCTCCAGGGCCTCCCGCGCCGCCTCGGCCTGACCCGCCTCCGCCAGCCGCCGGGCGATCTCGGCGGCGACGTCCGGCTTCTTCCGATCGGCCTCGGAGAGGGAGAGGATCCAGGCGTCCAGGTCGCCGGCCCGATCGGCGAGCCGTCGCACGACGAGCGCGAGGCGACCTGTGGGCTGAGGCTTGCCGGCCGTCAGATCGACCAGCAGCCGGCGGGCCAGGTCCGGGCTCAGGCCCTCCGCGCCACGGCCGACCCAGGCCGCCCATTCCGACAGCCGGGTGGACAGGGCCTCGCCAAGGATCGGCCCGGCGATGTCCGGCCCCAGTTTCGAGGCCAGGGCGGTCAGATCGCTCGAGGCGGAGTCGAAGATGAGCGCGAGTTCCCCCTTGGGGTCCTGCACCCGCCGGGTGAGGCCGGGATAGAGATCGAACCAGGCCACCAGCCGACCCAGCGCGAGGCTTGGCTCCAGGCCGGCCAGCCGCGCGACGATCATGCCGTGCAGGGTTCTCAGTTCGGTGAGCAGTTCCGGCCGTTTGCGCCACGAAACCCGTGTCCGGCTGACCTCCAGGGCCGTGAGGCGCTTATCGAGCTCAAAGGCCAGGTCGGCGGCCCCCACCTCGGCGGCCAGCTCCATGCGCAGCCGGCGCTTCAGGGCCGGCCCCGCCGTCTCCATCAGCAACTCGGCCAGCCGGTCGGCCCCCAGGGACGCCAGATTGGCCTGCGAGAGCACCTTCTTCCCGCTCGCGGGGCGACGCGCCATCCGCCCTCACCGCATTCGGCGAAAGCGGACCCGGTCCTCAAGTCGGACCGGAGATACGGTCTGTCGGCTCTTCAGATGGTCCCGCAGCGGATCGTATTTTCCCATGCGCCTAGAACGCGCGAAAGGGGCGCGGTTGCAAGGTTGCGACACGGATAAGGCGGCGCCAATCCAGCCCCTCGCTTCGCACTGAGTTTGCGTAGATCCGCCGTGTGGTTCTACGGCGCGCCGAGAGGCGCGCCTTCCTGACGACAAATCCTGCTGACTTGGGACGACACCCTCATCACTTCGCGGCGAACGCGGTCGCGCAGTTCGGGCGGCGCCTTGTCAATCGAGGGCTGGCGCAAGACTTCGGGCGTACCACGATGCTCAGGATTCCAGCGGATGGCGAACACGGATGAGCGACCTCCAATCCAGGCGTGGCCGCAATAGAGGGTCCGATCAGGCGAAACCCGGTAGTAGTCCAGGCGAGCCCTCGAACCGCCTCCCTCCTCGGCTTCCAGCGCAGTGGCCAAGGCCGCAGATGTAGGATCAGCCGCGGCTCGGTCGCACGCCGTCACTGAAGCCGCGAGACCCAGGATGAGCAGGAGGGCGCCCGCCGCCATTCCGAACGGATGGGTCGAAGATCGACTGGGTCGGTTCACCATGCGCGGTTCCGATTTCAGGATTGGATAGCCCTCTCGGCCTATGCGGGTTGCAAGACATCATGATGATGGTTCGCAGAAGAGGGTGACCGCTGGCGGCGCTCAGGCTTCCCCCGCCACCCCCTCCAGAAACCGCGCGACCTCGCGATCTCCCCGCAGCCGCACCAGCGGCGTGGTCGGCGCAAGGCGGGCGATGGCCGCCTCCAGCCTCGGGCGGTTCTTGCGGTCGAAATTCCAGATGTATTTCAGGAATTCGAGGTCGATCTTCTCCGGACAATCCGGACCCATGTCGGGACGCGTCCGGCCCTGGTGGCGCAGCGCCCGCCAGATCACCCGCCAGAGCCGCAGGGCCAGCGGCTGCTCGATCCAGACGATCAGGTCGGCCTGGGGCAGGCGCAGATCGAAGGTCTTGGAGTTGAAGATCCCGTCGGTGATCCACCGCCCACCGGCCAGGGCCTCAACCACCCGCTGGCGAAAGACCGCCGGATCGGATTCCCGCCAGCCCGGCTCCCAGAACAGGGCGTCCAGGTGCACCACGGGCAGGCCGGTCTTGGCCCCCAGCCGCCGCGCCAGGGTCGACTTGCCCGTGCCCGAGCAGCCCAGGATCACCACCCGCTCCATGACCGCCCCCAGCGATACGCAAAGGACACCGCTTAGCCATCGGACCTGACGCTTCCATGACGCAGCCGCGCGCCTCGCCTCCACAGCGACCGCCGGCTGTCGTCAGGCCTTCACACGCAGCCCTTAGCGACAGACGGGGGGACGAGATGGACACAGACGGCGGTCCGACACGCGAAACGCTGGAGGCGCTCATCGGCGACCGCATCGTGTCGTGGACGCGGCTGGAGCCCTGGTCGGTGATGCGCTGCCACCTGGAGCAGACGCGCGCCTCTGTGATCGTGAAGTGGCGACGCAGCGGCGCGGTGCGGAGTGACCACCGCCAGATCCTTGTGGAGCATGCGGGCCTCACCTTCCTGCAGGACATCGGCGTGGCGAGCGGGCCGCGTCTGCTGGCGAGCGATCTCGCCGCCGGCGTGCTGGTGCTGGAGGACCTGGCGCCGCGCCGCCCCCTGGATCTGCAGATTGGCGAGGCCGGCGTGGCCGCCGCCTGGCCGGGGCTTGCCGCCTTCGCCCGGGCCACGGGCGAGCTGGCCGCCCTGACCACCGGACGGGGCGCGGCGTTCGAGGCCGCTCTGATCCGCAGCGGCGCATCTTCGACCGACCACCGGATCGCGGGAGCGCAGGCCATCCTCGCGATGATGCGCGGGCTGGAAGAGCTCGGCTTACCTCTCGGGGGGCTCGTCGAGGCTGACCTGGCGACGGCGTTCGCCGCCCTCCAGGCGCCCGGACCCTTCCAGGCGTTTTCCAACGGGGACTGCGAAGCCAACAACTTCCTGACCGAAGGCGGCGAGGGCCGGCTGATCGACTTCGAGGCTGCGGACTTCCGGCACGCCCTGGTCGATGCGGCGGCTATGCACGTGCCGGGGCCGGCCTGGCTGACCGTGGCGGGGCCGTCCCAGCGGGCGGAGCTGGAGCAGATCTATCGCACGGCGCTGGCGACCGGCGTAGCGGCCGCAGAGGACGACGCGGCCTTTGGCCTCGGCATGGCTGCGGCCTGCCTGACCCGCGCCTGCGAACGGCTCACCCGGTTCGCACGCCTTGAGGACCGGCCGAGGGGCGACCCCAGCCGACTTCAGATGATCTCGGCCCTGGAGGCGGCGGCCGAGGCCGCCTCACATCATCGGCGCCTGCCGCATCTGGCCGGATGGGCGCGGCGGGCCGGCTCATGGCTTCGTCGGCGCTGGCCTGACGCCGATCAGGACCTTGGACAACTGGGTCCCTACACGCCCAGGTCCCGGGCCTAGAGCGGTCGCATGGGCGGCGGCAGGCCTGGCCGGTCGCGGACAGGCTCGCCCGCGGCAAAGGCCCGGCAGCGGTCGTTGAAGCCTCGGGTTCCGAACACCTCCACGCAGGCGCGGACCTCGCTGGCTGCGATGCGGCCCTGCTGCTGGAGCCAGGCGCACTGGGCGGCCGATCCGATCAGGTAGGAGGCCACCGGACTGTCGCCCGCACCCCGGCGGGGGATGGCGCGCTCGCCCAGGCGGGTGTCGGTGAAGGCGGGCGTGAAGACGAAGGGCGAGATCGAGATGGTGTGGGCGATCTCGTGGGCCAGGGTGTTGACGGCGCAGGACCGGCGGACCAGGTCGTCGGCGGCCCAATCGGCCAGCACGTCCGGCGGCAGGTGGATCTCGCCGTCCTGGCTGACATAGCCCAGGCCGCCGCCGGCGGCGTAGTGCCAGCCCGACTGCGCGGCGGCCGGGTCCATCATGATCAGCTGAACGGGCAGGTAGCGACCGCGGCCAGTGAGGTCTTCCAGGACAGATTCGGCCGTCCGCTCGCCCCGATCGCGGGACACATAGATCGGCTGGTCGCCCGCCGCGCCGGTCAGAGCCGCAGCGAACTCCGGCGTGCGCAGAATGGCGTAGGCGGTGCGCGCCGCCTCCAGCAGCTGCGCCTGATAGGCCGGGGCGAGGCGGGAGTCGGCCCTCAGGTCCGAGCCATCGTTCTGGCCGGTG